>Ga0169931_10002842_pt1 | contig 27962 bp, 22 predicted proteins | sample Kivu_15m_20L_FD_129675 | JGI IMG/M metagenome (GOLD analysis project Ga0169931, IMG submission 129675) | Freshwater microbial communities from Lake Kivu, Western Province, Rwanda to study Microbial Dark Matter (Phase II) - Kivu_15m_20L... | ecosystem: Environmental > Aquatic > Freshwater > Lake...
CTCGGCCAATATTCAATAGCGGCCATCTTCATCTCTGATTCATGATACCAGATTTGGGCATCTCTTTTTCCAATGCTGCCTAAAATGGCATATCCATTCTTTGACTGAGCTGAAATTGAAACAGCTTGGATCATCCATAGCCCCAGCAATAGCATTTTATTTGTTTTCATCAATGGTATCAATAAATTTCTTCATGATATTTTTCCAGTTGTATTCTTTTACAACGAGGTCTCTCATTTTTTCGTTTGGTGACGTGTGGGGTCGATATGAGTGTGAAATGAGGTTAGCCAAAGTTTCGCTGTTAGTGCCCACCATCAAATGTTTTTTTATCTCGGGATGAAATGCCTCAGCGGCTATTTCAGTAGTGATGACAGGGATTTCCATGCTCAAAGCTTCTAGAATCTTATTTTGCATTCCAGTGCCTAAGCGCATGGGAGCTACAAACAGCGCGGCTTGCTCATAGTATTTTCTGATATCGTCCACTCTTCCTGTAATTTCAACTCTGGAACTTTTTTCTTTCAAAATCAAGCGATTCGGATCAGCACCCGCAATGACAACGTGGATGAGCGGATTATTTTCCCACACTAGGGGCATCACTTCCCGGATTAAAAAAAGTGCGGCATCTACATTGGGCGGATATCCCATGTTACCCGTAAAAACGATTTTATTTCCTAATGGATAATCTTTTCTTTTAAAATAATGGGTGTCTATTCCATTGGACAGAATCGTCATGCTTTGGTGATGAGGGATTCTAATTTTCAACGCATCTTTTTGGGAAATAATAAAATGATGATCATAATAATTCCAAATCACATTTTCATAACGATACATCCTTTGCGATTCTTCATTCAACATCCATTTCACTGACCAATGGGAATGTTGCGCTCTTCTTTCTAAACCAAATCCAAGTGCATCCATATAGTCAATGGATTTTTTGTATTGTACGTGCATTTTGAAATATTCACTGGTTCGCACCAGTTGCGTCAAAATGTGATCCGGTTTAGCGCTTTTGAGGATGGAATCTATTTTTTGTTGAGCCCTCTTGGAGTGAAATAGCGCTACTTGAAAAGGCGTTTTCCTGAAAATATTGATGGCCATTCTGCATGCTGCCATCCATGGAGACAACCGAATGAAATGCCAATCACCGCCCAATTCTCTGAGGTGTTGAATGAATGGAGCATCGGCTTTGCCGAAGTGGATACAACAAATGGTAACGTGATGATGAAGAGCAATCAACTCTTTGATTTGATGATAAGCCCTCAGTTTATCACCTTTATCGAGGGGATATGGAATTCTGGAGAGAGCAATGAAAATCTTCATTTTTTACCCACCTGTTTGATAAAGTGAATGAGTTCTGCCGTGATGTGGTGGTGATTGAAATACTGTTCCGCAAAAGAGCGACCTTTGGCAGCAATTTCATTTCTTTTTTCTGAGGAGTGAAGTACAGATGCAATTTGTTCTTTCCATTCTGAAAGATTATTCGCAATTAAAATGGGGTGTTCAAATTTATCCTCGATTCCAATGGCTCCTATAGTGGTAGAGATGACCACTTTTCCGAGCGCCAAGCCCTCTATAATTTTCACTCTTATCCCACCTCCTGAAAGAAGAGGCACGATCATCAAGCCGTTTTCTTTCATGAAAAGATGCGCATCTTCTATTTCTCCTAAAATCTGCACGTTAGGTATGCTCCAATTTTTCCAACTTTCGGGCATATTTCGTCCCGCAAGTACCAATGGTAAGTGAGGGAATTCTTCATGCAGTCCTGGCCAAATTCTTTCAATAAAATGTTGTATCCCTTCCAAGTTGGGCGACCAATCCATTGCCCCAATGTGGAATAAATTTAGTTTTTTTTCTGCTTCAGTTTGGTATTCTTGTAGATTAAGACCAAAGGAAATGGTTTTGATCGGTTTGTGAGTGCCTAGCTGCATCATTCTGATTTTGTCGGAATCAGCTATGGTGGCTATTCCATCCACCAGGTTGTACATCATACATTCAAACTCTTTGAGTTGACGAGTGAGGTGATTTAAGTAAATTTTCTTGAATGGATTTTTGGTACGAAGGGCAATTTTCTCCCAGATGGAATATTCAATGTTGTGCGCTCTCAAAATGAGTGGAGCATTTTTTCTGTTTTTTTTAATGGTGGGCAAATACGGTGTAATGAAGAGGCTTTCCAAAATGATCGCGTCGAAATTAGACTTTTTCAAAACCCGCTCAATTCGAATATCCATGTCAGGACTGTAAAAGCGATTGACATGATAGGAGTCATTGGTCATGATGGCGATGTAGGCATCAATCACATTGATGGAAGTATCCACAAAAACTCCTTCAATATCTGTTTTTTCTACATATTCGGCTGGCATTTCATCCAAACGTAAATCATGCTTCGGGGTGTAAATCGTGAGCAGCTTCACCTTGTGTCCTGCTTGCAAGAGCCCTTGCGTCAGATTGTTCATGGCAATGCAACCGCCGTCTTTGGCCGGAAGGGGAGGTTTATGGCAAAGCTGTAATATCCTCATGCATTGGCGTTTTTAAACTTCCTCCATGTACCAAGTTTGAAGGGAAATTTGAGATTCCATTTTTTCTCCTTCTGCGCCGCTAGCAATATCCAAATGGCTATGGGAGTCATCACCAATGTCGACATCCACATGCCAACCCAAGGAGAAATGATCAAGGCTTTTGCCATTTTTTCTCCGGAAATCGTAAGCAATTCAAAAATGATAAAAAGGAGCAGCGCGATTACTGAGGGGAGGCCTAATCCACCCTTTCTAATGATGGCTCCCAGGGGTGCTCCAATTAAAAATAAAACAATGCAAGAAATTCCGAGGAAGAATTTTCTGTGCCATTCAATGAGATGTCGGGCAAAAAATTTATTGTTCTCCTCCTCTATGCTTTCATCTTTTCCGCTTGCGTTGATTTGTTTTTTGGTAACATCGATGGCATTGCTGATGGCCTTAGATTGCAAGGTGGGAGGTAAAAGCGAAAATAAACTTTGCTCTGTGATTGGAGCTTCTTGGGTTGGATTCAATCTCAGTTTTTGAATCTGTTTTTCTTGAAGCGTTTGTGTGGTACTATCCTTTTCAAAAGTGAGTTTTTCTATGGCCCCATTCAACTGAGCAATGGTCATCATTTCAAAGGCATTCTTGAATACCTCTTCGTCGTCTTCTTTAAAGAACAGAGAACTTAAGTCGACGCGCAATGTCATTTCATCAAATTGGGATTGAATGGCCGGATACTTTTGTGATTTGTTTTTTTTATCCTCAATCTCATCATAACTGCTGCCCTTTTGCAACGTTAATATGAGCCATCTTTTATCCTCAGTTTGTTGCATCTTGCCCTTTTCGGCTCTTATTACAGAACGATTTCCTTTGCCTGGTTGGCGATGATCGTAAATCAAAATATCAGAAAGTTCACCGGTCTCATTGTTCTTGTTTTTAACCCGGATGCTGATGCCTTCAATTCCATTATAAAAAACGCCTTCATTGATATTTAGCGCTGGCTTCTGCTGCATAATCGAAAAGAGTAAAGTTCTAAATTTCAGATTGGCAATGGGCCATACATTGTTGGCAAACAGAAAAGCTGTAATACTAATGCCTACTATAAAAAGCAAGAGAGGTTTGAATATTTTTATCAGTGATAAACCAGCACTTTTCATAGCGGTGAGTTCATTGTGCTCGGACAATGCGCCAATGGCCATGATACTGGACATCAATATGGCAAGGGGGAGCGCCATATTGACGATTCTGGCGGAGGCATAAATGAGCAATTGAAGAATGATCCATGTATCCAATCCCTTTCCCATTAAATCATCCATGTACACCCAAATGAATTGCAATTCAAAAACAAAGAGGGAGACAATAAAAGTGATAATGAAAGGTCCAATAAAGGCATTGAGCAAAACTTTGGATATTTTTTTTGGCTTTAACATCATCGAGCGTAAAGCTAAATTATCTTTCGCCACTAAATTGAAGGAAATAAATAAAATGAACAAAAAAATTTACACATTATTAGGGGCTGGATGGTTCTTTTGCTTAGTGCAATTGAGTGGAGTGGCTCAAGTACAATTAACTCCATTGGAACTAGAAGCCGATATCATTTCGAATCTTCGACAAGAGGATTTGATGCGCGATGCTTTGGAGAAAGATAAAAGAGGGGAGATGACCATGAATGGCATTGTAGTAGCGCGTCCCGTGGATATGAATGTTGCGGGTGAGTGGGAGTACCATGCGGATGGTTCTAAAACATGGTATTATGCATTTTCGAGTCCAGGAGCCCTTGCCATGAGTGTCATTTTCGATTACTTTTATGTGCCAGAGGGAGCTCAACTATTTTTGTATTCTGCTGATAAGTCATGGATTGAAGGTCCTTATACGGCAGCCCAAAATAAAGAGCATCATCTTTTTAGAACGGGTGATGCGTGGGGCGACAAAGCGGTTTTAGAATATCGCCAGCCGGCCGGCGTAACCAGCGAACCCCAGTTAGCTTTAAGAGGAGTAGTTCATTATTTCAGAATGATTGAAGATGATCGTGCTGATCGTGACGTAGCTACTGTAGAAAGTGATCCTTGTGAAGTAGATGCCAATTGTCCTGAAGGAGCGCAGTGGGAGAATGAAAAAAATGCCGCTGTGCGTTTGAGCTTGATAGCCGGTGGTGGAGCAGGTTTATGCTCTGGCACTTTAGTGAACAATACAGCCATGGATTGTAAGAATTATATTCTAACAGCCATGCACTGCACAGTTGATTCCAATGATTCTGATTTGTTGGTCTCTGCTGCCCGCTTTGATTTCAGAAAATCTGGTTGCGGAAGTGGAACTAGTACCACTACTCGTAATCTTACGGGCCTTTATTTGAGAGCCGATTCTAACGATAATGGTGGAGCATCCGGCTCTGATTTTGCGTTAGTGGAATTGCAAGATCCCATTCCTGCTACTTGGGATGTGTATTATGCAGGTTGGGATGCCACAGATGCCCTGCCTGTTGCAGATACCAATGGATCAAAAGTGGTTTGTTTACATCATCCCGCAGGTGATGTGCTTAAAATTTCCAATGCCAACACCGCAGCGTATGGCAATTGGCAGTCTCCGAATAAACATTGGAGAGTGGTATGGATGGAAACTCAAACCAATTGGGGTGTTACCGAGGGTGGTTCCAGTGGATCTCCAATTTACACAAAGAATAAGCATATCATTGGTACATTAACAGGAGGAGGATCTTTTTGCAATACTCCTACGCAAGCGGATTATTACGGCAGAATGGCCAAACACTGGACAGGCACGGCCAATCCCAATTCGGCTTCTCAGAAGTTAAAAGTGTGGTTAGATCCCGGTAATACGGGCTGGCTCACCTTTATGGGAGCTGCTCCTGGTTCAGGTACGTTGCCGTGTGCACCGCTCTCCACAGAAGAGGAAATTACTTTTGATGATTTCAATGTGTGGCCTACTTTGGTGGATCAAGAAATCAATATCAAATCATTGAGTCAGAAAATCAACAAAGTAGAAATTTTCAATGTCAATGGTCAGATGGTGGAAAGCATCATCGCTTCTAACGCCTTGAGCATTATTTCTACCCAAAATTGGTCGAACGGTACTTACTACGTGAGTGCGATTCATCACAATGGGAGTTTTGCAACGAAGAAAATAGTAGTCAGCCATCCTTGATGATTCAAGAAAATTGGAAACATTGGGAGAAATGGTTGGCTGAACATATTTCCACTGAACAGTGGCAGTCATTGATGGGAAAGGTTGAGCGGGAATACGCTCAACCTTTTTGTTTTCCACCAAGGTCTTTAATTTTCAATGCTTTTCAGCATTGTCGGCCACATGAGGTGCGTTGTGTGATCTTGGGCCAAGATCCCTATCATGGAACAGGTGAGGCACATGGATTGGCTTTCTCGGTGCCTATGGGAGTGAAAATTCCGCCTTCACTCCGAAATATTTTTAAAGAATTGTATAACGACTTGAGGGAGACGCGATTCTCGAGCGATCTAACCGATTGGGCGCAACAAGGAGTTTTGCTTTTGAACACGCATTTAACCGTTCGACAAGACCAGCCATTGTCCCACCAATCTTTGGGATGGGAGTGGTTTACCGATGCAGTATTATTTCAATTGGCAAAAAATGACCCTGAGATCATTATTGTTCTGTGGGGGAACGAAGCGAAGAAGAAAAAAAAACTTTTGCAAGGATTGGACAATCCCATTTTGGAGAGTTCTCACCCATCTCCATTGGGCGCACACAAAGGGTTTCTAGGCAGCAAGCCTTTTAGCAAAATCAATGAAATTTTAATTGGACAGGGAAAGCCTCCTATTATTTGGACTTAACGAACAATCATCACACTTCCTCCTGTTTGAGTGGAGGCACCTTCGCCACAATAAGTCAAATACTCAAGCAAGTAATAGTAGGTGCCTTCACTCAAAGAATCGGGTTTCCAATATGGCGATGTATCCTTGCTTTCGAAAACCAAGGTTCCCCAACGATTGAAAACCATCAAGCGATATTCGCTCAAATAAGGCATGATATCTTCTTCAGGATTAGACTTTAAATAGGGGCGCCAAGCTTGATTGATGGAATCGCCATTCATGGTAATGATGTTGGGCAATGCAATGTCATTGACATCAAAATTGATATTATCATTGATGGGAACAAATACATCTGCATTGTCGGTGCACCCATTGGTATTGCTGACTACGGTGATGGTGTAGGTTCCAGTGGAAATTACTTCTGGACTTGGTAATGTTGGTAATCCTATGATGTTACCATCCAAGGTGTTCCAATTGACGCTGTAATCATTGGCATTTTGTACTTCATAGTTGTTGAGCACCACAATGGGGTTTTTACAGGAAAGGGTGTCGGGCAATGTAGTGGTGATAACAGGATGAACCGTATCTGTGGTAAGGGTGATGGCTTCAGCCGTTTCACAGCCATTGGCCAAGTCAGTGACATTCACAATGTAAATGCCAGAGGTACTGACTGTGATATTGGAAATGTTATTGGCCGAGGTAATGGTACCTCCAGCATTAGTAGTCCATTGGTAACCTGAATTGGCGGCCGTGCTGCTGGTGTTTAAAGTGAGGGTAGGTTGCGCACAGGTAATGACGGAGTCTCCGGTAATTTGAACAATGGGAAATATTTGATTGGAAGTGACATTTAAACTAAAAGCATCTTGACAGTTGTTGTTATAAAAGGCAACCACCGTATATTCTCCAGGAGCATCTACGGTTGCTATGGCGCCGTTGTTGCCATTGACAAAGTTGCCGGTGTTGGTGGTCCAAGTGAACAACGTTCCAGGAACGCCAGTTGATGAAAATAGTATCAGTTGATCATCGAAGCAGGTTAGAACGGAATCGTATGCCATGCTAATATTGAAATCAGAATAATCTGCATTCACCACAACTGTATCAGCATCAAAACATTGGTTTTGGTAATTCGCATTGATGATGTAGGTACCGGCCGTTGTTGTATTGAGTGAAGATAAAGTATCGGTGCCAATAATACTTCCATCGGCCGTAGTCCATTGATAATGGAGATCAATGAAGTTGGAACTGACAGGTATGGTGGCCAATGTATCTGCGCAGGATAGCAGGGCAGTGGGGGGGACGGAAATTTCTAAATCGTCTACCGTGATCGTGATATCACTGGTTTGCTGGATGCCGCAAAGATTAGTGAAGCTTACCGTGTAGGTGGTGGTCTGAGTAGGAGAGGCAATGGGATTTACAATGGTGCTGTCGCTCAAAGTAGATCCAGGAGTCCAATCATAAACACCATTCAAGGAGGCACCAGCACTCAATTGGATGGTGGTACCTGGACAAGCTTGAAGCTGGCTAGCAGAAGCCAAAATATTGGGTGTCAAACAAACGGTTTGAATATTGGTGGCTCCTCCCGTTGCAGCCGTGAATCCCCAATAAACCAATGGTTGACCGCTGAAGATCTCACCCACGATATCAACCGTAGCTTGTACACGAAATACGCAATCAAAGTACACTTGAATGATTTGCGTATTCGGATTCCAAGTAATCCGCACCACGTGATCATCACCATCCTCGGTATTGACATTGAAAGCATCCATCTGCACCGGTCCAGCCAAGTTTTCTGTAGAACTGTGATTAACGCTACCATTTTTCTGAATTGCAATATGATCATAGCTGGGATCGGAAGATTTTCCATTTTGCCAAGTATCGAATTCGATGCCTAAAGATGTGGTAAAGCTTTGATATCCCATACCCCCTCCGCTATTTCCAATGGCACTGGTTCCTTGTGTTTGCAAAACGAAGCATACCCCATCCGCCCCATTCGCATCGTTGGTTCCAAGATTCATTAAAAAGGTAATATCGAAGGGTTGATTCAAATCAATTTGATCAGCATACCAAACCGTACCATTCTGGTTATTCCAAATGTCGGTAAGTTGATAACAATCACCGCCCAACGCCGTGGCGTTCCCATTGAGAAAATAGTTTTGTTGAGCCAAGAGCTCACTACTTAAGCAACCAATAAAAAGAAATAGTAGGAGGCGCATATTTTTTTTCTTAGGCCTCTAAGATACAATGTTTCTTATTTCAACCCTCTTTCTTTGCAGATTTGCTCGTAGGCCTTTTGCACTTCTATGAACTTCTCTTGAGCGGCCTTTTGATGAATCTCCCCTAAATCCCGAACCTTATCGGGGTGATATTTCATGGCCATTTTGCGAAACGCCTTTTTGACTTCCTCATCCGTGGCACTTTTGGTGATTTCCAGGATTACATACGATTTATCGGTAGACGCATAGAACATAGCCTTGATAGAGTCTCTGTCAGCTTGAGAAATTCCTAGGTAGTATCCAATTTTATCCACCAAATCTGCTTCACTTTTGTCCACATGGCCGTCGGCTTTTGCAATGCCATAAAGGTAATGCATGAGTTGCAGACGCATCGAATGCTCCATGTAATACTTGATTTGCTCGCACACCTCTCGTACGGGGATTTCTTTTTTGAGCAATTCCTTTAATATGCCGATTTGCTCTGCCGTAGCGGCTTCGCCAAATTGCCTTTTGAAGGTTTCGCGTATATACTCCAGTTCACTTTTCAAATGTTTACCATCGGCTTTCATCACGGCCGCCGATAGCACCAATAATGCTGAAGTGAAATCCCCAGCACCTGTGTGGTGTCTTTGTCTCTGGTAACGCGCTTGATCATTTCTGGGATCGTATTGAGGGCGCCGAGTAGCAGTTTGATTTTCCAAAGATTTGTCGTCGATGATCATCCCGAAAACAAATCCCAACAATCCTCCAATGGGGCCGCCCAAAGCCCATCCTAATCCGCCACCAATGAATTTTCCAAATTTCATTTATTCAAATTGTATTATTTACCAACTTCCTCCTGCACCACCTCCACCTGAACTTCCACCGCCAAATCCTCCAAATCCACCTCCACCGCCCCACTGATTTCCTCCTCCGTTGAAATCGTTCCAATAGCCTCTTCTAGGTTGGCTATTCATCAGCCAAAAAGCCGTCCAAAAGGGGAGGTTGTTTTGTCTAGCCCCTGCTCTTCCGCGTTGCAGCATCAAAATCAAAAATATCCCACCGAAAATCAATAAACCTACCCAACCGCCAGCATCCTTTTTCTTCTTTCCTTTCTTCGCATAAGTATCAATGTTGTACTCCTTTCTCACGATGGATTGAATCACCCCAATGGCATTTTGAATGCCTTTGAAATATTGATTTTGCTTAAAAGCGGGTATCATTTCATTTTCCCAAATAAAATGTACTTTTCCGTCGGGTAGAGCGCCTTCCAAGCCTCTTCCTGTAGCAATGAATGCTTGCCCTTTGCTCTCCGTTGTTTTTGGCTTCACTAAAATCACAATGCCGTTGTCTAAATCAGCTTGACCAATGCCCCATTGATCCATCATTCTAAAACAATATTCGGAGGGTTCCCATCCACACAATTCTTGTGTAATGATCACCACAATTTGATTGGAAGTATGTGCCGCAAAAGTATCCAAGTTGATTTCCAAAGCAGCGCGCTCTTCCGCACTCAAGGTTTGGGTTTGATCGTATACCAATACTTGATCATTCTTGGGGGGAAAGCAATCCTTTTGATTCCAGCCTACTGATGTAACCAAAAGCAGCACAAAAGATAAAATAGACGCTCTCATTTTTTATCGACTGATTTGATTGCTGAGTTCATTGATGTCATCGGAATGATAAGGAAATTTCGGTTGCACTGTTTGAAGCAAAGCTACCAAGCATGCTTCGATGCCTTTTTGGAAATCTCCTCTTTTGAATGGATCCGTTAATACTTCCACCATCTGGTTCCATTCATTGGTAGTAATAAAAGACAACCCGACATCTCCAATGATTGCCGCCTGTGAGGGTTGTATTTGTAAGTAAATTAAAATGGCATTGCGTAGCTTAGTTTTTCGCATGCCCAAATGATCAAAAACAAATGCGGCTCTGTCCAACAGATCCGCATCGTTTTTAGTTTCTAAATGAATCCTGATTTCACAGCTGGTTTGTTGCTCAAACCAGGCGATCTTTTCTTCAGCGAATGCTCTGAAATCCGCGCTTAGTAAGGGGTGTTCCAATTGTATTAATTTGAAAAATCCACTTTGGGTGCGGTTTGCGCTTCTGCACTGGCTTCAAAGGCATCATAAACTTTAAATTCGTCATCGCCCACAAGAGCCAACGCCTTTTTCTTCCAAAACCCTCTGATGTAACCGTTGGATTTTTCAACGGCCTCGTTGTAGTCAGAGCGGGCTTTGCTCACTCTGTTTTCAGAACCAGATAATTCTGCTTGCAATTGGGCAAAGTTTTCATTGGACTTGATCTCTGGATAGTTTTCAAACACAATTGAAATGGCTTTGTTGACAGTAGCTCCGAGCTCTTGCAATTCTGCCGGACTTTGCGCGCTGGCCATTCCAGATCTTGCACGGGTGACATTTTCTAAAATGGCTCTTTCATTGTCACGCGCCCCTTTCACCGTGGCGATGAGTTGAGGCACCAAGTCGGCTCTGCGCTGGTACATCACTTGTACATTTCCCCATTCTTTTTTTACACCTTCTTGTTTTACCACAGCCTCAGAATAAACGGATGTGCCATACAAATAAAACATAATAAAGGCTGCGATGATGACGCCAACAAGAATCAATACAGCGCGAAGTGCTTTGTTCATTTCAATTAATTTTATACGAATATATTACTGGTTGTTGAGTCTTTGATACGCATTTTGAAGAAAAGCGCTCAACTCACTTCCTTTTAAAAGTCCTTTGGACAGCTGAGCCAAAGCCAACGCTTCTTTCGCTAAGCTTTCTCCCGCTGTGTCTTTCATCTTATACACGGCTGGGTGATTGGTATTGATGGTCAATTGATAGGACTCTGGCAAGCTGCCGAAAAATCCACCACCGCCGAGTGCCTGTTGCTCCTTCATTCTGCGCATGAACTCATTTTCTGTGATGATCATGGGCGGATCTTGGGGTGACATGTTTTCAAATTGGATATTGAATTTTTTGCTGTCCATCCAAGTTTCCAATGACGTCTTTACAGCTGTTTTCTCATCCTCTGAAAGTGCACTATTTTGATTGTTGTCTTGCTCAATTAATTTTTCAGGCACATCGCTGTCCACTCTTTTGAAGGTGATGTCGCTGTGCTTGGACTCAATGTGAGAAAGGAAAGGTGAGGTCAATGGCGAGGTGAGCACCATGACTTCCCATCCACGGCTCTTGGCCATCTCAATGGCCGCGTGTTGTTGGTTTTCATCAGTGGCGTACAACATTACCACTTTATCATTTTTATCTTTTTGAGTGGTGCCAATTTTTTCCTTCCACTCTTCTATCGTTTTACTTTCGTTGTTGGTATTTCTGAATAAAGTGAAATTCATCGCTTTCTCAGCAAATTTCTCATCGGTTAAAATTCCGTATTGAATGAATACTCCGATATCTTCCCACTTGCTTTCGAAATCTGCACGGTCGTTGTTGAACATGCTCTGCAATTTATCCGCTACTTTTTTGGTGATATGAGAGCTGATTTTCTTCACATTGCCATCTGCTTGTAGGTAACTTCTGCTTACGTTCAATGGGATGTCCGGAGAATCCACTACACCATGCAGAAGCGTCAAGAAATCGGGAAGGATATTTTTAACTTCGTCCGTGATGAATACTTGATTACAGTACAACTGCACCTTGTTCTTCTGCACTTCCATTTGGTTTTTCAATTTGGGGAAAAATAAAATTCCCGTTAAATTGAAAGGATAATCTACATTGATATGGATGTGAAACAAAGGCTCTTCGAAGGTCATGGGATAGAGCTCGTGATAGAAAGAGGTGTAATCTTCATCTTTCAAATCACTGGGCTTCTTCACCCAAAGTGGGGTAGTGGAGTTGATGACTCTGGGGTATTGAACCTCTATTTTTTTAGGATTGCCTTTGTCATCTTTTTCTCCTGAAGGATCTTCTTCCCATTTGGTCTCAGTGCCCATGTATATTTCAACGGGCATGAAACGGCAATACTTGTCTAGGATTTCTTTGAGGCGATGCTCTTCATTGAATTCCAAAGAATCATCGGCGAGATACAAAATGATATCCGTTCCTTTGGTGGTTTTTTCCAGAGGTGCTATTGTGAAAGCAGGACTTCCATCACAGGTCCACTCGATGGCTTGTGCATCTTTCTTATGGGACAATGTTTGGATTTTCACTTCTTTGGCCACCATAAAGGCGGAATAGAATCCCAAACCGAAGTGTCCAATGATTTGCGCGTCTTTGTATTTGGATACAAACTCTTCCGCGCCCGAAAATGCAATTTGATTGATGTATTGATCCAACTCTTCCTCGGTCATTCCGATTCCATTATCTCGGATGGTGATGGTTTTGTTGGCACTGTCTAAAATCACCTCTACTTTCGGTGTTTCTGTGGTTTCTGCAATTTCACCTAAGCGCTCTAGTGTCTTAACTTTTTGGCATGCATCCACAGCGTTAGAAACCAACTCGCGCAAAAAGATTTCGTGATCGGAGTATAAGAACTTTTTGATGATCGGAAAAATGTTTTCCGTTTGAACTGAAATATTACCTGCTTTCATTTTTATTGAATAATTGTGTTAGCCTTATGTCAACGTATGTGCCAATGCATTTTCGCTGACAAGATGTCGGAATGTAATGGTGAATTAATGGCTTGAAATTGACGACAAGGCTTGTTCAATGTCTTGGATTAAATCTTGGGCATTTTCAATTCCTACGGATAATCGGATAAGACCTGAGGTAATGCCTATCTTTTCTTTCATTTCAGGTGAAACACCTGCATGCGTCATAGTAGCAGGATGCTCTGCCAAAGTTTCAGTGGAGCCCAAGCTAACGGCCAAGTGGCAGAGCTGTAGGCGATTCAAAAATTGATAAGCTGCTGCTTCTCCCCCTTGAATCTCAAATGAAATCATCGCTCCGGCTGAGCTGTATTGTTTCTCAAAAATGGCGCAGTTCTTTGCATCGCTTGGGGAAATAAGTCCTAGGTAATGCACTTTTTGAATCTTCGGATGGGTACTCAGAAAATCAGCGATCAAAGCTGCATTTTGCGCCTGTTTTTCCATTCGTATTTTCATGGTCTCTAAACTGCGATTCAATAGCCAAGCGTTGAAAGGGCTGCAAGTACTTCCAAAAAAACTGCGGAAGTTTTTTACCCGTTGAATATCTTCTCGATTACCACAGACAGCACCCGCAATGACATCACTGTGGCCTCCGATGTATTTGGTAGCGGAATAAATAGAAAAATCAGCGCCCCATTGCAATGGCTGCTGCCACAAGGGTCCCATATAGGTGTTATCCACTGCGACTTTGATTTTTTTATTTTCGTTAGAAAATGCGTGTGCTATTTGAACCATCATCTCGATGTCAAACAATGCATTATTGGGATTGGCTGGTGTTTCTACAAAAATCAAACTGATTTTTTGTTCTGCTTGATGATCATGAATCTTTTCGACAATCTCTTCTTTTGATTCCCAAGGGAAGTACTCTATGTGTTGAATTTGATATTGTCGCAAATAGTTTTTGATGAAATGATCAGTGCCGCCGTAGGAAGGACTGGAGTACAAAATGAAATCTCCCGGTTTCACAAATTCCATCATCACAGCGCTGATAGCAGCCATCCCACTATCGAAGCTGGCACAGGCCTCAGCTTTGTCCCACAGGGCAAGGCGCGTTTCGAACAATTCAATATTCGGATTATTCAAACGCGAATAAATAAGACCTGGAATGGGTTCGTCTTTACCTCGTTTTCTGTTTTGATAAGCCTTCTGAAAATGTGCTTTGCCCTCTTCGGCTGTTTTAAAAACAAAAGTAGAGGTTTGATAAATGGGCTGTTTGATGGATCCCTCGCTCCATTGTGGTGAGTAACCATGTCCCATCATTTGACTCTCAGGAGAGAAATCACTTTCATTAAAATCACTCATTACCTCAATAGATGAAAATAACCAAAGTACTCTCTGATGGTGGCATCAGGGCTTTTTAAAATTAAGCGGTAGGAATAGACTCCATCTTGGTTGTAGTATTCGCCGTTGTGGGTTTCCCCTAGCCAGTTTTCATTGGGATCTTTAGAATGAAAAACACTATCCCCCCAACGGTTGTATATGAAAACTTCATAGTCAATGGCGTTCACCAAAATGGGTTGCCAAGCTTCATTCAATCCATCTTGATCGGGCGTGAAAGCGTTTGGAATAAAGGCGTATGCATCACAATCTTCAAAATTCAACAGAATATCTTGAAAGGCGGAACCACAAAAATTGCTTACCGTGAGTGAGTAATAATTTCCTTCACTGACCGTTATTTGCTCCGTGGTTTCCCCGGTGCTCCAAAGAAAATCTGTCGCATTCGAGTTAGGGTTGGCCAGTATTACGGCATTCCCGTTGCAGTAGGTTTCATCCCCTTGCCAAGTGATGATGGGAAGTAACTGAACGGAGATATTGATGGTGTCAAAAGCTTGGCAGTATCCATCCGTGAAAAAAGCAGTGTATTGTTCCGCCAACATTACGTCGAAGGTGTTGGAAGTCGCACCCATTGAGCCATTCCAATTGACCGGCACACCGGCATCGAGTGTGATCGAGGTACCCTCACAAATAGTGGTATCATTACCTAGGTAAATTGAAGTGGGGGGAATGATGGTAATTAAAACATCATCCGTTATGGGGCAATTGTCTCCGTAGTAAAAAGTAGCAGAAAGTACTCCCGCAGGTGGATTGGGATAACTAGAGCCCTGTGTTCCGTCAAACCAGGTAACGGGTAATCCGGTATCATAACTAAAGGGCTCATCACCACAAACCGTCAGGTCAGCACCCAAATTCCAATTAGGAGCGTTGTATTCTGTTACCACCAATTGGTCATTGTTCAAGCAACCGTTGGTTTCTACTTCTATTGAAACGGTTTGAGGACCTGAGCTGCTGAAAGTAGGTGATATACTTCCATCCCCCCAAGTTATTAAATCATAGTCACCTGGATTGGGAACGGTAACAGTAAAATTGTCACCAGGACAAATTTGAAAATTGGCACCGATATTTATAGAAGGAATCGGAATGAGCGTTACCAAAAGATTGTCTGAGGCACTGCAACCCTCCGGGGACTCTGCTTCTAGCGTGTAGGTGCCGCTTTGTCCGATGAGAGGTGTCAAACTGGTTCCCCCACCCAAGATGTTCCCATCGATGGTTGTCCATTGGTAAGTATAACTTGGGTCAGCGTTGCCGGCTAAGTTGATGGTACCATTGGTGCAAGTGACAATATCTGGACCGGCGTCTGGAACAAGAGGAATGATTTGATTGACATCAATTTCATCAGTGGCGGTACAACCCGCAATGTCCACGGTAACAGTGATGATTCCGCCAACATTCGAGGTATAGGTATTGCCGATGGATCCGTCTCCCCAAGTGATCAAATCATAAGGGTCCGTAATGACCAGTGAATAATTTCCAGTTCCACAATGCACAAAATCGGCCCCTAAGTCGACGGAAGGGTCACTCACCAATGTGATCAGCACATCGTCGCTGTCTGTACATCCTGTTCCCCCTGTGACGGTAAGGGTATAAGTTCCTGAAATGTCAATTTCCGGGGTTAAAGTATTTCCACCACTTACGATATTTCCATCGAGGGTGGTCCAACTGATTCCAAAACCTGATTGAACGGATGCTCCAGAGTAGGTGATGGAGGTGCCCAATGGAATACAGTCATTGTAGTCCAGGCCAGCGGTAAAGGGTTGTAATGAAATCTCATTGATCGCCACGTTGTCGCTGGCGTTAGTGGAGCATCCATTCAGTGAAACAGTGATTCCTACGGTAGTGCCGCCGCTAGCGGTGAAGGAAGCAGATGTGGTTCCGGCGCTCACTCCATCCACTGTCCAATCCAGAATATTGTCAAAATTTCCCGTAGGTGTGATATTGACAGTGCTTCCAAGACAAACGCTTTGTGGGAGACCTAAATCAACTGTGGGAATGGCATTGGCATTGATAATGAAATGTTTGATGGTCACCAATCCGCAAGGGTCAGTGAAGGTCATGGTGTAGTCAGTAGTTACGGTGGGGTTGGCAGAAGCCGTTCCAGGTCCGGTTACAGTCAAATTGGTCAAAGGGCTCCAAGTGTAGGTTCCTGTTCCTAAAGACGAAACATCAAAGTTGTAACCGGCACCGGCACAACCTAATTCGTTTTGAGGAGGAAGAATCGTAGGGGAATTGGGGAGGGGGCATGCCTTGTGAATATTGGTTTCACCGCCAGTTGCGGCACTAAAACCGTAGTAGGCCGTGGTGGATCCAATAAGGGCAGGCAGATTGACCGTCGCATTGATGGTATACAGCGGATTGTTGTCATATACGCAACTTAGGTTTTGAGTGGCAGCGTTCCATGAAATCACCACACTATGGTTTTGGCTATTTTCCATCAACCAACTTGGAATATTGACCGGTGGCGCCAATTGGTCAGGGCTATTGTGCAACAATGAGCCATTCTTGAAAAAACACATGTGGTTGGAGGTGGCATCTTGCCCATGTGAGGCCCCATTGTTAGTGGAGACACCCGAATTTTGATAGGTATCAAACTCTATGGCAAATGAGTTCCACAGCCCTAAATAGCCCAATCCTCCACCACCTGATACAGTAGGGCCTAAATAAGTGTTGGAAGTATTTTGAATGACAAAACACATTCCATCAGCGCCGTTGTCTCCAAAATATAAATTAAAAGGAAGTGTGAAATTGCAATTGAGGTCAATGGTGTTTTGGGTCCATATGGTACCTAGGTTATTGGATTGTTCGGCAGTAAGACGGTAGCAAGTTGTTGGATTGGCAGGGTCGGGTACCGCGTTTCCCTGCATATTAAACTGTCCAAAAAGATATGGCGCCTGACCTTGAGCAGTATCAAAGCACAAACACAAAAAAATGAAGACAGTGATAATAAATTTCCCTCTCATATATCGCGAATTTAAACATTCAGACGATAGAAATTGACGAAAGTTGCATTTTATCATGATCTGGCTCAAATGGAATGCTATTATGAACACCTCCTTGTCTAAAGAATTAGATTTTGTGTTGTGTTCTGCCAAATTGTGGCTTAACTTTACTACAAAATATACGTGTATGAAAGTAAAATTGTTATTCGCGTTATCTTCTTGCCTGTTATTTAGCGTTGTTTTTTCTCAAGCAACCATCAAAAGCACGGCGAAGCATTACGTTAAGTTGTACAATGGAGAGATGCACGAAGGAGATAAATTGTTGTATGATTATCCGCTTCTTCAAGCCGCAAGTTTTAATTTGGATGGAAGAAAGTTTTATTCAGATAAAGTATATTTTTTCCGTAACAGTTTCGGGACTTTTGCCAATCTATACGAAATATACGGAGAGCGTGCAGAGCGTTATGCCATGCGTATCAACAATACGGGGCGCATTCAATTGTATGAGGAAATTGACATTACCGCTTATGGTGGAGATACTTTGTTAACCGATAATCCAAAGAGATTGGCCACAGGAGAGGTTTGGCAATTTTACACCAAAGACGAAGGGGATTTAAAAAAGGGGGTCTACAAAAATTTAAAGAAGGATCTAACCGAATCTCCTGCGAGTTTGCGGTATTTGCAAACCTATAAGAGGTTGAACACGATACAGATTTCATTGGCAGTGGCGGGTGCCGCTATTATCGGCCAACAATTGTATGCAAGAAGGAATGAGGACACTGTGCTTTCACCACAGATGGTATTGGGTGGTATCATGTGTGGAGCGACATTCTTTTTTGAAGGCGCTAAAGCAGATGCTCTTTGGTTAGCTGTGGACAATTACAAGTATTAAAAACTCATCGCCCAGCGCAGGTTGATTCGGCGTCCCGTCAGATAGGTGGGAATACCATATAATCTCCCATTGACGTCTTCAATCCATTGGTGATTGATGATGTTATTCACTCCTAATAAATTGAAAACCTCCAAGGCGATGGTGCCGGATTTGAAGAACCGTTCTTGACCATTTTTCTTTTTACTCGTAAACAAATCACGGGATAATCCAATATCCGTTCTGAAATAAGCGCGGGTTCTTAATACATCCAAATAGCGCTCTCTGCTCGGGGGTCCATAAGGAACTCCTGTCGCGAAATAAAGGTTGATCGTTGCTTTATACTTAGGATTTCTTGGCATTTCATCCATGAATAAAAGAGAAAAGCTCATGCGCTGGTCAGTGGGTCTTGGAATCCAGCCAGGTGTCTTTTTAATACTGTCTACTGCGACATTGTCTAGTGTAAATCCGGGATAAATGGTATCTCCCGATTGGTTGAGATAAATGTAGTAATAGTCATCCGTTAGATCTTCCTCTGTTTTCAAGTAAGAAGCTCTGACCCATGATTGAATGCCTTCGATGAACTCTCCATTGACCATCATATCGGCACCGTAGGCATATCCATTGGAATTGTTGGTGGCATAATAGCGCTGACGTACGTTTTCTATTTCATAAGGGATCAAATCTTTGAACTGCTTATAATACAACTCGCCGTTGAATTTAAAAGGGCGGTTCCATGCCCTGAAAACATAGTTGGTCCCCACAATGTAATGGATACTTTTCTGCGCTCGAATTTGGGGATTGACTTGTCCATCAAATCCCCGCATTTCGCGATAGAAGGGCGGTTGGTAGTAATACCCCCAAGCTGCGGTGATCACCATGTCTTTGCGAACAGAGTCTCTTTGTTCTTCTCTTTTCCTTACCCCAATCCAGGTGGGGGTATAGGAAAGATTGACGCGTGGACTGATCACGGTTTGCTCATTGAAAGTCCAATGATTGCCTCTCACTCCGGCTGTAATAGCAAATACATCGCCATCTCCCCATTGCGTTCTCCAACTGTCTTGCACAAAGGCATTGTAACGTTGAGAAAAAACTTCATTGAGCGCTTTTACACGGTCTTGAATCATGATGGGTTGCTGCACCTGATCTTGGACGCCCAGCGAATCGGGTGGACGAGGGGCGGCGTAGCCTGCACTGTCGATGTAGGTCCATTCACTCAATCTGTCGTGAATGCGCTCCGCAATCGCATCAGCCCCCCATGTGAGGATGTGATTTTTCTTTTCAAATTCTTTGAACCCAGTGAAATTGGCTTGATAGACCGTCGCATTCAAATCATTTCTACCATGATTTAAAAATGCCCCTACACCCCGATTGCGCAAAACTTCCGCAAATTGATCAGAGCCCAAATCGCGGTCGAGTTCATCCAATCGATATGCACCCAGAATATCAAAATGTTCAGATTCTGTGGTATTGAAAGTGCTAAAAGTGAGTTTCAATTGTGAAGTTTCGCTTGGACTATAGCGAGTAGAAAAGGCGGAAAAATAAGTTCTGAATTGAGTAATTTCTTGTCCTTCAAAATAGACGGTCAATCGTATGGCTTCATTGATATTGCCGGCATCCGTTTGTCGTGTGGATGGAGTAAATTGGTAATGATTGGCGGATACGTTGGACAAGAAACTGAATTCCAAAGGTCCATACGCTCCAAGTGGTCGGTAAGTGATGTAGGACTGCCAGTCCATGAAACGCGGTTTGTAATCGCCTGTGACATCCAAACTATTCAGAATATAAGAATAATCGCGGTAACGAAAGCCGGTATTGTACGTCCACTTCTTATTTTTACTGATGTCCATCAATTGTAATTGACCTCCCAATAATCCCATTTGAATATTTCCGCTCATGGAGTCAGGACGCGCGTAGGTGATGTCCAGAACGGATGACATCTTGTCGCCAAATTTGGCCTGAAAACCACCCGCCGAAAAGTTGACTTGGCTTACCATATCGGGGTTGGGAAAACTCAATCCTTCTTGTTGACCTGCACGCACCAAAAAGGGGCGATACACTTGAATTCCGTTGACATAAATTAAATTCTCGTCAAAACTACCTCCGCGAACATTGAAGCTAGAACTCAACTCTGAGGGGAAATTCACCGGAGCTTGGATCAAATAGGCCTCTATGCCCTGATTGATAGTAGGGAGCTTGGTGGGTAGCTTGGTGGAAATGGAAATGATTTGATTTTCTTGATTTCGTTTGTCAATGATCTCTAATCCTCCCGTGGTGATGTTGTTGTCATAGACGACATCAATGATTTTGGTCTCACCAGATTTGAGTAAAAAAGTTTGCTCATAAGGTTGATTACCTACCCCTTTGAAAACGAGGATCACATTGGTTTCCGACGGTAGAGAGATTTGAAATGAGCCATCTACTTGGGTGGTGGTGCCGTTGGTGGGTTTCGCTTTTTCTATGATCACGATGCCCGGAATCGCTTCTCCCAACGTGTTTACTACATTGCCGCGCAAAATGGCTTGTTGGGCCTTCAGATGAATGGAGATAAAACCAAATACAAAAAATAAAAGCGCAATCTTTTTCACTGTTTCAAAAATAGTGGCACATCCAAAACCAACGGCGAAAAAAAAGATTTAGTATGCGTTTTATTTTTTGGATCTTCGATATCCATTGAAGAATTGGTGCCAAGCATCAGGTGAGAGCAAGTTGCCTCCTGATACAAATCCCCCATTGAAACGGGCTTGCAGAATCTGTGAGCCGTTTTCATAGGCGGCATTGGAGAAATCCGCCATGCCATCATAATCGGCCAATGAAATTTCGTCGCGCTTAAAAAGTTGGTGTCCATCGCCGGGAAGGTCCAGCGCCAAAACATCTCGCTTAAGTTCATGCGGGGCAGGATAGGGGAGAATATAAAGAGGCGACATCTCATAGGGCGCTATTTCCATCAGTTCGACAATTCTGATTTGATGCTCCTCTGTATTGGGAACAATGAATTGTGAAGTTTTAAGACCGGTACAAATAAATACCAGCGTGTCTCCGGCCAATGCAGGTAAGGTAAAATAGCCATCCCGATTGGAATAGGTGCCACGGCGGTCTCGGGTTCTGAAAATACTGACATAAGGGGCGGGGTAAAGTGAGTCGCTTACCAAACAGGCACCAGTAATTTGAACGACATGAGGTGGGGTAGTGATAGCGGATTGGGCATGCGTCCCGAAAGACGAAGAAAGCAAAATTATGATAGCCGCTATACAAATCCTCATTCAACAAAGGTAATCACCATTTGTTTTGTATCTTTGAACGTTGACCCTAAATTTAAGTTTATTGTGATATCAATCATTTGAGCGTATGATGGATGAATTGTTAGAGAGCGCAGAGTGGCTCAGATCCAAGGGGATGGATGCCCCAGAGATTGGGATTATCTTAGGAACCGGTCTGCATGGATTGGCCAAGCAAATAGAGGTAGAGAAGGAGTTCAATTACAGCGTCATTCCTCACTTTCCAATTGCCACGGTAGAATATCATTTTGGTAAATTGCTTTATGGAAATTTAGCTGGAAAAAAGGTGATCGCTTGTCAAGGTCGTTTCCATTATTATGAGGGATACAGTATGCACCAAGTGGTGATGCCGGTTCGTGTAATGAAACTTTTGGGGGTAAAAAGTATATTGTTGTCCAATGCGTCGGGTTCATTGAATCCTGACTTTAAAAAAGGAAGTTTAATGTTGATCGATGATCACATCAATATGCAACCTGAAAATCCCCTGCGCGGCTTGAACATGGATGAGTTGGGCGTGCGTTTTCCGGATATGTCGAGGCCTTATGATGCTCATTTGAATCAATCATTGAAAGCCATTGCCGAGGAGTTAGGAATTGCATTGCACGAAGGGGTGTATGCCTCTGTCCCAGGTCCCAATTTAGAGACCCGAGCAGAATATCGTTTTTTAAGAATGGCTGGAGCGGATGCCGTCGGAATGAGTACCGTTCCGGAGGTGATTGCCTGCAATCACATGCGCTTGCCCTGTTGCTGTATTTCGGTGTTGACCGATGAGTGCAATCCTGAGACGTTGAAGCCAGTGGAGTTCATTGAGATATTGGCCACTGCTCAGCAAGCGGAAGGAAAACTGACCCAATTGTACATAGAATTAATCAAGCGGATTTGAATTTAAAAAGAACATATCTCTGGGTGGTATTGATGCTCACCGGCGCCTATCTTTTGGTGTGTGCTTTTAGTCAGGAGAAGTATGTGTCTATACAGCAAAAGAACATGAATGCCAGCAGTGAGCAATTGGCAGGTTTGATAGCCGACTTTGATTATTGGAAACAATGGTATCCGGATGCGATGGACACTTCTGTGGTCGATTCGATTGCTGGCTTTCCGTTCAATGTAGGACATGAGCTCACGCTCAATCGGCATGGAATAGAAGAGCGTTTTCAGTTGAAATACATGTTGTCGGATTCGAGCCAGGTGGATGAGATTTTCATACAACGGGTGATCGCGCAAAATGGTCAAGAGAAAGGGTGGATGAAATTTAGTTTCAAGGAAATGGAGAAGGGCAGCACGCAATTGATATTGGAGATGGAGCAGGGCAACATTCCTTTTTTATTTCGTGGGATGATAGCGATGATGCAAAGCACCAATCCGTTGGTGAAACACAATGTGCTATGTCTGGATCAATTGGATCGATTGATCAATGGGGAGATTGGGAAAATCACGGAGTAGGAGAGAGAGCCTAATAGCGTTTGATTAAAACCAAATACCATTCGCGCAAATAGCGATGTGTGTCTCGTCCTAAAAAAAGTTTACAGTTTAACTTTTGTTTTTAGTGATTGTCCTGATACAAATTTACACCTTCCGGACTAAGCCGAGCCGAGATCTCTCTCTTCCCCCACTTACAAGGTTTCTAAATACCTCTTGATTTCAGATTTTATGTCCTCCCAATTTTTGCTATCCATGATGATGGGGGAAGTTTCTAAATCAGCATCTTCAAAATAGGTCAAACTTTTTTGAACCATGAAAATAGATCCGTCTGGGTATTTTTCTTGATAGGCAGAAAACATTTCCTGTAATGAAATTTCTCTTAAAAGATAATAGAGATCAATGAAATCCTTCTTGCTTCCTCTTCCTGCTATCGCATTTAATTTCATCGCGGCAATGTCTTTTTTTGAAGCCAACCGAATACCCTCCATTTCCAATACTGGGTCTAACCATGGATAGTCATAATGTACAAAATCAACTTTAATGTCATTGACGGAAAGAATGAGGATGTTGTTTGATTTTTTGATGACTTGAATATTTCCCAATTGCTTTAATGAGGACAAAAAAGCATCCTCTTCAATGGGCTGTTGGCCAAAAAAATCCAAATCAATGGATTGTCGATGTCCCAACTGTAATGCCCGTGATGTGCCTCCAACCAAACGGTATCCCTCAAACAAGGGATTTTGCATCACACCTATTAAGATTTCCAGAAGTCCGTTGCTGACGCATTGGGTTTGTAGCATCTAAATTGGTTTTTGTCGAGGTGATAATAATGGGCCAAGAAAGAAAGAGTCACTACATCCAGTGAAGGCAAATGGGTAACAACAGCAATGATTTCATCACTCGTGTATAGCGCGCGCAACAGATTCCAATCGTCCAATTGTCCGTACTCTACAACTTGGTGAATGATTTGTTTTTTGGATGTATTCAAATCCATTTTGCTTTTATCCATGTCCCAAAAAAGATGAGGGGAGAAGCGTAGAATGGGGTTGTCTGATTTGCATTTCATATTGCATCACGAAAATAGCACACATTTGCGAAAGAAGGAAAAGCATTTCATAAAAACTAAATACCATTCGCTATCGCTATTCGCTACGCGTATAGAAAATGCAATGCGTTTTGAATTGTCCACCGTGTCAGCTTTTCTAGGAGGGGTGATGTCTTTTTGCCCCATTGTACCCTTGTCCCAAGGATGCGAAGCATTCTGTTGTCGCTTTGAAATGACCACCCCGTCCCGTCTCAGCCGGGACACCCCTCCTTTCCTTCGCTTCGCTCAGGTAGGAGGGGAGATGACCACTTGTCCCTTTGTCCCAAGAATGCGAAGCATTCTGTTGTCCCTTTGAAATGACCACCCCGTCCCGTCTCAGCCGGGACACCCCTCCTTTCCTTCGCTTCGCTCAGGTAGGAGGGGAGATGTTTTATAACGCCTTCAAAACATTCTGATAAATACGCTCTGCGGCATGCTCAACGGAGGCGGGCTCAAAGGGAGTGCCGGTGAGCTGCTCGTACAACTCAATGTAACGCTGGCGGATCGTGGCAATCCACTCTGGGGTCATCTCTGGTACCGTCTGGCCTTCCTTGCCCATGAAATTGTTGGCGATGAGCCACTCGCGCACAAACTCTTTGCTCAATTGTCGTTGCGCTGATCCTGCTCTCTGGCGTTCTTCATATCCCTCTGTATAAAAGTAACGGGATGAATCGGGGGTGTGGATCTCATCCATCAAATAAATATCGTCTCCAATTTTGCCAAACTCATATTTGGTATCTACCAATATCAATCCGCGATCGCGGGCAATCTCTCTGCCGCGCTGATACAAGGCGCGTGTGTATTTTTCTAATTGTTCCCAATCCGCAGCACTCACAATGCCTTGCTCAATCAGCGCTTCCTTAGAAATATCCTCATCATGTCCTACCGCGGCTTTGGTGGTGGGTGTGATGATGGGGGTGGGAAATGGATCATTCTCTTTCAACCCTTCTGGCAGCTCAACCCCGCAAAGACTGCGTTTGCCAGATTGATAAGTGCGCCAAGCGTGACCTGTCAAATAACCGCGGATCACCATCTCTACTTTCAATGGCTCGCACCTTTTGCCCATCGTTACTTGCGGATCTGGGGTGGCGATTTTCCAATTGGGACAAATGTCCGCAGTGGCGTCTAACATGAAGGCGGCAATTTGATTCAGCACTTGTCCCTTGTTGGGAATCGGGTGGGGCAGGATCACATCAAAAGCCGAAATACGATCGGAGGCCACCATTACCAAAAGACCATTGTCAAGCGTATATACATCTCTTACCTTGCCATGATAGACGCTGGTTTGCTGAGGAAATTGGAAGTCCATTTTAGAATTTACCTTTTAATCCGGGGATACTGCCCATCTGCTTCATCATCTGCGCCATCTGGGTTTTGTTGGTCATCATCTTCATCATCATTTTCATCTGATCAAACTGCTTGATGAGCTTGTTGACATCCTCCACACTGCGGCCAGAACCCTTGGCAATCCTGGTCTTGCGACTGGGGTTGATGACACTGGGTTGTTTGCGTTCCTGCGGTGTCATGGATTGGATAATGGCTTCAATATGTTTGAAAGCGTCTTCATTGATGTCCACATCTTTCAACTTCGACATGCCGGGTACCATGCCCAATAGGTCTTTCATGCTACCCATCTTCTTGATCTGTCCAATTTGCTCCAAGAAATCATTGAAGTCGAATTGGTCTTTCTTGATGCGCTTTTCTAATTTCTTCGCTTGCTCTTCGTCAAATTGTTCTTGGGCTCTTTCTACCAAAGAGACCACGTCTCCCATGCCCAAGATCCTGCTCGCCATCCGCTCTGGATAGAAAACATCCAAGGCGTCCATCTTTTCACCGGTTCCCACAAATTTGATGGGCTTGGCTACTTCTGCGCGGATACTCAATGCCGCTCCACCACGGGTGTCACCGTCTAATTTGGTCAATACCACGCCATCAAAAGCCAAACGCTCGTTGAAGGTCTTGGCCGTGTTCACCGCATCTTGTCCGGTCATGGAATCCACCACAAACAACGTTTCGGTCGGTTGAATGGCGGCCTTGACACGTTCTATTTCCGCCATCATTTCTTCATCCACCGCCAAACGACCCGCGGTATCCACGATCACCACATTGTGACCGTTTTGTTTGGCAAACTGAATCGCCTTGGTGGCAATGTCCACAGCATTGGTGTTGCCACGATCGCTGAATACGGTTACACCTACTGATTCACCGACCACATGCAACTGATCAATAGCCGCAGGACGATAAATATCGCAAGCTACAAGCAGGGGATTCTTTCCTTTTTTGGTTTTGAGATAATTGGCAAGTTTACCAGAGAAGGTGGTTTTACCCGATCCTTGCAATCCACTCATCAAGATGACGCCGGGGTTGCCTTGGTATTGGATATCGGCATGATCGCCACCCATTAAATCTTTCAACTCATCATGGGTGATTTTCACCAACAATTGACCAGGAGATACAGCGGTTAAAACGTTTTGACCCAACGCTTTTTCTTTGACTCTCTCTGTAAATTCTTTAGCCGTCTTGAAATTGACGTCGGCGTCTAACAACGCGCGGCGCACTTCTTTGAGGGTTTCCGCTACGTTGATTTCGGTGATTTTTCCTTGACCTTTTAGAATCTTAAAGGCCCTGTCAAATTTGTCGGTTAATTGTTCAAACATGGGTAATAAAATAGAGGTGCAAAGGTAGCAATAGAAACCTATCGCTGGATATTTATTGTGCCTTTCAAAACAGTGGGTTTTTCCAACATGTCGAAATAGGTGATGACATAATTGTAGATGCCATCTGGAACGAAATATTCACTGCCCATCGCCTCTCCCATCCAGGCCTTTTCAATGTCATCCGATGCGAAAACCATCTCACCCCAGCGATCGTAAATTTGGATTTCGTAGGTCTTGATGCCGGTTGCAACGGGTTTCCACGCATCGTTCACACCATCTTGGTTGGGGGTGAAGGCATTGGGCGCAAAGAAGACGGATCCTCCAATATAGACATAGCCAGAAGTGGTAGCAGTGCAACCCCATTCATTGGTCAATACCTGCGTGATGGTTTGTCTGCCAGCTTGCGTAAAACCGTAAGAGACGTCAAAACCAATGAGTGTGGCTCCATCGCTGGTATAATACACACATTCTGTGGCAAATTGGGAGGAATCAATGATACTGACCACCGGATTGTCGATGCTCACCTCCATGGGATTGACTATAAAACCCGGTTGAGGCACAGGATGGACATTAACGGCGTCGTTTAGATTCACATAAATATCGGCAACACACCCGCTGATGGTATAGGCATGTAAAGTAACATCAAACAATCCGGATTGAGTATAAACGTGCGTCGGGTCTTCATTGGTAGAGGTGCCATCATCTCCAAAGTTCCACTCATAAAAAACTTGTGTCTCACTATTGGGTGTAGCGTAAAAGTTGGTGTATAAACTGGGGCAACCTTCGGCATTATCGGTGGTTACAATCACCGTGGGATCTTCCACTACCCAGACGTTAGACGTGTACGTTTCTATACATCCGTTTTCTTCAATGGTAAGGCTAACGGGAAAAGTGCCCGCACTGTTGAATTCGATATTGTTGACACTCTCCTGCAGACTATTTTGAAGATTGGCTTCTTGGGGAAATGACCATTGGAAAGTGGCAGAATTGGTGGTGGCGCCAAGCGCAATGAAATCGAATGAATTGCTACTGAGACATTGCGGGATTTGTTCATTGAAGGTGGGGGCTAAATTGCCAAAGATGTGAATGGGTGCTAAAACGGTGTCGGGACAAGCATTGGTTCCAAAAGCAATCAATTGGACATAGTAAAATCCCGTATCTGGGAAAGTGAACGAAGGATTGAGTTCATTGGAAAAATCACCTTGAGCAGGGGAGTTGAACTCCCACCAATAGCTGATGGCATCCGCGCTGTTATTGAGGAAATTATAGGTGAGTCCTGAGCAAAA
>Ga0169931_10002843_pt1 | contig 27952 bp, 26 predicted proteins | sample Kivu_15m_20L_FD_129675 | JGI IMG/M metagenome (GOLD analysis project Ga0169931, IMG submission 129675) | Freshwater microbial communities from Lake Kivu, Western Province, Rwanda to study Microbial Dark Matter (Phase II) - Kivu_15m_20L... | ecosystem: Environmental > Aquatic > Freshwater > Lake...
GCCCAGGCATCGCAGCGCCGGCCCGGCTTGACACCGCGCACGGCATCGCACCGTGGCGGGCAGGCGCGGGGCCCAGGAGAGCGCACGGCATGACCGGCCGGTTGGTGAGGAGCCCCTGATGGCGAGCACACCGTGCCGCAACGGCACCCCGGCCCCATGACGGCCCTGCCCCCCGACGTGGGCCTGGCCCTGGCCGCCGAGGCGGACCACAGCCGCTTTGTGCAGCGCATCCGGCGCCGCTACGCCGCCGAAGTGCCGCTGCTCGCGCCCGGGATGCCTGGCGCGGCTGCCATGCGCGCCACGGTGCAGTCGCTGCGCGACGGCGGCCGCGACCTCGCAAGCGCCCTGCGCGTGACGCGCCAGCTCGTGCTCGAACGCCTGGCGGTGCTCGACGTGGAGCAGCAGGCCGCGCTCGACGCCGTGACCGCAGCGATGACCACGCTGGCCGAGGTCACGCTCGAGGCCGCGCTGGCCCAGGCGCGCGCCGACTGCGACGCCCGCCACGGCGCGCCGGTGGACGCCGCCGGCCAGCCCATCGAGTTCTGGATCGTCGGCATGGGCAAGCTCGGCGCGCGCGAGCTCAACGTCTCCTCCGACATCGACCTGATCTACGTCTACGAGGACGAGGGCCACACCGCGGGACCGGTGCCGGTGTCGGCGCACGAATACTTCAGCCAGGTCGCCAAGCGCCTGTACGCGCTGATCGGCGTGACGACCGAAGACGGCTTCGTCTTCCGCGTCGACCTCGCCCTGCGCCCGAACGGCAATTCGGGGCCGCCGGTGGTCAGCCTGGGCATGCTGGAGGAGTACTTCCAGGTCCAGGGGCGGGAGTGGGAGCGTTTCGCGTGGCTGAAGAGCCGCGTCGTCGCCCCGCGGGCGGCGGTCGACAGCGGCCGGGCCAAGGCGCTGCGCTCCCTCGTCACCCCCTTCGTCTACCGCAAGTACCTGGACTACGGCGTCTTCGAGGGCCTGCGGCAACTGCACCGCAAGATCCGCGACGAGGCCCAGCGCCGCGCCGCCGGCCGCCCCGAGCGCGCCAACGACGTCAAGCTCTCGCGCGGCGGCATCCGCGAGATCGAGTTCATCGTGCAGCTCATGCTGGTGGCGCGCGGCGGGCACTTCCCGGAGATCCGCACGCGCTCGACGCTGCGCGGTCTGGAGCGCCTGGTCGCGCGCGGCCTGATGAAGCCGGCCACGGCGCGTGGGTTGGCCCAGGCCTACGAGCTGCTGCGCCGCATCGAGCACCGCATCCAGTACCTGGACGACCAGCAGACGCACCAACTCCCCACGGCCGACGCCGACCTGGCCTGGATCGCGCGCTCGCTCGGCCTGGGCGCCGACGCCGACGCGGGCGAACTCCTCGACCGGCTCGGGGCGGCGCGCGAGCTCGTGGCCACCGAGTTCGACGCCGTGCTGCACGAGGGCCACACGCCCACCCCCACGCGCAGCGGCGTGTGCCGCACCTGCGGCCAGGGGCCGCTGCCCATTGATAGCGAGGCGCTGCACGAACGCCTGCCCGAGGCCCTGGCCGAGCGCGTGCGACGCTGGAGTGCCCAGACGCGCGTGGCCGCGCTGCGCGACGAGAGCAAGCTGCGCCTCGGGCGACTGGTGCAGCGCGCCGAGGCGCTGATGGCCGAGGAGGAATGCAGCGAGACGGCCGCGCTGCGCTTCGTCGACTGGCTGGAGCCGCTGCTGCGGCGCGAGAGCTATCTCGCGCTGCTGGTCGAGCGCCCGGCGGTGCAGAAGCGCCTGCTGCGCCTGCTCGGACTGGCGCGCTGGCCGATGCAGTACCTGATGCGGCACCCGGTAGTGATCGACGAACTGGCCGACGAGCGCCTGCTGCACGAGCGCTTCGACCGCGCCGAGTTCGTGCAGGACCTGGACGAGCGCCACGCCGCCTGGCAGCGCTCGGGCGAGGCCGGCGAGGAGGCGCTGCTCGACACGCTGCGCCGCGCCCACCACGCCGAGACCTTCCGCACGCTGGTGCGCGACGTCGAGGGCCGCATCTCGGTGGAGGAGGTGGCCGACGATCTCTCGGCACTGGCCGACGCCGTGCTCGACACCGTGCTGCGCTGGGCCTGGGCCAACTACCGGCAGCGCCACCGGGAGGAGCCGGCCTTCGCCGTCATCGCCTACGGCAAGCTCGGCGGCAAGGAGCTCGGCTACGGCAGCGACCTGGACGTCGTCTTCCTCTACGACGCCAGCGACGAACTCGACCCCGACCGGGCGCAGGAGGTCTACGCCGGCTTCGTGCGCAAGCTCATCACCTGGCTGACGCTGCGCACCGCCGAGGGTGACCTGTACGAGATCGACACCGCGCTGCGGCCCAACGGCGGCTCGGGCCTGCTCGTCACCTCGATCGAGGCCTTCGAGCGCTACCAGGTGGGCCGCGGCAGCAACACCGCGTGGACCTGGGAGCACCAGGCTCTGACGCGCGCGCGCTTCTGCGCCGGGGCGCGCTCGGTCGCGCCGCGCTTCGAAGCCGCCCGCCAGGGCGTGCTGACGGCCGAGCGCGACCCGGCCGCGCTGCGCGTCGAGATCGGCGCCATGCGCGACAAGGTGCGCGCCGCGCATCCGGTCAAGGCCGGCCGCTTCGACGTCAAGCACAGCCCGGGCGGCATGATGGACGCCGAGTTCGCCGTCCAGTACCTGGTGCTGGCCCACGGCGCCCGGCACCCGGGGCTGCTGGACAACGTCGGCAACATCGCGCTGCTGCGCCGCGCCGAGGAGACCGGGCTGCTGCCCGCCGGCGTGGGCACGGCGGCTGCCGACGCCTACCGCGAGCTGCGCCGCGCCCAGCACCGCGCCCGCCTCGACGAGCAGCCCACGCACTTCGAGCCCGAGGCCTGCGCCGCCTGGCGCGACGCCGTGCTCGCCTTGTGGCGGCATGTCTTCGCCTGAGGGAACGACCGCACCCACTGCCCCAAGCCTGCTGCGCCTGACCGCCCCCTGGTGGGGCCTGGCCCTGGCGCTGGCCCTGGGCAGCGCGGGGCTGGCGCTGGCCTCGGGGTGGGGCGGCCCGGCGGCCCACGAGCCGCTGGTCTGGCAACGCGCACAGCTCGCCGCACAGCCCTGGCGCTGGTGGAGCGCCGCTCTCGCCCACCTGGACGCGAGTCATCTGGCCGCCAACCTGGCCGGCTGCGCCGTGGTCGCCGCTTTCGGCGTCGCCGCCGGGCTGGGCCGGGCCGCGGCGCTGGCGTGGGCCCTGGCCTGGCCGCTGACCCACCTGGCCCTTGCGCTGGCCCCGGGCGTCGAGCGTTTTGCCGGCCTGTCGGGCGTGCTGCACGCCGGCGTGGCCGTGGCGGCGGTCTTCACCGTCGCTCGGCCCGCTCACGACGTGCAGCGCTGGGTGGGCGCCGCGGTGACCCTCGGGCTGCTGGCCAAGCTGGCCTGGGAGCGCCCCTGGGCCCTGCCGGTGCAGCGCGTGGCAGGCTGGGATTTCCCGGTGGTCGTGGCGGCGCACGCCAGCGGCGCCGCCGCTGGCGCGGCCTGCGCGCTGCTGGTGCTGGCGGGGTGCCGGCGCGCGCGACCGACAATGCGGGAATGACGTCACCCCCGCGCCCCGCGAACCTGGACGCGGCGGCGGTCGTGCTCGTGGTCGGCTGCTGCCTCGTCTGGGGCCTGGGTCAGGTGGCGATCAAGACCGCGCTGCTCGAGGGCCTGCCGCCGCTGCTGCAGGCTGGCCTGCGCAACCTGGGCGCCTGCGCCCTGCTGGTGACCTGGGCGGCCTGGCGCGGCGTGCCCCTGTTCGGCCGCGACGGCTCGCTGCGCGGCGGCCTGCTGGCTGGAGCGCTGTTCGCCGGCGAGTTCGCGTGCATCTTCCTCGCCCAGTTGTACGCACCGGCCTCACGCGTCACGGTCTTCATCTACCTCGCGCCCTTCTTTGTCGCGCTGACGATGCCCTGGATCGTGCGCACCGAGCGGCTGGCCGCGCAGCAGTGGCTGGGGCTGGTGCTGGCCTTCAGCGGCGTCGCCTGGGCCTTCTCCGAAGGCTTCACCCGGCCGGACGCGCCCCCGCGCCAGTGGCTGGGCGACCTGCTCGGCCTGGCCGCCGCATTGCTGTGGGCGGGCACGATGCTGGCGATCCGCGGCAGCCGGCTGGCTGCGGCGGGCCCCGAGAAGACGTTGGCCTACCAGCTCGCGATCTCCGGCGGCGGGCTCGCGCTCGCGGGCATGCTGGCCGGTGAGCGTTGGCCAGCGACGACAACGGCGCTGGCGTGGGCCTCCTTCGCCTTCCAGGTCGTGATCGTCGCCTTCGCCTCCTTCCTCGTCTGGTTCTGGCTCGTCACGCGCTACCCCTCCACCCGCTTGATGTCCTTCACCCTGCTCACGCCCCTGGCCGCGCTCGTCCTCGGCGTGATGCTGCTGGGCGAGCCGCTGACAGTGCAGCTCGCGACTGCGGCCGCTGGCGTGGCCGGCGGGCTCTGGCTGGTCAACCGGCGCCAGGAGGCCTAGGCGGAACGTCCCCGGCGCCTCGCGTATCGAGGTCAGGCCTTATCCTTGCGTCCACGCGCGCCCCGGTGGCCGCGTCTTCCGATTTCCCGAACCCTGGACGAGGAGACTCCCGTGATCGTGCTGTGCGGCTTCCCGCTGTCGAACTACTACAACAAGGTCAAGCTGGCCCTGCTGGAGAAGGGCGTGCCCTTCACCGAGGAGCGCGTGGGCACCGGCGGCCAGGCCGAGTCCACGCTCGGCGCCTCGCCGCTGGGCAAGGTGCCCTTCCTGCGCACGCCCCAGGGGCCGCTGTGCGAGAGCCAGGTCATCGTCGACTGGATCGAGGCCGCCCACCCGCAGCCAGCGCTCGTGCCGGCCGACCCCTACGCCGCGGCCAAGGTGCGCGAGCTCGCGACCTTCATCGACCTGCATCTGGAGCTCGTCGCGCGCGAGCTCTACGCGCAGGCCTTCTTCGGCGGTAGCGTGAGCGAGGACACCAAGGCGCGCGTTCGCAAGCTGCTGGACAAGAACATCCCGGGCTTCAAGCGCCTGGCGAAGTTCGCGCCCTACGTGGCAGGCGAGCAGTTCACGCTGGCCGACTGCTCGGCCTGGACCAACCTGCCGCTGGTCGGGATGTCGACCAAGGCCGCACTCGGCGAGGACCTGCTCGCCGCCCACGGGGTGGACTGGAAGGCCTACGTCAAGCTGATCGGCGAGCGCCCGTCGGCACAGAAGGTCATGGCCGACCGCAAGGCCGACCCGTCGGTGCCGCCTCCGGCCGCCTGAACACTTGAAGGGCGCTGGCCGCGGCGGGCCCTTGCCGCGGCCGACCGCCCGTCAGGCCGCCGTCTGCAGCGCGGCCTGCCGCTGGGCTAGCGCCTGCGCGATTTCCTTGCGGTAGCGGTTGAGTTCCTGCACGCTGGCGAAGCTGCGCTCCATCAGCAGGCCCAGGTTGTGCAGGATGCGCTCGACGACCTTGTTCTCCCAGGTGCTGTCGAACTGGATCTGCTTGTCCAGCCAGCGCTCGAGCCAGGCCGGGTCGGCAGGCGGCTCTGCACCGTGTCGCGCGGGAACAGGCGTTCGTTGACGTGCAGGTTCGTCGGGTGCAGGGCCTGCGCGGTGCGGCGGGCGCTGGCCATCAGCACGCCCACCTTGGCAAAGGCGGCGCGCGCCTCGTCGCCGCAGCGTTGCAGCGCCCGCTTCATGTAGCGCAGGTAGGCGCCGCCGTGACGCGCCTCGTCGCGCGCCAGCGTCTCGTAGATGGCCTTGATCACCGGCTCGGTGTGCCACTGCGCGGCGCGGCGGTACCAGTGGTTGAGGCGGATCTCGCCGCAGAAGTGCAGCATCAGCGTCTCGAGCGCGGGCGCCGGGTCGAACTCGAAGCGCACCTCGTGCAGTTCGGCCTCGGTGGGCGCGAGGTCGGGCCGGAAGCGCCGCAGGTATTCCATCAGCACGAGCGCGTGCTTCTGCTCCTCGAAGAACCACACGCTCATGAAGGCCGAGAAATCACTGTCCTCGCGGTTGTCGCGCAGGAACATCTCGGTGGCCGGCAACGCCGCCCACTCGGTGATGGCGTTCATCTTCACGGTGCGCGCCTGCTCGTCGCTCAGACGCGCGCCGTCGAACTGGCCCCAGGGGATGTCGGTGTCCATGTTCCAGCGCACAGCCTCGAGCTGCTTGAAGAGTTCCGGGTAAAGCATGGAGCGCTCCGACGGCCTGGATCCAGAGGGTGGGTGATCTTTTGATTCTAGGTGTCGCCACGCGCCGGGGCCCGGTGCTCACGCCACGCCCTCACGGCGGGTGCGACATCCTCCAGCGACTGCAGCACGCGCACGCCGGCCACCGGCCGGCGCTGCAGCACGGTGGCGCTGCCGCCGGCCCAGATCTCGACCGACGCGGGCAAGAGGCCACGCAGGTCACCGAGCGCGTCGACCACCTGCTGCGGCCCCATCGCGCTGCTCAGGCCGATGGCCACGATGTCGACCTGATGCGCCTGCGCCGCGCGCACGATGTCGAGCACGGGGGTCTGCACGCCCAGGGAAATGCAAGGACAGGCCTCGAGCCGCAGCAGCGTCTCGGCCATCAGCAGGCCCAGGGCGTGCGCTTCACCCGGGAAGGTGGACATCAGCACCCGCGGGTGGCCCGCGGCCGGCGGCTCGGGCATCTGCGCGATCGCCTGGCGCATCACGACCTGGATCTCCTCGGTGTAGGAGTGCTCCTCGAAGACCTGGATCCGGCCACTGAGCCAGGCCTCGCCGACAGCGACGTTCAGGGGGGCCACGAGCTCGATGACGAAGCGCGCTGCGCCCAGACGCGCCAGGCCGCGGCCGAGTTCGTGCCGCAGTGCCGCCGCGTCATGGCGCAGGATGATCTCGATGAAGGGTTCGAGCTCGGCCGTCGGAGCCCCGCCCACCGCGGCGAGCGCCTGGGTGGCCGCCTGCGAATCGGCCAGCGCGCGGATGGCCTGCGGCGCCAGCCGCAGCAGCCGGCCCGGCCGGTGGCCGGCGTCGAGCAGGCGCTTGACCAGGCGCAGGGTCTCGATCTGGTCCGAAGGGTAGACACGCTCGCCATGGGCGTCGCGCAAGGGCCGCGGGAAGCCATAGCGGCGCTCCCACACCCGCAGTGTGTCCTTGCCGATGCCGGTGTCGCGTTCGACCGCGGCAATCGTCAGCGATGGCGCTTCGGCTCTCATCGTGTTCCCCACCCCGATTCATGATCCGCGGCCCTGCGGGTTCTTGCAACCTGCTTGCACGACCACATTTTGTCCAAGACAATCCGTTTTTGTGGGCCCCATTGTGAACTTGAAGAAAGAGCTTGCAAAGTCCCGCAGAAGGAACACAATGATGTGTCAATCTGGATTGACACATCCGATGTCCACGTTCGACAAGTCGCACCCCCGCCCCTCCGCATCTCGTCACGCCCACGTGCGTTTCGGGGCGGCGCACGGCCTGCCGGCCAGGCAGCCGCGGGCCGGGTCGCGGCATCACCGTGCGAGGGTCAATGTCGAGCGAATTACCTGGAATTTCTCGAAAAAACTGTTGAGTTCAATTTCTGAACCATATAGTATTCAGTTGCTGTCCAGGGCAGCAGGTCCTTCGGGCGGACAGGGTGGCCTTCGAGCCACCCGGTTCCCGCGTCGGACCCGGCGGCTTGGATCGGGTGTTGTTTTTCTGTCGTGCGGACGGCCGGCCACGTCGGTTGCAATCCGCGGGTGTCTCTCCTCCTCCTCCCTCCCTCCCTCGTTCGCCCGGGGGCGCCGCACGACAGTCTTTTATTCCGGGCGGGTCAGCCAAGCTGACCCTTCCACCTCCAAGAGGACACGGCGACCGGCATGACCCAGCGCATCGCCATCGTCGGCTCGGGCATTGCCGGCCTGTCTGCCGCCTGGTCGCTCGCGCCCGAGGCGCGGGTGACGCTGTTCGAGGCGGGCCGCCACTTCGGCGGCCACGCACACACGGTGGACGTGCGCCTGAACGGCGTGCGTCACGGCGTGGACGTCGGCTTCCTGGTCTTCAACCACCGCACCTACCCGATGCTGGTGCGGCTGTTCGAGGAACTGGGCGTCGAGACCGCCCCCTCGGACATGTCGTTCTCGGTCCAGAGCCGCGCCGACGGGCTCGAATGGAGCGGCTCCAACCTCGACAGCGTGTTCGCGCAGCGCCGCAACCTGCTGCGCCCGTCCTTCCTGGGCATGCTGCGCGAGATCCTGCGCTTCAACCGGCTGGCCACGGCACTTGCCCTGCGGGCTGACGCGCGCGAGATGGACGAGCCCATCGGCGACTTCCTCGACCGCCACCGCTTCGGCAGCACCTTCCGGGACTGGTACTTCCTGCCGATGATCGGCTGCATCTGGTCCTGCCCCACGGAGCAGATGCTGCGCTTTCCCGTGGCGACGATGATCCGTTTCTGCCACAACCACGGCCTGATCCAGCTCGGCGACCGTCCACAGTGGCACACCGTCCGCGGGGGCTCGCGCGAGTACGTGCGCAAGATGCTGCCGCGCATTCCCGACGCCCGCCTCGGCACCCCGGTGCGTTCGGTGCGGCGGGCGCCGCCGGGCAGCGGCGCCGGCGGCGTCTGGGTCGCCACCGACCATGGCGAGGAGCGCTTCGACGAGGTCGTGCTGGCCTGCCACACCGACCAGTCCCTGGCGCTGCTGGCCGATGCCGGGGCCGACGAGCGGCGCTGGCTCTCCGCGCTGCGCTACCAGCGCAACCGCGCCGTGCTGCACACCGACGCCTCGCTGCTGCCCTCGCGCCCCAAGGCCTGGGCTGCGTGGAACTACGAGCGCGCCGCATCGCTCGGGCGCGAGCAATCGGCGGTGTGCCTGCACTACTGGATCAACCGGCTGCAGCCCCTGCCCTGGCAGACGCCGGTCATCGTCTCGCTGAACCCGGGTCGCGAGCCCGACGCCGCCAAGGTGCTGAACGAAATCGAGGTCGACCACCCGATCTTCGACCAGGCGGCCATCGCCGCCCAGGCCCGGCTGCCGGAGTTCCAGGGTCGCTCGCACGTCTGGTTCTGCGGCGCGTGGACGCGCTACGGCTTCCACGAGGACGGCCTGATGTCGGGTCTGGCCGTGGCCGATGCGCTGAAGGCGCGCCTGGCCGCGCAGCGGGCCGTCCCGAGGGCTGCATGAACCCGGGCCGCCCCGGGCCCGCGCCCTGGCCGGCGCGGCCGCTGCTGGCCCGTGGCGAAGTGCGGCACCTGCGCCTGCGCCCGGCACGGCACGGCTTCTCCTACGCCACCTACTTCCTGCTGTTGCCGATGCGCCGCCTGCGCGATGACGGCGCCGGCGCGCTCGCGCGCAACCGCTTCGGCCTGCTGAGCTTCCACGACGCCGACCACGGCGAGGGCGGGCCCGACGCGCTGGCCTGGCTCGAAGCCTTGCTCGAGCGCGACGGCATCACCGACGCCGACGGCGAGGTCTGGCTGCAGACCTACCCGCGCGTGCTGGGCTATGTGTTCAAGCCGGTGAGCTTCTGGTACTGCCACCGGCGCGACGGCTCGCTGGCGGCCGTGGTGGCCGAGGTCAACAACACCTTCGGCGAGCGACACTGCTACCTGCTCGCCGGCGCGACCCTGGGTTTCGGGCAAGAACTGAGTGCGCGCAAGGTCTTCCACGTCTCGCCCTTCTGCCACGTCAGCGGGCGCTATCGTTTCCGTTTCATGCGCACCGAGGACCGCGTCGTCGCCCGCGTCGAGCACGACGACGACGAAGGCCCGCTGCTGTTGACCAGCGTGTCGGGGCGTCTCGAGCCGCTGAGCGCGGCGCGGGCCTGGCGGGCCAGCCTGCGCACGCCGCTGATGACGCTGGGCGTCATCGCCCGCATCCACTGGCATGCGCTGCGCTTGTGGCTCAAGCGCGTGCCCTTCGTCTCCAAGCCCGAGGCGCCCGAGCGCTTCGTCACCCGCCAGAACGCGCCATGACCACGACCACCGCCCCCCCGCTCCCGCTGCCGGCCGCGGCCCCGGGTGCCGCGCGCACCGTCTTCGCGCTGCTCAGACGCCTGAGCATCGGCACGCTCGACGTGCAACTGCCCGACGGCACCCAGTGCCGCTTCGGCCCCGGCCGGCCCGGGGAGCCGCAGGCCGCGATCCGGCTGCTCGACTGGAGCGTGTGCGCCGCCGCCCTGAAGAGCGGCGACATCGGCTTCGCCGAGTCCTTCATCGAGGGCGGCTGGACCACCCCCGACCTGGCCGCGCTGCTGCGCCTGTTCATCGCCAACCGCGAGCAGATCGAGTCGGTGATCTACGGCAGCTGGTGGGGCGCGCTGGCCTACCGGCTCAAGCACCTGCTCAACCGCAACACGCGCCGCGGCAGCCGCAAGAACATCCACGCCCACTATGACCTCGGCAACGGCTTCTACCGCCTCTGGCTGGACGAGACGATGAACTACTCGAGCGCCTGGTTCGAGGGCGACTTCACCCGGCCGAGCGCGCAGGCGCAGACGGCCAAGGTGCGGCGCGCGCTCGCGCAGTGCGTCGTCGGCCCCGGACAGCGCGTGCTCGAGATCGGCTGCGGCTGGGGCGCCGTGGCCGAGGCGGCGGCCGCCGGGCTGGGCGCGCGCCTGACCGGGGTGACGCTGTCCTCGGAGCAACTGGCCTGGGCCCGCGCGCGCCTGGAGGCCGCCGGCGCCGCCGAACGGGCCGACCTGCGCCTGCAGGACTACCGCGACATCGACGACGGCCCCTACGACGCGGTCGTCTCGATCGAGATGTTCGAAGCCGTCGGCCGCGAGTACTGGGGCAGCTACTTCGAGACCGTGCAGCGCCAGCTCGTGCCCGGCGGCCGCGCCTGCATCCAGACGATCACGATCCGCGACGACCTGTTCGAGCGCTACCTGCGCTCGACCGACTTCATCCAGCAGTACATCTTCCCCGGCGGCCTGCTGCCCAGCCGCGCCGCCTTCCGCGCCCAAGCCGCCAAGGCGGGGCTGGAGGTCGTCGACGAGTTCGCCTTCGGCCGCGACTACGCCGAGACCCTGAGGCGCTGGCGCGCGGACTTCCTGGCGCGCGACGGGCAGGTGCGCCAGCTCGGCTTCGACACCCGCTTCCAGCGCATCTGGGAGTTCTACCTCGCCTACTGCGAGGCGGCCTTCGACACCGGCAACACCGATGTCGTGCAGTTCACGCTGAGGCGGCCGGCCCGAGACCCGGCCGGGCCGCCCCCGCAGGCCTCGCCCCCCTCAGCGGGCGGGCCGGGCGCCGCCCGGCCCTCGGGGCGCCCATGACCCGCCGCCGCCCCACCCCGACCGCCGCCCTCGACGAGCCGGCAGCCCCGGCCAGCCCGCGCACCAGCCGCCGTCGCCTGCTGACCACGCTGCCGCTGGCGGCGTTGCCCGCGGCCGTGTCCACGCTGGGCCCGCGCCCGGCGGCGGCCAGCACCGCCCCGGCCCCGCCGGCCCCGGCCGCCGCGAACGCGCCGCGCGAGCTGGCGCTGGAATGGGGCGGTGCGCACCTTCACGGGCGCGGGCGGCTGCGCTTCCTGGGCCTGCACGTCTACGACATCCGCCTGTGGACCCCGCAGCCGGGCCTGGTGCCCGAGGACTGGCCGCGCCGCCCGCTGGCGCTCGAGCTCGAGTACGCGCGCAGCTTCAGCGCGCGCGCGATCGCCGACCGCTCGCTCGACGAGATGCGGCGCGCCGGCGCGCTGCCGGCCGATCTGGCCGAGCGCTGGCAGCGCCTGCTCGCCCAGAACATGCCCGACGTGAAGGCGGGCGACCGCCTCACCGGCGTGCAGCAGCCCGACGGTCTGACGCGCTTCTTCCACAACGGCGAGCGGCGTGGCGAGGTGCGCGACGCCGAGTTCACGCGCCGCTTCTTCGGCATCTGGCTGGGCGAGACCAGTTCCGAGCCGGCCCTGCGCGACACGCTGCTGGGGCGGAGGTGAGCGCCGGCCCCGGGCCGACGGCCTGGCGTGGCGGCTGGCGCCAGGGCCTGACGTATGGCGGCCTGGGCCTGCCGCTGGCCTTCGTCGCGCTGCCGCTCTACGTGGTGCTGCCCAACCACTACGCGGCGCAGTTCGGTGTGCCGCTGGCCACGCTCGGCGCCCTGCTGCTGGGCGCGCGCGCCGTGGACGCCTGTGCCGACCCCTGGATCGGCCGCCTGGCCGACCAGTGGTTCGCGCGCTCGGCCGGCCGCGTGCTGGCGCTCGCGCTCGCCGCTGCAGTGGTGCTGTCGCTGGGCTTCCGGGCCCTGTTCTTCCCGCCGCCCGGGGTGGCGCAGGACGCCTCGCTGCTGCTGGCCTGGTGCGCCGCCATGCTCGTGCTGACCTACATCGCCTACAGCGTGCTCAGCGTGCTGCACCAGGCCTGGGGCGCGCGCCTGGGCGGCGACGAGTCGCAGCGCGCGCGCATCGTCTCCTGGCGCGAGGCCCTGGCGCTGGTGGGCGTGCTGGTGGCCAGCGTGCTGCCCTCGGTCGCCGGGCTGGGCGTGGCCACTGTCGTCTTCGCCGTCGCGCTGGCGGTGGCGATGGCGCTGCTGTGGCGCGCGCCGCGGCCGGGCGCGGGGGCCTCCCCTGGCGCCTTGGCAGCCCATGCAGAGCCTGGCGCGCTGATGCTGCCCTGGCGCGTGCCGGCCTTCCGGCGCCTGCTCGCGGTCTTCCTGGTCAACGGCATCGCCAGCGCGGTGCCGGCCACGCTGGTGCTCTTCTTCATCCGCGACCGGCTCCAGGCCCCGGCTCACGAAGCGCTGTTCCTGGCCAGCTACTTCGCCGCCGGGGCCCTGTCGATGCCGCTGTGGGTGCGGCTGGTCGCGCGGATCGGGCTGGCACGGGCCTGGCTGGCGGGCATGCTCCTCGCCGTGGCCGCCTTCGCCTGGGCGGCCACGCTGGGCGCCGGCGACGTGGCCGGCTTCACCGCCGTCTGCGTGGCCAGCGGGCTCGCGCTCGGCGCCGACCTTGCGCTGCCCGGCGCGCTGCTGGCCGGCACGGTGCAGCAGGCCGGGCACGCCGGCCGCGCCGAGGGCGCCTACTTCGGCTGGTGGAACTTCGCGGCCAAGCTCAACCTGGCGCTGGCTGCGGGGCTGGCCCTGCCGGCGCTGGGCGCCTTCGGCTACGCGCCCGGCAGCCGCGACCCGGCGGCGCTGCAGGCCCTGACACTGACCTATTGCGCGCTGCCGTGCGCGCTCAAGCTCCTGGCCGCCGCGCTGCTGCACCGCTTGTGGATCCGGCCCGCGGCCCCCGGCCCCGCGCCGGCCGCAGGCCTGGCGCCCGCCCCGACCGTCCCACCCACCCCTTCGGAGCCCCGATGAAACGCCGCCGCCTCCTCACCGCCTCCGCCCTCACGCTCGCCGCCGGCGCCGCCACGCTGTCGGGCTGTGCCAGTGCGCCCACCCCGGCCGACTACGCGGCCGAGAAGCCCGTGCTCGACCTGAAGAGCTACTTCAACGGCGAACTCGTCGCCCACGGCATCTTCACCGACCGGGCGGGCAAGGTCGCGCGCCGCTTCACGGTGGCGATGACGGGGACCTGGCAGGGCAACGAGGGCACGCTCGACGAGCGCTTCACCTACAGCGACGGCAAGACCGAACGCCGCGTCTGGCACCTCACCGACCTGGGCGGCGGGCGCTGGCGCGGCCGGGCCGACGACGTCGTCGGCGAGGCCACGGGCGTGGCCGCCGGCAACGCCCTGAACTGGGCCTACACGTTGCGCCTGACCGTGGACGGCAGCACCTGGGACGTGCAGTTCGACGACTGGATGTTCCTGATGGACGAGCGCGTGATGCTCAACCGTGCGGTCATGAGCAAGTTCGGCATCCGCCTGGGCGAAGTCACGCTCGCCTTCCACAAGCGCTGAGGCGCAGCAGGAGGCCACCGATGCCGCTGAACCCTCCCATCACCGACTGGCCCGGGCGGCGCGTCTGGATCGTCGGCGCCTCCACCGGCATCGGCCGCGCGCTCGCCGAGCGCCTGCACGCGCTGGGCGCGCGCGTGGCGGTCTCGGCCCGTTCGGCACCGACGCTGCAGGCCTTCGCCGCCGCGCACCCGGGCGCGCTGGCGCTGCCGCTGGACGCAACCGACCGCGAGGCGATGCGCCAGGCCCGGGCGCAGATCGAGCAGGCCTTCGGCGGCCTGGACGTGGCGGTCTACTGCGCCGGCGTCTACACGGCCACGCGCGCGACCGACTTCGACCTGGACGAGGCCCTGCGCCAGACCCAGATCAACTACACCGGGTCGCTGGTGATGCTGGACGCGGTGCTGCCGGGCCTGATCGCGCAGCGAAGCGGCCACGTCAGCCTGGTCAGCAGCGTCAGCGGCTACCGCGGCCTGCCGCGCGCGCTGGCCTACGGCCCGACCAAGGCCGCGCTGATCAACCTGGCCGAGTCGATGTGGTTCGACCTGACGGACCTGGGCATCGGCGTCTCGGTCATCTGCCCGGGCTATGTCGACACCCCGGCGACGCAGCAGAACAGCTACCGCATGCCGGCGCTGATCTCGGCCGCCGAGGCCGCGGAGCACATCGTCGCGGGCTGGCGGCGCGGCCGCTTCCACCTGCACTTCCCGAAGCGCTTCACCGGCTGGCTGAGGCTGCTGCGCCACCTGGGCGACCGCACCTACTTCAAGCTCGTGCGGCGCGCGACCGGACTGTGAACGCCATGCCTGCCGATGACTTGCTCGTTCCCGCGCCTGATCCCACGCCTGATCCCGCATCTGTTCACGCGCCCGCGCCGTCGCCCGCCGACCCGCGCCTGGAGCGCGTGGCCACCTGGTTCGAGACCCTGACCCCGGCCACGCTCGCGGACCTGGCCTCGATCTACGCCGACGACGCCCGCTTCAAGGATCCGTTCAACGAGGTGCAGGGCACGGCGGCGATCCGCCGCGTCTTCGAGCACATGTACGTGGCGCTGCGCGAGCCGCGCTTCGTCGTGCGCGAGCGCTTCGGCGCCGGTGACGACGCCTTCCTCGCCTGGGACTTCCTGTTCCGCTTCCGCCGCGGCGACGACGCCGTGCAGTGCGTGCGCGGCGCGACGCACCTGAAGTTCGGCCCTGACGGCCGCATCGTGCTGCACCGCGACTACTGGGACGCGGCCGAGGAGCTGTACGAGAAGCTGCCCGCCATCGGCAGCCTGATGCGCTGGCTCAAGCGCCGCGTCGCGGGCTGAAGCCCGCCCGGTGCGGGCCCTGAACCCTCAGCGCTGGCCCTTGGACAGCGACATCGCCTGCAGGCGCGCCGAGCGGTCCACGAGCCAGACCTCGCGCCACCAGAGGGTCTCGCTGCCCAGCCCGGAGGGCACCGGATAGGGCGCCGCGCGCTCGATCAGCGCGCGCAGCCAGGGCGCGACCTCGGGCGAGCCCGCGGGCTCGCGCAGCACCTTCACCTGCACGACCCGGCCCGAGGCATCGAGCAGCGCCTCGGTGAACACCACCGCGTGCAGCACCCGCGGCAGCTCGCCGCGCAGCACGCGCCCGGGGTAGGCCCCGTACAGGTGGCGCGCGAGCACGAGCTGGTAGCTCGGCACGTCGATGTCTTGGGCCAGCGTGTGCGTGGTGTGCTCGGCATGGCCCACCTCGGGCCAGGGCGGGTCGCCGAAGGGTCCGTGGCCGGGCTTGTGCTCGGCCCGCGCCGCGCCCGCCGCCAGCGCGAGCGCCGCCGCCAGGGCCAGGGCGAGGGCCTGCGCGCCGACCCGCCTCACCGCAGCCACCCCTTGCGCCGGAAGTAGACGAAGGGCGCGACGACCGAGGCCACCATCACGGCCAGCGCGAAGGGGTAGCCCCAGGTCTGGCCCAGCTCGGGCATGTGGCGGAAGTTCATGCCGTAGATGCTGGCGATCAGCGTGGGCGGTAGCAGCGCGACGCTGGCCACGGAGAAGATCTTGATGATCTTGTTCTGGTTAACGTTGATGAAGCCCACCGTCGCGTCCATCAGGAAGTTGATCTTGTCGAACAGGAAGGCGGTGTGCGAGTCCAGCGAGTCGATGTCGCGCAGGATCTGGCGCGCCTCCTCGAACTGCTCGGCGTTGAGCATGCGGCTGCGCATCATGAAGCTCAGCGCCCGGCGCGTGTCCATGACGTTGCGCCGGATGCGGCCGTTCAGGTCCTCCTCGCGCGCGATCGCCGACAGCGCCTCGCCCGCGGTGGCGTCGTTGACGTCCTCCTTCAGCACCCGCGCGCTCACGCGCTCGAGGTGGTCGTAGATGCCCTCCAGCGCGTCGGCCGAGTACTCGGCGTCGGCGTCGTAGAGCTTGAGCAGCACGTCCTTCGCGTCCTCGATCAGCGCCGGGATGCGGCGCGCGCGCAGGCGCAGCAGGCGGAAGACCGGCAGGTCCTCGGCATGGATCGAGAACAGCACGCCGTGCTTCAGGATGAAGGCCACGCGCACGTTGCGCGAGGGCTTGCCGTCGGGGCCGTCATCGCTGTCGATGAGGAAATCCGAGCGGATGTGCAACTCGCCGTTGTCTTCTTCGTAGAAGCGCGCCGACTCCTCCAGGTCGTCATCGACCGCGTCGTCGGGGATGGCCAGCCCGAAACGCGCGTTGACCCAGGTCTTCTCCTGGGGGCTCGGCGCCTCCAGGTCCACCCAGACCGGCTGCAGGCCCTGCAGGGACTCGCCCGAGTCGATCTCGTGCTGGATCAGGCGCCCGCTGGCGAGCGTGAAGACGTTCAGCATGGCCGGGCCCCGCGCAGGCGCCGCCTCACGCGGCCAGCCGTTCCCGCATCGAGGCCACGACCGCGGCGTAGTCGGGCTGGCCGAAGATGGCGCTGCCCGCGACGAAGGTGTCGGCGCCGGCGTCGGCGACACGGCGGATGTTGTCGACCTTGATGCCGCCGTCGACCTCGAGGCGGATGTCGCGCCCGCTGGCGTCGATGAGCCGGCGCACGCGCTCGATCTTGCGCAGCGCCCCCTCGATGAAGCTCTGGCCACCGAAACCCGGGTTGACGCTCATGATGAGGACGAGGTCGAGCTGGTCGATCGTCCACTCCAGCACGTCCAGCGACGCGGCCGGGTTGAACACCAGGCCCGCCTTGCAGCCCTCGGCGCGGATGAGCTGCAGCGTGCGGTCCACGTGCGTGCTCGCGTCGGGATGGAAGCTGATCAGGTCGGCACCGGCGCGCGCGAAGGCCTGCGCCAGCGCGTCCACCGGCTGCACCATCAGGTGCACGTCGATCGGCGCCTTCGAGCCGTCGGGCCGCAGCGCATGCGGCTTCAGCGCCTGGCACACCATCGGGCCGAAGGTCAGGTTCGGCACGTAATGGTTGTCCATCACGTCGAAATGGATCCAGTCGGCGCCGGCCGCCAGCACCGAGCGCACCTCCTCGCCCAGGCGCGCGAAATCCGCGGACAGGATCGAGGGCGCGATGCGGAACCGGCTCATCGTTCAATTCTAGGAGGCTGTGGGGCTTGGGGCGCCGAGGCGGCCTCCTAGAATCTGCCGCGATGGCTGCCGACCCCGCCTGGGACCTGACAGCGCTGCTGAACGCCGCCGACCCGGCGGCGCCCGCGGTGGAAAGGCACCTTTGGCTGATGCGCCTGCTGCAATGGCTGCGGCACCCGGCCCCCGGGGCGCCGGGCCCGGCCGAGGCGGCCGACGGCGCCACCCCCGCCCCGGTGCTGCGCCTGCGCCAGCTCTGCCAGGTGCTGGAGCGCCATGCCGAGCACCGCGAGCGTGTGCAGGGCCTGCTGGCCGGGCTGCGCAGCGGCATCGACACGACCTCGCTCTTCGCCGATTTCGGCTTCGCGCCGCGCGCCTCCTTCGTCAGCGAGTTCGCGCAGCGTCTGCGCGCGCGACTGCTGCCGGGCACGCCCGAGACCGGCAGCCTGGCCGAGCTCTTCCCGCTGCTGTTCGAGTCCGCGGACGCAGCCTGGGTGGCGCGCATCGACGCGCCGACGCTGGCCCGGCTCGGCGCGCTGTGGCCGGGCCGGCAGTGGCGCGACACGCTGTTGGACGCCATCGCCTTCCTGGCCAGCGCGGTGCGGGCCTCGGCCTTCGCGCCGGCGCTGCGCCTGCGCATGGACCGCGAGGCGCTGGCGCAGGAGCCCTTCATGCAGCTGGCCGGCGCCGCCGAGCGCCTGCGCGAAGCCGTGCGCGCCGGCGACGACGCGGCACTGCAGCGCGAGGCGCTGTACCTGCGGGCGCTGCTGGGCGCCTGCCGGGCGGCCGCCGACACCGTGGCGGCCCACCTCGAGCGCTACGGCACCTCGCTGCAGATCGTCTTCGAGACCGACCAGCTCAAGGCGCGCACCGAGCGCATCGAGCAGCTGATGGACTGTGTGCTCGCGCCGCAGCCGCTGCACGAGGGCCGGCACCTGCTGCTGGAGTTGCTGCGCAGTCAGGGCGAACGCCGCAGCGTGCGCGCGCTGTTCGCGCGCCACGGCACGCAGCTCTCGCGCCAGGTGGCCGAGCGCAGCGCCGAGACCGGCGAGCACTACATCACGCGCACCCGGGCCGAGCACCGGCAGATGCTGCGCATGGCTGCCGGCGGCGGCAGCGTGATCGCGCTCACGACCTTCGGCAAGTTCGGCATCGCGGCGTTGGGCCTGTCGGCCTTCTGGACCGGCTGGTGGTCGGGCGTGAACTACGCGCTCAGCTTCGTGCTGATCATGCTGCTGCACTGGACGGTGGCGACCAAGCAGCCGGCGATGACGGCCCCGGCCCTGGCCGCGCGCCTGCTGGCCTTGCGCCCCGGCCGCGACGGCCCGGACGCCGACCCGGCCGTGGAGGGCTTCGTCGACGAGGTCACGCACCTGATCCGCTCGCAGGTGGCGGGCATCGCGGGCAACCTGGCGCTGTGCTTTCCGCTCGTGCTGCTCGCCCAATGGGCCGCCATCGGCCTGGCCGGCGCGCCGCTCGTGGGCCCGCCGCAGGGCGAGTACGTGCTGCACGCGCTGACCCTGCTGGGCCCGAGCGTGCTCTTCGCCGCCTTCACCGGGGTGCTGCTGTTCGCGAGCTCGCTGATCGCCGGCTGGGTCGAGAACGCCTTCGTCTTCCATCGCCTGGACAGCGCGCTGGCCTGGAACCCGGCCATCGTCGCGCGCCTGGGCGCGGCGCGGGCGCAGCGCTGGGCGCGCTGGTGGCGCGCCCACGTCAGCGGCGTCGCCGCCAACGTCTCGCTCGGGCTGATGCTCGGGCTGGTGCCGGCGCTGGCGGGCTTCGTCGGTCTCGGGCTCGAGGTGCGGCACGTCACGCTGTCCACGGGCCAGCTCGCCGCGGCGCTGGGCGCGCTCGGCCTGCCGCTGCTGGCCGAGCCGGCCTTCTGGTGGTGCGTGGCCGGCATCGCGGTGACTGGGGTGCTGAACGTGGGCGTGAGCTTCTGGCTCGCCTTCCGCGTCGCGCTGCGCGCGCGCGGCGTGCGCGGGGTCGACCGGCAACGCCTGCGGCGCGCCATCCTCCAGCGCCTGCGGCGCGCGCCGGCCAGCTTCCTGTGGCCGCCGCGCGAGGGTTGAGACCCTGAGAGCCTGCACACCGGCCCATCGCCCGGGCGGCGCGCGGGCATCGTCGCCTTTCTAGAATCGAGCCCCATGGCCCGTCCCGAATTCACCTGCAGCGTGCAGGTACGCTACCTGCCCGAGCAGTCCCAGCCGGCGCAAGCCCTGTACGCCTTCGCCTACACGGTGCGGATCGCCAACACCGGCGACACCACCGCGCAGCTCGTCGCGCGCCAGTGGCTGGTGAGCGACGCCGCAGGCCGTACCGAAGAAGTGCGGGGCCTGGCCGTCGTCGGCCACCAGCCCGTGCTCAAACCGGGCGAGCACTTCGAGTACACGAGCTGGACCCGCATCGCCACGCCCCAGGGCACGATGCGCGGCACCTTCTTCTGCATGACCGAGGACGCGCGGCCCTTCGACGCGCCGGTGCCCGAGTTCGCGCTCGTGCGCGCCGATGTGCTTCACTGAAGCCCCCGGCGGCGGCGCACCTGCCGCCGGCCCCTACCGCAGCTGCGGTCTCAGCGCCGCTCGTCGGATGCGTCCTGCCCGGCCGTGGCGGAATCGGCCCGTTCGCCGCGCCGGCGCCCGGAGAACATGGTCCACCAGACCAGGCCCAGCAGCAGGGCCAGTGCGGCCAGGGCTTCGAGGATGAGCAGCCACATGGGTGTCAATGCGCGGGTTGGGGCGGGCGGGGTGTCGCGCGGCGGACCGTTCGCCACTCGGGCGCGGCGCGCCGGGATTCTAGGCACCCTGCTGCTGGCGCTGGCGGCCTGCAGCGTATCGCCCCCGCAGCCCTCCGGGATGCCCGAGCCGACGCCGCGGGCCCCGGGTGCGGCAGCCCCGCCACCGGGCGAGATCCTGCTCGACAGCGGGCTGCAGACGGCGCCACGCGCCCGCGGCCCCGCGCGCTGGGTGCCCGTGGGCTGGGACGCGCTGCCCGGCCTGGAGCAGGACCGCCTCGCCGAGCTCTGGCCGGCGCTGCGCACCTCGTGCAGCCGGCCGCCGCCGGGGTGGTCCGAGTTCTGTGGCCGGGCCCTGCTTCAGCCTCCGGCCGACCACCGCGCGGCGCTGGTCTTCCTGCAGACCTGGTTGCGGCCCTGGCAACTGCAGACCCAGACCGGCCAGACCACCGGCCTGGCCACCGGCTACTTCGAGCCGCTGCTGGCGGCCTCGCGCCAGCCTTCGGCGGCCTTCCCGGTGCCGGTGCACCGCCCCCCGGCCGACCTGGCGCAGCGCCAGCCGCACTGGACACGCGAGGAGATGGAGATGCTGCCCGCGGCCCGGGCCGCGCTGCAGGGGCGCGAGATCGCCTGGCTGCAGCACCCGCTGGACCTGCTGCTGCTGCAGATCCAGGGCTCCGGGCGCCTGCGCGTCACCGAGCCTGACGGCCGCGTGCGCGACATCCGCGTCGCCTTCGCGGGCCACAACGGCCACCCCTACCGCTCGGTCGGCCGCTGGCTCGCTGACCGCGGCGAGCTGCGCGCCGACGGCGCGAACTGGCCCGCCATCCGCGCCTGGGCGGCGCGCAACCCGCAGCGCACGCGCGAGATGGTCTGGGCCAACCCGCGCGTCGTCTACTTCCGCGAGGAGGCGCTGCCCGACCCTGGCCTGGGCCCGCGCGGCGCCCAGGGCGTGCCGCTGACGCCCGGGCGCTCCGTGGCCGTGGACCCGCTGGCCGTGCCCTACGGCACCGTGCTGTGGATCGACACCACCGAGCCGCTGGGCACGCAGCCGCTGCGCCGCGCCGTCGTGGCCCAGGACACCGGCAGCGCGATCACCGGCGCGGTGCGCATCGACTACTTCTGGGGCTGGGACGCCGAGGCCGAGCCACAGGCCGGCCGCATGCGCCAGCCCCTGCGCGCCTGGGCCCTGTGGCCGCGCCAGGAGCCCGGGCCGCGCGACGCGGTGGCCTTGAACTGAGAGCCGCAGCGATGCCCCTGCGGCGCCCGCCCCGGCCATTGAGGAAACCCGATCCGCCAACCCCCGCAAAGCGAGGACTGCCGCGCCGTTGCGCCCTACACTGCCTCGCAGGACAGGTGCGCGGGGGGCGCCCTTGGCGCGCTGTGCCCCGCACCGTCCATGACACGCTTGCACGCGAGGAGAGACGCCGATGAACGCCCCCCTGCCCGACGCCGTCCGCCAGGCCCTGGAGAGCGTCACGCTCGACGACAAGTACGCGCTCGAGTCGGGGCGGGCCTTCATGAGCGGCGTGCAGGCGCTGGTGCGGCTGCCGATGCTGCAGCGCCAGCGCGACGCGCAGGCCGGCCTGAACACCGCCGGCTTCGTCAGCGGCTACCGCGGCAGCCCGCTCGGCGGCTACGACCAGGCCCTGTGGCAGGCGAAGAAGCACCTGTCGGGCCAGAACATCGTCTTCCAGCCCGGCGTCAACGAGGAGCTGGCCGCCACCGCGGTGTGGGGCACGCAGATGCTGGACCTGTTCCCGCAGTCGAAGAAGTTCGACGGCGTGTTCGGCATCTGGTACGGCAAGGGCCCGGGCGTGGACCGCTGCTCGGATGTCTTCAAGCACGCCAACAACGCCGGCACCTCGAAGCACGGCGGCGTGCTCGCCATCGCCGGTGACGACCACGTCGCCAAGAGCAGCACGGCCGCGCACCAGAGCGACCACATCTTCAAGGCCTGCGGGCTGCCGGTGTTCTTCCCGTCGGACGTGCAGGGCATCCTGGACATGGGCGTGCACGCCCTCGCGATGAGCCGCTACGCCGGGGTCTGGGCCGGCATGAAGACCATCCAGGAGGTGGTGGAGTCGTCGTCGAGCGTGGTCGTCGACCCGCAGCGCGTGCGCATCATGCTGCCCGAGGACTTCGCCATGCCCCCGGGCGGCCTGCACATGCGCTGGCCCGACGGCGCGCTCGAGCAGGAGGCGCGGCTGTTCGACCACAAGTGGTACGCCGCGCTGGCCTATGTGCGCGCGAACCGGCTGAACCACAACGTGGTGGAAGGCCCGAACGACCGCTTCGGCCTGATCGGCAGCGGCAAGGCCTACAACGACATGCGCCAGGCCCTGGTGGACCTGGGCCTGGACGACGACACCTGCCGCCAGCTCGGCATCCGCGTGCACAAGGTCAACGTCGTCTGGCCGCTGGAAGCCTTCACCGCGCGCGAGTTCGCGCGCGGGCTGCAGGAGATCCTCGTCGTCGAGGAGAAGCGCCAGATCATCGAGTACCAGCTCAAGGAGGAGCTGTACAACTGGCGCGACGACGTGCGCCCGAACATCCTGGGCAAGTTCGACGAGGCCGAGGGCGACGCCAGCGGCGGCGAGTGGAGCGTGCCCAACCCCAGCAGCCGCTGGCTGCTGCGCGCCAACGCCGACCTCAACCCCGCGCTCGTCGCCAAGGCGATCGCGCGCCGGCTGCTGAAGCTGGGCGTGCCGGCCGACATCCAGGCGCGCATGCAGGCGCGGCTGGCCGTGATCGAGGCCAAGGAGCGCGCGCTCGCCACCATCGACGTGCGCGGCATCGAGCGCCAGCCGTGGTTCTGCAGCGGCTGCCCGCACAACACGAGCACACGCGTGCCCGAGGGCTCGCGCGCGGCCGCCGGCATCGGCTGCCACTTCATGGCGGTATGGATGGGGCGCAGCACCGTCACCTTCAGCCAGATGGGCGGCGAGGGCGTGAGCTGGGTCGGCCAGGCGCCGTTCTCGAAGGACGGCCACATCTTCGCCAACCTGGGCGACGGCACCTACTACCACTCGGGCTTCCTGGCCGTGCGCCAGGCCATCGCCGCCGGCGTCAACATCACCTACAAGCTGCTCTACAACGACGCCGTCGCGATGACCGGCGGCCAGCCCATCGACGGCACGCTGCGCGTGCCCGAGATCACGCGCGAGCTGGACGCCGAGGGCGCGCGCCGCATCGTCATCGTCACCGACGAGCCGGCGAAGTACGACGACGCCGCGGTCAAGGCCCGGCTGGCCCCGGGCGTGAGCGTGCGCCACCGCGACGAGCTCGACGCCGTGCAGCGCGAGCTGCGCGAGGTCGAGGGCTGCACCATCCTGGTCTACGACCAGACCTGCGCCACCGAGAAGCGCCGCCGCCGCAAGCGCGGCACGATGGCCACGCCGGCGAAGACCGTGGTCATCAACGAGCTGGTGTGCGAGGGCTGCGGCGACTGCTCGGCGCAGAGCAACTGCCTGAGCGTGGAGCCGGTGGAGACCGAGTTCGGGCGCAAGCGGCGCATCAACCAGAGCACCTGCAACAAGGATTTCTCCTGCGTCAAGGGCTTCTGCCCGAGCTTCGTCACGGTCGAGGGCGGCACGCTGAAGAAGCCGCGGCGGGAGAAGCGCGGCGACCTCGACGCCCTGCCCCCGCTGCCCGAGCCGGCGCTGCCAGTGGCGGAGTCGGCCTGGGGCATCGTCGTGGGCGGGGTCGGCGGCACCGGGGTCATCACCCTCGGTCAGCTGCTGGGCATGGCGGCGCACCTGGAGGGCCGGGCCGTGGTGACGCAGGACGCCGGCGGCCTGGCGCAGAAGGGCGGCGCGACCTGGAGCCACGTGCAGATCGCCAACCGGCCCGAGGCCCTGCACACGAGCAAGGTGGACCTGGGCAAGGCCGACCTGGTGATCGGCTGCGACCCCATCGTCACCGCGAGCAAGGCCACGCTGGGCCTGGCGCTGCAGGGCCGCACCTACGTCGCGCTGAACAGCCACCGCACGCCCACCGCAGCCTTCGTCGGCAACCCCGACTGGCAGTTCCCCGAGGCCGGCTGCGAGGCCGCGATCGCCGCCACGGTCGGGCCCGGGGCGCTGGGCGCCTTCGACGCCGAGGAGGCCGCGGTGCAGCTGCTCGGCGACTCGATCTACACTAACCCGCTGCTGCTGGGCTACGCCTGGCAGCGCGGCCGCATCCCGCTGTCGCGCGCGGCGGTGCGGCGCGCGATGGAGCTCAACGGCGTGCAGGTGGAGAACAACCTCGCCGCCTTCGAGTGGGGCCGGCGCTGCGCCCACGACCTGGCCGAGGTGCGCGCGCTGTTCGCGGCGCGCCAGGTGATCGAGATCGTGCGCAAGCCCTCGGTGGACGAACTCGTCGCGCGCCGCGTCGAGTTCCTCACCGCCTACCAGGACGCGGCCTACGCGCAGCGCTACCGCGCCCTCGTCGACCGCGTTCGCGCCGCAGAAGCGGCCACCGGCGGCAAGGGCAGCGCGCTGTCCGAGGCCGTGGCGCGCTACCTGTTCAAGCTGATGGCGATCAAGGACGAGTACGAGGTGGCGCGCCTGCACACCGATGCGGCCTTCACCGCCAGGATCGAGGGTATGTTCGAGGGCGACTACAAGCTCGTCCACCACCTCGCGCCGCCGGCGATCGCCAAGCGCAATGCCAAGGGCGAGCTCGTCAAGCAGCCCTTCGGCCCCTGGGTGCGCAAGCTCTTCCCGTGGCTGGCGCGCATGAAGGCGCTGCGCGGCACCGCGCTCGACCTCTTCGGCAAGACCGAAGAGCGGCGCATGGAGCGCCAGTTGCTGGCCGACTACGAGGCCTGCCTCGGCGAGCTGCTGCAGGGCCTCAGCGCCGAGCGGCTAGAACTCGCCGGCCGCATCGCCCGCATCCCCGACGAGATCCGCGGCTACGGCCACGTCAAGGAGCGCCACGTCAAGGCGGCACGGGCCAAGTGGGACGGTCTGATGCAGGAGTGGCGGCAGGCGGTGGGCGGGTCCGTGAAGGCCGTGGCGAAGGAGAAGGCATGAGCCCGCGCCGCAGGTCGCGACGTTCCGGGTGGCGTGGGTGAATCCGTTCCGACACGATCGGGCACGACAGACCCGACGCCGAGCCCGGCGCTGGCCTGGAGGCGCCCCCGGCCGCCTCGATGATCCGCTCTGAACCCGTCTCCTGGTCGCGCGTCGTCCAGGCCACGGCAACCGCCCGGCCCGGGCCGGACGCGCGCCAGCGTCGTGCCCACGCAGGCATGCCGAGCCTCAGCGCCGGCGGTCAGGGTCGAACGAGCGCGATGCCGTAGCCGTCCCAGCGAGCGTCCGACGACACTGCGGTGCACCGCTCGACAGCGGCCTGGGCGATCAGCAGCCGGTCGAAGGGATCCTGATGGATGTCTGGCAGGGTGCCGGATGCAATCACATGCACGTCACTGATCGGCATCACGGTCGCACCGGCGGCGAGGCACGCATCCCTGAAGGACGCCGGATCCACCGGCAGCTTGTCCAGGCGGTGCTTGATGGACACCTCCCAGATGCTTGCCACGGAGACCACGCAGGCCGTGCGTCCGATGAGATCCCGGGTCGACGCTCGCAGACGCGCGTCTCCCAGCAGCCACCAGAGCATCACCTGGGTGTCGAGCAGCAGTTTCAAGAGGAGGCACCGGTCGCTCCCGGGCTCCCTCGGAACTTGGGAGGCTCGGGCTGGGCGCAGGTTGTGCCGGAGGCGTCGTCTGGCAGGCTGAAGAGCCGGCTGGCCTGCTCTTCGGCCTCTTCGCCGAATGCCGCATCCAGATCGATGGAGCGGCCCGCCCAAGCCCCTGCCAAGCTCAAGCCAGGCGGTACGGTGCAAGGCACCAGCCTGACCTGGGGCCGCCCATCGCTCGCGATGACGACTTCCTCACCCGCCAGGGCAGCCTTGACCAGCCTGGACAGCTGATTCTTGGCCTCGAGCATGTTGACCTGCATACGGATCCTCCCGTCGAAACCCGCAGGAATGCTACCCGGTATTGTTCAACTTGGCCAGCTTGGCCAAGTTGATCGCCCCGGGTCCTGGGCCAGGCGCCTTCCGCTGCGGTGAAAGCCGCCCGCTCCAGGGCCCAGCGGGCCTTCTCGCAATAGTGGCTGACGGGGATGGTGATCAGGACGGGAGGGCGCATCGTCAGGATCGGTTGCGACGGCGTCAGCACAGCCGCCTGAGCGCTTCCGCGGCAATGGTCTCGCCGTGCTCCTGCACGAAGTGCCCGGCCTGCGCCATCCGCAGGGGCGGCGGGCAGCCGCGGATGCGCCCACGCAGCGCCTCCATGACCTGGGGCGAGAAGACCGGGTCCTGCAGGCCCACGGCCATCATCGAGCGGCCTGTCCAGGCCTCGGCCCAGAAGCGTGCGGCCTCGCGCGACACGGCCACGCCGTCGTCCTGGGGCTGCTCGGGCACCCTCTCGGGGAAGGCGCGGGTCGCCGCGCGGAAGCCGAGGTCCGGGAAGGGCGCGTCATAGGCGGCGCACTCCGCGGGCGTCAAGTGCGGGTTGCCGCGCGCCAGCAGCCGACCGATCCCGAAATCGGGCCGGCTGCGGCACATGGCGCGCCATTGCCTGAAGCCCTCGGGCAGCGGCTCCTCGGCCGTCGCGAGGAAGGTGTTCATCACCAGCAGGCCCTCGTAGCGCCCCGGAGCCTCCATCGGCAGCGTCAGGCCGAGCAGCCCGCCCCAGTCCTGCACCACCAGGCGAACGCGCTGCAGGTCCAGGCGCTACACGAACTCCAGCAGCACCTGCCGGTGCCAGCCGAAGCTGTGCTGGGCCACGTCGACCGGCTTGTCGCTGCGCCCGAAGCCGGGCATGTCGGGCGCCACCACCCGGTGCCCGGCGGCCAGGAAGACCGGGACCATGCGGCGGTAGACATAGCTCCAGGTCGGGTTGCCGTGCAGGCACAGCCAGGTCACGGGCGCGTCGCGCGGCCCTTCGTCCAGGTGGTGCAGGCGCAGGCCGCGCAGGGCCGGCAGCTCACTCAGGTAGCGCGGCGCCCAGGGGTGGCCGGGAAGCCCGTCGAAGCAGGCGTCTGGCGTGCGCTGGAAGGCGATGGGATCCATGACGACTCCAAGGCGGCGCCGGTCGGCGCGCCGGGGCGCAAGCATCGCACGGTCTCGGCAGGCGCACGCAAGCCTCCTTGCGGGCGCCATGCCGACGGCTCAATCCGGTGATCCTCGGCCGGCGCCACGCCGCGCCAGGCGCGGGCCCAGCCACAGCGCGAGGCCGGCGGCGGCCACGAGCGGGAACACGAGCCACTGTACGAGGGCCAGGAAGGTGGCGTTGTCGCGCAGCGCGCCGGAGTAGACGAAGGCCCCGATGACCGGCGATGCGGCCAGGTGCAGGTTGCGAAGGAGCTTGAACGGGAGTGGCATGCTGGGTCCTTGTCAGAACGGGATCAGGGGCAGACCCTTCAGAGACAGGAAGAAAACGAGGGCCACCAGGCCCACGTAGACCAACGCTGCGACCCTGACGGGCGCCTTCGCCTCGGGGCCGAAGAGCCGGGCGCAGGCCAGGGCCGCGAGCGGGACGGCGTGCATCGCATGGGTGGCGAAGAAGTGGGCGGCACGCAGGTCGCCCCCGTCACGCGACCAGCCCATGAGCCACAGGCCGCCCGCATCGCTGGCCGTGCCACCCACCCAGTGGCTGCCCATGCCCGACAGGGTCAGCGCCGTCATCAGGGTCAGCGGCAGCGTGAGGCCGAGCCCCCAGACCAGCCCGGTGCGCACGGCGGCCGACAAGGCCCGGGCCGGGTGGCGGTGCACGGCCCAGGCCAGCGTCGCGCTGGCCGAGGTCAGCAGGATCGCCGCCACCCCCATGAACGAGTACAGCGCACCCGCCAGCGGTGTGGACTGGTTGAAGTGAGAGCCGGTCCCGAGGGCCGCCGCCCCGCCGAACCAGATCAACTCCAGGATGACGGCCAAGACGACGCCGCGCTCGTGCCAGCGCCACCACGGCTGTGCCCTGAA
>Ga0169931_10002845_pt1 | contig 27946 bp, 28 predicted proteins | sample Kivu_15m_20L_FD_129675 | JGI IMG/M metagenome (GOLD analysis project Ga0169931, IMG submission 129675) | Freshwater microbial communities from Lake Kivu, Western Province, Rwanda to study Microbial Dark Matter (Phase II) - Kivu_15m_20L... | ecosystem: Environmental > Aquatic > Freshwater > Lake...
GGTATCCGTGATGTCATTGCCATACAAGCAATAGCCCATCTCTAGACGCAAGGTATCCCGAGCACCCAAACCGATCGGCTTGATGTCGTAAGCGGCTCCAGCCTTAAAAATCTGCTCCCAAACGTGGGCAGCATCTGCGTTTTTCACATAGATTTCAAATCCTCCAGCACCGGTGTAGCCTGTTCCTGAGATGATTACCTCCTTTACTCCTGCAAACTCCCCTACTGCAAAATGATAAAATTGAATTGAGGTCAAATCAACTGGAGTGATGGATTGCATGGCAGCAGCAGCCTTTGGACCCTGAACTGCAAATAAGCAATACTCATCCGAGGCATTGGTCAGCGTAGCCCCCATCGTATTGTGGCTAGAAATCCAAGCCCAATCCTTATCGATGTTGGACGCATTGACTACCAAGAGGTATTTTTCTTCAGATATCTTGTACACGATCAAATCGTCTACAATCCCACCCGTTGCATTGGGCAAACAGGAGTATTGCGCCTGCCCAATCACCAAGGTGGAGGCATCGTTGGAAGTTACTTTTTGAATCAATGCCAAGGCTTGTGGGCCCTCCACAAAAAATTCACCCATGTGGGACACATCAAATACACCCACTCCTTGTCTGACACAGAGGTGCTCTTCCATATCTGAACTGTAGCGTACGGGCATCATGTAGCCTGCGAATGGCACCATTTTGCCACCAAGTGCTGCATGTAGGTCATTTAAAGGAATGGTTTTGATGGGTGCTTCCATTGGGTTGTGGTTTTTTAGTCGGTAGCAAAGGTAACCAATGCCAAAAAAAATGGTTTAGACCTGAAGATATATTTTAACCCAAACCCATAAAAAAAGCAACTGAAATCAGTTGCTTCGAATGAGGTAGTATAGTGGATTATACGGAGAAACTTTCCCCGCATCCACAAGTTCGGCTTGCATTCGGATTGACAAATTGAAATCCTTTGCCATTCAATCCATCGGAGAATTCAAGGGTAGTACCCGCCAAATACAGGAGACTTTTTCGATCAACCAAGATTTTGACGCCCTTGTCTTCAAAGACATGGTCTGTATCTACCACTTGAGCATCAAAACCCAGTTCGTACATCAAACCCGAACAACCTCCACCTTTCACAGAAACGCGAATGTTTTCTTGCTCCATTCTCCCCTCTTCTTTTTTCAATTCAAGAATTCTCTCTTTGGCTTTGTCAGAAACGGTGATCATATCTTTATATCTTTACACTTGATTTGTCTCTTCTCCTGTCTTAAACAATAGACTACAGAAAAAGATTCATGGACAAAGATACAAAATAATGGCATGAGGAAAATCGAACACCTTGGAATTGCGGTCGCTGACCTAAAAAAATCCAATGAACTCTTCCAGCGTCTCCTAGGATATGCTCCTTACAAGTCGGAAATAGTTGCTTCTGAAGGAGTTGAAACAAGTTTCTTTCAGGTAGGCGACACCAAAATCGAATTGCTTCAAGCAAGTACGGAAGAAAGCCCCATCGCCAAGTTTATCTCCAAAAAATCAGAAGGCATCCACCACATTGCTTTTGATGTGGAGGACATTTATGCTGAAATGGATCGCCTCAAAGCCGCAGGATTTGAAATCCTAAATGAGGTTCCCAAAAAAGGGGCTGACCGCAAAATCATTGTATTTTTGCATCCCAAAAGCACGAATGGGGTACTCGTGGAATTATGCCAAGAAGATCCCAATCCAGAAATTCAATAAATCAAGCAGGAATACTTCGTTGACTTGACTTTACCGTTTGAACTACAAGCACATGTCAGAAAAAAGAACTGAAATCAGTGAATTGGGAGAGTTTGGCCTAATCGACCAACTCGCCAAAGGCGCCCATCTTAAAAACCCTTCTACCCTCAAAGGAATTGGGGATGATGCTGCTGTGCTTGATTCAGGGGATCTCCTCACCGTGGTGAGTACGGACTTATTGCTAGAAGGGGTTCATTTTGACCTTGCTTACACCCCACTCCCCCATCTAGGATTCAAGGCGGTTGCTGTCAATGTATCTGATATCGCTGCCATGAATGCAATTCCTACCCAGATTACGGTCAGCATCGCGCTTTCCAATCGCTTCTCGGTAGAAGCAGTCAATGCGCTTTATGAGGGAATTTATGCGGCTTGTGAACAGTATGGAGTGGATTTGGTGGGTGGAGATACCACCGCCTCCCGTTCGGGACTCATCATTTCCGTAACGGCAATGGGCCAAGCCAAGAAAGAACAACTTTCCTACCGCTCTGGAGCCAAAGAAAGCGACATCCTCTGCGTCACCGGAGACCTAGGATCCGCCTTAGTGGGCCTGCAAATTTTAGAGCGTGAAAAGCAAGTCTTCCTCTCCAATCCGGACATGAAGCCCGAACTAGAAAAATACACGGTTGTCACTAGACGTCAACTTCGGCCAGATGCCCGGATGGACATCATCCATGAACTTCGAGAACTTGAAGTGGTCCCTACGAGCATGATCGACATTTCGGATGGATTGGCTTCTGAGATTTTCCACCTCTGCAAAGCCTCTGGCGTAGGCGCTACCATCTACGAAGACAAACTTCCAATCGACAAGCAAACCTTCGATACCGCGGTGGAACTCAACCTAGACCCCATTACCTGTGTACTCAATGGTGGGGAGGATTACGAATTGCTCTTTACGATCGATCAAAAAGATTTTGCCAAATTGGAAAAGCATCCCGATGTGCATTTTATTGGACACATCACCAAAGCCACCGAAGGCAAATACCTAGTCACCAAAAGTGGAACTGCAGTTCAACTCAAAGCCCAAGGCTGGAAGCATTTTTAAGGCAACTTATCTAAAAATAGCCTAAACCTTATTTTTGGTATCCATGAGCAAAGTGACTGGGCCGTCATTGACCAGACTTACCTTCATGTCCGCCCCAAAAGTGCCTGTTCCGATGGATTTACCCAACTCCAACTCAAAGGCCGCAATGGCCTGTTCGTAGAGCGGTAGTGCAATCTCAGTCCGTGCTGCCTTGATGTAGGAAGGGCGATTGCCCTTTTTAGTGCTTGCATGTAGGGTAAACTGGGATACCAGAAGCAAGTCCCCACCCACCTCAAGAAGGCTTTTGTTCATCACTCCTTGCTCATCTGGGAAGATCCTCAAGTTGACTATCTTTTTGGTAAGCCATTCCAAGTCCTCTTTTTCATCTGCTTCTTCAATTCCTAGAAGGACCAAAAGCCCTACTCCTATGTTGGATTTGATTTTTCCCTCAATAGTTACTGCCGATTCCAATACGCGTTGAATGACTGCTATCATGCTCCTAATTCTTGCATTTTTCCGGACAAAAAACAGTGAACACCGCTTTTTTCCTCATTAAGGGCTACCTTGACCAAGGATTTGGCGACTACATGATCTCGAATGGGGCGAATATTTTTCCCCAATTTCAACCAAGTCAGCGGCGCCATTAAAATCGTAGCCACTTGTTCTCCAAAACGAAATTCGTGCCGTGCTCCCAAAAGTAAGGAAGGACGGAACAATCCCAAAAACTGGAATCCTACCCCTTTCAAATCGTCTTCAGTTTGTCCTTTGACCCGATTGTAATAAATCGAAGAAGAAGGGTCCGCACCCATGGCGGATACGTACAGAAACTTGGATGCACCCAACTGCTTGGCCCAGCCAGCAAATTCGAGCACCAAATCATGGTCTACCGCAAAAAATTGCTCCTTGGAGCCTGCCTGCTTGATGGTAGTACCCAAACTGGAGAAGGCATGAATGGTGACCTTTTGCTCTGAGATGGCCGCTACAAGTGGCTGATAGGCTCCTCCTAAGGATTGGGAATTGATCTGATTGGCCCAGTCCCATGACTTTAAGGTACTTAAATCCCCTTCCAATTGGATCAATTTCTCATGTTTCAAGGCTAGTACCCTACGGCCTACACTGATCACGTAGGAATAAGCAGAATTGCGAAGCAGTTGATGCAAAAGTTGTATCCCTACCAATCCAGAGGTTCCTGATAATAGCGCTATAGTCATGGAATCAAAGTTGAAGAAATTAAGGGAAAGATTTCAGTTTCCAAGTCTTTCTGTTTGTTTTTAGCATACCACAGGTGGATCTGCTCCTTAAATTCCAGATAGGAAAGCCCCTCTGGATTTTGCTTGAAGGCTGCATGACGATCCAACAAGTATTGGGGTTTAGGTCCCCAGGTAAATAGTTCCTCCTGCAAGTCTGCAGTGATTGCGATCAGTTTGGGGATGGATCGATTTCCATTGGTCAGGTAGGCATCCATCAATTCCGGATGCTCGTCCCGAAGTACAATTTTTAAAGAGATGAGCGGGTTTTGCGCTGCAAGTTTGGCCAAATGAGGAATGGATTGTGCTCCATCTCCACACCAGGCTTCGGTGATGAGGAGCCACACTTGTGGCCGATTGACTGTACGCATCAACTGTTCCAGTGGGGCTGAAACCTTACTCGTCTTATTCCATCGACCCATGCGCTGCAGGTTCAATCGGGTGTAACCCAGGTACTCCTCACTTTGAATGGCGCCCGTGGTCCGGTTTTCTTCAACTAACTTTTCGGTAAACTGAACAAATTCAGGATAGGTAAACCCTCCATCTATTAGGGCTGAAGTAATGGGGTAACTCAGGGATTTCATGGATTCGAATTTGAGTAGGAACCTAGGCCAGAGGAATTTGGTTCAGGAACTAGGAATTTGTACTGAAAAAGTGCCGCTAGTAGTAAGCAAACTGAAAGACCTCTGCTGAATCAAAAGTAAAGACTCACTTCCGCTTTCACCTTGCGAATAGCCAAGGCAATGGGATCGTTTTGCTGGTCAAAGGCTTGAGCTAAAATCACCTTCGCCAAGTCTATCCCCGTAGCCGAATCATTGAGTTGCTGCCGGCTTACATTGATTCGAGAAATAACCTCCTCCACTGCGATGCGAACGGCATCCCAGGTATCCTCGGACAGGTATACTTGCTGACTTGCATTGTGGTTAAACTCTTCTCGAATCTCTGAAATCAAATGGTGATGGAGTTCATCTGCAGAAAACTGCCCCGGAGTGGCTCTGCGAATCACTTGTGCTGGGGTGATCCGCTCCAGCAACAAGCAAAGGCGCTCTGCTGCCTGCAAACGAATGGGAAGCACTACCTGCTGATTTTGGGTTTTCAATTCCAATTTCAACTTCTCTTGCTCTTTGGAAAGAAAAGAAACGACAACCAAGTACATGCCATACAAGACTGCGGCTGCGGGAAGTACTATTTTCAAAAGTTCAAATAGGTAGTCCATGTCCAAATTTTAATTCGAATATCTGTAATTCTTAGTTGCTATAAAACTGCGTAATCGGCTAATTTTGTATGCAAGATTCAATTTTATTTCTTTACTAGTTGCTTTTAACCCATGTTGATCCCCATCCAAATTACCCCCAAAGCAGCAACTGAAATCAAACACATCTTGGCTACCAAGAACATCCCAGAGGATTACTTTTTACGGGTTGGGGTCAAAGGCGGGGGCTGTGGCGGAATGTCTTATTCCTTAGGCTTTGACAAGGCCAAGCCTGAGGATCAGCAGTTTGATGTCCATGGAATACCCGTCTTGATTGAGAAAAAACACTACATGTTTTTGATGGGTATGCAGATTGATTTCTTTGAGGGAGACGAGGCCCGGGGCTTTACCTTTATCAATCCGGACATTCCCAAGCGACACGATCTTTGATTGCAAAAAGAAAGATCAAATTGAATTTGAAATAGAATTTTTTCTCAACTACTAGAAAACATTCTTTGAAGTTCGCCTAAGTGAGCGGTGGACCCTGGACTGTCGTCTGTGGTCGATTGTCCGAAATGATTGAAAAGCAGATTGAGCCATGGAGACCTTGCGGATAATCCAATTAAAAATCCTCAAACCCAGGCTTCACCTGATCCCAGAAGGCATCTAGTGCGATGATTCGAGGCTTTAGAAAAGAGATGATTTTTGGCCAGTCATTCGAATCAAGCACATTTACCCCTTCCAAAACACATTCTATTTTGGAAATGAGTTGCCCCATCTCATTTTCCACATGCAACTTCCAGGTCCACTTCTCCTTCAGGCATCCTTCTAGGATCTTTTTGAGTTGCACAAACTGATCAAGCACTAACTCCTGCATTTCCAAATCTGCATGCCCCAATTCGATCCCAATGGAGGCAAAGTCACGCTCAGCACGCATCCGGAAATAAATATCCTTTACCCCTGTTTTGTAATTAGGCCAATTGGTTCTTCTCCCGTAAGCGTTTGGAACAGGCTTCATGTACTGTCCAAAAGCAATCCAAAATTCAGTTCGAATTTTCGAAAGTTCCGCTCGGGTATACATGGATTACTCAGGAAAAATCTTCCGGGTAAGAAACGCACACACCCGAAAAGTCCACCAAGCCACCGATGGCAGGCTGGTGTTTTTTGAGGGTGATGCGAATTTGACTTGCTTGAGGAAAGGCAGCACGAATGTCTTGAATGATGCCATAGCCCAAATGTTCGAGTAATTGCACCCGATTTTCCATTCGTAACTTCACCAATTGGTAGAGATGTGCGTAATCCACCGTTCCTTCAAGTCGATCTGTAAGCATCGCATCTTCAAAGTCGGTATGGAGTTCCAAATTGACCAGAAATCGGTTGCCGAGCACACGTTCTTCCGGATACATGCCATGGTATCCAAAAAACTCCATGCCTTCCAACAGTACTTTTCCCATTAGTCAAATTGGTGAAAAAACGATCCTGAGCCATTTTCGCTCTTCTCCTCATTCTTTTCTTCGGGTACCTCAGGAGACGAAGATGCTTCGGTAGGTTCGGCCGCTGCTTGGATTTCCTCTTGCTGATTTTCGTGAACTATCGCTTCTTCCTCCACAAATTCTTCTTCCTCCAGGTCCTCCTCTTCATGCGCTAGCTCCTCCTGCTCTTCAAATGCTATTTCTTCTTCAAGCGAATCCTCCAAAACATCTTCCTGGACTTCATCGCTAGTTTCGGAAATTTCTTCCTCATGGAAACTGGTATTTTCCTCCTCTGAACCAAACGCTTCCCCAATTACCTCCACTTCTTCTTCAAAAATCTCAGGTTGGGATTCTTCCAGATCCGTTATCTCGATGACCACCTCCTGCTGCGGAGGAATTGCCTGATTTACTGGAGCGAGGTTTGCTGCATTCGCTGCAGAAAAATGATTGGATCGACCCAATTCCTCCACCGCGCGCTGATAGGCTTTGGCATCAATTCGAGAAAAATGAGTTTCAGAAAGATCAATTTGATTCAATGCATCTTGGGACAATCGACGCAAACTCTTGACTAAGGCTTCGCGCTGCTCCACCAATCCCTCGTAACTCTTGATCAATCCTTTGATATTCTCTGTCAGCGAGCGCATCGTTTCTTTTGCACTTTCCTCAGCGGCAGAAGTAATGATTCGTGCTTGCTCAGCAGAATAGGCGCTCAATTCCTCCGCATAGCGCTGTGCATCTTTGGTCGTCTCTTCAGCAATTTGATTGGCTTCCGCGATGATTTGATCCGCTGCCTCAGTAGCCTCGGTAATGATCGCTGCTCCCGTATCCTCAGCAGTTTTAAGGGTTCGAAACAAAGAATCCTCCACGTCTTTCAGTCGCTTGGCTTCTGCCTCTACCTGCTGCAAACGGCTGCGGAGATCCAAGTTTTCTTGGTTGATTTGTTCCATGATCACACTCATTTCTTCCAAGAAATCGGTGACCTGCTTTTTTTCAAACCCTCTAAAGGAGGTTTCAAATGTTTTTTGCCGAATGGCTGTAGGGGAAATTTTCATAAGGTTTGCGCTTCAATTTGCCAAATAGCGATTGTTCGGTCGTCTGAAACGGATACAATCACATCCAAATAGGTACTCCAAAAGACTTTATTGATCGAGGTGCCATGACCTGCATTCCTCGCCTTGTCAATGACTTTAACTAGGTTTCGGCTACTCATGTCCCATATTTTGAGTGATTTATCCATGGAACAAGTCACCAGGTACTGACCGTCTTCACGGAAAGATAAATAATTAATGGCATACAAATGCGCCACTACATTTTCTTCAAGCAAATAGTGGGATGTATTCCAGAATTTCAAACAGGCATCACGCGCACCTGAAACCAGCACTTCTTCATCTGGACTGTAGTTCAAGGCAAAAACAGAATTGGTATGCCCCTCCAATCTAGCAATAGGTGCCGCATCTTTTGCTAGGTCTAACACTTGAATGCTATGGTCACTAAATCCCAAGGCTATCTGTTTTTTCCGGCTGGCAATAGCCAATACCCGAATAGACTTGATAGAAAGTTTGATGTGCCGTTTGACTGCGCGAGCCTCTAGATCCACCACAAGAAGTACTCCATCTCCTGTGGCCACAAACAAATCATTCCCGAAGACTTTCAAATCAAAAATCGCTGCTGCCCCCAATTTCAAATTCCAACTCTCCTTTTTCTTCGCCAAGTCAATCACATGAATCCCTTCGTAATTTTGACCTACAATCAAGGTGTTTCTTTTGGAATCTATTTCTAGTGCATACACTGAATGCGGAAGTCGAGCGAGCAAGATTCCGTCCTTAGGGTATTCCAAATCCCATTCTACCACCATCCCATCACCAGCTCCCGTATAAAAAAAACGGGAATCGACTCCTTCCCTTAGGGCATAAATACAGTCATTGTGTCCAGTAAGGGTGTGTAATTTATTTACTTGGATTTTTGACATATATTCGAGCATCACTCTTGTCTACGCCTTCGAGGCCTATGCAAACAAAAATAGAAAAAATTGATTCTTCCTCAGCCTTGGCAGTGAAGATAATCGAATCCTTCTCCGAAAAGGATTTGGATTTTTTAAGTTTTCGAGAGAAACTTTCCTTTGCCAACATTTCACACCCTGAAAAAAAGAAGGAATGGGGCACGGCTAGAATGGCTATCCAAGAGGCACTTACACATCTTCAAATTCCCTATCCAGGCTTTTTCAAGGACGAACATGGGAAATCACATGCTCTAAATGGCCAAGGGTTTGTTTCCCTGAGCCATACCCGTGGTTATGCTGCAGCCATTTACCATCGAGAACTTCCCATAGGAATCGATATAGAGGTGATTCGGGAAAAGATACTTCAGATTGGCACACGTTTTTTGGTAGAACAAGAATTAAACTTTCTTCAACCTCAACCGGCACATTACACCATGGCCTGGTCAGCAAAGGAATCCATCTTCAAATGCCTTGGAAAAAAAGGAGTTTCACTACGTGACAATATTTTATTGGAACCGTTTGCCCCTGATGCCTCGCTGATTAAGGGGAAAATTCATGGAACAAATTTTGAAAATCACCATTACCAAGTGAAGGTAGAACAAAGTGAAAACCTTATCTTGACTTATTCCATTTGGTAAACTTGTTTTTTATCGCTGCTTATGAAGATTGTTACTGCCAGCCTATTGCTCTTTTTGGGATTAAGTTTGCCCTCCATTTGCCAAACCTACAAGCAACTTTCTGCTATGGATGCAGTGAGTAACGGCCTCAAGACCCTACCCGGACTGGCAAAAGAAAAAGGCATCGTACTGATTTTTCATGACCCCTCCTGCCCTTTTGCTAAACTCTACGAAAACCGAATCAAAGCACTTCGAGCGAAATTTGAGAATCAGGGAATCGGATTTGCCCTAATCAATCCACAGGCTCAAAGCAGCGAATCTGAACTCAGCCGACTACGTACCTACATCGATGAAAGTGGCTTGAATATGCCCTATTTGGTCGATGAAAAACAGCAGTGGACCCAAGAATTTCAAGCAAGTAAAATTCCTGAGGCATTTGTTCTGATTCCCGGAAAAACAGACCTGGAACTTGTATACAAAGGAGCTCTGGACAACAATGCCCAAGTAGAAAGTGTGGTGACTGAAAAATACTTGGAAACTGCGCTCACGCAAATCCTTCGTGGAGGCAAACCCGCCATTTCCCAAGTTAGAGCCGTAGGTTGTACGATTCGTACTTACTAATCTTCCAAGATTCGCAGCAACTCGAGTACCTCCTCCACTTTGTCTATTTCGCCTAATTTTTCGAAGGCTGAAATCAGATTTTTCAAAAAACGAATCACAATCGCCAAATGAGTGCAAGGATCAAAAAAAGCAGGCTGAGGCTCAATTTTTAGTTGCTCCAAGTAATTGGTGAGGTCTTCTCTGGAAAAAATCACTCCCTTATTGAAAGCATTGATGTAAAAACTGCCTTCTCCCTGGTTGTATATCAACACAAATAGGTTGGGGAGGTTGACTCCATAAATAGGCAACTTTAACTTCTTGGCTACCAAAAGGTAGAGGCTGCAAAGGCTGATGGGATTTCCTTTTTTGGACTCCAGAACCATGGAAAGCATGCTATTGCTTGGGGAATGAAAATTTTTGGTATTGCCCGAAAATTGAAGTTGCTTGAAAAACACATGGTTCAAAATTTTCACTTGATCGAGAGGCTGCATTTCCTTAGCAAAATAGGTCCAGGCCTCCACATAGATTTGGTGCACTGACGCTTGCAAGGTCTCTAATTCCAAATCTGGGTATTGGTAGGTATTGAGTATCCAAAGGCCTTCGAGTAAGTCTTGCTCCTGGGAATCTTTCCAGGCTTTCAATCTTTCCATGACCAAAGCAAACTGCAGCTCATGTACCAAGTCCTCCAATTCCTTTTGAAGAACAGGATTAAAGCACTCCTCCCATTTTTGCTCCAAAACAGGAATCACTGCTGCTCCGAGGTCAATCAATTTCTCACGCACGTGTTGCTTCACTTCCCAGTCCGAGTCGTCCAGGAGAGAAATCAAGGCATCAAGTTGAGCAGGGGAAAGCATGGGTAGAAATTCTATTGATTAGGATTATCCGTAATTTAGGTCATTGCTTAAGACTGATTTGGATTAATACGGATAATCGTCGATAGACGACTGTCCACAGCCCATCTAAATGAACTTCAATCCTTTTTTTCTTTCGTTACAGGTAACCTAGCGAAGCGGATAATCAGACTATTTATTTTAATGAATTGCAATCGAATAGGTAAGCCATAGCCTCTGGTTGAATTTATAAAAAAAACCTCCTTGGATCCAAGAAGGTTTTTATTCCGATTTAAGAAAAATCAGTTGATCTCAATTTCACTTTTGTATTCCTTGATGGAGCGGTAAATCGCCGAAGCCATGTATTCCTGCCCTTCTTTGGTCATCAAAAACCGTTCTTCTTCCGTGTTGGAAAGAAACCCAAGTTCCACCAGCACACTGGGCATGGATGGTGTCCACAACACATAGAATGGACCTTGTTTCACCCCTCTGCTTTTACGGCCCACCTTGTCCCTAAACTGCGTTTCAATACGGTCAGCAAGGGTAATGCTATTTCCTACGTATGCCTTTTGCATCAGGTTAAACATCATGTAAGACTCCGGAGAGGTAGGGTCAAATCCCTCGTATTCTTCCTTGTAGTTTTCTTCAAGGAGAATTACTGAGTTTTCTTTCTTGACGATATCAAAATTGGCTTCAAAGTGCTTGTTACCCATTACAAAGGTTTCGGTACCATACGCAGTTTTATTAGGTGCCGAATTGGAGTGAATGGAAACAAATAGATCCGCCTTATTGACATTTGCAATGTTGGGACGCTGCTTGAGTGTAGGAAAACTATCGTCTGAGCGGGTGTAAATCACCTCTACGTCAGGCATATTTTCCTTAATGTACTTCCCTACTAGAAGCGTAACGGCCAAATTGATGTCTTTTTCTCTGGCTTTGGAACCAATATTTCCGGGATCGCTACCTCCATGACCGGCATCAAGCACGATTTTTTTCATGCGAAAAGCAGGCATCATGGTCTCATTCGGAATAAATCCACCGAATAAAAAGGGAACTAAAATTAGAAACCTTAACAGATTTTTTTTGGCATTAAACCTTTCCATGAGGGCAATCGAGTTAACTTTACACGAAATTAATTTCAAAAATACTAAAAGCGAACGCAAGGGTGGCGAGAATTCGGATTGTTTTTTTTGTCCTTCTGGCGAGTTGGTGGGTGCACCTGAGCGCAACGGCTCAGCAAAACACTCGGCCCCAACGCGATAGAAGAACTGTCTCCGCCTCTCCAATCCCAGGGCTTCGAGGTGATACCACCCTGGTCAAGCAAGATAAACTCGCTCTGCTCGATTCGGCAAAAAATGTGCCTAAAAGTGATATCGAAACCGAAATTCTTTACTTCGCAGAGGATAGCATTGTCACCGACTTTACCGAAAACAAAGTTTACCTCTACAAGAAGGCTTGGTTTGAGTACGGAAAAATGCGTTTGGACGCCGATCGCATCGTGATTGACTGGAAAAACTCCGAACTCTACGCCTACGGCATCTCCGATAGTTTGGGAGTAGTGTCAGGCAATCCTTTCTTCAAAGACGGCAACTCGGTCTACGAAATCCGAAAGGAGATGCGGTACAACTTCAAAACCCAGAAGGCAATCATCAAAGATGTGGTGACCGAGCAGCAGGATGGGGTACTACGAGGCACTACCATCAAAAAAACAGAAGATGGCAGCGTCTACTTGGATCACGGCTACTACACTACCTGTAAGTTGACCAAGCCCCACTGGCACATTTCTTCCTCTAAAATCAAGTCCGTTTCTGGCAAACAGGTGGTTTCTGGACCCTTCAACCTGTACTTCAACGGCATCCCAACTCCCCTAGGACTTCCCTTCGGCCTGATTCCAGACACCCCTGAGGAAAAGGCCTCGGGAGTGATCTTCCCCTCCTATGGTCGAGAACAGGTGCGAGGATTGAGTTTGAGAGACTTGGGCTACTACTTTGCCTTCAACGACTACATTCACCTACGCGTCACAGGAGACGTGTATTCCAAAGGAGGCTGGGGACTGAAATCCCAGGCCATGTACACCAAAAAATACCGGTACAACGGCGGGTTCAATGTGGATTTTCAAAAATTCGTCAGCCCAGAAACCGAATTAACTCCCCTCAACTACAACACGTTTCGGGTGCAGTGGAACCATAGCCCGATTACCCGGGGAACAGGCAGATTCTCTGCTTCGGTGAATGCGGGTTCGACGAGTTATTTCAACAACGTAGTCAACCCCAACAACTTTGCGAATAACGTCACCGGGGATTTGAGTTCGAATATCTCCTACTCCAAAACCTTTGCAGGCACCCCTTTCTCCCTATCTGCCAACCTACGACACTCCCAAAGTGTGCAAACAGGTGAAGTAAGATTGGACCTGCCAACCATAGGCATCAACATGAATCGGCAAAGCCCCTTTCAAAATGTGAAGTTTGAACCCCTCAAGACGCTAAACATTGCCTGGAACTTCAACCTTCAAAATTCCATCTCCAACCGCATCAATACCTTTGGGCAAACCAATAGCAATGATCGCCCTGAAACCATCCCTTTCAACCTAGATAACTTTGGTTTGCTCTTGAGAAATGGAAATAATGGTGCGCGAAACACCATTCCATTGAGTTCAAACTTTTCCCTATTCAAGTATTTCACTGGGACCGCTTCAGCCAACTACACCGAACTCTGGTACATGCAGCGGTACAATTACAAGTACAATGCGAGTACCAATCAGGTGGATCGGGTGAAGGAAGATGGCTTCAATCGAGTAAGTTTCTACAACACTTCCTTTGCCATGAACACCAACTTCTACGGGTTCTACAACTTTAGTGGCAAAGGAAAACTACAGACCATTCGCCACCACATGGCACCCACCTTTGGATTCAACTTCAACCCTGACTTTTCGGATCCTGCCTTTGGCTATTACCAGGAAGTTCAATCCGATAAATCAGGACAACTTCGTCGCTATTCCAGACACCAAGGCATGGTCTTTGGTGATGCCCCCTTGGGTGAGTCTAGAGCCTTGAGTTTGGGATTGCGCAATGTGGTAGAAGCCAAACTCAAAACCCAAACAGACAGCACCGAAGGCGAATTCAAGAAGATTCCGCTATTGGAATCCTTCAACATCAATACCGCTTACAATTTTGCGGCAGACTCCTTTCAACTCTCCCCCATCCAACTTTCGGCACGGACGACTTTATTTGAGCAAAAGTTATCCGTCAACGTAAATAGTACAATTGACCCCTATGCCACTACCTCAACCCTAGGCACAGATGGCCAACTAAGTTACCGAAGCAGTCAAGAATTTGCCTGGAAAAAGGGACAAGGCATAGGAACCATACGCAATGCCTCCTTAAACTTGAATGCATCCCTGAATCCTCAAAATGGGCAAAACCCAGGTCAGGTACGTGACGAATTAACCCAAGATTTTATCCAGCGAGGTGGGGTGATGAATCCCTTTGTGGAAAATGAAATCAACCGGATTGTAGCAGATCCAAGTCAGTACATTGATTGGGATATTCCTTGGAACTTGACCGTAGGCTACAACTTGGCCTATGCCCGGCAGGTAAACAATACCACCAACATCACCCAGGCCATGAATGTGAGTGGAGACTTGTCCATTTCCGAAAAATGGAAGATCAATTTCAATACGGGATACAATTTTGATCAAAATGAAATCACCCAAACCATGATTGGAATTGCTCGGGATTTGCATTGCTGGCAGATGAATGTGAACTGGGTTCCTTTTGGAAGATTTACCTCCTACAACATCGATATTCGGGTCAAATCAACCATTCTTCAGGACTTGAAAGTTTCCAGAAGAAGAACCTTCTTTGATTTTTAAGCCAGGACCTAAACCTTTAGGACCTAAATCCACGTTAGGAATACCAAACCCTACTCTACCACTACCCCTATGAATTACCGCAGCCTCTTGATTTGCCTTGGACTCTTTTTTGCAAGCATGCTTTTGCCGACTATTTCCTCTGCACAACTCAAAAAAGTGCTCGATAAAGTGACTACCTCCACCGGAGGCACTGTCAACCCTTCTCCTGCTGAAATAGCCATGGGCCTTAAGGAGGCTTTGGAAAAAGGGACCAACCTAAGCGTGGATAGACTCAACCTAGAAAATGGATTTCTTGGGAATCCCGCTATCAAACTTCCTTTTCCGGAGGAAGCCATTCAAGTAGAACGAAGCCTTCGAAAAATTGGATTGGGCAACCTGTGTGATCAATTGATTACCAGCATCAATCGTGCGGCAGAAGATGCCGTCAAGGAGGCACGCCCTCTTTTCACCCAAGCCATCAAAGACATGACTTTCAAAGATGTGCAAGGCATCCTTTTGGGATCTGATCGTGCCGCTACCGACTACCTACAACTCAGCACCACAGCAGGCTTGAAAGTTAAATTTGCCCCACCCATCCAAGCAAGTTTGCAAAAAGTAGGCGCCACTGCCCATTGGGAAACGGTCATGGCACGCTACAATAAAATCCCTTTGGTCAAGCCTGTGAATACAGATCTTACGGCCTACGTGACCGAAAAAGCCCTGCAGGGATTGTTTGTGGAGATTGCCAAAGAAGAACTGGCTTTGCGAAAAAATAGCAATTTGCGATCTAGCCCCTTACTTCAAAAAGTTTTTGGATTTGCAGATGCTCAGAAAAAGTAAAAATGGTTCACAGACGACAGTCCAGGGTCCACAGCTCATTTAATTGGACTTCAAATCCTATTTTCATTAAGCACTTTTAAAGAAACAAAAATTATAATGAGAAATCACCAAAAAAGGTCCTGCACATGTAGGACCTTTTAAATTTTTATAGAAAGGGGAAACTTTATTGATCCAGAAGATCTACCAGTAGGCTTTCTCCATCTTTGGTCACTTTTACCAAACCTTTTTGAGTCAATCCTTTGATGGAGATGTCCCATTTTTTACCACTTAATCCCGTCTCACCTTTGAGTTGAGGCAAGGAAGCAGGATGCTTGGCAGTCAGGAGTTCAATGATGATTTTCTCCTCTTCTGTCAATTCCACAGCCTTCTTCTCCGGGCGCATTTGAGGGAAAAACAAGACTTCTTGGATGGTAGAATTATCGGTTAGCAACATGGTCAAACGGTCAATTCCTATACCCAAACCGGAAGTAGGGGGCATCCCATATTCCAGTGCTCGAAGGAAATCCTCATCCATGGCCATGGCCTCATCATCTCCCCTTGCGGCAAGTTTGAGTTGCTCCTCAAAACGCTCGCGCTGATCAATCGGGTCGTTGAGTTCCGAATAGGCATTCGCTATTTCTTTTCCATTGACAAATAGTTCAAATCGCTCTACCAATCCTGGTTTACTGCGGTGCTTCTTTGCTAGCGGCGTCATCTCTATCGGGTAATCCGTGATGTAAGTCGGCTGCACGAGATTGGCTTCTACCTTGGCTCCAAATATCTCGTCAATCAATTTGCCTTTGCCCATAGACGCATCCACCTCGATACCCAATTTGGCACATACTGCACGCAGCCCTTGCTCATCCAATTCGCTGACATCGATGCCTGCATATTCTTTGATGGAATCAAACATGGTCAGACGACGGTAAGGACCTGCAAAATCAATCGTCTTCCCTCCTACCTGCACTTGGGTCACCCCATGGATGGTCTGGGTTACTTTTTCCAGCAACTCCTCCACCATCTCCATCATCCAGATGTAATCCTTGTAGGCTACGTAGATCTCCATGGAGGTAAACTCTGGGTTGTGTGTACGGTCCATGCCCTCGTTGCGGAACATTTTACCAAACTCGTACACCCCATCAAATCCACCTACGATCAATCGCTTCAGGTAGAGTTCATTGGCAATGCGCAAGTAAAGTGGCATGTCCAGGGTATTGTGGTGCGTTTGAAAAGGACGGGCTGCCGCACCTCCATGCACCGCCTGCAAGATCGGGGTCTCCACTTCTAGCCAACCGTGGTCGTCAAAGTAGCGACGCATATTGGAGATGATTTTGGAGCGGGTCACAAAGGTTTTTTTCACGGCTGGATTTACGGTAAGATCCACATAGCGCTGTCTGTAGCGTTGTTCAGGATCGGTAAACCCATCGAAAACAGTTCCATCCTCGTCTCTTTTTACAATTGGAAGCGGCTTCACTGCTTTGGACAATACAGTGAGATGGGTCACATGGAGTGAGATCTCGCCTGTTTGGGTGGTGAAAATGTATCCTCTCACCCCAATGAAATCCCCGATTCCCAGTAATTTTTTGAATACTGTATTGTAAAAATCAGGATTTTCAGGAGTGCTGATGTCGTCTCTGCGCACATAGATCTGCAACCTCCCGGTGGCATCTTGGATCTCCCCAAAGGAGGCGGAACCCATAATTCTACGGCTCATCAAGCGTCCTGCAATGGAAATGTCCTTGTAGTCCGTTTTGTTGTTTTCGTAATTGGTATGAATATCGGCCGCATTGGCATTGATTACAAAAGACTCCGCAGGATAGGGATTGATGCCAAGAGAATAGAGTTCCTCTCGGTCTTTTCTTCGTTCCAGTTCCTGTTCGCTCAATAATTGCATGATGATGGTTGGTCTATTTATTCGTATCTAATTTCTTTTATCCAAGTCTTCTTCGCTTCATTTCTTTTTGAACCAGTTCAAATTCTCGGCTACTTTGACCTGCTATGGAGGAGTTTTCTGCTGCTCTTCGACTAAGGTAAGGCATTACTTTTTCCACTGGACCGTAGGGCACGTACTTCACCACTCGATAGCCTGCTTTGGCTAAGTTATAGGAAATCGAATCACTCATTCCGTAGAGTTGCGAAAAATATACCAAATCTGAATTTGGATCGATTTGGTACTGATCCATCAATTCGGTCAACATGAGTGTACTCTTCTCATTGTGCGTAGCGCATACCAGGTGAATTCCTTCTTGCACCGCATAAGCAATGGCCAAATCGTAATCCCGATCGGTGGCTTCCTTGTTGGGTTGGATAGGATCTAGGTACCCTTCCACTTTCGCGCGTGCGCGTTCTTTTTCCATGTAGGCCCCACGAACAGGCTTTGCACCAAAGATATAGCCCTTTTCTTTAGCCTCTTGGTGGGCCTTCTTCAGCCGCTCCAAGGAATCATGACGATACATTTGGTAGGTATTGTAAACCACACAACGCTCTTTGTTGTACTTGGCCATGGACCGATAAGTCAGGTCATCAATGGCATCTTGAAACCAACTTTCCTCTGCATCGACCAGAATTTTCAATCCAAGATCATGGGCCGTTTTACAAAGTCGGTCCACTCGATTTTCGAGTCGAGCCAAGGCCTCCTGCTCTTCCTTAGTCAAGGCCTGCTTGGCTTGAATTTTCTCTAAAATATGGTAATCCCCTAATCCGGTGACTTTAAACACCCCAAACGGCATGTAGTCTGTCTTTGCAGATTCTACTAAAGTTTGGTATATTTCTTCTGTAGTGGCATCAAAACTCACTTCATCCCCTTTTCCTTCTACCGACAAGTCCAAAATGGAATGTACTCCATAGTCGGCTAGATGCTTGCAAGCCAAAATACTTTCTTTGATGTTTTCTCCACCACAAAAATGTCCAAACATGGTTTTCTTCAGGATGCCTTTGATGGGTAAGTGAAGTTGAAAAGAGAAGTTTGCTAGTTTGATTCCCAGGTTTGAAAGCCAATTTTTATTGAGGGTGGCAAAAATCAGATACATCTTTCGAAGGTCTGCATTCGATTTGGAAGCAAAGGCAACTTCCAAGTTATCAAAAGAAAGAGTGGGTTTGACGGGCATAGCGCGCTTTTAACGGGGCAAATATAGTAGAAAAACAGCGACCCCTGGGTTTTGTTTGGGATTTCGACCCAGGAAAAAGATTTGATTTTTTACCTTCAAGGAAACTTTGAACCCTTTCCTTTGGTTTCTCCGGCATGAACCCAAGTATCAAACAACTTTTCCCATTCCTGGAGGACTCCCAACTGAAAACTCCCTTCCTCATTGCAGGGCCTTGCAGTGTGGAAACCCCCGAGCAACTGGATTCTACGGTGAGTCAACTGGCTGCCAATGGAATATCCCTCATCCGGGCGGGAGTCTGGAAGCCTCGAACGCGTCCCAATGGCTTTGAAGGATTGGGAAGTCTGGCCTTGCCCTGGCTTCAGGAGGCAAAGAAAAAGTACGGGGTAAAGGTGGCAGTAGAAGTAGCGACCGCCTACCATGTGGAGGAGGCGCTCAAGGCTGAAATAGATGTACTTTGGATCGGAGCACGCTCCACAGTCAATCCATTTACTGTGACCGTGATTGCAGAAAGTTTGCAGGGAGTTGACATTCCCGTCTTGGTCAAAAACCCGATCAACCCCTATTTGGGACTTTGGCTGGGAGCAATTGAGCGATTGGAGCAAGTAGGTTTGTCCAGAATCGGAGCCATTCACCGAGGATTTTCGAATTTCAGAGATACGGTACATCGTAATTCTCCCATGTGGGAATTGCCGATTGAATTCAGGACCCTTCGCCCGGAATTAGTGCTGATCAATGACCCCAGCCATATTTCTGGCAAGCGAGCCTTGGTAAAGGGCATCGCACAGCATGCTTTGGATCTCAACTTTGATGGTTTGATGATCGAATCCCATGTCAATCCAGATGCTGCTTGGACCGATGCGGCCCAGCAACTAAGCCCAGACGACTTGAACCAACTCATGCGTGAATTGGTGTCCAGAAATGGAGAGTTCAAGCCTCAAAATGGGCAAAATCCATTGGATGAGATTCGACAACAAATTGATGAGGTAGACCGGGCTCTCCTTGAGGTATTGAGCAAAAGAATGCACTTGGTTGAAAAAATCGGGGCCTATAAAAAAGAAAACAATGTAGCCGCCTTTCAATTGGAGCGCTGGCAAGAAATCTTGGGTAGTCGACCCAATTGGGCAAAAGCCTTTCAATTAAATCCTGACTTGGTAGCGGAACTGTTTCGAGTCATCCACCAAGAATCCATCAGGAAGCAAACGGAGTGGATAGATAAATAAGCCCTAAAACGAGGCTAGACCTAATTGAAGTTTGTATTCTTGGCAAGAACCTGTAGAAGAGCCTTGTTAAAAAAAAATAAAAGGAAACTATTATTTCTAATTATAGAACAAAAACAGAATTTTATTTTAAATCCAGAGTTTCATCGCTAACAAATTAGAATTAATTAAAAGTTAGTCTCGATTTATTGAAGAAATGGCAATAGTATTGGGTTTAAATAATTTTGTTTTTAAGAAATAGCGGAGTACATTTACAACATGTTCATCACAGCAGCGATCTATTTTACTTTCTTTTACTTTTACTTTCGACCTGAAAATCGAATCGGAGCTGTGTATTGTCTAGCCAAAAACTAAAAACAAATAAACATCACAAAGCCCGATTCGAAAGAGTCGGGCTTTTTTTATTTAAACCCTTCAATTCCATGAAGCCACACAAACAAATCAAAGACTGGGGGCTTGGCCTGAGCAACCCAATGATCATCGGAGGCCCTTGTTCCGCCGAAACGCCAGAGCAGATTGCTCAAATCTGTACCGAAATGAAGGAAGTTCAATTCATTCCACAGGTATTTCGCGCTGGGATCTGGAAACCACGCACTCGACCGGGTTCTTTTGAGGGAGTTGGAGAAGAGGGATTGAAGTGGATGGAGATTGTTCGAAACGAACTCAACATCCCCATCACCGTCGAAGTGGGCAATGCTGCACACGTGGAAATGGCCCTCAAGCACCAGATTGATATCCTATGGATTGGTGCGCGTACTACGGTCAACCCATTCGCTGTTCAAGAAATTGCCGAAGCACTTCGTGGGGTAGACATCCCCGTCATGATCAAAAACCCCATGAATCCAGATTTGGAACTTTGGATGGGTGCTTTGGAACGCATGTATGCGGTAGGCATTACCAAACTAGCCGCTATACACAGAGGATTTTCGGATGCCTATGACAAGCGTTACCGCAACAAGCCCAATTGGTCTATGCCGATTCACTTGAAGCGAGAGTGGACTGGAATGGAAGTAATCAACGACCCTTCACACATTGTAGGGCGCAGAGATGGACTACTGGAAGTAGCACAAAGCGCCATGAATTTCGGTTTGGATGGCTTAATGATCGAAACGCACCATGATCCGGACAAGGCCTGGTCTGATGCCAAACAGCAGGTAACCCCACGTCGCCTGAAGGAAATGATCGATTCGATTGAATTCAAGCAATCTTTGGAAAACATGCGTCCTGACGAAAAACTGTTTGATTTACGAAGAGCAGTTGACCATTTGGACGACCAGTTATTGGATATCTTGCAAGAACGATTTTCTGTAATTGATCAAATTGGTTCGCACAAGCGGGAGCACAACCTGACTGTATTTCAATCCGACCGATGGAAAGAGGTCATGGACTCTCGTACCGAAAAAGGGGTAAAAAAACACCTCAGTGAAAAATTCATGAAAGAGTTGCTCTACTGCATCCATGAAGAATCTGTCAAGCGACAAGAAAGACAACTCCGAGAAGCGGATCCAATCAAAAAATAAACAGAAACCTCTTCCTGCTATTCCAAGGATAGCAGGAAGGTTTACTACCTTTAACTCCTAGACCAAAGCGATCTGTGGAAACGGTACACTTCACCACTGACATTCGCAGTACCTTGATAGAGGTGTTGCATACACGCAAGTATTCCAAATTGGTGGTGCTCACCGATGTGAATACCCAACTGCATTGCCTGCCTTTGATTCAGGAAGTGCTGCCTACAGATGCGGTCCTGATTACAGTTCCCGCAGGAGAATCCTTCAAAACACTGGAAAACTGCGCGTCCATTTGGACTCAAATGACCGAAGCGGTGCTTGATCGACAGGCTTTACTGCTCAACTTAGGTGGCGGGGTGATTGGTGACATGGGTGGATTTTGCGCCAGCGTGTACAAAAGAGGGATTCCTTTCATCACCATACCCACTACCCTTCTCTCCCAAGTGGATGCCAGTGTGGGTGGCAAATTGGGGATTGATTTCATGGGATTCAAAAACCACCTGGGAGTTTTCCAATTGCCTGAAGCCGTCTTGATTGATCCTGTTTTTCTCTCCACGCTACCCCAGCGAGAACTGCGTTCGGGATATGCTGAGGTACTCAAACATGGCCTTATTCGGGATGTTGCATTTTTTCGTTCCTTACCCAGCAACCAATGGGAAAAACAGGACTGGGAAGGGGTAATCCGCCATTCGGTAGGCATCAAAAAAGCAGTAGTGAATGTAGATCCTAAAGAAACTGGGCTACGCAAAATTTTGAATTTTGGCCATACCATCGGCCATGCTGTAGAATCCTTCTACCTGAATGGTCCACAGCCTTTGCTCCACGGAGAAGCAATCGCGCTAGGCATGATTGCAGAGGGATATTTATCCTTTCAGAAAATCGGATTGAGCTTTGAGGAATTGAATGAGCTCAGTACCAAGATGCTCAGTATTTTCGGTAAGGTGAATTTAGGTTCCAAGGACCTCAATCCGATATTGGATTTATGTACCCAAGACAAAAAAAATGAAGGGACTAGGCAACTTTTCACCCTACTCCCTTCCCTTGGAAACTGCAACTTCAACATCCCAGTGACCCGAGAGGAAATCAAGCATGCTCTACTCTTTTACCAGCAGTTGCCACAGGCCTAATCCTAGCAATTTTACTTATGCAACTTCTAAGGCTTACGCAAAAAAACGAATTTTCAAGGGTAACCATCCCCCTTCCTTCCTCCAAAAGTGAATCCAATCGCGCTTTGATTATCGATGCCTTGACGGAAGGAAAAAATACAATAAGTAATCTAGCAGAGGCCCGTGATACGCAAACCATGATTCGGCTGCTCCAAACTAACCCAGCCGTATTTGATGTGCTGGATGCAGGGACGACCATGCGATTTTTGACAGCGTTCGTAGCGGTGACCAATCAGCAAAAGGTAATGACAGGCACTTCACGCATGTGCCAGCGTCCCATCGGTATATTAGTGGATGCCTTGCGCAACTTAGGAGCCGAAATTCATTACCTAGGTACCGAAGGCTATCCCCCTCTTGCGGTACAAGGTCTTGCCCGACAACTCACCGAAAAAATTCAGATCCGTGGGGATGTTTCTAGCCAGTACATTTCGGCTATCTTGATGATTGCTCCGCTACTACCGCTAGGATTGAAACTCGAATTGGAAGGAAAAGTAGGAAGTCGAACCTACATCGAAATGACTCTGGAACTGATGTCACAATTTGGTATTGTGTACACTTGGGAAGGAAATACCATTCAAATTAACCCTCAATCCTACCAGCCTAGCCACTTTGCTGTAGAAAGCGATTGGTCAGGAGCGAGTTATTGGTTTAGTTTGCTTGCCTGTGCCGATTCAGGCTCCTTTTTTTTGAAAGGGCTTAAAGCAAAAAGTTTGCAAGGAGATGCTGCCATCGTAGACATCATGGCAGGTTTGGGGATCCAAAGTACTTTTCAGGATGGTGGCCTATTGCTCGAAAAGCAAGCGGTCACAGGCTTAAAGCGTTGGGATTTTACCCATTGTCCTGATTTGGCACAGACCGTGGCTGTGACCTGTGCCATTTTGGGACAGAATGCCCTATTCACAGGATTAGAGAGCCTACGTATCAAAGAAACCGACCGAATTCTTGCTTTACAGCAGGAATTGGCGAAGTTCAATGCCGAGTTACGGGAAATTTCGCCCGATACCTTCCAAGTAATCCCTTCCGTAACCATGCCGCGACGGGTGCAAATTCATACCTATGAAGACCACCGCATGGCCATGGCCTTTATGCCTTTGGTAACCAAAACCGAATTGTGGATTGAAGATCCAGAAGTGGTCAATAAATCCTATCCAAGTTTTTGGCAGCAGGTAGATCAGGCTGGTATTTTCCAGGAAATTCTTTCTCCCAGTACACCATGAACGTCGCAATTCAAGGAATTCCCGGATCATTTCACCACCAGGTAGCCCTCCTAAATTTTGGAGAGCAGTCCAAAATTTTACCCTTTCTCACCTTTGAAGAAGTAGCCAAATCCGTAGCCAACGGCCAGGCAGCCGTAGGGATAATGGCCATCGAAAACTCCATAGCAGGTGCCATCTTGCCGAATTACGAATTGATCGACCGCTACGAACTTTTTATCCATGAGGAGTATTACTTGCCTATTTCACATCATTTGATGGCTTTGCCGGGGCAATCCATCACTGACTTAACCGAGGTTCGTTCCCACCCCATGGCCTTGCTCCAATGCAAGGCCTTCCTAGCACAATATCCACAGCTTGGGTTGATCGATGATCAAGACACCGCATCGGTCGCCAAGCGGATCCAAGAAGAGCAACTTCAGGGTGTGGCCGCTATTGCCAGCGAAATCGCAGCAGCGAGTTATGGGTTGGAAATTTTGGCACCACAGATTCAAACGGTTAAGGATAATTTCACTCGATTTATTTTTTTGACTCGAGAGAAATCAAAGAATCAGGAAGTTGCAAATAAGGTTTCCTTCAAAATTACGATTCGAAATGAGGCCGGAGGGCTGGCCAAACTGCTCACCATGCTGGCCGAAAAAAACCTAAATTTGAGTAAAATTCAATCCATCCCATTGATGGATAAGCCCTGGGATTATGCTTTTTTCATTGATGCAGAATACAAAGATCCCGCAGCCTACCAGGAAGCTGTGGCACAGATGAGTAAGGAGTTTGGGGAATTGAAAATTTTTGGAGAATACCAAAGTAGGAAAGGATGAAGGGATTTGCCAAACGGATTGAAGGCGTAGAAGAGTACTATTTTTCAGCCAAACTTCGAGAAGTCAGCAGGCTCCTTGCCGAAGGAAAGCCTGTATTGAACTTGGGGATTGGTTCGCCCGATTTAAGTCCTGACCGAAGCGTAATCGATGCCTTGAAGAGTACTGCTGAAAACGAACAAACGCATGGCTATCAAGGCTACCAAGGCATTCCCGAATTGCGGGCAGGAATGGCCCACTATTATGTGAGCGAATTTGGGGTGCAACTGGATCCAAACCGAGAAATCCTCCCACTGATGGGTTCAAAAGAAGGGATTTTTCACATCAGTATGGCCTTTTTGAATCCTGGAGACCAGGTATTGATCCCCAATCCAGGCTATCCAACATACACAGCCGTTACCCAACTGCTTGGCGCAAATCCCGTGTATTACAGTTTGGATTTGAGCAGGCAAGGAAGGCCAAATTTCGAGGAACTCGAACTTTTGGACTTGAGTCAAGTCAAATTGATGTGGATCAATTACCCGCACATGCCCACAGGAGCCCCAGGTTCAAAAGAAGTATTGACAGAACTCATTGCTTTTGCGCAGCGGCACGACATTCTACTTGTGCATGACAACCCCTACAGCCATATTTTAAATCCAAATCCAAAAAGTTTGTTGGCCCTTCCTGGCGGAAAAGAAGTAGGACTTGAACTGAATTCCCTTAGCAAAACCTTCAACATCCCAGGCTGGCGGGTAGGCATGCTTTCTGGAAAAGCGGAATGGGTGTCTGCTGTACTCAAAGTCAAATCCAACATGGACTCCGGCATGTTTCTCGGACTTCAAAAGGGTGCTGTTGCAGCGCTTTTACTTGGAAAATCCTGGTTTGAACAGCAAAATGAAGTCTATGCCAGCCGAAGAAAATTGGTTTGGACGCTAGCAGAGCAACTTGGATTAACTTATGATCGAGGGTCTGCAGGCTTGTTTGTCTGGTGCCGCGTACCAGCAGGCACTTCAGCAGAAGTATTAGTTGACCAGTTGCTTTACGATAAACACATCTTCATTACACCAGGAAAAATCTTTGGTTCAGAAGGAAATGACTACGTGCGTATTTCCCTTTGCCTCCAAGAATATAAAATATTAGAAGCCATCAACCGCATCAAACCTAGCCACTAACATGAAAAAAATACACCTTGTAGGATTGGGCCTTTTGGGAGGATCCTTTGCTCTTGCCGCCAGACAAAAATTTCCTGATCTGCAAGTGACAGGCCAGGATCAGAATCTTCAGCACCTCCAAGATGCCCTAGACTTAGGAATTATTGCCGAGGCGAAGTCCATTCCGGATGCAGATACAGATTTAGTGATTTTGGCTACTCCTGCGGACAGTTTAGGTGAATTGTTGGTTCAAACTTTGGATCAAATTGGATCTGAAACCCTAATTTTTGACCTTGGGTCCACCAAGGCCAAGTTGTGTAACTTGGTTGCTGATCATCCCAAGCGCTCCCAGTACCTTGCTGGACATCCCATTGCAGGTACGGAATATTCTGGCCCTAAGGCTGCAAATGCTGGGCTCCTGGATAGAAAGGTGATGATTCTCTGTGAACTGGAAAAAACGGATTTACACCTCAAGGAAAAAGCCTATCGCCTCTTTGATGCCTTAAACATGAAACTTCGTTTTATGGACCCTACCGAACATGACCGCCACTTGGCTTATGTATCTCACCTCTCCCACCTGACTTCCTTTATGTTGGGAAAAACCGTCCTACAAAAAATGGAAGATGAAAAAAACATCTTTGATATGGCGGGTTCGGGATTTTCTTCTACTGTTCGTCTTGCCAAATCCAGCCCAGAAATGTGGGCTCCCATTTTTCTTGAAAACAAAGAAAATATTCTTGCAGCTTTGGATGGATACATCGCCAACCTGAGCGCCTTCCGGGAAAAAATAGCAAATGAGGAGGGGGAAAGTTTAAAAAAAGAAATGAGCGAAATCAACGCCATCCGTAGTATTCTAGATTTTGGAAAATAAGGCTCCGCTACAGAATTAGTTAAGAAGGGCCCACAGTAGGCTGGAATAGTTTGATTTAGCACTAAAATCTTTTCTTAACTTGAAAACTCATTTTAATCTAATCTCATGCTACGATACCTTTTAATTCTTCTTTTACTAGGCTCTGTTCAAGCTGAAGCTCAGGATCTTTGGACTGCTGTATCTACAAAAACCGAAGCGACTGCTCGGCACGAAAGTTCTTTTGTGGCGGTTGGAGACAAACTGTATGCCGTAGGGGGTCGAGGAGTACGCCCTGTGGAGGAATTTGACCCCCAAAGCAACACTTGGACTAAGGTGGCAGATGCTCCGATGGAAATCCACCATTTTCAGGCCATATCCTTTCAAGAAGAACTCTGGATCGTAGGTGCGATGACGGGTAACTATCCTCATGAAACCCCAATTCCAAACATTCTGATCTTCAATCCCAAAAACAAAACCTGGCGAGAGGGACCTGCACTTCCAAAAAATCGAGAAAGAGGTTCTGCAGGAGTGGCGGTCTGGCAAAATAAAATTTACCTAGTTTGTGGAATTCAGGACGGGCATTTTGATGGCTTTGTCCGCTGGTTTGATGAACTAGATCCAAAGAATGGAACTTGGAGATCCCTCCCGAGTGCGCCAAGAGCGAGAGACCATGTCAGTGCAGCGATCGTGGAGGAAAAACTCTACCTTGCGGGGGGACGAACCTCTTACGCCAAAATTGGGAAAGTACTGGAGTTGACCAACAAGGAGGTGGATGTTTTTGATTTTAAGACAGAAACCTGGACTACTTTGGAAACCGAGTTGCCTACGCTGCGTGCAGGAAACTCGAATTTAGGAATTGGCCCTTACCTGGTGGTAATGAATGGAGAGAGTTCAGCACAAACTCCCGCTCATGCAGAGGTAGAAGTCCTCGATACACGAAACCATACTTGGAGCAAACTACCCGATCTGCTACAGGGTCGACACGGAACAGGTGCCGCCTATTTTAATGGAAAAATATGGGTTCATGCCGGTTCTGCCAATCGAGGCGGAGGTCCTGAACTCAGCAGCATGGAAGTACTGGAGTGGAAGAAATAAAATGGTCAAAGGTAACCCAGGCTTTTTACACCTAAATTTTTCTTTAATTTTCAATCGAAAATCTCGATTTACGTGATTCAAAACTCCTCTTCTAATTCTAGCGCTGAAGAAAAACTCCCTCGGAATCTTGGGCTTTGGGGGATTTGGATGCTGGTTGTCAACGGGTTGATTGGTGCAGGAATTTTTGGCTTACCCAGTGGAGCGGCAGCACTTGCAGGCGAATACAGCGTACTTATTTATGTGTTTTGTGCGCTATTGATCTTACCGATTATTTTGTGCTTCGCCGAATTAGGGAGTTACTTCCGAGGTACGGGTGGGCCGATACGGTACGGGACTTTAGCCTTTGGGTCTTTCGTAGGCTTTCAAGGAGGCTGGTTGTATTACTTAGCAAGATTGATTTCTTTCTCAGCCAATACGGTTTTACTCACC
>Ga0169931_10002846_pt1 | contig 27930 bp, 16 predicted proteins | sample Kivu_15m_20L_FD_129675 | JGI IMG/M metagenome (GOLD analysis project Ga0169931, IMG submission 129675) | Freshwater microbial communities from Lake Kivu, Western Province, Rwanda to study Microbial Dark Matter (Phase II) - Kivu_15m_20L... | ecosystem: Environmental > Aquatic > Freshwater > Lake...
ATTGGCCTTCGGCCAATCGGGGCGACTGGATTCGAACCAGCGACCTCTGCGTCCCGAACGCAGCGCTCTACCAGGCTGAGCCACGCCCCGCTTCTAATGCTCTGGCACCTACTCTCGAAAGAGTCGACATCTACCCTCTGAAGAGTCGACATCTGAGCACGTTGACTTTAAGTCTATCCGCTCGTTCATGCGAGTCAATGCCGGTTTACTCGCCTCGCGAAAGCGTGGACGGTGCGTTCCCTTGGGGAGCAAAGCCGATTTGGTTTGCGGGGCGTATGCAAGGGACCCTCAGTGATGCGACTGCGGCGGAGCGCGCGAAGGCTCTTTTCGCAGTGACGATGCACTACGACCGGACGTAATTATTCGGCTGCCAGCAGCGATGTATGGTCATGAATGATCTTCCACTGGCCTTCGATCTGTCGCAGCACGAGCGAAAAATTACCTTCCATTTTTTCCTCCCCGCGCTCGAGGCTCCAGCGTCCCAAAACAAGGGCGTTTGTATCGTCGAGAATGCGTATTTCGAGATCACTGAACGTCGTCTTTCCCATCCGCTCCGCAGTCGGATAGCGCTGGCGATATCGGTCCAGCGTCCCCTGGAAGCCACGGGTAATTTTCCCGCCGGATGAAAAAGTTAAATCATCGCTCTGCCAGTAATCACTCATAAAGGCTTCGATATCGCCGCGATTCCAAGCAGCCTGCTGGCGTTCGAGAAGGGCGGTGATCGAAGACCCTGGTGACTGGAGCAAGTTTCCTTCCTGCAGCCATCGTTCACACAAGCGTGGCCAGCCTGTAACAGCCAGATCGGTTGCTCGCATCCCGTAGCCATGCCCACCGCGATCGAAAAGATGAAGCTCCGCCGGAACCCCTACTCGCCGCAGCTCCGCAGCCAGCAGCAAGCTGCTTTGCGGTGTTACCGGATCATCCCATGTATGGACAAGAAACATCGGTGGGGACTTGTCGGTCACCGTGACCTCTTGAGCCAGACGCGTTTGGTCGCTGGGATCGACGAGATATGCAGGATAGATGAGGATGGCGAAGTCGGGACGCATCGAGACCAAGTCCGCTTCATCGACGGATTCGTAGAGGCGATCCTCGCGAACCGCAGCGAGCGCGGCTGTTTGACCACCAGCGGAAAAGCCAAGGATTCCAATCCTCTTCGGATCGATCGACCACTTTTCTGCGCTTGCACGAACAAGGCTCATCGCACGCTGGGCATCCTGCACCGCCGCCTCCCAGCGGGGGCGTTCCGGTCGGGCAGGAACACGATACTTGAGCACAAATGCGGTGATCCCTCGCGCTTGCAACCATCGTGCTACTTCGGTTCCTTCCAGGTCATAGGCAAGTATCCGGTGTCCACCGCCAGGACAAATCACAACTGCCGTACCATTTCCTGTACCAGCGGCCGGAGGAAAAACTTCGAGCGTCGGCTGGGATACGTTCGCCAACCGTATGACCGGGCGGCCAGCAACTTTTCCAGCGTCAGCGCCACTGGTATCACGCTCCTCTTCCAGCTGGAGGTTCGAATCGCCAGGAGGAGTTGCGGGCCACAGTGGAATTGGCTGCTGACCCCAAAGCGTTTGACAGACAAGCACGCAGAGGACGCTCGCAGCGCTTCGCAGGATACCAGCGGCTCTTTGCCGCCGGGGACGATGGATCGACATGACAATTCTCTAAGCTAAGTGCCTCTCCGAAAAGGGGTCTGACCCTTTGGAGGTAAGTCGATTTCACTGGTTTTTTGGCCGTGCCGGAGAGGGTCAGACCCCTTTTCGGATAGGCTCTAATACAAAAAGGGGGATGCCCGATTGAGAGCTGTTCTTTGAGGTGACAAGTTCTCAGGGAGCAGCGGAGCTGCCGGCGGCGAGCGCGGCCTGACGCGCTGCTTCGAATTCATCGCCAGGGGTCCACGTCGGCAGCTCTGGCTGATTGGCTACGCGCAGCGCGACTTGCATCAACAGCTCAAGATCCTCGCACGCTCCGGAAAGATCCCAGTCCTCGCGGTATTCATCTCCCGGCTGATGGTATGTCTTTTGAACCCACGCGTCGAGTTGCTCCTTGCCCCAACCATCGGGCTTGCCGACAACGTTTGTTCCAGAATGAAGGTAAACGCCTGGAACACCGATTTTCGCGAGCGAAAATTGGTCGCTCCGGTAGTAATAACCGCGATCGGGAAAGGCATCGGGAACGACGACTCGATTTTGCCTCACGGCAATTTCCTGAACAATCTTATCGAGGGTCGATTTTCCGAGTCCGATGACATTCACATCATGGGTCCGGCCAAGAAAGTTGATGCCATCAATATTCACCACGGCTGCCATCGCACCCGCGGGGACAGACGGGTGCTCCGCATAGTATTTGCTGCCGAGCAGCCCTTGTTCCTCGGCGCCGACGGCGACAAAGAGTAAAGAACGAGCCGGTCGATCAGCACTGCGGCGGATTGCTTGGAGGATCGATAACATCCCTGCCGTACCCGAGGCATTATCGATTGCACCGTTATAGATATTGTCCCCCTCCGCATCTCGCTGCAGAGCCATGCCGAGATGGTCATGATGCGCCATCACAAGTACATATTGCTCGCGAAGCAGCGGATCGCTACCAGGAAGAAGTCCGATGATGTTCGCCGTGTCTTGGTTGCGGATTTGCGCGCGAAGCTGGAGACTGGTTTTCACCCCGAGCGACACAGGACGGAAGTCTCGCGACTCTGCTGAGGCTCGCAATTGATCGAGGTCGAAGCCTCCGAGCTGAGCGAGTTTTCGAGCACCCTCCTCCGAGACCCAGCTGCGGACATCGAGCCTTGGCCCCTGGCTCTCGCGAAGCTCGAATTCCTCGCCAGTCCAGGACGTTTGAATGACCTGAAAAGGATAGCCGGCTGAGGGTGTGGTGTGGATGATGATCGCCCCAATCGCCCCCTGCCGCGCGGCGCTATCGTATTTGTAATCCCACCTCCCGTAATACAAGCGACGACGCCCCTCAAACAGCTCCGGATCGTCTGCCGGATCGTTATTCATCATCAATAGAATTTTGCCTTTCAGGTCCACATCCTTGTAATCGTTCCAGTCGTATTCTGGGGCCTCGATTCCGTAGCCGACAAAGACGATTTCTGCATCCTGGACGTTGATTTCTTCGACGGGCCGACCGGCATTGACGATCAGATCGTCGTAGTATTTGAGCTCAATCGCTTGATCCCCCTTTTGAAATGTCACCATTTGCAACGCCTCGGTGCGGACGCCGACAAGGGGAACTTGTTGCACGTACGATCCATTCGGGGCGGCAGGGGAGAGTCCATGGGCTTGGAATTGGGTCTGCAGGTAAAGCTGGGTGAGGGCATCCCCGCGCGACCCGGGTCCGCGTCCCTCGAGCATGTCGTCGGCGAGAAAGCGGATGTGGGCGCGAAGCGTTTGTTCGCTGATTTCAAGCTTTGCATCCGATGGTCCCTGAGCGAGGAGCGGGAGGCCCAAAAGAAACGTGGAAAGAACGAATGAAAAGCCGTTTATCTTCATCAATGAGGAATCCATGTTGCAGTGGAGGAATCGTGGTGCAGCAATGTCACGCGCAGGCGAACCGCGTTCAGTTTACACTAAGACTGTCGAGAAAAAGGGGGCCGAGCCTCTCCGAAAAGGGGTCAGACCCTCTCCGGCAAGTTGCCTCCAAAGGGTCAGACCCCTTTTCGGAAACATAAGAACTGCGTGGAAGAGGGGGCGAACCCGTGGGGGCGGGACGCGGCCGGCGATGTCCTGACAGTGTTGCTGGGGAGTTGATGGGGAATGGTGGGCTGACGAGGTGCGTTGGGCTGAGAAGGAGCACATGCGTGGTGAGCGTGCGGGATCGACGAGCATTTTTGGGGGTCTCTCTCGGTCTTGGGGGGATTTCCCTCGGGGCGCTCGGCAGTGGACTTGGGTGGGGATTCCCGCTGACCGGCGTGGTCGCCCAAGAGGACCTCGGCGAGGGAGGAGGTACCCAAACAGTTGCGGCGGGAAAAAATGGGGGAGTTGCCACGGTGCATCCCCTCGCCACCGGCGCGGCGCTGAGAATCTTGAAAGGAGGGGGAAATGCAGCGGACGCGGCCATCGCTGCCGCGTTCATGCTGGCGGTCGTCGATGGCCATAACTCGGGACTGGGTGGCGGGTGTTTTGTCTTGGCGAGAAAGCCGAGCGGCCAGTACTTGGCGATCGACGGTCGCGAGACAGCCCCCGCAGCGGCCCACCCCACAATGTTTCTTCGCGATGGCAAGGCCGAGCCACAGCTGAGCCAAACGGGTGCACTTGCCACTGGAGTGCCGGGTGCCGTAGCCGCTTATGCGCTGCTTGGCAGCGAGATGGGGACAGGCCGCTGGAAAGAAGCGGTCGATCTGGCTGCCGACGTGGCAGAGGAGGGATTTCCGATCCGTGGTCATTACGCGCGGCGACTGGAGAATGTGGCTCAGGAGATGAGCCAGTTTCCTGCCACGCGGGAGATTTTTTTTCAGGACAATGGAAAACCAAAGCAAGCGGGATCGATTCTCGTCCAGCGAGATCTCGGTCGTGTGCTCCGCGAGATCGCTGCGGGAGGCGATGCAGCTTTTTATCAAGGCACCTTTGCGGAAAAAACGGCACTCTGGATGCGCGATCATGGCGGGCTCATCACGCGTGCGGATTTGTCCGGCTATCGTCCAGCATTCTGCGAACCTCTTCGTACACGCTTTCGAGGACATACCGTTTACGGCTTTCCTCCACCGAGCAGTGGGGGGCTCCATGTGGCCCAAATCCTCTCGCTGCTTGAGCGATTCGATCTTCGTGATCTGTACCAGCACCGACCCCATGTCTATTACCATGGGGTTGCCGAAGCGATGCGATTATCGTTTGCCGATAGGGCCGAGTTTCTTGGTGATCCTGCATTCGCGAAAGTCCCCCGAGGTCTGCTGGACCCAGCGTATCTTCGTCGCCGCGCGGAGCTCATCAATCTGGAGCGTCGCAGCGAGCATGTCAGCGCCGGCCATCCTCCGTATGCCGACGAGATCTTTTCTGCGGGAACAGCGGCACCCCCATCGTCATCATCGCTGCCCCGTCATACGACCCACCTCAGCGTTGTCGATCGTCAAGGAAATTGGGTGGCGATCACGGCGACGATCAACACGTCGTTTGGTTCCAAGGTGGTGATTCCTGGAACGGGGGTGGTGATGAACAACCAGATGGATGATTTTGCCATCGCCCCCGGGGTTCCGAATGCGTTTGGGCTTGTGGGGCGCGAAGCGAATGCCCCTGAGGGGGGAAAAAAGCCGCTCTCGAGCATGAGCCCGACGATTGTCGAAGGTCCCGAGGGACCCGTGCTCACCTGTGGTGCGGCGGGGGGCCCGCGGATCATCAGTGCTACGGTACAAATCATCCTTGGGTATTTAGCGCTTGGCCATGGTATTGACCGGGCCATGCAAGCTGCGAGGATTCACCATCAATGGCTCCCCGATCGCTTGGCTTACGAGGCATCACTAGACGCTGAAACACGCAGCGAACTTCTCAAGCTCGGCCATCAACTTGAAGAGGTTGACGGAATTGGTACCGCGCAGGCAATCGTTCGCGCTGCAGATGGGACCATCACTGCCGCCGCGGAACCACGCTTGCCCGGCGCGGCAGCGGCCTACTGATTCCCGGACCTGGGTCGGGAAATCCCCCTTCGCACCGCACGACGGGCCGAAAAAGTTACTATACTGACCGTTCCGCGGGCGGTTCAGGAAAAGCTTCGCAAGCGGCGCTCATCGAAGCATCTTTCCGCAGGCTTCTGCGAAAAGATGCTCCCTCCGATCCACTCTCTCGCGACTGTTTTTTGGGCCCTCTCCATGGCCGGAATGAACGCAATTCTTCTGCTCCTTGTGATCTTCGCGAGTAGCTTGCTTTGTTCGCGCAGCGGAACGGCTCAGAGCCTCTCCGAAAAGGGGTCTGACCCTTTGGAGGCAAGTCGATTTCATTGGTTTGTGGGCCGTGCCGGAGAGGGTCAGACCCCTTTTCGAAGAGGCTCTCAGTCGCTGGAGGAGATCGATTTTTTCGAGCGTCATGTCCGCCCTATCTTTGTCGCGCACTGCCAGGAGTGCCATGGAGCGGAGACTCAGTGGGGCAGTCTTCGCGTCGATTCCCGTGCGGCCCTTCTCCGTGGCGGCGATCATGGCCCTGCGATCATTCCTGGTGAGGCAGGTGGTAGTCGTTTGGTCACAGCGATCCGTCGCCAAGGGGATTTGCAGATGCCTCCCGAGGAAGCGTTGCGAGAGGATCAAATCGAAGCGATCGTCCAGTGGATTGATCGTGGGGCGGCATGGCCAGAGGCTCCCTCCCAGAACAACAACCGCGCCGATCTGCTGCGAAGCCACTGGGCATTTCAGCCGATCACGCGACCGGCGATTCCAGATGTCACCGAGCCGTTGTGGGTTCGTAATCCGATCGATGCCTTTGTTCTGGCCCGACTCGAGAGAGTCTCACTTTCACCGGCGCCGGAGGCAGACCGCCGAACGTTGATACGCCGTTTGTTTTTTGATTTGACAGGTATGCCACCCTCTGCGCAAGCAGTTGAGGCTTTTGTTGCCGATCCTGCGCCCGGAGCCGAAGAGAGGTGGGTCGAACGGTTGCTCGCATCCCCCGAGTACGCTCAGCACTGGGGACGATTGTGGCTGGACGTGGCTCGGTACAGTGATACGAAAGGTTATGTGTACGGCCGCGAGGAGAAGAGTTTTATCCATGCCCATGTCTATCGCGACTGGGTGATCGATGCCTTCGCACGCGATCTACCGTACGACCAATTTCTGCGTTTGCAATTGGCGGCGGATCATTTGACCGAACCTGGTTCTCCCGATCGCGCAGCCATGGGTTATCTGACCCTTGGGAGACGGTTCCTGGGTGTCTCGCATGACATCATCGACGACCGCATCGATGTGGTCTCGCGAGGGATGATGGGACTGACGGTTGGATGCGCTCGCTGTCATGACCACAAATACGATCCGATTTCGACCGCCGAGTATTACTCACTGTACGGCGTCTTTCTCAACAGCGCCGAGCAACTGGAACGGATCGAGCAGACTGGTCACGCGGCGGATATCAGCGGGGCATGGAACGAGGAACACGAGAAGCGTCAACGGGCTTTTGCGGCAGCGCTTCAGGAGGCCAGAACGGTGGCTGCCCAGCGGATGCGGGAGCGGATCGACGACTATTTTTTTGCCCAAACCGAAATTGAAAAATATCCTCAGGAGGGTTTTGACCAGATTCTCTCGACAAGCGACTTGATTCCGAATCTTGTCCGCCGTCTGCAGGCTTATTTGGTCCGCGCACGAGAACAAGGAGATCGCCGCTTCGTCGTTTGGCACGCGTACGCGTCGATTCCTCCTGATCAGTTTACGCTCCAAGCGGCGCGTGTTTGGGAGTCGCTGCGGCAGTTGCCCGAAGAGCGAATTCATCCGCGCATGGCGAGCTTTTTCGCCGCGGCTCCTCCGGCTTCCTTTGCCGATGTTGCCACGGCTTACGGGAATCTCTTTGCGGAGGTACATCGCCGCTCTCAGGAGCAACAATCCGTCGCCACCGCTCAGGAGAACAGCTCGGAAGAGGCTTACGCTGCGGAGCCAGCTTTTCGGAGCTCTGCCGATGAGGAGCTTCGCGATGTGCTCTATGGAACGGAGTCCGCATGCACGATCCCCAATGAATTGATGTATACGATCGAAGGGCTTTTCGACTCCGACACGTGCAATAAACTCTGGAATCTCCAGAACGAGATCGATCGCTGGGTTTTGCAACCCGCGAGCCCCGATAAATTCGTGATCTCGCTCCGTGATCGGGATCAGGAGTATCACTCGCAGATTTTCCGTCGGGGGAATCCCGCGCTGCGAGGTGCTGTCGTTCCGCAGCAAATGCTGGCCGCAGCATCGCCCCATGCGGATGATGACGCAGCGAGAGCGTTGGGGGTTGGAAGTGGGCGACTGGCGCTTGCTGACCAAATTGCTCGTTCGACCAATCCGCTCACAGCGCGCGTTTGGGTCAATCGTATTTGGAAGCAGCATTTTGGTGAAGGACTGGTGAGAACGCCGAGCGATTTTGGGTTACGGGCGGAAGAACCAAGCCATCGCGAATTGCTCGATTGGCTAGCGAGCTACTTGATCGATTCAGGGTGGAGTACTCAGTCGCTGCATCGATTGATCGTCCAGTCGTCAACGTACCGCCAATCGGGGCGGGGACGACACGCTCCAGAGGTGCGACAGCATGGGGATGCGATCGATCCGGAGAACCGCTGGTTGTGGTACAAGCGTCCTTATCGGCTGTCGTTCGAGGCCCTTCGCGATTCGATGCTGGTTGTTTCTGGTGAGCTCGATCGGCAGTATGGCGGGCGGGCCGGTAACTTGTTTCCCGCCGACGGCGAGCCACCGCGACGGACTCTTTATGCGGCGATCGATCGGCAATTCGTGCCGAGCGTGCTGAGGATGTTTGATTATGCGAATCCCGATTTGCATGCCCCGCAGCGGAGCGAAACGACAGTACCGCAGCAGTCCTTATTTGCTCTGAATCATCCGTTTGTTGCGAGGCGTGCCCAGCACCTTGTCGCGGAGATCCAGAGTCAACAACGGGAATCGCTCCGCGAGGACCAAGGCGTACCTGGATTGAGGGTGGCCGAGGAGCTGTTTCGTCGTCTTCTCCAGCGATCTCCCACTGCCGAGGAAACGGAGGCGATGATTGCGTTTGTCGAGGCACCGACGGTCGATGTTTCGACCGTGATCCGCCCGGGTGCCGCAGCCTGGAGTTATGGGTATGGAGGTCTCGAAATCTCGCAAACCGGCAACGATCAAGCGGATTCAGCGGTATCGTCACGGGTGATGGTCACATCATGGAACCCCATTCCGCACTTCACAGGCAGCGCCTGGCAGGGAGGCAGCGCGCTGCCCGATGGAGTTCTCGGATGGGTCCAGCTCACGGACCAGGGTGGTCATCCGGGGAACGATCTGCAGCACGCAAGCATTCGTCGCTGGACGGCGCCTCGGGATATGATTATCGAGATTCAATCGCGAGCCGAGCACGAGCATGAAGTCGGAGATGGAGTTCGTTGCTCGATTGTGCACAGTTCAGGCGCTGAGCACAGTTCAGGCGCTGAGCACAGTGCAGGCGATGGGCGCAGTGGTCCGCAGGAAACGTTGGTCTCAGCGCGGGTGCACAATCGTCGATGGGAATGGAAGCATGACGGCATTCCCGTCAAAGCGGGAGAAACGCTGGACTTCGTCGTTGATATTTTCGAGGTCCTGAACACCGACCAGTATTTGTGGCATGTGCTCATTCGCCAGCGGGACGGCGGCGATCCGAACGCGGCGATATCGTCGGACCCGACTGGGCAGTGGGACTCACAGCTGGATTTTGTCGGCCCGCAATCACAGCGTCTGGACCGACTGGAGCAACTAGCCCAAGTTTTGATGATTTCCAACGAAGCGATTTTTATCGACTAGGCAATTCAGATGACGCAACGATTCCCATCCACGACCGCGCGACGAACGATGCTGCAGCAGTGTGGTCTTGGTCTCGGGGGGCTCGGACTCGCGTCGCTGCTGTGCGACGGTCGCGCCCAAGGTGATGTCGCGGAAGGTGGGGGGTCAGGGCCCCTGGCAGCGCGGAGTCCGCATTTCCCTGCGCGGGCCAAGCGGATCATTCATTTCTTCCTCAACGGGGGTCCTTCCCATGTAGATACTTTTGATCCCAAACCGCTACTCACCAAGTATGCCGGTCAACCTTTGAGCACAACATTGACGACCGAACGAAAGACGGGTGCGGCATTTCCCTCGCCGTTCAAGTTTCGTCGTTATGGGGAGAGTGGGCTGGAGATCAGCGAGATTTTTTCTCGCACTGCGCAGTTTGCGGATGATATCGCAGTGGTTCGTTCCATGCACGCCGCGGTTCCCAATCATGAGCCTTCGCTGATGCTGATGAATTGTGGGGATTCGGTCCAGCCACGTCCGAGTGTTGGTGCATGGTTAATGTATGGACTGGGGAGCGAGAATGAAAATCTTCCAGGTTTCATCGCCATGTGCCCTGGGGGTTATCCAATTAAAGATGCGGAGAATTGGCAGGCCGGATTTCTGCCTGGAGCCTATCAGGGAACGTTTATTGATCCGCAGCATCGCGAACTCGAACGCTTGATTGAAAATATTCGCAGCGGGCATGCTTCCTTATCAGACCAGCGCAAGCAGCTGGATTTACTCGCCCGCCTCAATTCTCTGTCGGCAAGTTCCCCGGAAGATCCGCGGCTGGAGTCGCGGATTGAATCGTTTGAACTGGCTTACCGGATGCAAACCGAAGCTGCGGAAGCGTTTGATTTATCGCAGGAACCGCAAGCGATTCGCGAAGCATATGGCGACCATGTTCATGGTCGTCAGACATTGATCGCGCGCCGATTGCTCGAGCGAGGTGTCCGGTATCTGCAGTTGTGGCATGGGGCTGGGCAGCCATGGGACAATCATGCCCAGATCGAAGCGAATCACCGCAAGCTGGCCGCAGAAATTGACCAGCCGATCGCGGCGCTGATTCAGGATCTCAAGCAGCGGGGAATGTTCGATGAAACGCTCATTCTCTGGGGGGGAGAATTCGGGAGGACACCGACGGTGGAATTGGGGTCGGACGGCAAGGAGCAGCTTGGCCGTGACCACAATCACTATGGTTTTTCTGTCTGGATGGCTGGAGGTGGGATTCGCGGAGGTGTAGCTTATGGAGCGACTGACGAGTTTGGATTCAAGGCTGTAGAGAATCCGACCAGTGTCCATGACCTGCATGCGACGATGCTTTATTTGATGGGCCTCGACCATAAGCGTCTCACGTATCGTTATGCAGGTCGTGATTTTCGATTGACCGATGTCCATGGACGTGTGATCCATGACATTATTGCCTGATGAAACAAACGATTTGTGTAAAGGTTCGAGAGAGTAAATGGGGATTCCAAAAAAGGTAGCAGTTACGGATTACACGTTTTCCGATCTTGCGATTGAGGAAACGATCCTCCGAGATGTCGATGCGGAATTACATCGAGGTCAGAATAAGACGGTCGAGGCACTGATTCCCCAGGTTCGCGATGCGGATGTGGTGATCACCCAGTTTGCCCCGATTAATGATCAAGTGATCGCAGCGATGGAGCGTGCGCGAGCGATTATCCGCTATGGGATTGGAGTAGATAACGTCAATCTACAGGCTGCTGCCGAGCGAAAAATTCCCGTCTGCAATGTCCCTGATTACTGTATCGACGAAGTCGCCGATCACACGCTGGCGTTTATCCTCGCGATGACGCGACAAGTGGTTCCGAATTGCCTCCATGTCCGTGCCGGCCAGTGGGGTCTGGCAACTCCGCTCGAGCAGATGCGATGCTTGGCCGATCAAACAGTGGGGATCATCGGATTTGGGAGGATCGGCCGGGAGGTGGCCGCGCGGCTCGCGCCGCTAAAGTGCCGTCGCCTTGTTTTTGACCCGGCGATTCCCCCTTCGATGATCGAGTGGGAGGGTTGTGAGGTGATGCCGCTGCATGATTTGTTGCCGCACTGCGATCTGCTGACCCTTCACTGTCCATCGACGCCGCAAACGCGGAAGCTGATCAACGAAAACTCGCTCGCGCAGATGAAACGTGGCTCAATGCTTGTCAATTTAGCGCGTGGTGATTTGGTCGATACCGACGCCCTTGTTGCGGCTTTGCAATCAGGACATTTGTCCGGAGCGGCGCTCGATGTGTGCGACAAAGAACCGATTCCACAAGGTCACCCGCTACGGTCGATGGAGCAGGTCGTGCTCGCCTCGCATATTGCCTCAGCGAGTCCAAAAGCAGTCCGGAAACTGCGGGAAACAGCCGCGCGATTGGCAGCGATGGCGCTCCGTGGCGAGGTCCTGCCCAATGTCGTCAACGGTCTCTAATAAAACGCGTTTGAACATCTCTTTTTTTCATGGAGTCCTTAATGCCGAAACCACTGTTTCGCGGTGTCTGTGCATCGTCAATTACTCCCTTTCATTCCGATGGTCGGCTGGACCTTGAGCGTCTTAAACCACACCTCGATTGGTTGATTGGGGAAGGGGTTCATGCAATTTCCCCGCTGGGAAGTTCCGGGGAATTTCCGGCACTTGAGTGTGAGGACCGGAAACGAGTCCTCGCCGCGGCGATTGACGCGATCGCAGGACGTGTGCCAGTGGTCGCCGGAACTCATGATTATTCCACCGCGCGATCCATTGAATTGTCGAAATTCGCTGAGCAAGAGGGAGCTGATGCCCTCTTGATCGTCCCTCCCTATTACATGGCTCCGACTCCAGCGCAGACGATGGACCACTATCGTCGGATTGCTGAGGCGGTGTCGATCCCGATTGTTCTCTATCACAACATTCCGCTCACGGCGATTGACTTGAAGACGGAGCATTTGCTGCGGCTGTACGAGGAAGGCGCGGTCAAGGGGGTCAAGATGTCGAACCCCGAGCCGGATCGGATTTGTGAACTGCTGCAAGCGACAGGGGGAGCGTTCTTCATTTATGCGGGGATTGATACGGTTGCGTTTGAAGGACTGTGCCATGGGGCGCACGGCTGGATTTCTGGGATTCCGAGCACGGTCCCGCGGGCTGCGAGGAATTTGTATGAGGCGATTGCCGAGCGGGGTGATTTACAGGAAGCGCGACGATTGTGGAGCAAATTGGCGCCACTGATGCGCTTGCAGTTTCAGGCTTATCATTCCAAGGGGGAAGGAGCGCACTGGTTCAGTACGATGAAGGCTGCGCTGAATATGATTGGACCTGCTGTTGGGGATCCTCAGCCTCCGATTCTGCCCCTGCCGACAACCCACCGCGAAATCCTCGCCGAGATACTGAGACATCTTGGCTACTCGATCCACGATCAGAATTAATCCTATGGGAACGAGATCTTTGACGGAACTCCACGAGCGTGTCACGGCGATGCTCGTTGCCTGTGGAATGAGTTCGATCCATGCAGGTCAAACCGCCGATGCGCTCGTCACCACCGATGGAATGGGGGTTTTTACGCATGGTACGAAATTGCTTGCGGGCTACATTAAGAAACTGCAGGGGGGCGGATATGTCGCGACCGCCCAGCCCGCGATCGAGCGCGAAGGCCCCGGATGGGCGATCGTCGATGGGCAGTCGGGATTGGGGCAGGTCGGTACAGCCTTTGCCGCTGGTGTCGCGATCGAGAAGGCGCGCCGTGTTGGTGTGGCATATGTGGGCCTGAAAAACACCGGACACATCGGAGCGGCAGGTTTCTGCGCGAGCTTAGCCGCGCGGGAAGGCTGCATCGCGATGGTGACCGGTAACGACATTCCGAGCGTTGCGGTGCCAGGTTCGCGCAAGGCAGTGCTCGGGAGTAATCCTTTGGCTTACGCCATCCCTGTTTTCGGTGGAGACCCAATTCTACTGGATATTGCGACGGCTGCTGTTGCAGGGGGGAAGGTTTATGCGGCCATTCAACGAGGGGAATCGATTCCACCGACCTGGTTGATCGGTCCGGATGGTTTTCCGACGACCGATGGCAGCCTCTACCCCCACGATGCTGCGCTTGCACCGATGGCAGGGCACAAAGGTTACGGTCTTGGGCTTTGGTGTGAGATCATGTCCGCGATTGTCCCGGGCGGGAACATGACATGGCAGGTTGGCAGCTGGATCTTTGACCCACCAAGCCGCCCCTCTTGGCATAATGCGTCCTTGATCGTCTTCGATGTTGCCGCGTTTTCATCGCGCGAGGAGTTTGACCATCGCTTGCGAACGCTTGTCGACGAGTTGCATTCAACTCCGACTGCCGTCGGTACCGATCGCGTCGTTCTTCCGGGAGAACATGAATGGGCCCGCTACCGGCATGCCCAGCAGTTTGGAATTACTCTCCCCCTGGATGTCGAGCAAGCCTTACAGCGCGCGGCTGAAATGACCGGAGTTCCTTTTTCTTAAGCCTTTTTCCATAGGAATTGTCAGCTTGAAAATCATTCGTTACCGAGATGCCGCTGGAGAGATTGGTTACGGCTGTCAGCATGCTGATGGCGCGATCACGAGACTCGCAGGGGATCCGCTGAAGAGCGTCATCGATACAGAGCAACCTGTCGAGATCACGAAATTACTCGCTCCGATCGAACCTCGTGACCTGATCTGTATTGGGCTCAATTACCGTAAGCACGCTGCGGAGGGGAATCAGCCGATTCCGCAGTGGCCGGTTGTTTTCATGAAAAATAGTGGCGCACTGCAAAACCCGGGAGACCCGATTGTTTTGCCGCGAAAGCTCGCAAGCGACTCTGTCGATTATGAGTGCGAGCTGGCCGTTGTCATCGGTAAGGAATGTTACAACGTCTCCAAAGACCGAGCGCTCCAGTACGTGCTCGGATATACCTGTGCCAATGATGTGAGCGCACGCGATTGGCAGATGAAGTACGGAGGGAGCCAGTGGTGTCGCGGGAAGACGTTTGCGACTTTCTGCCCGCTTGGGCCCTGTTTGGTCACGACCGACGAGATCCCAAATCCCAATGCACTCGGGATTCGAACAATCCTCAATGGCCAGACGATGCAGGATTGGAATACCAATGACATGATCTTCGATGTGCCGACGCTGATCGAATTCCTCAGCGGCAGCACGCGACTGGCCGCTGGTACGGTGATTCTGACCGGTACTCCGCATGGGGTCGGTGGTGCTCGCAAGCCCCCTGTTTTTCTGCAGAGCGGTGATCGTGTGACGATCGAAATTGATGGCATTGGGTCGCTGACCAGTCCGGTGATTGCCGAAGGGGATACGACTTGATGAAGGCTTTGGGGATCGACATCGGTTCGACGAGCATCAAAGGAGCGGTGCTTGACCTGTCGACGTTGCAAGTCATGCCGCCTGTTGTTCGCCCTTTTCCGGCACCGCTGGGACGACTGCCTGTGGGGTGGATCGAGGTCGATCCGCTTGCCGTGTGCGAAGCGGTCGACGAAGTCTTGTCGAGCTTGATCGAGCAAGCTCCGGAGGCGGATTGGCTTGGTTTTTCGGGGCAAATGGGTGGAGTGATCCTGCTGGATCATCAGGGCCAGCCGCTGAGCAATTACATCTCATGGCAGGACCAGCGAGTCCTCGCGGCTGATTCTTCGGGTCGTTCTTTCTTCGACAAGGTTCACGAGATTTGGAGCCAGTCAGGACTCTTTGCGGAACTCGGAAGGGAACTTCAGCCCGGTTCAACGACGGTGCTGCTGGCATGGCTTGAGTCTCGGGATCAACTCCCGCGGCACGCGATTCCTGCGAACATTGCTGACTTTGTCATCGCTCGTCGACTCGGCCATCGAATCCCGATGCACGCCACGCATGCGATTGGGATGCTCGATCTGGCTCATCGGGATTGGCACCAACAGGCGTTTGCGCGGATTGGGTTGGAAAATTTGACGCTTCCGGAATTGGGGGTGTCGGAGGCCAGCGTGGGGCAGTGGAGATACGCGGGCCGGACGTTCAATGTGTTCGGTTCGTATGGCGATCAGCAGCTAGCACTACGCGGTGCTGGCTTGCAAAGCGACGAGTTATCGCTGAACGTATCGACCGGCTCGCAAGTCAGTCGTCGCTCGGCCCGATTTGAACCAGGACCGTATCAGAGTCGGGTTTATTTCTTTGGTGAGGTCCTCAACACCGTCACGCATCTGCCCGCCGGACGCTCGTTGAATACTCTGGTCGACCTGCTGACGGAACTTGCGAGAGCCGAAGGAATCGCACTGCGTCATCCCTGGGACACGATTAATTCTTTGGTCGACGCGGTCGCAGAGACCGATTTGAATGTCGATCTCGCCTTCTTTCGCGGTCCCCTGGGATCGCGTGGGCGAATCGAAAATATCTCTACGGAGAACCTTTCGGTTGGAACTTTAATCTATGCTGCGTTCCGTACGATGTCTCGTAATTATCGAGAGGTCGCGGAACGGTTTTCGCCAAGGGACTGGAAAGGAGTGGTCTTGTCGGGTGGACTGACGCAGAAAGCGCCCACCCTGCGAAGGCTACTGCAGGAGTCCTTTCCTGTGCCGCTCCGCGAATCTGCAGGCGAAGAGACACTCGCGGGGCTCCTGGATATCGCCCGCAACGACTTTGAACGCACTCCCACACCGCATGTCCTCGGGCAAGAAAGGGGCTGAGATGAATCGAGATTTGAATCGAGCGAATCTGTTTGTGCCGCATCGCGCGATCGCTGTGATCATGGCAACGCTGCTAGCGAGTGGTTTTTCCTCTGCTGAAGACAAAGAGAGTACGCAGACACGCTTTGTCGACCACTCACTGCTGATCGCACCGGAGTACCCCTGCACCTGGCCCAGTTATCCGTTTCCCCGTTTTCAGCTGACCCACAGCCGCACGATCGGCCCCGCATCTCCTTACAACATCGACACTTTGTTGATCGATGGAAACACAGGTACACAGCTCGATGTGCCGCCTCACAGCGTTGCTCGGCCCGAACTCAATCGCGAGAAATCAGGACCTCTTGGGCTCGCGACAACCGACCGCATCGAAGCATGGCAATTGGGAGGGCATGCATGCGTCGTTGACATTCGCGAGTTACTGGACCAGGCCCCCAAGGGTGTGAGTCCACTGGTGACGCCGGACCACGTCGAACGTTTTGAAGTCGCGACAGAGCATCGTTTGCAGCGCGGAGATGTGGTTCTTTTTCGCAGCGATTACTCGGATCGCTATTACCGTCCGCTGCCCGAGGGGAGTCGCTTTATCGCCGATATCTTGGACCGAAAAGCGCCAGGTTATCCCGATCCAAACCCGGAATGTATGGAGTTTTTAGCGCGGCGCGGAGTGATGACGCTAGCGACCGATAGCGCTAGTATGGGACCGCTGCCGGACTTGGCTGAACCGACACATTACGCCGGTTTGCGGCATGGGATGATTTGGACCGAGGGCGCCACTGGTTTCTCTGGGTTACCACCAAAGGGCGCCTTTTATTGCCTCCTTGGTCCGCGCCATGAAGGAGGGCCGTACGGCGAAGGAAGGGCATTTTCGATTGTCGGAGGGAGCCTTCCAGCGAGACTGATCGAATCCTGCCGAAAGCAACGTGCGGTCGATTTATCGCCTGTTTTATCTCCGCGTCTGCCAATGACCCACCCAGGTTTCGCGACCGGCGAGCATCGACAGATTTATTTGAAAGTCGACTTTCTGTATTCCGAATACCTCGACATGTGGCACCACGGACATCTTATGGATGCGATGGCGGGTACTCACCTTGTACCCCCATCATTTGCTCTGCCAGCATCGAATGAAGCGATCCCGTACGCACCGCAAGTGCGGGGATGGCTCGAGGAGTATGAGCAAAAATATGGCAAGCGAGGGAGCAGCCAGATGACCACCGAGCAAGTCCCAATCGAGTGGACTTGTGGCGAAGCTCGCGTGATCGATGTTCGCCACTTGGTCGGAACGACAGCTCCGCAGCAGTGGCCAGCGTCTCCCGAGATTACGGGGGCCGATTTACGGGAAGACGAAGCGGCACATGGTCCGCTGGTTGCAGGTCAGGTGGTCCTCTTCCAAACTGGGCATCTCGATCGGACTTTTGGGTTCGATCGCGACGTGACCGAGGTTTGGGAAAAACCCCTTCGTGGGGAATCGGAGGGATGGCCCGCACCCGGTCCTGCGGCGATTGCCTATCTCAAGGAGCGAGGAATCCGCTGCGTTGCCACCGACGCGCCCGATTTGGGAGGGGTCGATCCGAAACGGGGCCTCATGACTTACTGGGCGCTGGGGAGCCGTGAAATGGTGGGGGTCGAGTTCCTCTACCAGCTCGACAAGATCCCGAAGGATGCACAGCCCTATTTCCTCTTCGCAGCAGTCAAAGTACGAGACTGCCATGGCGGACCGGGACGGGCAATTGTTTTGTACTGATCAAGACCAACCCAAGAGCGACTCTCGTTCCTGTTTTTCGGAGCAACCTAAGCCATGCGCGATTCGTCAGTCGAGGAGAGTACGCTCCGCAAAGTCGCATGGCGGTTAGTTCCATTTATTTGCTTGCTCTATGTGATGAATATCCTCGATCGTGCAAACGTCGGTTTCGCGCGGTTGAAAATGGAAACAGATCTTGGCCTCAGCGAAGCGACATTCAATCTTGGTTATGGGATGTTCTATGTGGGCTATCTCCTCTTTGAGGTTCCCAGCAACTTGCTTCTTCGCCGAATCGGAGCGAGGATTTGGATTTCGAGAATCATGGTCAGCTGGGGTGTGATCTCCGCGGCAACGATGTTTGCGTGGGATCAGTGGAGTTTTTATTTTCTGAGAATCTTGTTAGGAATTGCCGAGGCAGGCTTTTTCCCAGGGATTATCCTCTACCTCAGCTATTGGTTCCCAGACCAACAGCGGGCGAAGATGACCGCTTTTTTTATGCTGGCCATCGGTTTGGCGAACGTTTTTGGGAATCCCCTTTCAGGCTGGATCATGCAGTCGATGGAGGGTCAGGGAGGTCTCCATGGTTGGCAGTGGTTGTTTCTGGTCGAAGGGATTCCTTCGATCCTTTTGGGGATCATCGTCTTCTTCTATTTGACAGATAAGCCCAGGGATGCACACTGGCTCGCGACCGAGCAGCGGGAGTGGCTGATCGCAAAAATGGATGCCGAGGAAGCGGAGCGGGCAGCGAATCATCAAGCGAGCCATCTTTCCGCGATTTTTCACTGGCGGGTTTGGTGGTTGATCGCGATCTACTTTACGGTAGCGGTAACATCGAATGCGGGAGGCGCATATTTTCCGAAATTAATCAAGCAGCTGTATGGTGAATCTTCGACGTTTACGATTGGGCTGCTGAGCGCGATCCCGCACTTGGGCGCGGTGATCTGCATGTCGCTTTGGGGAATTCATTCCGATCGTCAACGAGAACGTCGTCGGCATCTTGCCGGGGCTGCGATCTTGGGAGGCGTTGGCTGGGGGATTGCTGCCTGGAGCCCATCCCCATGGATCGGATTGTGCGGGTTGACGCTTGCGCAAATGGGAATGATGAGCATGCTGCCGGTGTTTTGGACGTTGCCGACAGCGTTTCTCAGCGGCGCAGCAGCCGCAGGCGGGATCGCGCTGATTAATTCCGTGGCAAACATTGGTGGATTTTTCGGTGCGAATATTCTCGGTTGGTTTGGACAATGGTCCATGGCGGGTATCCTGATCGTCGGTGCGGTCTTTGCGATCCTCCTGCCACAACAGAAACAGGAAAATAAGTATGGCGGAACTCTTGTTTGACCTTTCGGGGAAGGTGGCTGTCGTTTCCGGCGCGGCCCAGGGAATGGGTCAGGCAACGGCGATTGCGCTCGCCCAGTCGGGGGCTGATGTTGTCTGTATCGACCGGAATCTCACCGGGGCAGAGAGCACGGCGACAACGATCGTCCAGAGCGGACGCCGCGCGGTTGCTCGAGAGACCGATGTCTCCGACGAACGGGACATCGAGAAGCTGTTCTCATGGATGGACAACGAATTTGGGCAGGTGGATTTTCTTGGAAACATTGCTGGTGATGGTCTACTTGCTCGACCTGAGGAACTGGCGATTGAGGATTTACGGCGGGTCCTTCAGAATTTGGTGATCGGGCGTTTCCTGATGTGTCAGCATGCCGGTCGTCGGATGCTGGCCCGAGGTAAGGGGTCGATCATGAACATTGGCTCTCTAGCCAGCACCACAGCGCTCGGCCGTGGGCATATTGCCTACAGCATGGCGATGGGGGCGGTGGTGCAGATGACGCGTGAATTGAGCACCGAATGGAGCCATCGTGGGGTCCGCGTCAACTGTGTCACCCCGGCGCAGGTCATCAATCCCGGATTGCGTGGGAGGATGGACGAAGACCCTTCGCTCGAAACTCGATTTCTCCGCGGGATTCCCGCCGGGCGATTGGGGAGACCTGAGGATATCATGGGACTTGCCGTTCTTCTGGCGGCCGATTGTTCGCAGTGGATCACCGGAGCGATCATTCCCCTGGATGGAGGAAACATGGCGATGAATGCCGGTGGTACCGCCGGCCATGAACTCCCGAAACTGCAGCGTTTCAACCCTTCGTGACTTTTCCCGATTGCGACACCCGCGAACAACGATCATGACGCAAAGGACTTCCATGCTTGCCGAGGTTTCGACCAGTGCGCTACAGTTACAGCTGTATCGCAGCATGCAAATCATTCGCCAAACCGAGGAGGAACTGGCCCGCAGCCACCAGCGGGGACTGATTCATGGTGCTTGCCATACCTACGTTGGTCAGGAAGCGATTGCGGTGGGTGTCTGTGCGCATCTGGATCATCACGATGTCATTTTTAGTAACCATCGAGGGCATGGCCATGCGCTGGCCAAGGGACTGCCCCCGGAACAATTGATTGCTGAACTCTTCGGGCGCGCGACCGGATGCTCGCGAGGACGAGGGGGCAGTATGCATTTGTTCGCGCCTGAGATTGGGCTGATGGGAACCAGCGGAATTGTCGGACCATCGATCTTGCAAGCATGCGGAGGAGGTTACAGTAGCAAACTTCGCGGTGATGGTACCGTTGCGGTCGCTTTTTTTGGTGATGGTGCGGTCAATAACGGGGCCTTTCATGAAGGTCTGAATATGGCCAGTATTTGGAAGCTGCCCGTTTTGTTTGTGTGTGAAAACAACCAATTTGCGACCGAGGTGCCTTTCTCCTATGCCAGCGGCAACCCGAGCGTTGCAAGCCGTGGTGCAGGCTATGGCATCATCGCCCATCAAGTCGATGGGAATGATGTCATGGAGGTCTATCGTGTTGCGGGAGAGGCCGTGCGGCGTGCCCGAGCCGGGGAAGGGCCGACCCTTCTCGAGTGCACGACTTATCGCACTCGAGCCCATGCCGAAGGAATGGGGGACTTTACGTATCGCACCCGAGAAGAAGTCCAGAGCTGGAAGGAAAAATGTCCGCTCCTCCGCATCCGTCAGCACGGGGGATGTGCTGCGGCAGAGCTCGACGCGATCGATGCCCAGGTCATGCAATCGGTTCTCGATGCAAGGCAGTCGGCCGAAAGAGCGCCGCGACCCGAGGGGGCGACCGCGACCGCCGGAGTCTATGCAAAGAGTCGCTCTGTGACGTCCAGCAGCCCAAGTGACCAAGCTGGTCCCGAAACGCGAGCTGCGACTCCGGGGATGCGGAATTTTCCAGCAAAGAACTCGTCTCAATTGCCGGCGGAGACGAACCCGACAAGTTCGCTGAAAACTTTTTCGCAAGCAACGCTCGAAGCGCTCAGCGAAGCCATGGCTGAGGATTCGTCAATCTTTGTGATGGGCGAGGGGATTGGAGTACGCGGCGGAAATTTTCTCACCACCAAGGGACTCTACGATCTCTATGGACCGGTCCGCCTGTGCGATACTCCGATTTGTGAGCGGGGATTTGTTGGACTGGCATGTGGCGCGGCGATGACCGGAACGCGCCCTGTGATCGATTTCATGTTCGCAGATTTCGTTCTCGATTCGGTTGGGGAAATCATCAATCAAATCGCCAAAATGCAGTACATGTCGAGCTCTCGATTGAAGATGCCGGTGCTCCTTCGCGGTTGCATCGGGATCGGGCATTCGGCCGCCACGCATCATTCGGGGAGCTATTACGCGATGTATGGCCAGGTCCCTGGATTGCGGGTGGTGGTCCCCTCAGACCCGGCTGATGCCAAGGGATTGCTTAAGCATGCCCTCCGCTCGGATGATCCCGTGATCTTTTTGGAGCATCGAGAAATCCTCCAAGTCAAAGGAATGGTCCCCGACGGGGATTATGAAATTCCTTTCGGTCTCGCGAGGGTTGCACGCGAAGGAAAGGACGCGACGATCGTCGCGGTGGCAAGGATGGTCCACGTCGCGATGGCGGCGAGCGAACAGCTGATGAAGAGCGGAATCTCCATAGAGATCATCGATCCACGGACGATCTCCCCACTGGACACCGAAACCATCGTCCGATCGGTGGCGAAAACGGGACGGTTGCTGGTCGTCGACGAGGCACCTGCGCAGTATGGTTTCAGCGCAGAGGTCCTTGCGAATGTTGCGGATGCCGGTTTCGACGATCTCGATGCACCGCTGCGGCGATTGACAGGAGCGTTTTGCCCGACGCCCTACAGTCCCGAGCTGGAAACAGTGGTGGTTCCCAGTCTCCAGCAAGTTGTTGAGGCAGTAACAGCGCTGGTGGCAGAATAAAATCGGAGTTGGTGGTTTCTTTCACTTTCCAGGACCTGTTCCTTCCCCATGCACGAAATCAAGATTCCTCGTCTCGGTTGGTCGATGGAAGAGGGGACCTTCGTAGGTTGGCTCAAGGGCTCGGGGGATCGCGTCGCTGTCGGGGACGCGCTCTATGAGCTCGAGGGGGAAAAAGCGATTCAGGTGATCGAAGCGGTTGATTCCGGAATTTTGTTTATCCCGGAAGATGGACCAGCCTCAGGTACGGTCCTTCCCGTTGGCAATGTCATCGGTTATCTCCTCGAAGGACGCGAAGAGCCTCCCGCCTCGCCACGCAGTCGCAGCGGGGGGGGACAGGAAGAGCTGACCCACGAATCGGACGCCAGCCCCCAGGTGCAGCCCACGGCAAGATTCCCATCTTCCCCCGCTGGTCCTGCAGTGCGGCGGTATGCACGCGAGCAGCAGGTCGATATCGAGCATGTGCAAGGGAGTGGACCGCGCGGGCGAATTACTCGTGCGGATATTGACCAACATTCGTCGCGGCGGCAGCTTGCCACACCTCGCGCCCGGCGCGAGGCACGGCGACTCGGGATCGATTGGCGATCGATCGTTGGCAGTGGCCGTGGCGGACGCGTCCGCGCGGCGGATGTGCTGGCCGCCGGTGCTGCGGCGATTGTTCCGGCGAGTGCTGCGGCGCAGTCGTCTCCTGGAGGCTCGCGAAGAAAAGCGATTGCCGCGAGGTTGAAACGGAGCCGCGATGCGACGATCAGCGTGACCCTCACCTCGCGAGCCGATGCGACGAATTTGGTTGCCCTTCGCGAGCAGTACAAGCGACTCGATTCAGTGCAGATCCCCGCCTATACCGACATCGCTGCGTGTCTCGTTGCAAAGATCTGGAGCCGCCATCCGCTGATGCAACAGATTTGGGAGCCGGCAACAGCAGAACTCCACTCCCTGACGCTCGATTCGATCGATATCGGAATCGCAGTCGACACTCGCGAAGGTCTTCTCGTTCCGGTGATCCGTGACGTTCACCAAAAGAGTTTGCTGGACGTCACGGTACAGTCTCAGTCGGTGATCGCCCGTGCTCGTGAGGGCTCCCTGACGGGTGCCGAGATGCAGGGAGGAGTTTTCACGATCAGCAATCTCGGAGCCTATGGAATCGATGCTTTTACTCCTGTGATCCACTATCCTCAGATTGCGATTCTCGGGATGGGGGCGATTCGCCTTGATCCAATTGCGGCCCCCGACGGAACGTTCCGTGCACGGCACCAGATGACGCTCAGCTTGACCTTTGATCATGCAGCGATCGATGGTGCCCCGGCAGCGGCATTTCTTCAAGATTTGATCCGCGCGTTCGAGAATCCCACACCCCATTTATTGGGTTCATAGTAGTCATTAGTTGCAAAGGGACGTTTTATGCCAGCCATCGACACCTTGATGCAGCGGCTTTTTCGGTGGGTTGTGCTCATGATCTGCTGGTTGATCGGGTCGATTGCCAGTGGGCAATTCACCGATCCTGGTGCGGATAGCGAAACGTTACCTGCAGTCCCCCCTGGGTTTTCCGTCTCCCTCTATGCTCGCGAGCCGCTCGTTCGGCAACCTTGTTCCATGGCCTTTGATCACCGCGGGCGGCTGTTTGTTGGCATGGGACCTCAGTACCGAAATCCGACTCCTGAGACTCCAGGGGATCAGGTGGTGATGGTCCTGGATCAAGACGGGGATCAAGTGGCCGAAACAACCAAAGTCTTTGCTGAGGGATTCAATGCGATTCAGGGACTGGCTTGGGTCGGGGACGCCTTGTGGATCGCCAACGCGCCCGATTTAACCGTCGTTCGCGATCGTGATGGAGATGATATTGCCGACGAATATCTTCGGCTGTACACCGATCTCGGTAATCTCGAACATGGATTGCATGGCCTGAATGTCGGGCCCGACGGCAAGGTCTACATGAGCAAAGGGAATTCCAAAGGGTTTTCTGAAGGAACTCGTTTAGCCCCCAAGCCCTTTCGTGATTTGTGGGGTATCGACCCGATTCCTGGGGCACCCGAGTTTCCGGATCCCGTCCTTTTCCAAGCCGCGAATTATCAGCGGCAGTATCACGATCCGGCGGACGACTGGGGACTCGATGGTGGCATTCTCCGCTGCAAGCCGGATGGATCGGAGCTGGAGATTGTTTGCCGAGGTTTCCGCAATCCCTGGGATATCTCATTTGACAGTGGCTTCCACTGGTTGGGTACAGACAATGATCAGGTCGCTGGAGATCGCGTCTTCATGTCGATTCCGGGCGGGCATTTTGGCTGGAATCATCCCTGGAGCAGCCATTGGTCTGAGGCACTCCATTTGCCCACGGCACCGGTCAGTGGGCCGTTGTGGGAAGGTTCTGGGACCGGAGTGATTTACTATGAAGGGGGAAGCTTCCCGGAGAGCCATCAGAATGCGTTTTTCATCAATGACTGGTTAGGCAAGGTGACCTACATTTGGCGACCTGTTTGGGATGGTGCCTTGATGCGCGCTGAGGGGGGTACTTGGGAACCTTTTGTTGTCGGAGGTTCTTCGCTTTACCGGCCCACGGATGTTGAGGTGGGGCCCGACGGGTCACTGTGGATTCTTGGCTGGAGCCGTGGATATGGTGTGGAATGGAAGGATGGACAAATGACGAATGAGGGGCGGATTTTTCGCGTCGCTTATGACGGTCAAAAATCTGCTGCCGCAGGAAACAACAATCGTCAGGATTGGGGAAATTACTTTGGGCAAACCCTCGATGCGTTCTCGCTCGACCAGTGCATCGATGCCCTGCGCAGCCCGCTTGCAAGCCAAAAAACACGAGCGCAGGAGGAACTTGTTCGCCGTGGCAATCGAGTGATCGAGCCGCTGCTCGAAAGGCTTCGCGCTGGCGGCTTGTCGACAGGGCAGGAAACATGGACGGTGTGGGCCGTGGGACGTATCGATCCAAGCGACGAGTCGCTCGATCGACCATTTATCGAGTTCCTTCGCGACGAGACCGATGCCAGCTTGAACCTTCGAATCCAATCGATTCGAATCCTGGCGGATCGAGTCACCACGCGCCGTCAGGGATTGCCGCAAACAGAAGAGGAATTGCCGCAGATCGTTCTCCAGCAGCTGGGAAATCGCGAGGCTCGAATCCGCTATGAGGCCGTACAAGCGATTCGGCAGACGCGCGGCAGTCGCTCGTTCGAAGCACTCATGCAAGCGATCGATGCGGAGGAGGATCCAACCACTTTCTACGCTGCCTGGAAGACCCTTGGAACGCTGGCCTCGAGAGATCAACGAATGCTATGGTTGAAGGATTCGAGCGCGAAGGTTCGGCTCGCGGCCCTCTTGTCGCTTCTGGAAGATGGAAGCCTGGCGAAGTCCGCAGTGCGAGCTTTTGTTGACGATGCGGATCAGCAAGTCCGTGAGGTCGCAGCGTCGTGGCTTGAAAAAATCGGCGATGCTGCCCCCGTAGTCCGCGGCAAACCTTTGAATCGGCCGTCCGCAAATGACGCCGCCTCGAATCCCGCTCCAGCAGTCCCGCCGGACAATTCGATCGTCTCCTTTACCGCGGCGGCAATGGAAAGTCGGCGGCCCTATCGGATCGTCCCCGAAGGAGCACGCGCTGGGGGAGTGGTTTATTCGGATCGCAGTTATGTCTTCAGCACGATCCCTGAGGAATTTCAAGACGCGGACCTGCTGCAAACATCGAATGATGATGATGGTTCGCGAGGCGACCAGTGGCTGCGACTTGAGGTCGCGATGGAGTCGCGGTTAGTTGTCGCAATGGACAGTCGACAGCGGCAAGTGCCTCGGTGGTTGACCAGTCGCTTTAAAAAGCTGCCAAGCCAAATTCAGGCGGATCACTGGAGTTTTGACTTATACGAAACAGTGACTCCTCCCGGGACCGTTGTCTTGGGTGGAAACACCGAAGATGGCGTCGCCGGGGGAAAGGGGAATTACGTTGTCTTGGTCCAGCCTGTACCGCTGGTCGAGCGAGATGCTCCGGTTCAGTTTGATGATGTTGTTGCCCTACTGGACGAGGGAAACGCCGAGCGTGGTAAAGTCCTTTTCGCTCACCGTGATGGTGTCGGCTGCTATCGATGTCATATGAGCGACAAGCCTGAGAGTCGTCTCGCGCCTTCGCTCGAAAATATCGCGTCTCGAACAACGGTCGAGCATCTTGTGCGTTCGATCCTCGAGCCTAACGTGGTGATCACCGAAGGATTTAATCTGCAAATCGTAGCGACAGAGAGTGGTCAAGTATTTTCCGGGGTTTTGGTCGAAGAAAGTGGCGTGGCATTGACGCTCGGCCAGACCAATGGCGAACTTGTTACCATTCGCAAAGATACCATTGAACTTCGGCGAACCGAAAAACGCTCGGCAATGCCGAACGTCGCATCGCTGCTCACAGCATCCCAAGTCGCAGACCTCGTTGCTTATCTGTGCGCGGGTTCGGTTGGAGATCGGGAAAACGGATCGAAGAGTCGTGAGCTGGGGATTTTTCGCGTCACCGAATTTCCCGACCGTCTGCGCTTGGAATCGAATCAAATTCCCGTTGGCGATTTTGTCTTTCGCGATGCGTCCATTCGGCGGCCCTATTTTGCAAATCTATATTCCCCCTCTGGGATTCAGGTCACGCGCAATCATCCTCCCGATCCGAATACCGATGCCGCGGATCATGCCAACATGCACCCGGGGTTGTGGTATGGATTCGGCGACATCTCGGGGGCTGATTTCTGGCGAAATCGAGCCAGTATCGAGCATCGGAAATTTGTCGAGGCTCCGCGGCTGGAGGGTCATCAGCTCCGTTTCGCAACATCCTCCGATCTGGTTCGCGAGGGAGGTGAGGTGCTTGGCAGCGTTGTCTGCCGAATTGCTGTGGCTCCTTCGCCTGATGCCTGGATGATTGTCTGGGAAATGGAATTTCAGTCCGATGCGAGTTCGCTTGTTTTTGGCGATCAAGAGGAAATGGGATTTGGTGCGCGGGTCGCGACGGGGATTACCGAGAAAGCTGGCGGGAGGCTGACCAGTTCGAACGGATTGGCATCCGCCGCAGCGACTTGGGGGCAAGCCGCTGACTGGTGCGATTATTCGGGAACGCAAGGAGGAAAATCGTTAGGCATTACGTTGATGGGATCGCCAAAAAACTTTCAAACCAGTTGGTGGCACAATCGTGACTATGGAGTATTTGTGGCCAACCCATTCGGCCGAGCCTCGATGAAGCAAGGAGACCCGAAGAAAACGGAAATCGCGAAGGGCCAAAAGCTCGTCCTCAGTTATGCTGCGGTCATTCACGAGGGACTGGATTATTCTCCGCAAAAGGCGATGCAGCGATACCTGGAGATACTCGAATTGTTTTCTCGTGCTGAGAACTGAGCTGAGAGCCTATCCGAAAAGGGGTCTGACCCTTTGGACGTAAGTCGATTTCACTGGTTTTTGGGACGTGCCGGAGAGGGTCTGCCGGAGAGTGCCGGAGAGGGTCAGACCCCTTTTCGGAGAGGCTCAGATGCCCTGTGACCACGCCCTTCGAAAACTCAAGGGCGTATCCCCCCAGTGACGCGACTCGCGGTAGTGCTGCTGAATTCCTGCGGCCTTAGCTGGCTGGGCGCACTTCAAAACCCGCGCGATATTCCTTGGAGACGAGCGCGTTTGCGGCGGGCGAATCGAGGAACCTCAGGTTGCTGCTATCCCAGGCTAGAGCCGTGCCCGGAAGTCTCGCGGCGATGTTTCCCAGCTGCACCGTCTCGGTCAGGGGACCGGCATACTCGAATCCGTCGGTCGTCTTTTTGCCGTTGGCAACGGCATCGACCCAATCATGCCAATGATTTGTCCCTTCGATTTGCGGCAAACCAAAGTTGGCAAAATCAGGCTGCGGGAA
>Ga0169931_10002847_pt1 | contig 27918 bp, 30 predicted proteins | sample Kivu_15m_20L_FD_129675 | JGI IMG/M metagenome (GOLD analysis project Ga0169931, IMG submission 129675) | Freshwater microbial communities from Lake Kivu, Western Province, Rwanda to study Microbial Dark Matter (Phase II) - Kivu_15m_20L... | ecosystem: Environmental > Aquatic > Freshwater > Lake...
AGCCAGAGGCGATCGAGGTCGATCAGCACCAGGGGGATCAGCCAGCTGAGCAGCAACCAGCCCGCCCCTACCAGCAGCCAGGGCTGGGGTTGGGGGCCCATGGCGCTAGGTCGGGCCAGCAGCGCCGCCACCCACAGGCCGGCACAGAGCAGTTCCACCAAGGGGTAACGGATCGCGATCGGGGCGCCGCAGTGGCCGCAGCGGGCCCGCAGCAGCAGCCAGCTGAGCAGCGGCACGTTTTCGAACCAGCGCAGCCGGCTGCCGCAGTGGGGGCAATGGCTGGGGGGCAGCACGATCGATTCCTGCCGCGGCAGCCGCCAGGCCACCACGTTGAGAAAACTGCCCACGCAGGCCCCGAGCAGGGCTGCCACCAGCGGCAGGATTGGAAGACTGGACAGAAGCGAAGCCGGGGCGCTCAAGCGGATCTCAGGCGAGAGGCGGGGAGGAGGGTTTGCGGGGCAGGCGTAAGCGGGATCCGCCGCTGCGCCCCAGCCGCCCCCGGATCAAATCGATCGGCACAAAGTGTTCATCTGGCAGCAGCACCGGCAGGTCGAACACCAGGCGGCCCTGGTTGCCATGAAGCACCACACCGGCGGGATCTCCCCCTGCAGGGGCGGTGTCGAGAGCTTGAAACAACACCCTCCGCGCCGCCTGAATCACCAGCTGGCTGTTGATCTGATCGAGACGCAGCGCAGGAGCCGCCTTGGCGGAGGCTCCCGGAATCAGAAACGACGGCGTCGAGATCTGTTGCCGTTCCGCACGGGGTAGCTTCGTGGGTGTGGCGAAGGAAATCGGCCTCACCAGAACGAATTGCAGCTCCAGACTAAAGGCTGCAGATGCAATCAGGCCAACTTCTTCTTCTTCTCTTCGATCATGCGGTGGATGATCGGGGTGAGGATCAACTCCATGGCAAAGCCCATCTTGCCTCCGTTCACCACGATCGAGGTGGGAGTGGACATGAAGGAGCCGTTGATCACGTTGAGCAGGTAAGGGAAGTCGATCCCCCACTTGTCGCGGGCCACCTTGCGGATGTGGATGATGACGAAACTCTCATCCGGGGTGGGGATGGTCTGGATGAAGAATGGGTTGGAGGTGTCCACGGTGGGCACCCGCTGGAAGTTGATGTCGGTGAGGCTGAACTGCGGGCAGATGTGATTGATGTAATCCGGCATCCGACGCAGGATCGTGTCCACCGTGGCTTCGGCCGAGTAGCCGCGCTCCTGGTTGTCGCGGGCGATCTTCTGGATCCACTCCAGGTTGACGATCGGCACCACGCCGATCAGCAGATCCGCCAGGTTGCGCAGGTTGTAGCCCTCACCCACCACACCGCCGTGCAGGCCCTCGTAGAAGAGCAGGTCGGTGCCGCCGGGAATCGATTCCCACGGAGTGAACTGGCCGGGCTCCAGGTTGGTGCCGAGGCGGGCGTTGTGTTCGGCGGCCTCCTCAACGGAGTGCAGGTAGTAGCGCTTTTCGCCACCGCCGGTTTCGCCATAGCTGCTGAACAGCTCCTCAAGCTTGTCGAACCGGTTGGCATCGGGACCGAAGTGGGAGAAGTTCTCGCCCTTGGCCAAGGCAGCGGCCATGGCTTCTTTCATTGGGCCCCGCTCGTAGCGGTGGTAGCTGTCGCCCTCCACCACCGCCGGGGTGATGCCCTCCCGCTTGAAGATGTATTCGAAGGCGCGCTTGACGGTGCTGGTCCCAGCGCCGGAGGAACCGGTGACAGACACAACCGGGTGACGCTTCGACATGCGCAGGGATCCAAAACCGTTCGTGAGTTTGGCAGGTCGACGGTCCGATTCCCCATCCCTGGGGTGAACCGTTGCAGGATCAGCCCTCCAGCGCCGCCAACAGTTGTTCGCCCATGGCGCGGCAGCCCAGTTGGGTGCAGCCCTCGGCCATCAGGTCGCCGGTGCGGTAGCCGGCGGCCAGCACGCGATCCACCGCCGCTTCCAGCGCGGCGGCAGCTGCCTCCTGCTGCAGGCCGATGCGCAGCAACATGGCGGCGCTGAGCACCATGGCCATCGGGTTGGCCTTGTCCTGGCCGGCGATGTCCGGTGCGGAACCGTGGATCGGCTCGAACAGGCCCGGACCGCTGGACCCCAGGGAGGCCGAAGGCAGCATGCCGATCGAGCCGCTGAGCATGGCGGCCTCGTCGCTGAGGATGTCGCCGAAGAGGTTGCTGGTGAGCAGCACGTCGAACTGGCGCGGGTTGCGCACCAGCTGCATGGCGGCGTTGTCGACGTACATGTGGCTGAGCTCCACACCCGGGTAGACGCTCGCCATCGCGTTGACCCGGTCGCGCCAGAGCTGGCTCACATCCAGCACGTTGGCCTTGTCAACGCTGCACAGGCGGCCGCTGCGCTGCTGGGCCAGATCGAAGGCCACCTTGGCGATCCGATCGATTTCGTCGTCGAAGTAGGCCATGGTGTTGAAGGCCCGCACCCGGCCCTCCGCTTCGACCCGCCCCTTCGGGGTGCCGAAATACACCCCTCCGGTGAGCTCCCGCACCACCAGCAGGTCCACCCCCTCGACCACTTCGCGCTTCAGGGTGGAGGCGTCGATCAGGGCGGGCAGGATCTTCACGGGCCGCAGATTGGCGAACAGGCCCAGGCCGGCCCGCAGGGCCAGCAGACCGGTTTCGGGGCGCTGTTCGCGCGGCAGGGCGTCGTATTGGGGAGAGCCGATCGCGGCCAGCAGCACCGCATCCGCCTGGCGGCAGGCCTCCAGGGTGCTGGTGGGCAGGGGCTCGCCTGTGGCGTCGATGGCGGCGCCGCCCATGGGTTGCTCGTTGTAGACGAGACCAAAGCCATGCCGGGCACTCACCGCATCGAGCAGCTGCCGGGCCACTGCGGTGATCTCCGGTCCGATGCCATCGCCGGGGAGCAGGGTGATCCGGTAGCTGGTCGTCATGGTGGTGTGGGGGCGCCGCCGGCGGTGTTCAGGGCTGGCGGCGAGGCTAGGCCTTGGCCGGCTCAGCCCTGGGCGCGTTTCTCCAGTTGGCGCAGGCTCTTGGCCAGCTCGGGAAGCTTGTTGAAGGCGGCCGAGCAGCGCAGCCAGAGGCGGTTGGGGATGGCCGGATAGCCGCTCACCACCTCGCCGGCGGCCACCTCGCCATGCACGCCAGATTTGGAGGAGGCGATCGAGCGGTCGCCCATCACCGCCTTGTTGGCCAGCCCCACCTGGCCCGCCAGAATCACGCCGTTGCCCAGTCGGGCGCCGCCGGCGATGCCCACCTGGGCCGCCAGGGCGCAGCCCTGGCCGGTGACCACGCCGTGGCCGATGTGCACCAGGTTGTCGATTTTGGTGCCGGCGCCGATGCGGGTTTCGCCCACCGAGGGCCGGTCGATGGTGCTGCCGCAGCCCACCTCCACGCTGTCTTCCAGCACCACCAGGCCGGTTTGGGGCATCTTGCGCCAGCCGTTGGCGGTGGGCACAAAGCCGAAGCCCTCGCTGCCGATCACGGCGTTGGAGTGCACCACGCAGCCGCGGCCCAGGCGCGTGCCGGGCTGCAGTACAGCCCCGGCGTGGAGCTCGCAGCCCTCGCCAATCTGCACATCGTTGTAGAGCACCACCCGGGGGTGAAGGATGCAGCTGGCGCCGATCTGCGCCTTGGCGCCGATCACCACCTGGGCTCCCACATGGGTGCCCATGCCCACGACGGCGCTGGGATCCACCACGGCACTGGGATGAATGCCGGAGGCCGGGCGGCTGCGGGGGTAGAGCGCCTCGAGGGCTTCGGCAAAGGCCAGCCTGGGATCGTTTAGAGCCACCCAGGCCAGACCACGATCCTTGGCCTGCTGCTGGAGCGCCTCGGCCTCCTCGCCCCGGGCTGGTATCAACACGGCGCTGGCCCCCGTGCCGGCCAGGGTGGCCGCCAGGGCGTTGCCGGGTTCCAGGAAGCTCAATTGACCGGAGCCGGCACGGTCGAGGGCTTCGGCCCCCTGCAGCTCGGGGTCGCCGGCCAGGTGGCGCGGGCTGGCATCAGTCACGGCGCTCAGATGGCTGAGCAGGTCGCTGAAGCGCATTCCAAGGGAGCCGGCCAGGCCGGATCGTAGGCCGGGCCTAGGAGCCGGTGAGCACGAGTTGGTCGCGGTGCACCACCTCCACGCCGGCGCGCCCCATCAGTTCCCGCAGCTCCGTGCTGCTGAGGCTGGCCAGGCCTCGGCCCAGCTCCCGGCCATCGCTGGCCAGCAGTCGCACGGCCTCGCGGCGGCCAAAGTCGCCCTCCACCGCCTGCACCCCCACGGCCAGCAGGGAGGCCCCCTGCTGGATCAGGGCCCGTTCGGCGCCCGCATCGAGGTGCAGGCTGCCCTTGGGGAGCAGGGCGTGGGCGAGCCAGCCCTTGCGGTCGGGCAGGGGGCTGGGGCTCGGCTGGAACACGGTGCCGACCCGCTCGCCAGACAGCAGCGCGTCGAGCACGGCCGGGTCACGGCCGTCGGCCAGCCGCACGCGGATGCCGCTGGAGGTGGCGATGCGGGCGGCGGCCAGTTTGGTGGTCATGCCACCGGTGCCCCACTGGCTGCCACCGGTAGCCACGCTGTGCAGGCTGTCCAGCTCCGCCAAGTTGCGCACCTCCTCGATCGGCCGCGCCTCGGCATCGGTGCGGGGATCGCCGGAATAGAGCCGATCCACGTCGGTGAGCAGCACCAGCTCGTCGGCCCCGATCGCCACCGCTACCAGGGCTGACAGGGTGTCGTTATCGCCGAAGCGCAGCTCATCGGTAGCCAGGGTGTCGTTTTCGTTGACCACCGGCACCACCCCCCAGGCCAGCAGCTGCTCGAGGGTGCGGCAGGCGTTCTGGTAGCGGCGCCGGGAAGCCAGATCGCCGCGGGTGAGCAGCACCTGGGCCACGGCCAGGCCCCGCACCGCGAAAGCGTCTTGATACAGCGCCATCAGTCGCCCCTGGCCCACGGCGGCGGCGGCCTGCAGGGCTACCACCTCACTGGGCCTCTGGCCCATCTCCAGGGCGACGCAGCCCAGGCCCACGGCGCCACTGGTGACCAGGGCAATCGCATCGCCACGGCGCTGCTGGCGGCTCAGACTGGTGGCCAAATCGGCGATCACCGCGGCCGTGGGGCGATCACTGCTGCCCCGCAGCAGGCTGGTGCCCACCTTGATCACCCGGCGCATGGCGCTCTGCGCGTGTGCCATCAGCTCAGGGTCGTGCCGACCCAATGGGCCAGGCGCAGCTCAAGCTTCTGCAGCCGATCCCTCTGGCAGGGCTGGCCGAGCGGATCGATCGGCTTCACCAGAACGGTGAACAGTCCGAGCCGGTTGCCAGCGATCACATCGGTGAACAGGCGATCACCAATCAGGGCCACTTCTTGGTGGGGCAGCTGCAGCTCCGCCAGCACCTTGCGCAGGGCGCTGCGGCGTGGTTTTCCCGCGGAGATGGTGTAGGGGAGGTCGAGCTGGGCCGCGACGGCTCCAATTCGTTTGCGGGAGGGGTTGTTGCTGAACAGGTGGATCGGCATGTGCTGCCGCGCCAGTCGCAGCCAGCGCAGGGCGCTGTCCGGCAGCTCGGCCTGGCGGCGGGGCAGCAGGGTGCGGTCGACATCGAGCACCAGGCCCCGGATCGGTTGGTCGAGCAGCTCCTGCAGGGGCAGCTCGGCCAAGGTGCACTCCCGCAGCCAGTTGGGTCGCAGCAACTGACGCAGCATCAGTCGTCGCCCTCCCGCTCCTCCAGCTCAGCCTCGATCCGGGGCTGCACCCGCTCAAACTCCTCGCCTTCCACCAGCACGGCAGCGTTGCCATCCATGCGGGCCACCACAAAGAAGGGATCGAGGGGGATATAAAGCCCGTATTCCCGTTCGTCCACCAGGAAGCTCACCAGCAGTTCGTAGGTTTCCGAGTCGTCATCAGCGTCCTCGTCGTCGTCGAGCTCCTCGGGTTCGTCCAGTTCACCGCTCACGGTGAGGGTGACGGCCGAACGCACCAGGGTGAGGTCATGCTCCTGGAGCACCACATCGGCGACAGACAGGATCGGCTCGGTGGCATCGATCGTGTCGATCAGTTCCGGGTCTTCGTCGTCGTCCAGGCGGAACAGGCAGACCGGGGTGTCCACCGGGGTGAGCAGCACGTAGTCGTGACCGTCGAGGGGGATCAGCTGCTCGAGGAAGCAGAGCAGCTGGCGGCCGCGGCTGTCATGCACCAGCACCGTAGGCACATCGGCGGGACTTTCCGAGGGGGTCTGGGAGGGGGGTTCGGGGCTCATGCAGGGGGCGCGTGTCTTCTCAGGATGGAGCAACGCCGGCCATCTCGCCGCCGCGAATGGTCGCCGGCTGCACCGGTTCTGGGCCCTCCTGCAGCCACTGCTCCAGCAGCAGCGCTGCCGCGGCACTGTCGAGGGCGCCGCTCCGATCACCGTGCAGGCCATGGCGCTCGGCGGCGGCCCAGCTGCTGGTGTGCTCGTTGACCCAGGCCAGGGGCAGCTGCAGCGCGCGGGCCAGCTGATCGCCATAGCGGCGGCAATGCAGGGCCTGGGCGGTCGGTTGGCCGGCTTGATCGAGGGGTAGGCCCACCACCAAGGCGCTGACGCGCCGCAGGCGCACCAGCGCACTCAGGTGTTCCAGATCCGCGGCAAAGCGCCCCCGGGCCAGGGCCGGTAGGGGCGTGACCGTGAGCCCCAGGGGGTCACAGCCGGCGAGGCCGATGCGGCGGCGGCCCACATCCAGGGCCAGGGTGGAGCAGGGCTGGGGAGGCTGGCGGCGGGCCCGCTGGACTGGCTCACGCACGGGGAAGGGTGGGGGTGAGAGGGGTGGGTGTGAGAGGGGTAGGTGTGGGAAGTGGACGGCGGCGGGGTTGCCACTGGCCGAGGATCGCCTCAAGGCGCTGGGCGGCCCGGGCCGGTGCCTGCAGGCCCTGGCGCCGCCAGACGCTGCGGGCCATCAGCACCCGCTCACCCCGCTCCTGGGCGCCGAGCCCTGCCATCCAGCGCTGCAGGGCTTCGTCGCGCAGATCGCAGCGCAGCCACAGGGGCTCACCAGCCCCCAGCTCGCTCTGTGCCCGCTGCAGCAACAGCTCGGTGGCGGGGCCCACCAAATGGGCCCAGGCGGGATGGACACTCAGTTCGACGTCGTGGCCGCCGCCGGGATGGTCGCCCATCCAGCGCACGGCCGCCACCGCTTGCTCGCGATTGGGATCCACCAACATCCAGCCACGGGCGTGACTCTGGTCGAGCAGGTCTTCGACGCCCCGATCCAGCAGGTGCCGCAACCGGGCCGGGCAGACCGCCTGCTCAAGGTGCCACAGCAGCGGTGCCGAGCGGCGATTCAGGGCGGTGAGCTGCAGGTCGGCAGGCGCTGGCGGGGGGGGCGCTGCGGATGCGCTGGCGGGCTGCTGCCAGCACCAGAGGCGATCGGTGCGCAGGGGCTGGAAGCCCTGCTCGCGCAGCATCGCCAGGCGGGTGTCGTCGAGGGTGGAGGCCGCGGCGATCCAGCTGGCAGCTCCCTTGGCCCGCTGAATCGCGGCGCGCAGCAGGGTGGCGGCCAGCTCCTGGCGGGCGGCGGCGGGGGCCAGGCGCAGGTGCTGCATCTGCCAGCAGCTGCCGCTGCGGTTCAGCCGGCGGCACACGATCAGCCCCAGGGGTGTCTGGCCGTTGAGGGCAACCAGCACCTGGGGCGCCAAGGATGGTCGGGCCAGAAGGGCCTGCAGCAGGCGCTCCGGCAGCCCCAGCAGCAAGGCGCGCTGCAGCAGGGGCTGCAGCGGCAGGAAGGCGGGGTCGCTGAGCAGGGGCAAGTGCCAGCCGGCCAAGGGCTCGAGACGCCAGCTGTCGGGCTCGGGTCGCCCTGGTGGTGCCGGCTGGGCAGAGGGGGGCTGCAGAATCCCGAGCATGGGGCGTGGCGAAGTTGCCGGGCTGAACGGGCGCCGGGGCTGAACCGATTGCTCAACTGTATCGGCGGCGCCCGATGTGCGCCCCACCCCGTGGCGGCTCAGGTCGGTCGCACCAGCACCAGGGGGGTGCGCTCGTTGGCATTGCCGGCCGGATTGGGGCGCAGGGCCCGCTCCAGCAAGGCTTCATCGCAGCCCGGGCTCGAGGCCAGCACCTTGACCCGGCCCAGGTCGTTGACATCCACTACCGCCACCGCCACGCCGAGGGAGCGGGCCATGGCGGCACAGAAGGCGGAGGGCTGGTCGGGGCCGAGCACAATCGTTTGGTCGTAGGGCGGCGTGGTGCCCGTGATGTCGTCGATCAGGCGGGCCTGCTCGCCGGCCAGCCGGTAAAACCAGCCCTTGCTGCCCACCAGCTTGAGCGCCAGGCCCACCAGCCAGGCCCCCAGCACCCGGGCCGGCCCCACCACATCGATCAGGCTCTGCAGGCCGCAGGCGGTGGCCAGGGAGCTGGTGGGGTGGAACACCCGGCAGAGCAGCCGGGCCAAGCCGCTCGGCTGCACGGTGGCCGGGTGGTGGTAGCGGCCCTGCATCACCGCCAGGGGGGTTTCGCCGATGGTGAGCACGTCGCCGGGCTCGATCAGGCCGCCGGCGTAGCGGCGCAGCACCGCCTCCGGATCATCCAGCACCCCCAGCAGGTGGGTGCCCACCGGCAGCACGCGGCAGCGGTCGCCCTCGCGCCAGCGGCCATCTGCGGCGGCCAGGGGTGTGGGCATCTGCAGCGGCACCAGCAAGCCATCGCGGCGCTCGAGCCTGCCGAAGGGGCCGTAGTTGATCCAGAGGATCTCCAGCCAGAGCGTGTCGAGCAGCTGGTCGAGGGGCTGGCCCAGGGTGCCGTTGAGGCTGATCTGGATGCGGGCGCTGGTGCTCTTGCGCCCCTTGACGATGTAGGCGGCCCAGTAGCCATCCGGGCGCGACTCCTCATCCGGATGCAGTGCCACGATCCGACTGGTCACCGTGACGCCGGCCAGATCGCCCCGGCCCAGCAGGGTGGGCCGCAGCGCGATCTCGGGCACCATCACCTCCATGCGGCGGTGGGGGTTGGTGATCGTGATCGTGCCGGTCACCTCCAACCCCGCGGCGGTGCGCTCCACCTGGAAGCCATCGGCCCGAAGCCGCAGCGGCGAGGCCGGGCGCAGCCGGTGGCGCAGCTCCAGCCACACCAGGCAGAGGCCGAGCAGCAGGGCCAGCACCAGCACGATCTTCACCAGGCCAAGAGCGACAAGCGAGGGCGCCAATTGCAACGGGGCAACAATCGCCGGAGCGTAAGTGGGCAGGCGGCTTTAGCTTCGCGCCAGCCCGCATTCGGCCATCGGCATGCGCAAGACCTACGTGCTCGACACCAATGTGCTGTTGCACGATCCGGCGGCGCTGACCCGGTTTGAGGACAACAACATCGTGATCCCGATCGAGGTGGTCGAGGAGATCGACCGCTTCAAGCGCGATCCGGCGGAGAAGGGACGCAACGCCCGCCAGGTGTCGCGGCTGCTCGATGAATTGCGGGCCCAGGGCAACCTGGCCGATGGGGTGGCCAACGGTGATCAGGGCGGCACCCTCAAGGTGGTGTTCTGCCGCAGTGAAACCCTCAGCCAGCTGCCACCGGAGCTCAAGGCCGGCAATGGCGACAACAACATCCTGGCGGTGGCCCTTGAGGAACAACGGCTGCAGGCGGTGATGGGCAGTCAGCCGCCGGTGATCCTGGTGACCAAGGACACGAACCTGCGCATCAAGGCCGATGCGGTGGGCCTGATCGCCCAGGACTACACCAGCGATCGGGTTGATATCGGCGACCTCTACCCCGGCCTGTGTGAGTTGTGGGTGAGTGCCGAGCAGATGGACCGGGTCAAGCTGCCCCCGGGCCTGGAGGTGGAGGGGCTGGCGGTGGAGAGCCCCCTGCAGGCCAATGAGGGGGTGACCCTGATCGACCAGGCCCAACCGGCCCACACCCTGCTGGCTCGCTTCAATGCCGCCACCAGCACCCTCCAGCCGTTGCAGCGGGCACCCAAGGCCAAGCTCGGCCGCATCCAGCCCCGCAACCGGGAGCAGAGCTTTGCCCTCGATCTGCTGCTTGATCCCGAGATTCAGCTGATCACCCTGGTGGGCAAGGCCGGCACCGGCAAAACCCTGCTGGCCCTGGCCGCCGGTCTGCACCAGGTGGCCGATGAGCGGCTCTACGAGCGCCTGCTGGTCACCCGCCCGGTGATCTCCCTGGGCAAGGAGATCGGTTTTCTGCCAGGCGATCTCGAGGAGAAGATGGGCCCGTGGATGCAGCCGATCATCGACAACTTGGAGTATCTGCTCGGCAGCGGTAGCGACGACGAGGGCCGCGGCGCTCCGCGGGCAGCCGGCGCTGGTGCGGGCGGCCGCGGCGGCAGTCACCGGGGGCCGCGCAGCAACTGGACCGACCTCAAGGGCATGGGCCTGCTGGAGGTGGAGGCGATCAGCTACATCCGCGGCCGCTCGATCCCCCGCCAGTTCATGGTGGTGGACGAGGCCCAGAACCTCACGCCCCACGAGGTGAAGACGATCGTGACCCGGGTGGGTGAAGGCACCAAGATCGTGCTCACCGGTGACCCTTACCAGATCGACAACCCCTACGTGGACGCCGAAAGCAACGGCCTCACCTGGCTGGTGGAGCGGTTCAAGGGCCAGGCCCTGGCCGGCCACGTGACCCTGCTGCGGGGTGAGCGCAGCGAGCTGGCCGAGCTGGCCGCGAATCTGCTCTGAGCCTGCTGATTGCCTAGCCGTCGAGACCGGTGCACCGCTCCCAGGGGGTGACTTCGGAGCGGTGCTCATCCCACTGGCGCCGGCGCAGGCGCTCATAGGCCTGGCAGAAGTCTTCGCCCAGGGCCTGGCGCAGGGCGGTGTCGGCGGCAAAGGCTTCCAGCGCTTCCCCGAGGCTGCCGGGTAGACGTCCGCAGCGCTCGCTGCTGAGCGGGTCGGCGTAGTTGTCGTTGTCGTGGCGGGGGCCCGGATCAAGCTGGCGCTCGATGCCGTCGATGCCCGCCGCCAGGATCGCCGCCTGCAGCAGGTAGGGGTGGGCGGCTCCGTCGGGCAGGCGCAGTTCCAGGCGCTGGCTGTCGGGGATGCGCACCATGTGGGTGCGGTTGTTGCCGCTGTAGCTGATGCCACCCGGACTCCAGGTGGCGCCCGAGCTGGTGGGTGGGGCGGCCAATCGGCGGTAGCTGTTCACCGTGGGGTTGGTGAGGCAGCTGAGCGCAGGGGCGTGGGCCAGCAGGCCGCCCAGGAACTGATAGGCCAGGGTGGAGAGGCCCAGCGCTCCGGCCGGGTCGTGGAACAGATTTCGGCCAGCATGGGCACTGCCGGCAGCGCCCCACAGCGAGAGGTGGGTGTGGCAGCCGTTGCCGGTGAGGGCAGCGAACGGCTTGGCCATGAAGCTGGCCCGCAGCCCCTGCTGCTCGGCCAGGGATTTCACCATCACCTTGAAGAAGGTATGGCGATCGGCGGTGGTGAGGGCGTCAGCAAAAGTCCAGTTGACCTCAAACTGACCGTTGGCGTCCTCGTGGTCGGCCTGGTAGGGGCCCCAGCCCAGCGCCTCCATCGCTTCCAGCAACGGCGCGATCAGCGGGTAGCGGCGCATCAAGGCCTGTTGGTCGTAGCAGGGTTTCTCCTGGGTGTCGGCCCCATCGGCGATCCGCTCACCAGAGGGATCGAGCAGGAAGAACTCCGCCTCCACGCCGCTGCGCAGCTCCAGCCCCCGCTGCGCGGCCCGCTCCAGCTGGCGGCGCAGCAGGCGGCGGGGGCACTGCTCCATCGGGGCGCCGTTGAGCTGCAGCTCGGCCGCCACCCAGCCCACCTCCGGCTGCCAGGGCAGGGGCGTGAGGCTGGCGGCCGCCGGGATCGCCATCACATCGCCATCGGCGGGCGAGAGATCCAGCCAGGCGGCAAAGCCAGCGAAGCCGGCCCCGTCCCGGGCCATCCCGGCCACGGCCGAGGCCGGCACGAGCTTGGCCCGCTGGATGCCGAACAGGTCGGTAAAGGAGATCAGCAGGAACCGGAGGTTGAGTTCCTGCACCCGCTGGGCGAGATCAGACATGGGATGGCTGCTGGAGGAGGGTGTCGACGATGCGGCTCAGCTGCCGCTGCTCGGCAGGGCTGCTGTGGGGGTTGCCCGCCCGGTGGCCAAGCTCGGAGCGGATCACGTGCAGCTGCGCGCCGGGGATGGCGTCGGCCTCGGCCGCCAGATCGTCAACCGGGAAATAGAGGTCATGGCTGCCGGCCACCACGGCGGTGTGGGCGGTGATGCGGCCCAGGCTTGCGGCCAGGTCGCCACCGGCGGCCACGTCGTGGGCCAGCCAGGTGTCGAGCATGGCGATCAGGTCACGGGGGTCATGGCGCTGGTAGTGGGGCAGCCACTGGCGCTCCACGTGCTCCTCCACGGGCTCGGAGAGGGAGCGGAAAAAGGGCTGGCTGGCGGCCCAGCTGGCGTAGATCAGGGCGTAGGTGCGCAGCCCCTGCTCCGGCGGCGCGTTGAAGCCGCTGCCGTTCCAGTGGCGATCGGCGGTGAGGGCCTGGCGCAGGCTGAGGCAGAACAGGCGGTTGTGGGGCGAGGTGCGGGCCGTGCCGCCCACACAACAGATCCGCTCCACCACCTCCGGGTGATCGACGGCCCACTGGTAGGCCTGCTGGGCCCCCATCGACCAGCCATAGATGAGGGGGAGCCGTTCAACGCCGAACACCTCCGCCAGCAGTTGCCGTTGGGCGGCAACGTTGTCGCGGTGGCTCACCACCCAGCCCTGTTCGGCCAGGCCCATGGCGCCGTGGCTGGGGCTGCTGGAGGCGCCGTTGCCGAACTGGCCGGCGATCACGATGCACCAGCGCTGCGGGTCGAGCACCGGCCCGGCTAGCCAGGCCAGGTCCTCCGTCCGGGCGCCGTAGGAGGTGGGCACCAGGATCAGGTTGGAGCGCTCGGCATTGAGCTCGCCGATCTGCAGGTAGCTGATCTGCGCCTGCGGAAGGGTGCGGCCGCAGGCCAGGGGAAGGTCGCCCAGAGGGTGCTGGGCCCGCTGGGCAACGGCGGTGGCGCTCATGCCGGTAGACCCAGGGCCGGCAGGTTGCGCAGCAGGCGGCTGTGCACCGCCAGGTAGCCCCGATCGCAGTGGCGAAGATGGGGCGCGATCGGGAGATGGGCGGCCGGCAGCGCGTGGAAGGGCAGGGAGGGATAAAGGTGGTGCTCGGCGTGAAATGGCATGTTCCACATCAGCCAGCGCAGCACCGGGTTGGTGAGGGTGGTGCGGGTGTTCTCGGTGCCGTCGCTGCTGAAGCTGCAGCCGCTGTGCTCGGCCAGCAGCACGAAGCGCAGCAGTGGCTGACCCACCGCCAGGGGCAGCAGCCAGAACCAGAACAGGAAGCCGTTGGTGCCCACTAGCGAAACCAGGGCCAGGGCGGCGTACACCGCAAATTGCAGCCGCACAGAGCGGCGCACCTGGGGGATCACCTCGGGGCTCAGGTAGCTGAGGCTGCTGAGATCACCCCAGAGCAGTTGGCGATAGTCAGAGAGCTTGCCGGTCCACCAGTTCCAGCCACTCACTTCCAGTAGGTAGGCCCAGGGGCTTGTTGGCACCGGATCGTCCAGTTCTGGATCAAGACCGGGTTGATGGGTGTAGCGGTGGTGCCACTGGTGATACCGCCGGTAGTGGGTGGCGTTGTAGAAGCTCACCAGCCCCGCCAGCCAGGCCACCGCGTCGTTGAGGCGGCGGTTGCGGAAGGCTGTGCGGTGGCAGCACTCGTGCAGGGGGGCGAAGCAGGTGGCGAGCCCCACGCCGCACACCAGCAGGCCCACCAGCCGCAGGGCCAGGGGCCAACTCTGGTGGGCCCAGAGCAGCCCGCCGCCAACGATCATGAGCAGGTGGCTGACCACCCGAACGAGTCCTGGACCGTTGTGGAGCTGGTTGAGGCTGGCCAGCGCATCGCGGTCCAGCAGGGGTAGGGAAGGTTGGGCCATGGGCCTATCCCACCAGCTTGGTTACCCCTGCTTCGGTAGGCGATTTAACAGTCTGGGTGGGCTGCTATTCGCTGCGCCAGGGCCTGAGCCCTCAGCCCCTCAAACCATCTGGTCGGGTTGCACCCAGCGGTCGAATTCCTCGGCGCTGATCTCGCCGAGCACCAGGGCGGCCTCCTTGAGGCTGAGCTGGTGGTTGTGGGCGTGCTTGGCGATGGCGCAGGCCCGCTCGTAGCCGATGGCGGGGGTGAGGGCCGTGACCAGCATCAGGCTCTGGTCGAGCAGGGTTTCGATGCGGCTTTCGTTGGCCTGGAGCCCCGCGACGCAGTGCTCGCGGAAGCTGGTGCAGCTTCCCGCCAGCAGGGCGATGCTCTCGAGCACGTTGTGGGCGATCACCGGCTTGAACACGTTCAGCTCGAAGTTGCCCTGGCTGGCGGCCAGTTGCACGGCGGTGTTGTTGCCCATCACCTGCACGGCCACCATCGTCAGGCTTTCGGCCTGGGTGGGATTCACCTTGCCCGGCATGATCGAGCTGCCGGGTTCGTTTTCCGGAATCACCAGCTCGCCGAGGCCGCAGCGGGGGCCGCTGGCCAGCCAGCGGATGTCGTTGGCGATTTTCATCAGGCTGCCGGCCAGCACCGTGAGGGCGCCGTGGGCCGCGGCCAGGGGTTCATGGCCCGCCAGCGCCTGAAACTTGTTGGGGGCTGAGGTGAAGGGCAGCCCAAGGCGCTCGGCCAGGCGGGCTGCCACCGCTTCGCCGAAACCCGCCGGGGCGTTGAGGCCGGTGCCCACGGCCGTGCCGCCGATGGCCAGCTGGCGCACCTGGGGCAGGCTGGCGTGGATGCTCTCGAGGGCCAGCTCCAGCTGCGCCACATAGCCGCCGAATTCCTGGCCCAGGCTCAGGGGCACCGCATCCTGCAGGTGGGTGCGGCCGATCTTGATGATCCCGGCGAAGGTCTCGGCCTTGGCGGCCAGGGCATCCCGCAGGGCTTCCACCGCCGGCAGGAGTGTGCGTTCCAGTTCGATCGCCACCGCCACGTGCAGGGCCGCCGGGAAGGTGTCGTTGCTGGATTGGCTGAGGTTCACATGGTCGTTGGGGTGCACCGGGCTCTTGCTGCCCAGCACGCCACCCACGGCTTCGATCGCCCGGTTGGCGATCACCTCGTTGACGTTCATGTTGGTTTGGGTGCCGGAGCCCGTCTGCCACACCTTCAGCGGGAACTCGGCGTCGAGTGTGCCGGCGGCCACCTCTTCTGAAGCCGCCACGATCAGGGCGGCGCGTTCGGGGCTGAGCTTGCCCTTGGCCTGGTTCACCTCGGCGCAGGCGGCCTTGAGCTCTCCGAAGGCGTGCACCACCGCCAGCGGCATGGCCTGGCCGAAGGGGAAGTAGTGGATCGAGCGCTGGGTCTGGGCGCCCCAGTAGTGCTGATCGGGCACCTCGATGGCGCCCATGCTGTCGGTTTCGAGGCGAGCCATCAGCGGCTGACCCCCTGCGCGCTCACCACCTCCGAATTGAGTTCGTTGAAGCTTTCGGTGCTGCTGCTGGTGCCCCCTTCCGGCAGAGGGATGCCGGTGGCCTGGCTCACGGCGGTGTTGATCGCATCGACGTCCACGGCGCCCTGTTGATCAAAGATCACCTGGCCCTCGGGGTTGAACACCATCACCTGGGGGATCGAGCCCGACCAGTAGTGAGCCGGATCGGTGGGGCCGGTGTCAGGGCGGTTCTGCAGAGGGTCGGTGACCAGGGGGATTAGCTCGATGCTGTTGAGCCACACTCGCTGCAGCTCCGACACCACCGCCGAAAACTGCTTGCTGGCGGCGTCGTCATCGAGGTAGTAGACGACCACGGTGGTGCGGTGGTCGGACAGCGCCTGGGCGAGGGTGCTCCGGGGCGGCACCAGGGAGCCGTTGCCGGCGTAGAGGGCGTAGATGTTGCCGTCGTAGCTGTTGCTGGTGAGCGAGGCCTGGGCGGCGGCGGCGGGCATCAGGCCCCAGAGACCCACCGCCAGCAGCACCCCCAGGGCGGAGGTGAGCAGGGCTCGCAGGCTGTTCTGAAGGGCTGAGGCCCGTGCCCCGATCCCTTGTTGGCCGTTCTTCCTCTTTCGCCCCATCCCGGGTTACAAGTGCGATTCAGGCCATTGTGACGGGGCGTCAGCCGCGCCCCAGGCTGCGGCCCATCCCCTGGGCGATGCCCCGGCCCACCAGGCCGATGGCCCGGCCCAGCACGCGGGTGAGCAGCACCACCACCAGATCCCCCAGGCCGCGCACCAGGCTCTGCACCTGGGGAGCCAGCGCATCGCGGGTTTCCAGCGCCAGGGTCACCAGTTGCTGCAGCCAGCCGAGCTGGCGCAATTCGGCGTCGCGGGGTTCGGTGAGCTCCTGGCAGCGGATGGCGCCATCGCGCAGGCAGTAGAGCCGGCGGCGGCTCTCGTAGAGGCTGATCGGCCGTTCCACCCAGCTGCTCCAGCGCTGCTGGGCGTTGAGCTGGTTGCGCAGCCGCTCCAGGTTGCGGGTGGCGAGCAGGTCGGGTTGGAGCAGGTAGCGGCGCAGCTCAGGCCAGTGGGCACAGCTGGCCAGCAGCTCAGCGCTCACCAATTCGGCGCTGCGCACCAGCCAGTTGGTCAGCAGCAGCTCCAGATGCAACACGGCCTGCGGCTCATCGGCGGCCAGCAACCGGCCCTGCACCAGCAGGGGCTGGGCCCGCACCAGGGCGGCCAGCATCGGTTGGGCATCGGGCAGCTCCGGATCGCCGGCGGTGAGGTCGCTGCAGCGGATCAGGGTTGCGGCCACGGGCTGGAGGCTGCCCTCGTGGGGCAGCTGCACGTAGGGATTCACCAGGCTGCGCAGGGCCTGCTGGCGCAGTTCCGGTTGCCACTGCTGCCAGCGCTCCTGCAGCGCTTGCTGGGGAGTGGGGTCGCTCAGCAAGCGCTGGCGCAGGCTGTCCATCTGGCTGAGCAGGGCCCGCAGCAGATCCCGCCGCCGCTCCCCGCTCAGCCCCTCAATGGCCAGCAGTTGGCCGGTTTGGTTGCTGAGGTCAGCGTCGGTGCCGGCCTCCAGCCGCTGGCGAATGGCGCGCCAAATCCCATCGGCGCTGCGCTGTTGCAGGGTGATCGCCAGTACGGGCTCCTGTCCGCCTGGGGTGAGCGCCCCGCCCAACGCGGGGCTGGGGCTGCTGGGCGTCAGCGGGCCCCAGGCCACACTCACCGGGCCCCAGAGCACGAGCAGCAGTTGGCGGGCCGCTGAGAGTTCCCTGAGGCGACCCTGCAGCACCAGCAGTTGCACCAGGTTGGTGGGGGGCGGTGTCAGCAGACGCCCGATGGCCTGGATGTCGGCATCGATCTGCTGCAGGCCACTGATCAACAGCCATTGGCCCAGCCCCAGGGCCGGGGTGGCCGTTGACGTGGGCGTTGGGGTGTCACCGGCTACGGCCAGCACCCGCCCGCCGGCCAGCAGGGTGGGGATCGCCTCCAGCAACTCCTGCGGACTCGGCGATTCCAGCAGTCCAGCGGCGGACAGTTGCAGCAGGGCCTCGCTCTGAAGGCCGTGGCCTGCCGGCAGCAGCAACAGCAGCGGTGCTGGCTGCCAGCGCTCCTGCAGCCGCAGCACCTCCTGGGCCAGACCTCCCCGCATGTCTTGGCTGCTGGCCTGCCAGATCACCAATGCAGGCAGACCCTGGAGTTGGTCTGGCGTTTCGGCAACGTGATAGAGCCCGGCCTGGTCCGTCAGCAGCCGGTTAAGCCCATCACGCAGCAGCGGTTCAGCAAACAGCAGCAGCTGCGCACTCACAGGTCGGGCCGGGTGGTTCGGCCAACGCTACCGATGTTGGCCGGGTTTCTCCAGCCCTTGATCAGGGATGGTCGCTGGCAGGGGGGCGGTGGTGACGGCTTGCGCGGGCCCGGGGGCGGCCAGTGAGGTGCAGGGTGTAGCCCTCGATGGCAAAGCCCGTGTGGCGCTCGATCTGCTCGAGCAGCTCCCGGGGCAGTTCGACATCCAGGTCTTGAATCGCGCCCGATTCAACGCAGGTGAGGTGGCTATGGGGGTCGCTGCGGTAGCCGTAGAGCCGCCCGCTGGCGCGATCGAGACACTCGATCACTCCGGCTGATTGCAGCGCTTCGAGGTTTTGGTACACCGACGTGTGGCCAATGTTGCGGCCGAGGTTGTTGAGCTTCTCGAAGATGTCTCGGGCGCTGAGATGGCTTTTCTCGGCCCAAAGCAAATCGAGCACCATGCGCCGCTGGCGGCTGAGCCGCATGCCCAGTTCTCGGCAGCGTTGATACACCTCATCAACGCTGGTGGCGCAGCCGAGGCTGGGGCTGGGCGGGGCCTCGCCGGCGGTTTGGGGAGGGGAAAGGGCGTCGACGATCACGCGACACACCTCGAGATGGTCATGCCTTTATAGCTAACCCGCAACCGATCCGTTTACGGGATCAGGCCACTGTGCTGGCGATGGGGTCCTGGCTGGCTATGGGGTCCTGGAGGCGGCCGTCGCCAATGGCTTGGAGGGCCTCGGTCAGATCGACGCGTCCGTCGTAAAGGGCGCGACCCACGATCACCCCCTCCACCCCCAGGGGCGCCAGGGCCAGCAGGGAGAGCAGGTGCTCCAGCGTGCCGATGCCGCCGGAGGCAATCACCGGCACGCTGCTGGCCTCGGCCATGGCGCGCAGGAAGTCGAGGTTGGGCCCGTTCAGGGTGCCATCGGTGGCGATGTCGGTGCAGATCAGGGCCGCCAGGGGGCTGGTGCTGAAGCGGCGGGCCAGCGCGCTGGCGTCGGTGCCGCTCTCCTCAAGCCAGCCGCGGGTGGCCACCTTGCCGTTCTTGGCGTCGATGCCCACCACGATGCGGCAGGGGTGGCGGGCCGCCAGGGCTTCCACCAACTCAGGTTGCTCCAGCGCCACGGTGCCGAGGATCACCCGATCCAGTCCGCAGTCCAACAACTCTTCTGCCCGTTCGGCGCTGCGCACCCCCCCTCCGAGTTGCACCGGGATGTCCAGGGCGGCGGTGATCGCTTTCACCGCCAAGTCGTTTACGGGTTGGCCGGTTTTGGCACCGTCGAGATCGACCAGGTGCAGCCGCTGGGCCCCCTGGCTCTGCCAGCTGAGGGCCTGGGCGACGGGGTCGTCGCTGAAGCGCGTCACCTGGTCGTAGTCACCCTGGTGCAGCCGCACGCAGTGCCCGTCAAGCAGGTCGATGGCGGGGATGATCTGCATGGCGGGCGGTGGCGGCAACTGCTGCCAGCCAGGCTGCCAGAGCTGCCGATCGCCCAGCTCCCGCAGGGGCACCACCAGCCGAAATTGGCGCTCCAGCACCGCCTCGAGTTCCACGGCCCGCTCCCTGCCCTTGCCCCGCTCCCCCAGCAGGGCGAAGTGGCGGTAGCCACGGGTTTGTGGCAGCACGGCAACTTGGGCGGTGTAGGCGGAACTGAGACGCATGGCGCCATCCTGGAGCCTGCGCGGCGCTGTGGGTGTTGGGGTTGGCCTTGGCGTTTTTGCTCGAGCTGGTGCCTGCTTTGCTGCTCGGGATGCTGCTGGCGCGGCGTTGGCCCGATTTGGCCGGTGTGCTGGCACCGCCGCTGGTGCGCTGGGGGGTGCCCTTCAGCTTGATGGGGCTCCTGCTGCGCAGCGGCCTGCACTGGGATGTGCTGGAGATGGGCGTGCTGGCGCTGGCGGCCGTTGGCAGTGGCCTTCTGGTGGTGCAGCGCTGGTGTTCCAGCCCCGCCGAGCGTTTGGGGGCGGTGGTGGGAAACACGGCTTATTTTGGCATCCCCGCAGCCCTGGCCCTGCTGCCCCCGCAGGCCCTGAGCTATGCGATCAGCTACGACCTGGCCGGCACCCTGTTCACTTGGACCATCGGTCCCTCGCTGATGGCCCAACGCCGTCTGGCGCTGCAACCGCTCCTCACCGCTCTGGTGAGGAGCCCGGCCAGCCAGGGACTGCTGGGGGCGGCCCTGCTGCAGCTGTCGCCCTGGGATGGGGTGTTGGCGGCCTGGTTGTGGTGGCCTGCCCGGGCGGTGGTGTGGCTGTCGCTGGTGGTGCTGGGGTTGCGCATCGCTCCGGTGCTTGGCCGGCCCCTGCCTTTTGGTGTGCTGGTCAGCATGGCGATCAAGCTGGTGCTGTTTCCCCTGGCGGTGCTGGTGATGGCTGTGCTGCTGCGGCTGCCGCCATTGCTGCTCGCTCCTCTGGTGCTGCAGGCGGCGGCACCCACCGCCGTGGCGGTGCTGCTGCTGGCGGAATCCGTGGGGACTGATGCCGGTGCCGATCGCGGAGCGGAGACCCGCCGGCCGGCGGCTCTGGTGCTGTGGAGCACCTTGGCTGCCCTGCTGACGGTGCCGCTCTGGGCCTGGTTGCTCCAGCTTCTGGGTCTGAGTACGGGCCTAAGCACCGGCGCCTGAAGGATCCCCAGAGCGGAACGCAGCCCAGAATGACGCCGCGTTTCACGGCCCGCCGGCGGGCATCGGCATGGACATCCTGGTGATGGGCGGCACACGCTTCGTGGGCAAACCGCTGGTGGAGCGCCTGCAGGCTGCGGGGCATGCCCTCACCCTGTTCACCCGGGGCAACAAGCCAGCGCCGGCAGGGGTGGAGCACCTGATTGGCGACCGCAGCACCCCGGAGGGTCTGCAGCAGCTCGATGGTCGCCGCTTCGACGTGATCGTCGACAGCTCCGGCCGCACGCTCGACGACTCCCGCGCCGTGATCGAGCGCACCGGCGCCCCTAGCCACCGGTTTGTGTACGTGAGCTCAGCCGGTGTGTATGCCGACAGCGAGCTGTGGCCCCTCGACGAGGACAGCCCCACCGATCCGGCCAGCCGCCACGCCGGCAAGGCCGACACCGAAGCCTGGCTGCGCAGCGAGGGGATTCCCTTCACCAGCTTCCGGCCCACTTACATCGTGGGTCCCGGCAACTACAACCCAGTGGAGAGCTGGTTCTTTGACCGGATCGTGCACGGCCGGCCGGTGCCCCTGCCAGGCGACGGCAGCACGATCACCCAGCTGGGCCACGTGCGTGATCTGGCCTGTGCCATGGCCCGCTGCATCGAGGTGGAGGCTGCTGCCAACCGCATCTACAACTGCACGGGCCGCCAGGGCGTCACCTTCCGCGGCCTGGTGCATGCCGCTGCCCAGGCTGCTGGCAAGGATCCGGCTTCCGTGGAGATCCGCAGCTTCGATCCCGCAGGCCTCGATAAGAAAGCCCGTAAGGCCTTTCCCCTGCGGTTGGCCCACTTCCTCACCGACATCACCCGGGTGCGGCGCGAACTGGCCTGGGAGCCGGAGTTCGATCTGGAGGCCACCCTGGCTGACAGCTACACCCACGACTACGCCCAGCGGATGCCCACCAGCCCAGATTTCAGCGCTGATGCGGCGTTGATGGGCAACCGTTGAGGTTGGGAGACGGTTCCGGATCGCTGGCCACCACAGTGGCCTTCACATTTGCCTGTGAAGAAAGGTCATGGTTTTCTGAGAAGGTAGCGATCGTTGCTTCGGCGGCCTTAGCTCGGCTGTATGTGGTATCTGGTGGGGGTATTCATCGATGGTGAATGACAGCGAGAAAGGTCCCGCTTCTAATCCTTTGGATATGCCGCCGATGCAGTTGAAACTGCAGCCCAAAAAGAAGAAATAGAAGAAAAAGATGAAAGCCAAGGAACAGGCTGGACGGGCTGAATCGACCGACGAGAAAACGTTGTCAGCAGATGCCGTTGGCAGTGGCAATGGCAGTGGCAGTGGCAGCGATCGCTACCATCCATCGCCGATCTTGGACGACTTTTCGACCCACTCCGAGGGCCGATTGCCGAAGCTAGACCGCAAATTCTACGAGAAAGAGCTGGCCCAATTGCAGGTGGAGCTGGTGAAGATGCAGTATTGGATCAAACACACCGGATACCGCCTGATCATCTTGTTTGAGGGGCGTGATGCCGCCGGCAAGGGCGGCACCATTAAACGCGTGACCGAGCCGCTGAATCCCCTTGGATGCAAGGTGGTGGCCCTCGGCACCCCTTCAGACCAGCAGAAGAGCCAGTGGTATTTCCAGCGCTATGGTGGAAAAGGTGATGGGCTTCTGCAGCCCGGAGCAGGTGGAGGAATTCATGCAGTCCTGCCCGGAATTCGAACGCATGCTCGTGCGCAGTGGCATCACCTTGCTGAAGTATTGGTTTTCGGTGAGCGATGAGGAACAGGAAGTGCGCTTTCGCTCAAGGCTCAAGGATCCGGCGCGCCGCTGGAAACTCAGTCCGATGGATCTCGAGTCTCGGGATCGCTGGGTGGAGTTTTCCCGAGCCAAAGACGACATGTTCGCCCGTTCCAACATCCCTGAAGCTCCCTGGTTCACGGTGGAGGCCGATGACAAACGACGGGCTCGGCTCAACTGCATCCGCCACATTCTCAGCAAGGTGCCCTATGTGGACATGACCCCCGAGGCGATCGATCTGCCACCACGCAAGAGCGTGGGCGATTACCAACGCCCACCACTCAATGAACAGTTTTTCGTGCCCAATCTCTATGGCTGATGGGCCTTGTGCAGGTAGCCCCAGGCCGAGCTGAGCGCCAGCAGCAGCGACGGCCAGAACAGCCACCAGCCCATCAGTTGGGCCCAGCCGGCGCCGCCCCAGGGCCACAGCAGCAGCAGCAGACTCCCAAACTGCAGGATCGTTTTGGCTTTGCCGCCCAGGGAGGCAGCGCCGCCGCCTGGGGCGGCGCTGCGCCAGCCGGAAATCAGCAGCTCCCGTGCCAGCAGCAGCCAGATCGCCCATAGGGGCAGCAGGCCCTCGGACCCGATCCAGAGCAGGGGGGCGGCGATCAGGATCTTGTCGGTGAGGGGGTCGAGGCGGGCGCCCCATGCCGAGCCGCCGCCAGCGCGGCGGGCCAGCAGGCCGTCGGCCCAGTCGCTCAGGCCGCCCAGCAGCAGCAGCCACCACGCCAGGCCCGCCGCGCCGCCGGCGAGGGCCATGATCAAGGGCAGCCCCAGCAGGGCGCGACCCACGGTGAGGCCGTCGGCCAGGCGGCGCAGTTTCCGCGGTTCGATCCCTTGTGTCGACATGGTGCTCGCCCTGCTCGGCCCCAGAATGGCTCCAGTCTTGAGTGCTGGCCCGTGGTGCAACAGCTGGTTTCCGCCGTGATGTCGGCCCCGGTGCTGAGCGTCACCGCCGGCAGCCCCCTCCAGGAGGCCGTGCAGCTGATGAGCGAGCACCACATCAGCGGTCTGCCGGTGGTGGATGGGGCGGGTGTGCTCGTGGGTGAACTCACTGAGCAGGACCTGATGGTGCGGGAGAGCGGTTTTCAGCCCGGGCCCTACGTGATGCTGCTCGATGCGGTGATCTACCTGCGCAACCCGCTCAACTGGGACAAGGAGGTGCACCAGGTGCTCGGCAGCACCGTGGGCGAGGTGATGAATGCCAAGGTGCACACCTGCAGTGCCGACCTCTCCTTGCCGTCGGCTGCGAGCCTGCTGCATGAGCGCAGCACCCAACGCCTGTTCGTGCTGGATGGCGAGGGCCACCCCGTGGGCGTGCTCACTCGGGGCGATGTGGTGCGGGCGCTGGCAGCGGCGGGCTGATCAGGGCTGTTCGCTGATCAGGGTTGCGGTAAGGGCGGTGGTGGTGGGGCCCCGGGTAGCGGCCCCCCCACCATGACGGGTTCTGTTGCACGGCTTGTTGCACCTGGAGCCGGAGAACCGGGCGCAATCTGCTGTCCATCCAAGGTGGCGGCAGCCTCCCCTTGCGGGGGCTCCTCCCCCTTTGGCAGTGCTTCGCCTTCCAGCAGCACCAGCGGCTGAGGCAGGTCGGCCGGCAGGCCCAGGGTTTCCAGCTCCACGCCGCTGATCGCCGGGCTGGCGGCGGCCTGTTCCTGCCGCTGCCGCAGGGCCAGGGGGTCGGCACTGATCGGCGGCTCCCGCAGTGGCGCCTTGGCGCTCGCCCGCTGGGGATCCTTGGGCCCCAGGGGCGCCCAGATCAGTTGGGCAATGGGCTCCACGCCCTGCTCCATCAGCCGGTTGAAGCCGGCCAGGGCTCGGTCCGCCAGTTGGCCCCCCAGGGTTTGGCCGCATTGGAAGGGATTGCCGCAGCCCTCGGCCGCTGTGCGCCCCGCCAGGCCTGCCAGCAGCGATCCCTGTAGGGGGACGGGACGCCGGCTCAACCGCAGCAGGTAGGGCACGTGCACAAAGCTGGTGGCGCCACCGCTGATCCAGTTGGCATCGGCGGCGCTGAAGCCCTTCTGGCCCGGGATGATGAAGCGGCTCTTGGAGGCATGGTCGGGCAGGTAGGCCGCCCGGAGCCCGCGTTGACGTGCCAATGAGCGGGTTTGCTCCAGGGTGAGGCCATCGCGGCTCATCAGCGCTTCCAACCGGCCGTCGGGGCGCAATCCGATCACCATGCGGATCCGGGGCAGGAAGTAGCGGATCTGCTGGCCCATCGAGATGCTGTAAGCGCCTTTGTAGGCCGCGGGGGGCTGCTCCAGGTCGTTGTAGACACTGTGCAACCCGCCGATGAAGCTGTCGAAGCGCCGGGCCCGTTCGGCGGTGAGTTCGCCGTAGCCGAACTCCACGCCGCCATCGCGGCGGATGCCCACGAAGGCCCGTTGGCGGGCGGCGGTGCGGTTGCGGCCGCGCCAGATTCGATCGCCCAGCTTGATGTCGCCCAGGGGCACCGTGATCTCCCGCCCCCTCTCATCAACGTGGCGCTCGTACATCGGCCCGGAGATGAAGGCCAGGGCCTGGCGGTCGGCAAAGGCCTCCTGTTCCCGATCCCAGCCTTCAAACAGTTGAAGTTGCACCTCCCGGGGGTCGAAATCGAGGGCGTAGACGCTGGCGTCGGGCTGGTAGCGGAAGGGCACCCCGTCGGCGCTGGTGAGCAGGGGCGCTCCGGTTTTGCGCCCAGGCAGCGGTGGGGCTATCGCCACCAGAAAGCTGAGGAAGCCCGCCGGTAGGGCCACCACCAGCGACCGCTTGTACTGCCACAGCGGTCGCCTCGCCGCGGTGCGTTCAGGCAGAGGGGTCAAGCGGTTGGGATGTTGCTGCGGGCTGCTTGCGTCCAATCCACGACGGCGCCATCCGCCACCAGCCAGATCTGATCACGTTGGGAGCAGGGATGGCCTCCCGTCAAGCGGCCGAAGGCGGGCAGGGCTAACCGCTTCTGGCGCTGGCAGTAGCTGAAACAGGGCAGCCGCAGCCGATCGGCGCCCCGGCCCACCACCGCCACCGGATGCAGGTGGCCGCAGAGGTTCAGGAATCCAGTCTGCGGTTCCGGGAGGTGGCTCAGCCACCAGGGCCCTAGCGCCTGCGAGGGCTCCTGCGGTAGCCCGGCGATCCAGCTGCCGCGCTCGTGGTTGCCGCCGATCAGCACCAGCGGGCAGCCGAGCAGCTCCGGCAGGGCCGCCAGCTTGGCCCGCAGCTCGCCCGTGAGGCCCAGGCGGCTGTGGATCAGGTCGCCCAGCACCACCACCCGCTCGGGCCGGTAGGTGGCTGCCAGCTCCAGCAGGGCGTTGAGGGTGGTGGCATCGCCATCGCTCGGCAGGGGGATGCCATGGGCCTGGAAGGTCTCGGCCTTGCCCAGGTGCAGGTCGGCCACCAGCAGGGCGCGTCGCGCCGGATCCCACACCGCCTTGCCCGCCAGCAGCTCGAGGCGCTCCCCTTGCCAGTGAAAGGGGGCCGAGGCGCCGCTCAACGGGCCCCCATGCCCCGCTGGTAGGCGGGCCGTTGGCCGGTGGCGGCGATCACCGCCTGCACATTGGTGTAGGGGGTGAGATCGAGTTGGGGGAAGAAGATCGGCAGGTAGGCCAGGTAGGCGTGCACGGCGCAATCGGCCACGCTCCAGCCGGGATCCCCCCAGGGGCCGGCCATCAGCGAGCGGCCGCCGGTCAGCAGGCCATCGAGCACCTCCATCAGGCGCGGAAACTCGCGCTCGCGGTTGCTCGGCACAAACAGGGCCACCGCCAGGGTGGCGTTGGCAAACAGCAGCCACTGGGCCGCCAGGGCCCGCTTGGCGGCCGCCTCATCGGCGCTGCCGCTGAATTCGCCGCCGTAGCGATCGGCCAGGTGCAGCAGGATGGCGCCGCTCTCGAATAGCTGCAGCGGCTCACCCGTGGGGGCCTTGAGGCTGTCGTCGACCAGGGCCGGCACCTTGGCGAAGGGGTTGATCGCCGTGAACGCAGCCTGCTTGTGCTCGCCCGCTTCCATGTCGAGCTGCACCCACTGGTAGGGGATGCCCTTCTCCTCCAGATACCAGCGGGGCATGGAGGCCCGCGAGCGGGCGCCGCCGTAGAGGGTGAGGGTCATGGCTGTTCGGGCTTGGGAGCGTGGAGGGTCAGTATCGGTGCCTTGCGGTGAAGGGCTACTGCCGGCGGCAGAGTCGTTGGATGTCGCTCCAGCGGTAGAGGCTGGTGGTGTCTCCCGAGTTGGCCTCCTGTAGGAGGCGGTTCTTGGTGAGCAGCTGTTCGCGGCCGATGCGGTTGGCGATGGCCACGCGTTCCTGGCCGTGGCGCAGGTCGCCAGCGCTGACGGCCGAACCCAGCAGCAGCGCAGCGAGACCCAACAGCAGCACGGCTCCAGATGGTTGCGCTCCTCGCCAGTGCCCGTCTGCAATGGCTGGGGAGTGCCGCACTTGGCGCGCCCGTCCCACGTACACCCACACGGGCCGGCCGTCGCTGAGCACATGGCGCTGGCGCTCGTAGAGGCGCGGGGCACCCTCGAACCTGTCGAGCTCCGCCAGCTGCTCGGCGCTCACGGCATAGAGCTCGCCGTGCAGGCAGGCGCTGGACTCGTCGCAGATGATCGCCATCGGAAAGGGGCCTAGGTCGTAGAGGGCCAGGCCGTGCAGCTGTGCGGCCCCGAGAAACCGGCTGCCGGCGAGGTGGTGATGGTTCGCCTGGCTGCGCTTGAGGCTGCCGTACACAAACACCAGCTGGCGCTGCCGCAGGTCAGAATCGCCGCTGCCGCTTGCTGCCGCCATGACGATCGCCCTGTTGATTGCCCTGGCGGGTTCGCTGGGATTGATGGCCTTCATTGTGAAGCGCCTCGAGCAGTCGTGAACCGCCACCTGCCGTGACCCTGATCGACAGCACCTACCTGGGCGAGCTGCGCTGCCGCTCCAGCCATGGGCCCTCCGGCAGCAGCCTCGACACCGATGCTCCCAGCGATAACCAGGGCAAGGGGGAACGCTTTTCGCCCACCGATCTGGTGGCCACGGCCCTGAGCACCTGCATGCTCACGATCATGGGCATCGTGGCTGAGCGCCACGGCTGGAGCCTGGAGGGCTGCAGCGCCCGGGTGGAGAAAACGATGACCGCTGAGCCGCCGCGGCGCATCGCCCTGCTCACGGTGTGGTTGAGCCTGCCGGCGGCGCTGGATGCCCAGCAGCGCGCCGTGCCGATGCAGCTGCACTGGAGCTGATGGGCACCTTCTTGGCCACCGGCGCCAACCGCGGCATTGGCCTGGAGTATGGCCGCCAGCCCTCGCCGCAGCTGGAGGCCCTGGGGGTGCGGATCGAAGCCGGGATCGAGCTCAGCAGCGAGGCCGCCATCGCCGAACTGGTGCGGAGGCTCGAGGGGGTGCCCCTCGATGGGGTGATCCTCAATGCCGGCATCCTCCAGTCGATGGGGCCCGTCAGTTCGAGGTGAATGCCCTGGCACCCCTGCTGCTGGCCCTGGCTGGTGGCCAAGGTGGTGCCGGAGCCGTTGCAGAACGGCAGCTGCTGCAACAGGCCGGAAGCCGTGTGGTGCTGCTCAGCCTGGAGGGGCCGTTGAGTTTCGGTGCCAGCCGCTATCTCACCCAACTGCTCAATGACAGTGATGTCTATGCCTGCCTGGTGCTCGACCTCAGTGCCGTCAGCCACCTGGGGGTGACGGCGTCGCTGGCCATTGACGCCCTCTGCCGCGATGCCTCGCAGCAGGGACGCCGGGTGCTGATCGCGGCTCCCCAACCCCGCTATCGCGACCGGCTCACCCGCTTCGGCATCGCCTGTTATGGGGGGGTGGACTTCTGCGCCAGCCGCACCGCTGCGCTGGAGCTGGCGGCCTCGTCTGCTGCGCGTTGAGCGGATCAGCCCGGGCCGGCTTCCGCCCGCTGGGCCTCGGCGATCAGGC
>Ga0169931_10002849_pt1 | contig 27912 bp, 20 predicted proteins | sample Kivu_15m_20L_FD_129675 | JGI IMG/M metagenome (GOLD analysis project Ga0169931, IMG submission 129675) | Freshwater microbial communities from Lake Kivu, Western Province, Rwanda to study Microbial Dark Matter (Phase II) - Kivu_15m_20L... | ecosystem: Environmental > Aquatic > Freshwater > Lake...
TGACAACAGAAAATCTACCAAATAAAGCTTTTTATTTAAGAATAGGCACCTTTGTTTCTATGGACACTGAAATGAAAAGAAACTTATCTATTTGGGGAAATTTATATACAGAACCATCTTTGAAAGAACCCAATGCAACAGTTTATAGTTTAGGTGCATTTGCCAATGAAAACCATGCTGTTGAAGTTTTACAAAAAATAATGAAAACCTATAAACTTAAAGACTGCTTCGTTTACAATAAAAATATTTCGAAGGAAACTATGTCGGATCAAATACTTAATGGTATTCAAATTATCTATCCGAAATCTGATTCTAGTACGATTGCATCTAACAATCAAACACTTATTAATGCTTCAAAACAAGAACCTACAAAATCATCTGTACAAAATAAAGAACTCACAAATAAACCAATACTAAATAATAAAAAGATAAATCATATTAGTTTGGTTAAAGAATTAACTGTTGAGAATTTACAGCCAGATGACTATCTCTTGCAGATAGGGGCATTTAAATATCCTAACAGGGCTAGAATTTCTACTTTTGAGGGCACTGGCCTACAGGTTTTTAAAAGAGTTGAATCAGATGGTTTGACTAAGTTCTATTTATATAAATTTAAGACAAAAGAAGAAGCAGAAGCAGCCAAGTCTATCGTGTTACAAACAGGACTTAAATCTGCCTTCATAGTTTCATTTGACAAAGGAATTAAAATTAGCCATACAGAATAAATAGAGATAAAGAGATTTATAAGAATTGATTAGTTGTCATTTCTTGTTTATCAAAACAAAAAAAGCGTTACTAAAAAGTAACGCTTTTTTATATTTAGACAACTAAATATTATTGAGCAGGAGCTTCAGCTTTCTTAGTTGTATCTTGAGCAGTTGAATCTGTAGTAGCAGGAGCTGGCTCTTCAGTAGCAGTAGCTTCTGTAGCTTCAGTTGTTGCTTCAGTAGCTTCAGTGTTACCACCGCAAGAAGCCAAAGCAAATACAAATGTCAAAACGAATAAAAGATTTAAAAATTTCATGGTTAAAAAGTTTAAAATTGTACAATAATTAATAAAACGTGGCTAAGCCAAAAATTTATGTTGAATAAACAAGCAATCAATTAAAATAAAAAACGTGCAAATGTAATGTTTAAATTTGTAATAGCAAAATAAAAAAACATAAAAACGATTTCGACACAAAAATATTTAATATTTACAAATACACAAAATATTTTCTAAAAAATTTATAAATATTTGTAAACTAAAAGTTTAGGTGAAAAATTAAACACTGAAAGGCAGAAATTAATCACACCTTTCAGTGTAAAATATGATTTATTTCTTTTCTTCGGCTGGAGTTTCAGCAGGAGCTTCGGCAGGAGTTTCAGCAGGAGTCTCAGCAGGAGTTTCAGCAGGTGTTTCAGCCGCCTCTTCTGTTTTTGTTTCTTCTACAGCCGCAGCTGGTTGGTTACAAGATGCTACCAAAAAAACGAATGCAAATGCAAATACAAAATTGATAAATTTCATGATTTTACAATTTTAAGGATTAAAAAATTACTTTCGAACAAAATAATAGGATTGAAAACCTGTTGCCAGCTTTTCAGTTAATATAAGTTGATTTGTATCTATCTTAGACAAGATCCAATTGAATTTATTTTGAGCAACCTGAATTTCCACAATCGTGTCACGTAGTAAATAAGTACCTTTATTTGTAGTTGTTGCACTCAACATTTCAAAGCTATCATTACTATGAAAATGTAACTTCAAATCAGGCTTTTGATCTGTGCCCGAAATTGAATCTATAAACCACTCCCCTTGCATAAGATCACGCTTAGTCAATGAAACCTTCAGTGAAGTATCAGTTGATTCTACGACTTCTTTTTCAACAGAATTTGCACAAGAATGTAAAAGAAGTAAAATAAAAAGAACTTTTAAGATTTTCATTATCTCTTATTTACTTCAAAAGTAAACATATTTTTTTATATCGCAAACTATTTATAAACTTTTTTAACGAAAATAGTTAACTAAAGATTTAGTTGAACCTTATCGCAACAAGCTGGTAATCCCAATAATGGTACCTGCCACTTTGCCAATCATGGATGTTATTCGTGAATTGGCATGTTCTGACAACATATTATTTATACTTTTTTTCTTTTGTTGTACCTCATCCAAATTATAAGTTTCTTTTTCATCGTAAATAAATGATTCAGGTTTATATGATTTCATTCTCATACGCTCCCGCATCATTGATCTAGCGTCAGTCCATATGATTCCAACCATCAAAAACAAAGGAAAAAAAGAATCCATTTCAATGCCCAATTGGGAAAAAGACCAGGAAGAAATCTGAACTGAAAACCAACCATAAAACAAACTTGATACAAAATCAATCGTAAGAATTACAGGACCAGATTGAATAACAAAGGATCCAGATTCTTGCTTCGACTGTAGTTTAAAATAAAGTAAGAATGGTATGAAAGCTAGAGCAAGCAAAAATTTTATAAAAAAAGTTGTCAGACCTCCTAGTAGTATACTAAGCAGTAGTGAAAGAAAAGCAGCAAACAATAAGCTTAAAATCATTAGGATTCTTCGTCCTCAGCGCGTACAAATTCAGCCTCCTCGCCGGCAAGAATTGCTTTCAGGTAATCATTTAAAGATTTAATTTCCTCTTTATTATACTTGTTATCATATTTGGATAAAAGCCCCATATAATACTCAAAACTAGTCATAACGCCATCTGATTCCCAGGCATCAATCAAAAAGCTGTCATTTTCCTCTATAAATTCATACACCAAACGTATCGACTTAACAATACTAGGCTCTTCAAGTTGTATAAATTCAGCTCTCAAATCCTTCAATAATTGAATCAATGAGGGCGAAAATTCTTTTTTGGATTTAAATTTTGTGTTAATATCCTGAATTAATTCTTTTACTCTTTTTTCTTTCACAATACTTAATTTTTAATGATTTCACAAAAGTAAAACTTTAGCTTATTTTCCAAGCACTTTTATTTGAATTCGTTCATTTTTAATTCTTCCTTCCTGTGTTTCATTTGTCATTCTTGGCCTCGACTGACCATAACCTCTGTAATAAAGCCGATCTGGATGTATTCCTTTGTTGATTAAATAATCATAAACAGCCTTAGCTCTATCCTTGGAAAGAAAATGATTTTCCTTTGGGTCTCCCTCATCAGATGTATGACCTGAAATTTCAATGATATATCCCGCATTATTTCTTAAAAGAACGTAAAGTTCATCTAATTCTTTTTCAAAACCTGGTAAAAAAACCGCCTTTCCTTTCACAAATTTAACCTGTTCCAGAATATCATGCTCATCTATTTCATAAGATCTGGGAAATAATGTCATATCCACTTTTATTCTTTCTCGGTTTATCGTAGGGTCAACATCAAAACTACCACAATCACAATTGTAATTGGAAGAAACACCTGTTATGCAAACATCATCTATGTAGTAATAGGCGTAATCTACTAATGGGTTTCTAAAAGAATCAATTTCCAAGGCACCATCCACCTCTAAGTTTTGGTCAGCATCAAAATTTCCAAAAATCATGTAAGTCTCACCACCGACAGCAGTATAAAGTCCTTTGATTTCAATCCACTTTCTCTGATTTAATACCTGGTCAGTTTCTGGTCTGAGGTGTACAAAAGGAACATCAATGATATGAGATTCAACATCTTTCTTGTATTCAGATTTTGCCCCCCCTACACCAAGACGAAACAAGGCTCGATTTGAAGACTCTGAAAGATAAACTTTAATTTTAACACAATACAACTCACCTTGTGCCAATGGTTGCTTCAATCGAATTTGAATATATGACCTGTAATTTTTTTTGTGGTACCTGCTTGTGTAACCATATATACCTGCATATGCTTTTCCTGAACTGGCCTGTGCACGACCCATTTTATTAACAGGTATGGAAACAGCTCGATTTACAGACTTTTCATGATAATAATCAGCCTGAACTTTAGTTGGAGAATTCCAATAGGAAGATTTTGAAATTTGGCTTAAATCATCGGGAAGATCACCGGAATACAACTCAAAACTTGGATTTCTTGCTATATTTTGTAAAACCTGCGCTCCGGAAGAAACAACAAAAAGAAAAAGAAATAAAATGCTCAATCTCATAAACTAATTCAATTTGAATGAAACCATGATTCCGCCGTCGTTAGAATCATACAAGGGGCATCCTACCTGAGAGGCTTGATTTTTAAGCATCTGTACAGAATATTTTGAATTCCCGCCTGCTATAATGATCTTATGAAAACGAAACATTTGTTCAACTTTTTCCAAATCAACTTTACCTTTTACGTTATACATCACAAGATAATCAACTCTGATGGGATTCTGCAAAATCAAATTTTTTTTCCATAAAAATTCCCTGGGAATTACAATAGAATGTTCTCTAAAAAACACAAAGCCGTTTTTACTTACACTAAAATCAGGACTCCTCAGTTCGCTTTGATAAAGATTTAATTTTTTTTGATGAAATCCAAATGAAAATCGGCTGGACAAATCAGCAATATATTTTTCCTCAAATAAATTGGATGGGGCGGAATGACGCAGTAAATATCCATTTCTTCCTTGTACAAACACAAGGGAGAGGTTGTCTTTAGTTTTGGGTACAATCATAAATTCCTGATTATTCAACTCGATCTCCTTCCAACTTGCAATCACCTGTATCATAATCAAAAACAACAGACTTATTTTAAGGGAATTTCTATTGAACCGTAAAATAAAATGCATAAAACACCCAATACATCCATAAAAACACAAGGTTGAAAGCAATCCCGGATACAATCCCTCCCAAACACTAAAGGGCAAAGAATCAATTGCAAATACAACAGCATTCATGGCATAACATAAAGCGATGATACATTTTGATATCAATCCAGACAACCAGCTTAGAGGATGAACGAGAATTAATAAAACACCGGCATACAAAATAATTGTTGAAACAGGAATCACAATCAAGCCCGACAACCAAAACAGCAAAGGAAACTGATGAAAATAATACAAACATAAAGGAGCAGTAAGTAATTGTGCAGCTATGCCAACTGCCGTAATTTTCCATGCTTCATTGAATAGGTAATTATTAAATGAAAACAAAGAGGAAATTTTTTCATAATATAAAACTATGCCTAAAAGAGCAAGATAGGAAAGCTGAAAACCAATATCACACAAAAGCAAGGGATCAAAAATCAACAATAGAAAAGCAGATGAAAAAATAACATTCAACATGTTTTTATCCCTGCCCATCAATTGCATGACAATAAACATACTAAACATTAGTGCTGAGCGCAAAACTGAAGCTGAACCTCCAGAAATTAATGCATAAAACCATATCAGTGTAATCACAATAAGATAAGGGGAAATCCTTCTTTTGTTTCTACCCCTCAAAAAAATCATCCCTAAAACTGTGGAAATGAGTCCAACATGTAAGCCACTCACAGACAATATATGGGTTACCCCTGCCCTCGCATAGGCCATATTTGTGTCATTGTCAATGTCTTTTCTTTCTCCAATTACTAGGGCTGAAACTACCGCAAATTCTCTTGGTGATTCTTGCATGTACTTCTTGAAAATTGATACTATGTATTGTCTCCACAAATCAAAATCAATCCATGCTGTACTTACCGTTTTATCAATGACCCTAAATTTATCCTCAGGTAAAAAAATGCGGTGATACACATTCTGACTCATGTAATATGTTCTTAGATCCAATCCAAAAGGATTTACTGGTTCAATTTTTTTTATCCGTCCAAGTCCAACTAAAGTATAGCCTTTTTTAACTTGTAATGAAGTTTCAGACAAAGCCAAACTCACCCAGATTTGCCCCTTTCTCTTTTTCCATTCATGGTTTTGCCGGATACAGATTTGATCTGCTTTAAATTGTACTGTTTTTTCTTTCCATTTGGGCTGACTAGAAACCTGAAAAAGTATGCTGTCTTGATTTTCCTGATCCAGTATCTTGCTAAAATGTAAGCTACTGTATAATTCTATTCTGTTTTGAGAAATATAAAAACCCAAAACAAAAATTGAAAAAAATAGGAGTACACTAAAAAAGGTTGGATAGTAGCGTGCTTTGCCTGCAAACATGATGACAACAAGCACAGTAGTACTAAAAAGTAACAAAAAGAAAGTATAAATTTGAAATACATAAAAATCAGCCCAAAAAGAAACAAGTATACCCGCTATTAAAAAAAGAAGATATCTAAGAAATGGGTATAAGATCCAGGGCATTTAAGCAATACTTTCAATTTGAGCAATTGCTTTTTGAATTAAATTTTCTATCGTCTTTTCCGGATTTCTACTAAACTGCCCCTGTATTCTATTTGCTAAAATTGCATTAATGGAAATGGCTTCATGCCCTAACAAATTCGACATGGCATAAATTCCGGCTGTTTCCATTTCAAGATTGGTGACAGTTACTCCATCAAAATGAAAATCCTGTAATAATCCAAAAAAATCTTTCATTTTTGGATTTAGTCTTAGTTTTCTATTTTGTGGTCCATAAAACCCGGTAGCTGTACAGGTAATTCCGGAAAAATCAGCCAGAGAGGAAAAATGCTTGAATAAGGTAGCAGAACTCATGGCAGCATAGGGTTTCATACCCGTCTGTAGCAAGAATTCTTGCAAATGATTTTCTACTTCTCTTTGAAAGAGGTCTAAGATCCCCTCTGAATTTCTTTCGTAAAAATGCATCAATCCATCCATTCCTATGGCATGTTTTGATAATAAAATTGAATCTACAGGAATATGAGGCTGCAGGGTACCAGAGGTACCCAAACGAATAATATGCAATTTTGAAAGACGATCCTTAACCTTTCTAGTTTCAAAATCAATATTAACCAAAGCATCTAATTCGTTCAAGACAATGTCAATGTTATCTGTGCCAATTCCGGTAGAAATGACTGAAACTCTTTTATTTCCAATCCTACCTGTATGTGTTTTAAATTCTCTTTTTGAAATTTTACATTCAATTTCATCAAAATAACAAGAAACTTTCTCTACTCGTTCGGGATCACCTACGGTAATAATTGTATCTGCTATTTCACTGGGCTTTAAATGTAAATGATAGATTGATTTATTTTCATTTAAAATCAATTCTGATGACGCAATTCCCATGCTACTCCTCTTTTTTATCCATTTTAGAAAGCAGATGATCCATTTTTTGATTCATTTGCTCTAATTTTTTTTCAACTTCTTCAAATTGTGCTTCTGTTTCGTCATGATCACTCACCATGGCATCTACAAATATTGAATTCACTATGGAAAGGCCAAATATACCGCCAACAATAAATAGGGCGATAAAATAGATTCTTATGATAAAAATTTGAAAATTACTAAAAGGCAATTGATTTGCAATTGCTTCTTTAATTAATGCATCAGGAATGGCATTCCAGCCTTCGACTGTAAAAACCTGGAACAATGAATAATATGCTGTAATAGGATCTCCAAATAGATTGGGGGAAGCATTTTGAAAGAAAAATGTTGACAAAACAGCCATAATAAATATTACCACAAAAAATCCTACCAAAACCATAAAAGAAGCAGATAATGCGGATTGTGCAGACCTGAATATATGTTCAACCTGTGGGAAAAATTGTATAAATCGAAAGAATTTAAAAACACGGAAAACACGGAAGACCAATAAGAAACTTATATTCACATAGGCATCAACATGAGGAATAAAATGTACGATCAGTGAGGGCAAAGAAAGAATAATCAATAAAAAATCAAATTTATTCCACCCTGATTTCAAATATTCTTTAAATCCGTAATGATTACTTTTAATCAATATTTCCACTATGAACAAAATGGTGATAATGTCATCTGTCCAACCTAAAATATCTTCAATGGATTGATCGTTTTTAAAGGCTTGGATGAAGATAATAATTGCATTTAAGGTGATTAACCCTAAAATATTTCGATCATTAAGAAAAAAATGCTTTATCATATTTTTTAAATTTAAAGATTAATATACAAATTTTTAATTATGTCTGAATAATACCTGGGTTAAATTTTGCTACAGGGGCATGATTGGCAGCTTCAATTCCCATAGAAATTACCTTTCTTGTTTCGAGTGGATCTATGATTGCATCTACCCAAAGTCTTGAGGCAGCGTAATAGGCTGTTGTTTGCTTTTCATATTTTTCTGTAATTCGATTCAAAAGTTCTTTTTCATCCTCTTGAGTTAAAGCTTGTCCCTTTGCTTGTGTAGAAGCCTTTTCAATTTGAAGTAATACCTGAGCAGCCTGGGCGCCACCCATAACAGCTATTTTTGCACCAGGCCAGGCAACAATCAATCTAGGGTCATAAGCTTTTCCACACATGGCATAATTACCTGCACCATTAGAATTTGATAAAATAATAGAAAATTTAGGTACGGTTGAATTAGAAACTGCTGCTACCATCTTAGCCCCATCCTTAATGATTCCTCCATGTTCAGATCGTGTACCAACCATAAATCCGGTTACATCATGCAAAAACACCAAAGGAATTTTCTTCTGATTACAATTCATAATAAACCTGGCGGCTTTATCAGCAGAATCAGAATAAATTACACCTCCAAATTGCAATTCACCCTTTTTTGTTTTAACAACTTGCCTGTTGTTGGCAACGATTCCTACAGCCCAACCATCAATTCTGGCATAGGCGCAAATAATAGTTTTTCCGTAGCCCTCTTTGTATTGAATTAATTCAGAATTGTCTACCAATCTTTCAATTATTTCAATAGAATTGTAGGTTTTTGAACTTTCCGCTGGCAATATCTGATAGATTTCCTCAGGATTTTTCAAAGGCGCTTTGGATTCAATCCGATCAAATCCGGCCTTTTCAAAACTACCAAATTTATCAACCAAGCCCTTTATTGTATCCAAACAAGTTTTATCATCTGGCATCTTGTAATCTGTAACGCCTGAAATTTCACATTGTGTAGTGGCCCCACCCAGAGTTTCTTGGTCTACCTGTTCTCCAATAGCAGCTTTAACCAAATAAGGACCGGCTAAAAAAATAGATCCCGTCCCGTCAACTATTAAGGCCTCATCAGACATGATGGGCAAATAAGCTCCTCCCGCAACACAACTTCCCATGATGGCGGCAATTTGTGGTATTCCCATGGCTGACATAACAGCATTATTCCTGAAAATCCTGCCAAAATGCTCCTTATCGGGGAAAATTTCATCCTGCATAGGAAGATAAACACCAGCTGAATCTACCAGGTAGATGATTGGCAACCTATTTTCAAGGGCAATTTCCTGAAATCTTAAGTTTTTCTTTCCTGTAATGGGAAACCAGGCACCAGCTTTAACGGTAGCATCATTGGCAACAATGACACATTGCCTACCTTTAACATATCCAATTCCTCCAACTACACCTCCGGAAGGACATCCGCCATGTTCTTCATACATTTCATAACCGGCAAAAGCGCCAATTTCCACAAAATTACTTCCTTTATCAATGAGATAATCAATTCGCTCTCTGGCTGTCCATTTACCCTGGGCATGTAACTTATCAATCCTGCTTTTACCACCACCCAGAGCAATTTTTGAAAAAATTTGCTTCATTCGTGATAAAATCAATTTATTATGATCTTCATTTTGGTTTAATTCCAAGCTCATATCTTCATTCTTAGTTTTGGTAGAAATGATTTTTACATCCCAAAATTATAATAAAACAAGTATTGAAAATATCTTTGGGAAAGTTATTTCACTTATAATGCATAAAAAACTTACAATTGGCATTTTTGGCATAGGATATTTAGGAAAAATTCACTTAAGGTGCCTGCTTGAACTTCAAGACTTCTTTCATATTTCCGGATTTTACGACCCTGATGATGAGGTAAAAGTATGGATGTCGCAAAACTATCCGCATATCCCTTATTTTCATAATCCTCAAGATTTAATTTTTTCTTCAGATTGCATCGATATAGTTTCACCAACAATAACGCATTATGAAATAGCAAAAAAATGTATTGAAGCGAGGAAAAATTTTTTTTTAGAAAAACCTGTTTGTCATTCCTTACTGGAGGCGATAACACTCCGTGAGGAAATTCTACAAAATAATCTCAAGGTTCAGGTAGGTTTTGTAGAAAGATATAATCCTGCATATCTCGCTATACAAAAAAAAGATATCCAAGCTCATTTTATTGAAGCACACCGCCTAAGTTCATTTCAATCGAGGGGAACAGACACATCTGTTGTGATAGATTTAATGATACATGATTTGGATATCCTCATATCCATGGTAAAATCTCCTATAGCCGAAATTCATGCCAATGGCGTATCTCTACTCTCTAATTTCACAGATATTGCCAATGCAAGAATTGTTTTTTCGAATGGTGCAGTAGCTAACCTTACGGCAAGCCGAGTATCTATCAACGCGATGAGAAAATTCAGAATTTTCTCGGATGAGGCTTATTTATCTCTTGATTTTTTGAATAAGAAAACCGAATTGATTCGTTTATTTGACCAACAAAATGAAAATAATGACAGAATGATGGTCGAGCTCAAGGATAGAAAAAGATTCTTAGAAATAGAAATACCCAGCTTGGAAACAAATAATGCTATCAAAAACGAACTTTTCGATTTTTATCAATGCATTATTCAGGAGATAGAACCAACCATTTCGATAGTTGATGGCGTTAATGCTTTAGCATTAGCCATTGAAATTCAAAACCGAATAGATGCTAGCAATTATGTCAAGTAGAACAAAAACCTTAATCCAATTCCTCTCCTGTTTATTAATTGTTTCACTATTTTCTTCTTGTATCAAAGATGAAAATCCGGATATACCTGCCTATATCTATGTACCCTCCGTTCAATTTTCTGCCGGGGACACTGTTTACGAGGGAAGTTACAGACATAAATTTACCAATGCATTTGTAAGTGTTGATGGACAGATTATTGGCGCCAATCATTTCCCTATTTTATTACCAGCAATTATTTCAGATACAAATACAACGCAGAGAGTCAGGGTTTTTGCTTCAATTGATAAAAATGGAATAGGCAGTAGCAAGGCAATCTATCCTTTTTTTGACCCATATGAAATCAATATCAACCTGCAACAAGGTAAAATTGATACTGTCTATGCTATACAACGATATCGGTCTGATGTTCAATTTATTAAGATTGAAGATTTTGAATCTGCCGGCATTTCCTTCGGTAATAATATTGATCCTTTTCCAAATTCAAATTTAGTAAAACAAAGTATAGATCCTTTTGAGGGGCAATATTCAGGTCAAATTCTTTTAGATTCATTAAACCCTGAATGCTACATTTCAACCTCTTTTACCTTTTCCAATGTACAGCGACCCAATACAGCTTCTGCCGTTTTCCTCGAATTTCACTATAAAACTAACCTTCCCATAACTGTTGGATTAATTGCCTATCGTAACAATGGAAGTCAGGAAGTTTTTATCAAAGGGGGTGTTAATTCTATTGAAGGGTGGAATAAAATTTATTTTGATCTGACGGAAGATATCTACGGTCTGAATGCTGATAGATATGCTGTTTTTCTCAGATCATCACTTACAGGTACGGGAGAGACAGAAGCCAAGGTTTTCATAGATAATATCAAAATTATACATTTTTAACTACCATGTCAAAATACTTTTCCAGAGGATTATTTTACTATGTTGCAGCTGACTATTTAGCTGCCTTACTATCTTGGGTTTTGTTCTTCCTGTATCGGAAAATCTATCTTGAATTTTATCCTTTTCATTTTACCTGGGCAGAACTTAGTAATTCTAATTTTTTGTATGGCGTATTAACTGTTCCTCCATTTTGGATTTTAACCCATGCCCTATTCGATAGTTATCGAAATATTTATCGAATGTCTCGTTTAACAGAATTTTTTCGAACTATAAGCACCCTACTTATTGGTTCTGTCATCATATTCTTTATTTTGGTATTGAATGATATACATTATTACGCAGAGGGCTATAAATCCTATTATTATTCATTTTTTGCACTTTTTGGCTTTCACTTTATCATTTTATCTCTATTTAGATTGTCAATTCTTCAATTTGCTAAAAATCAGATAAAAAAAGGAAAAATTAGTTTCAGAACACTCTTGATTGGCAGCAGTACTTATGCTACAAACTTTCACGAAGCATTACAAAAAACGAATGTCTCCAATTATTATAATTTTATTGGTTTTGCCACTGTTTTTGAAAAACCTAAATCTAATTTCAAAAAGAATTTAACCGAATTCCCCCATTTGGGACAAATAGATCAACTTGAATCTATCCTTGACAGCTATGATGTCGAAGAGGTTATTCTTGCCTTAGAGCCTACCGAAACAGATGTAACACAAAATTTATTAAATACTCTGGCTGGAAGAGATATACTGATCAAGGTGATACCTGATTTGTATGAAATTCTATTAGGAAAAGTTAAAATGAACAATGTTTATGGCGAAGTATTAATAGAGATCTCTCCTCAATACATGCCAGTTTGGTTCAGCATCATTAAAAGATTAATGGACATTTTCTGTTCTATTTGCTTTCTCACAATATTTTCTCCCCTGTATTTATTTATTAGTATAAAGGTTTGGCTCTCTTCAAAAGGTCCTATTTTTTACAAACAAGAAAGAATTGGACATTTAGGAAAACCCTTTTTGATCTTAAAATTTAGGTCGATGTATCTTGATTCTGAAAAAACGGGCCCTCAATTATCAACAGATAATGACGACAGATGTACACCTTGGGGGAAAATCATGAGAAAATACAGGCTGGATGAACTACCCCAATTTTGGAATGTGCTGATTGGAGATATGTCTTTGGTCGGACCCAGACCCGAACGTAAATTCTACCTTGACCAAATAGCCCAAAAAGCTCCTCATGTAAGACATTTACTAAAAGTAAGACCTGGAATTACTTCCTGGGGACAAGTTAAATTTGGTTACGCATCTGATGTGGATGAAATGATTCAAAGACTTAAGTATGATATTTTATACATTGAAAATATATCACTTGGTCTAGACATAAAAATTTTATTCTATACCGTTGTTGTAATACTTCAAGGACGAGGAAAATAAAAAGTTATTTGGAGTGTAGATATCTTTATTGAAGTCTGTTAAATTTTACTAAATTTGCCGTTTATACAGTAGACGAACTATAAATTAAAAGTTTAGTAATGGAATACAACCCTACAGAACTAGAATCTAAGTGGAGAAAGATTTGGCAAGACCAACAACAATATAGAGTTTTAGAAAATCCAAATCTTCCCAAATATTATGTGTTAGATATGTTTCCCTACCCTTCCGGTGCAGGATTACATGTAGGACACCCCTTAGGTTATATCGCTTCTGATATTTATTCCAGATATAAGACATTAGAAAAATTCAATGTATTACATCCGATGGGTTTTGATTCATTTGGATTACCTGCAGAGCAGTACGCTATTCAAACAGGATTACATCCTGCCATCACTACAGAAAGCAATATTCAAAGATATAGAGAGCAATTGGATCTTTTAGGATTTTCTTATGATTGGTCTCGCGAGCTAAGAACTTCATCTTCTGATTATTACAAATGGACACAATGGATATTTATTCAATTATTTCATTCTTGGTTTAATCCTAAAAAACAAAAGGCTGAAAAAATTGAGACTCTTATAGAAATATTACAAAGAGAAGGTTATACTGATTCAAATTTTCCACTTACAGGAAATGAGGAACCCAAAATATCATCATTTAGTGCTCAGGACTGGAACAGTTTTTCGGAAGAAAGGAAACAAGGATTTCTAATGAATTTCAGATTGGCCTATCTTGATGATACCTGGGTAAATTGGTGCTCAGCTCTCGGTACGGTTTTGGCGAATGATGAAGTCATCAATGGTCTCTCTGAAAGAGGCGGACATCCTGTTGAAAGAAAAAAAATGAAACAGTGGAGCCTTCGTATTACTTCTTATGCAGACAGATTACTGGAAGGTTTGGAAACAATTGACTGGTCTGATTCAATTAAGGACATGCAAAGGAATTGGATCGGAAAGTCAAAAGGTGCCCTGATATATTTTCAAACAGAGAATCAGAAATATAAAATTCAGGTATTTACGACTCGTCCAGATACCATTTTTGGTGTGAGTTATATTACCCTGGCACCAGAACATGAGTGGGTAATTGATCTGACAACCGAAGATCAACTTCCTCAGGTCAGAGAATACATAATCTATGCAAAAAACAGAAGTGAAAGAGAAAGACAGGCAGATGTAAAAACGATCAGTGGAGTTTTTACGGGTTCTTATGCCATTCATCCATTTACTTCACAACTCATACCTATTTGGATTGGAGATTATGTATTATCTGGATATGGTACCGGAGCTGTAATGGCTGTTCCTGCCCATGACGAAAGAGATTTCCGTTTTGCAAAACAATTTCATTTGCCGATACGGGTTGTGGTAGAACCCTCTAAAGAATGGAATTTTGAAGAGGCGGCCTACACAGAAAAAAATGGCGTACTCCTAAACTCAGAATTCTTAAATCAGTTAGATGTCAAAGATGCCATTTACCATTCCATACAAAAATTAGAAGCTCTGGATAAAGGAAAAGGAAAAACAAATTACCGTTTAAGAGATGCTATTTTTGGTCGCCAAAGGTATTGGGGGGAACCTATACCTGTTTATTATAAAAATGGATTGGCTTATACTTTGAATGAAGATGAGTTACCATTAAATCTACCAGAGGTTGATAAATATTTGCCAACTGAAGATGGTGAACCTCCTTTGGCCAGAGCACAGGAATGGAAATATCAAGGTGAATTTGAATATGAAAAAACTACAATGCCCGGATGGGCTGGAAGTTCCTGGTACTTCTTAAGATATATGGACCCTCACAATAAAAACGAATTTGTTTCAAAAGAAAAAATGCGTTATTGGAATCAGGTCGATCTCTATATTGGTGGATCAGAACATGCTACCGGACATTTATTATATGCAAGATTTTGGACTAAGTTTTTATTCGATCTGGGTCATATCATCTTTGATGAACCCTTCAAAAAAATGATAAATCAAGGAATGATTCTGGGAAAATCAGCAATTGCTTTTGTTTCGCCAGATCAAAAAATGTATTCTGCTGATTTGATAGACTTGAAAGATCCTCAATTCAGGCAAACCAGAATCTTGGTTGATTTGATTCAAGATGATGAAAGTATTAACCTGGAAGAACTGATAAAGTGGCAGCCTCATTTTGCAGAGATGCAATTTATAAAAAACCAAGAGGGTAAAATAATCGTACACAGAGAGGTGGATAAAATGTCAAAAAGATGGTTTAATGTAGTAAATCCAGATGATTTGTGTAAAAAATATGGGGCTGACACACTGAGAATGTATGAAATGTTCCTTGGCCCTCTTGAACAAAGCAAACCTTGGGATACAAAAGGAATTACGGGTGTTTCCAAGTTTTTACGTAAATTCTGGAGCTTGTTTTATAACTCGGAAGGTGTATTTGTAGTTACTACCGAAGAGCCTGGACCTAAAGAATTAAAAGCACTGCACCTTACTATTAAAAACCTGCGTTTGGGACTTGAAAATTTTTCATTTAATACCTGTGTTTCAGACTTCATGAAACTATGCAATGAATTAAAAGAACTCAATTGCCACAAAAAGGAAATCTTACAAGATTTTTTAATTTTACTTGCACCTTTTGCACCTCATATTTCTGAAGAATTATGGCAAACATTAGGACATAAAAATTCAATTTTTACCGAGGCTCAATTTCCAACCTACAAGGAGTCTTTCCTCATTGACAACGAAATTGAATACCCTATTTGCATAAATGGAAAAAAAAGAACCAGTTTGGTTTTTTTACAAGATTCAAAAGAAGAGGAAATCAAGAATATTGTTTTGGGTAATACTGAAGTCCAAAAATGGCTTGAAGGGAAACCCTTACAAAAAATAGTAATTGTTCCTAAAAAAATGGTAAATCTCGTAGTTTAATTATCTCTATAGAAAAAGAAAACGCCCTTAATAGGGGCGTTTTCTTTTTTATACAAGTAACAATTCTATTATTGCTTGACTACTTTTTTACTTAATATTTGTCCATTATCCAGAGTAACTCTAATCAAATAAACACCTGCAGACTGATTGGAAAGATCATATGTGCTTAACCACTCTTTTGCTAAATCAAAATTTTGTACCTGAATCGTCTGACCTAAAGAATTCATACATTCCAACTTTGCTCTAGTTTCAATATTGGTTTGTAATTTCAATTGAAATATACCATTGTTTGGATTAGGGTATACTTGAAAATCTGTAAAGTTGAAATTCTCTTCTAGTCCTGTAGGAGCAGTGATACAAAAATTATGTGTTGTACCATTTCCATAATTTGCATTGGACATAATTACAACTGTATCTCCATTTGGATCTAAAATAAAATAGTTTCCATCAACACCACACTGTGCATAGGCAGATCCCTCGATACCATCTCCATAATCATCATTAATTGCAAAAACATAACAACCAGGAGACAAACATAAACTTGAAATTTGATTAGTAATTTGAGTTGCAGCTTGGTCAGTGTATGGACCGCCAGAATAAATAACTGCAGCACCTTGTCTTATTTCCCAGGTAATTTCAGAACCCCAACAGTCTGGTCTTACTGTCAAAACAGCGGTTTGTCCATTTAAAATCACATTAAAATTAGAGCTTACCATATTATTTAAAGCATTGGAATCAACCTGGCTGTTCGGCAAAGTAACGGTAGCACCAAAAGTATGAGCACCACCTGTTGAAACAGAAACAGAGGGCAAGGTTACAGTTGTTGATGCATTGGGAGCAAGGGTACCGGACCAGGCAAAATTAGAAATAGGATTGGCGTCAACTCTGTAATTGATGGTTGCACTATTTACAGTTATTGATCCAAAATTTTTCAGTACCACCTGAGGCGTAAAGGTACTTTGGTTGCAATAAGTACCGGAAATACCATTGGCCTGTGTCAATCCCGCATCTAAACTAAGATTAGAAGCATTAGGATTATATCCATTCTGAGTAGTTGCCCCCGAATTCGTAGGATCTAACCAGTTGCTCAAACGAGTGCTATTTGTATTTCCTCCAGTCCAGGAAATATCAAAACGACCATAATAATCTGGTTGATTATTATTTATAAGTCCGCCGCAAGCTGCACCTCCACCGTACAATTGTCCAATGATTAACTTATTTTGATCAAACAATGGAGATCCTGAAGAGCCTGGTTCGGTTGTACCTTGATCCCAGTTTGCCACTCTCCATGTTTGGGCTCCAGACCAGGTAGCTGTAGTCAATGCATTGTTTTCACGGCTAATTTTTTTCACATCTCCACTTGGATGATGAATTGCTGTCGCCTGTGTTGCAGCCGTTGTACCTCTATTCCAACCAGCATAATAAATATTTCCTGTTGGAGTTGCATTCAATTGCATCAAGCAGAAATCTGATCCTGCTCTATTGGCACGAAGTGTAGCTCCATTCACCTGATTATAGGGAGCTCCGGGATCCTGACTATTAGCATTTTGTGAACAAACTGCCACCGGACTATCCCAATTAAATCTAAAAACCCAAGTACCTAAACCTGTTGTTCCACAGTGATTGGCACTCAAGAAATAGGGAATACCATTTTGAGCCGTATTATTTACCAACGCACCTGTACAAGCACCTGATCCCCCTACAATAATAATTGCTACGGAGTTGATTTGATCTTCCCAACCTGATCCTAAAGGACATTTTACATCTTGATTACAGTTACCCGAATCATTAAGGCCCTTTAAAATATTTCTAGCATAAACTGACAAAGACTTATAGCCATGTACTACTGTTCCAACTCTTAACTTTGGCATTTCAGTAATATGCTGCGGCTGAACATATTCAATTACAATATTTGAACCTTCAATGAGAGAAGTTCCTAACATTTCGTCCTGATTATTATTGGCTGCAGTGTAGGCGCCCTCATACTGTGTTTTTTCTTCGTTGTAAATGTATAGTGTAGATCCTTGCGGAATTTTAAACTGATCAAAAACAACATTCATACTCAAGGCTGCATTTGATCTAAAAATGATTCTCCACACTCTATCCCCATTGGGTAATACAGACCAGGTACCACTGTTGTCTATACTCTTAGAGACATGATGCTCATAACCAAATTTCCATGGACCTACTTTATTAGCTTCGTTCACGGCATCTAAACGCAATTGAGCATTTAAATCAAAGGCAGGCAATTGTAAAGTTTCAATACTGATTTGGTCAGCTTGCTTTAGAGACCAGGTTCTTGGATTACCTAGCTGAGCTGTTTGAGAAAATAAATTCCCCATAAAAGCAAGCGTGAAAAATAAAGAAAATAAAATTCTGTTCATAGGATCGTATTAATGATTAAAAATAGTATTTCTATCTTCGCTAAATTCAATGTAAATGTAAATAATTAAATTGAAGTCATATATCAAACTATTAAATTTGAAGATAAATAATACTTATTCATTCGTAATTCTTCATTAAATATTAGAATAAAGAACTTATTTGAATCTGTTTTTTTTGAATCTTGCCCAGCGGATTTCTCGGAAGAAAATCTGTAAAATAAAATTCTCTTGGAATTTTGTATTTGGGTAATTTCTTTTCCAGATACGACCGAATTTCAGCAAGCTTCAGATGGTTCTTAAATTCAACGACAGCTATCATTTTTTCACCTAAAACATCATCAGGAAGAGCTAAAATGGCAACTTCGATTTGATTATCAAATTCTTTGATATGTTCTTCAATTTCCAAAGCTGATATTTTATAACCTGCAGATTTTATCAAGTCAGAAGACATTCTTCCCCAAATCTTAAAATATCCATTTTGTTTACTGGCGACATCACCGGTTTTAAACCATCCTTTCCAAAAAGATTTTTTTGTTTCTTCTTCTAATCCCAGATAAGTTAAAAAGGAAGAATCTGATTTGACATGCAGTTCACCTGGTATATCATCATCTTCAATGATTTGCTCCGATTCGTTTATCAAAATCGCATGAACACCTGGTAAGGGAATTCCAACATATCCTTTCAAACGATTTCCATGCAGTGGATTTGAAAGAGCCATACCAATTTCTGTCATGCCATATCTCTCTAATATTTGAATTTGAAATTCATTTTGCCAAAAATCAAAAATTGTATCAGACAGAGCGGCAGAACCCGAAACAAAGAGCCTAAGATCTTGCAGGATTTTTCTGGCAGCAAGTTTTTGATCTGGAGAAAGTAATTGATAGGCATCAGTAATTTTCTTATAGATAGTTGGCACAGCCATGAAAACAGATATATTATAAGTGGCTATTTGATTAAAAAGATGTATTGACTGAAAGTTCTTAAACACAATTGTTGCATTAGCATAAAGTGGACAAAGCAGAGCATTGATCAAACCATGTACATGATGTAAGGGCAAAACATGTAAAATTTTATCATGACTTTTCCATTCCCAGGCCTTCAACAAAATTTGAATCTGATTCCATAAACTTTTCCAAGTATGGACAACACCTTTGGGTTTTCCGGTAGTGCCACTTGTATAAATAATCAAGGCACTATCCGCGGGCCTTTTATTCCTTACGGTGAAGCTGGATCTGTCCAAAGTCCTTATTTGATTGAATAAAAACCGATGACAGTTCTCTACCTTTAAGTTGAACCGTGCAGAGTTCGAACTTTCTATCAAAAAAGAGGCCTCTCCATTGTCAACTAAGAATGCAATGTAATCATCTGGAGAATCAGGATAAAAGGGAATGGCAATTGCCCCCAATTCCCAAATTGCAAATAAAGAACAGATAAAATCCACTGTTGGCTCAGCTTCCACCAAAACTTTTTTCCCCTCACTGAGGCCCAGCTTTTTTAAAGCAAAAAACTGACTTATTATGATTTCATATAATTCATGATATTGGTAGGCTTTGTCATCAACAATACAGGCCAGGTTGTGATTGTTTCGACTAGTCTCTAAAAATTCAATCATGACTTAGATTTTTTCCATTCTTCTTTTGAGAACTCAATGAACTCTTCAAAACTTTGGAAAGCGTAGAAGAACTTTCTCAAACTCAATTTAGGAGTATTTGGTACAACAAAATGGTCAACATCCTCTTTTGTAATTTCATTTTCTGATAATATAGAAAGTCTCTCCATTACATTTCTGAGCTCTCTGATATTTCCAGACCATTCCATAGAAGTTAATATCTCCACAGCATCGGGATGGATATTTTTTCTAACTTTTCCTGATTCCTCAGCAACTTGATTTAGAAAATATTCAACAAGAAGGGGAATATCTTCCCTTCTCTCATTTAAAGCAGGAACCTGAATTATTATAACGGCTAATCTATGGTATAAATCTTCTCGAAACCTTCCCTCTTCAATTTCTTTTCTTAAATCCTTATTTGTGGCTGCTATCACTCTAACATCCACTTTAAGATCTTTATCACCTCCTACCCTTGTAATTTTGTGTTCTTGCAGGGCTCTGAGTACCTTTGCCTGAGCAGACAAACTCATGTCTCCTATTTCATCCAAAAAAAGGGTACCACCGTGCGCCTGTTCAAATTTACCAATTCTCTGCTTGATAGCAGAAGTAAAAGCTCCTTTCTCATGACCAAAAAGTTCACTTTCTATTAGTTCAGAGGGTATAGCTGCGCAATTCACCTCTACCAAAAGTTCATCTGAACGCAAACTATTTTCATGTATCCACCGGGCTACTAATTCCTTACCTGTACCATTGGGTCCATTTACTAAAACTCTTGAGTCTGTTTTGGCAATTTTTTCAATCGTTTCTTTTATTCTTTTTATGGCCATACTATTACCAACAATCTCCTGTGTCTTATTTTTGGTAATCTTCTTTTTTAGCACTTTTGCTTCAGTTAACAAGCTTGACTTGTCTATTGCATTGCGAATAGTAATTAAAAGCCTATTTAAATCAGGAGGTTTCGCGATATAGTCAAATGCACCTTTTTTAACTGTATCAACTGCTAAATCAATGTCACCATGACCAGAAATCATGATAACGGGTAATTCTGGATAAAGCAGGTGAATTTTTTCCAATAAATCTACTCCATCCATTTTAGGCATTTTTATATCTGAAATGACCAGGTCAAATTTAAGTTGTTTTACTTTAGCCAATGCATCTATACCATCCTTGGCTTCAAGAACCTCATAATCTTCCATCTCTAAAATTTCCCGAAGTGTTTTTCTGATGGAGTCTTCATCATCTACAACCAGAATTTTAGGCAACATAGGCATTTAATTTTTTATTATAAGATTTCATAAAGGTACTATGTTTGAACCAATCTTTTAAACTCATAGGTTTTGAAAGTTTATTTTGGATCAAGTATTTTGATATTTGAAAAATTTCATGATATAGTTTGAAAAGAATCTGATATTTTTCAATAAACCCAATGGAGATATCATAAATATGGGCAGGTTCTGCGCCTACACCATTTAGTTCTAAAATTTTAACCTTCCCATTTTCCAAATCATTGGGATGAGTATATCTTAAATCAAATCGAACAACATACACTCCATGAATCTGATTCATAATATTTGTAAAACTATTTATCATTTTATCATTAATCAAATGCATTCCACTGATAAATTCTGTTCCTCTGCAATGATTTCCGATTGATTCCAAGACCAACTCCCTACCCTTTTCAATGACCTCATTCAATTGATTTTCCCACAAGTTAAAAAGGCTTTTCCTCGCCATAAAAGCACGATCATGATTACAAATTAATTCTTTCAAAGTATGTATTCCATCTCCAGTTACTGTTAAAAAATTTTTTGTGGTCAAAGAAATTATTTTAACTTCCAAAGTCTGCGGATTTTTCACACAAAAAACCGCCGCCTCCAGATATGAATCAATGTATTCCTGAAGAACAAAATCTACGGGAAAATGATTCAAATGAAAAACTAATTGTTCCCGGTTATCAATTTTAAATATCTTGTTTCCCCTCTCTCCTCTGTTTGGTTTAATAATGAGGGGAAAGTCCATTTCATTCTCTTCCAATAAGCGATTTATCTCCTTATCATTTAGCCGCGGTTTACTCAAATACAAAGTTTTGGGAAGCAGATAAACTGGAATCATTTCATATATTTCATTTTTAGGTTCACCTACAAATCCTCCACTGAAAATAGAGGGATTAGCAGCAGTATTCCACAAGAATGCCCTTAATTTCAAAGCATAAAACAACCCAAGAAAAAAAACAGGAAAATAAACCCAAAACATGGGCCAATATTCCCACTGAGCATATCTTACATAATATTCTCTCCATTTATCAGACCAATTCAATTTTCAATTTTTTTGTAGTATTATCTAATAAATCCAAATATTTAACTAATATACAGCTACCTTTTTTTTCAAGGGAACAGATGCTCAAACTTCTCATTTTACCTTCATTTCTACACATATTAATATTTTCTTCCGGGAATTCTTCTCCCGCATTCATATGAAAATGAAGTATTGAATTCGTATCCATCTTTTGCTTTTGTAAATTCAAAAAATCTGAAAACCAAGTTTCTCTTTTCTGCCGAACAGTTTGATTATACAAAGTAACAGAGGACCAAATTTTTGGTAATGTTTTTTGCAAAGGCTCTACACCCAGATTTTCACCATCCCATTTCAATTGAAAAAAATCTTTTTGAAGGTACAGGATTAAAGTAAATGGTTCAATCTCTGAAAAATCATAGTTTTTAATAAATCCCAAGGGATTTTCAGCCCTTAGAATTTCCAATATCACAAGGCCCCTGCTCTTTTTATAAAACTCTTTTTTAATATGATTTTGATAAGCGCCATTGAGCAAACAAGCAAAATTTCCCTGAGGAGAAATTGCAAACCAGGTTCCCAAATTCATGGGATCAGCCGCATAAAACAACTGTTTTTCTTCATGGAATTCAAAAGCACTGCTTTGTCTATTTGGGTTCTCATCCCGTGTCGAAGTGAAAAAAAAATCGTTTGAATTCTCAAGGGGAATAAAACTAACCGTACACATTTACAATTGAATATGTGACGAAAACAATGACTTTAACCTAAAATCATGCGTAACAATAACCAAACTCGTTTGAAATTTTGCCGTTTGTTCTTTTAGAAGCTGAACTACATTGGCTGTATTTTCATCGTCCAAACTTGAGGTAGGCTCATCAGCAAATAAAATTTTAGGTTTATGTATTAAAGCTCTGGCAATAGCAACCCTCTGTTGTTCTCCAACACTTAATTTACCTACATTTTTTTTAATAAATTGTTGTAGTCCCAATTGTTCAACTAACTTATAAATTTCTTCAGTTGATTCTTTTTTTTGAGAAAAGAACAAAGCAGATTTTAAATTTTCCTCTACAGTCAGAGACTTCAAAAGATGAGCCTGTTGAAAAACAATTCCAATATTTTTACCCCTGAATTTATCAATTTGTGAAGATTCTAAAGAAAAAATATTTGTACCATCAATTAATACATGACCTTGCTTAGGTTTCAACAAACCGCATAATATATGCAACAAGGTTGTTTTACCCGTCCCAGATTTTCCTAAAATGAGCAGTTGACCTGAACTTTCCAACTGTATATCCGGGTAAGAAAAACTTCTTTCCTCCGTATGTGAAAATTCAATATTTTTTGTTTCTAGTATCATAAAAAAAGGGGAAATCGATCATTCAATTTCCCCAAAAATAACTATTTATCTTGATAAAATCATCTTGTGAGTATAATCTTCTTTGATATGGTCTGATCGCCAATTATCATGCGAATCTGATAAACAGCTGCAGGATACTCACTTAAATCAATGGAATAATTCTGCGTTGTAGTATAGAGGGAAGGTAAAGTTTGTAATTTTCTTCCATCCATGCTAAATAATTCAAGCAATACTTCCGTTGGTTTAGTAAACTGTAATTGAACTTGTACCAAACCTTGCGTTGGATTCGGGAAAATTTGACATTGCACATCGTCTAAGGAAGAGATGCTGGTAGGTATAGAATAACCGACTTGTATCGTATCTACAGCAGGACATCCATTTACATCCACTACAGTAACTATATAAGTTCCAGCGACCAAACCAGATACTGATGCAGTTGTATATCCTGTATTCCAAAGGATATAGTAAGGAGCTTGACCCCCGCTTACAGAGATATCAATTGAGCCACCTAACTGTACTGATTCGTCAGTAACATTTAAAACATTGATGGCAACAGTAGAGCTTATATTTAATGCAGTGGAAATAGATGTTGTACAACCTGTAGCATCAGTAACTGTTATTGTATAGCTACCATTGGTAAGTGCTGACAAATCTTCAGTTGTGGAACCGTTATCCCAAAGATAGGTATAAGGTTGCGCTCCACCGGTTACAGATACATTGATCACACCATCAGGCAAAATTCCACAAGACTGACTGAAAGTTTGAACTGAGGAAAAGCTTATAGCTGAGGGTCCAAACACGGAATATGATTCAACATATACACAAGTATTATTATCTGTTATTGAAACTTGATAGGTTCCAACATTTAAATTTGTTAGATCTTCAGTTGTATCACCTGTACTCCAGGTATAAGTAAAGGGAGCAGTTCCTGAAACAGTCAAGTCAATTTGACCTGTACCAGCATTTCCACAGGTTAGTGTACTGGCAGTTGCAGAACTATTCAATACAGGATAATTAAATACTTCCACTACATCAGATCTTAAGCAGCCGTAAATATCTGTGATTGATAAAGTATAAGTACCTGCATTTTGAGCCGCAATTGATTGTGTTGTTTCTCCACTACTCCACAGGTAAGAGGCTATATTGTTTGTCGGACCACTAAAGTTTGCAAAACCAGTAGCACAGATTAGGGTATCGTTACCCAAGCTAAATGGAGTTGGGATCACAACTGTTGCAGTTACAGGGTATCTGGTTGAACCGCAAGCAGTAACTTCAGCATAATAAGTAGTACTAAATACGATGGGTCCCGTGTAAAAGGTATCTGAGGTAGATAGTGCAACACCTCCTACTGGCACATTATACCAACTGATTCCACCTGCAGGACTTGAAGTTAAACTGGCAGATTGATTAGGGCAGGTCGTGTCGGCAACCAAGCTTGGAATTGCTGGTAATATTGTTTGACAAACCAATACAGTATCATTCACCGTATTCAAGTCACCGACCATGGTTGTAATCACTTGAAAGCAGAATTGCCCACCACCTGTTGTATTGATATTACCCATGGTGAGAGTGGCTGTTTGTCCGCTAATTAGGTTTCCATTATATGCCTGCGTAAAGGAAGTTGTAAGGGGACCAGTTACATTTACGGTTACGTTTGCAACAGTCAGATTTGCCAAACCATTATTTCCAATGATAACATCTACTGATTGATTGGCGTTTTCACAACTAAAAGCTGCCGGCGCAGATACACCTATGGCAATTGCATCGTTATTGAGTACAACGATTTCATCAGCTCCAATATCTGGTCTCGTTGATCCAACAGAAGGTCTGTTTTGACCGTCATAATCAATTAAAACAGCTACGGTACTATCTCCTGTGGCATTAAGAGATGCATTGTTGATATGTAAGTCAGCAGTATTTAAGTTTACAAAAAGTGGATTGACATTCAATGAATTTTGGTCATAACCATAAGGATTTGTAGTTCTCCAATTGGCAAAGGTGTAATTTGTAGTCCCATAACGAATCGTATTGATACCTACAGAAAAGAACAAATTATTGTCCATTCTCAACTGAGCAGTGTTCACACTAGATTCAAAAGCATAAGATGTAGTACTGGAACTATTTGTCAAAAATATATTATTCCTGAAGTCATTGGTTCCAGCTATCGGACTTAGTAAATACACTCCATTCGCAGAAGCATTTGCAAAAGATCTGGCCACAAATGAATTATGCCAAAAGTCTGTAGAACCTGTAAATCCTGAATACAAGGCATCATCTTCAGAACTGACAATCATATTATTGTAAAACTTACCACGAGAACTACTGAATGGATTATTTCCATTGTAGAGATAAATTCCATAATCTCTTACATGAATTTTATTTCTCTGAATTGAAAAATTAGTACAATCATAAGAATACATTCCTGAAGCAATGGTAGATCCGGACAAAGAAGTAATGGTATTTCTTTCAAAGTAAAAACTATCAATTTCATCTACGTAAACACCGTAATCATCATAACCTGAAATCGTATTGTTGATTATAGAAATATTTCTGATTTTGGAAAGCAAGGCAGATCCTTCCAAGTGGATTCCCATTTCACCCCCATTAATCGTATTACCTTGAATTAATAATTGGTTCGCAGTATTACCTTCTGCATAGTCGTTATTAATAACATTTGAAGCAACAATACCAATCATATCATTAATACCTGAGGCATAAGTCGCATTAATTACATTATCTACAATTTGAATAAAATCTGCCTGATTAATCAGGTGAATACCATGTCCTCTTGCTCCAGTAGGTGCAGTTGTATTGATAGTCATATTTCGAACAGTAACAAAGTCTACCCCATCCAATAAAACAGTTGGAATTTTGTTTTGAGTACCATCATGGGTAAGAATGACTGTGCTAGCATTAACACCTTGAAAACTAATACGATTAGTATTATTTGATCCTGGAATCACTCCTGTGAGTGCCAATTGCTGACCTGTGTAAGTGCCATTTTGAACTAAAAAAGTTACGGGGCCTGATACACCACATTGATACAATTCATTAATAGCATCTGCAAAGGTTGGATAGTTTGATCCTGGATTTCCCAAGGTGTAGCTGCCATTCAAACCTGCGCACAAACTAACATTCAAAGTATCATTACTTAATCTTTCATCTGCTACATTATTAGGATTGATCGTCCAGAATTCCATATTGGCATTATTCCCGGCAGGGAAGTTTATACTACCTAGTGTAACATTTACAGTTTGCTGAGGAGCAACCGGAGAACCTGTATATATGTAATTTCCTTGTTGTATTCCATTGTATCTCCATTGAACTGTAAAAATATTCAAGTTTGAATTTCCAAAATTCTTAACTGTTACTGTAACTGGTCTAAATCCAAACTGAAGTGGTACTGAAGGAGAAACAAGTGCCAAAACGCCAGCATCATTGAATCGAGGTCTAAACTCATCAGCACCTATATCCACCCTCGTTGCGAGTGGAAAAGGTCTGCTATCGCCATCAATATCTGAGTTAACAGCTACCGCATTATCACCAGCATCATTCGCAAGTAAACCTTCCACATGCAAATCAGTTGCAGAAGCAAAAACAGGATTTCCGTAAACATCATTCGCTCCATGCCCAAAAATATTTGTTTGCCATTGAGCAAAATTATTATAAACATTGGTTCCAAAACTGACAAAATTTGTATTGGGATTGGGTTGATACATCAGATTATAATTCATAGAGGCGAGTGCACTAGCACTACCCGACCTGAATACATAACCAGAATTATTAACTAGAATATTATTTTTAAAGTTGACATCATTTGGTGTTAGTAAGTAGACTGTGGCATTCGTCAGACTGGTACCATACCCAAATACTGTATTATGATATAAATCAGTTGATCTTACATTAGATATATACATACCATAGGTCACTTCGAATCGAACCATATTATTTATGATCTGATTTCTACGGGTAATAACACCAGCCGAACCCATATTGAATGCATAAATACCATATGATCTTGCATCCACTTTATTATTTGAAATAATGAATGAAGTAAAATCAAAAATATACATACCATAATTAGTCACCGATCTTAGATCGTAAATATTATTACCAATAATTTCTATCGAATCCTGATCATCCATATAAAATGCATAGTCATCTACTCCAAAAATGGTGTTGTTTAGGAATCTATTTCCCTTATTTGCAGCTCCAGTAGCACCTTCTATTCTAAAAGCCTGGTCTCCACCTGTTACAGTATTTCCTTGCACTGTGTTGTAGTTGGCATTATTTCCTTCTGTACCAGCGCTTGCATAAGCTCCTTGGAAAGCTACACCATAAA
>Ga0169931_10002850_pt1 | contig 27898 bp, 23 predicted proteins | sample Kivu_15m_20L_FD_129675 | JGI IMG/M metagenome (GOLD analysis project Ga0169931, IMG submission 129675) | Freshwater microbial communities from Lake Kivu, Western Province, Rwanda to study Microbial Dark Matter (Phase II) - Kivu_15m_20L... | ecosystem: Environmental > Aquatic > Freshwater > Lake...
CTCACCCTGGTCAACAGCGAAGAGATGTTGGGTTGCCTTAAATGATTTTAAGAATTCACTACCTAATTCTGTAATTCCTTTCTTTCTTCCTGAAAGTTTAAGTGATGCGCTTGGTGATATCTCACCTGAACTGGAAACAAGAGTACCTCACATCATTTCTGAAACCTGGATTATTCCTCCTAGATGGTTTGCTCTCTTTATTCCAGAAGAGCGGCTTAGAGGAAATAATCCAGATGGCCCCTTCACAATAATGAGAACAGAGCTAACAAAGGCAAAGAAGAGATGCCTTGAATCACATAAAATAGTTAAAGAGGCATTTGGCGATGGCCCTGTTGAGGCAGAGCTAGGAGATCTTCTTAATTGGCTCAATGTCTTTCATCCAGAATCAATATTAGAATGTGATTACGGCGGCCTTGCTCTCTATCTTGAAAAATCATTGGAAGATAGTGAAAACCCAGGGCTTGACTCTGATACTTCGATTGAAGATGTCAATGCCTCACTTCAAGGCCTTGCAAACGGTGATGGCGTCCAAGCAGGGATTGGCTATGAAGCTTTAATGAAGAGATGGCGAAAGGTTGCTGCGTTAGAGCAGGCGATGTAAGCAGGCCCTTGCTAGTTAAGGCAGATGAGGCAATACTTTCTGCCTATAAGGGGCGAAAGGGACACATACTCCGATTATGAGCATGCAGAGACCAGTAGAGCAGGAAGTACTGCTCACCCCAGCAGAGGTTGCAAAGATGTTCCGGGTAGATCCGAAAACTGTTACTAGATGGGCAAAGGCTGGAAAGCTCACTGCAATTAGAACCCTTGGCGGCCATCGTCGCTATCGAAGATCAGAGGTTCAAGCGCTTTTAGCAATTGATGCCAAGGAGGCAAGAAGTGTCTGAAGAAAAAGGTAGTGATAAGCCCAAAGAGGAAGCAATTGATCCCAAGGTAAAGTTTCGTGAAGCTCTGGAGAAGAAGAAGCAGGCTAGAGGAGTTAGAAGTAACAATATCGCTGGAAACTCCAAGATCCATGGAGATCAAGAGGGTAGCGGAGCTCCAAAGATGTTTCGCCGCAAATCAGGATCTGCATGACACCGTCTAGGTGCAAGTCAGATGCATAGAATGGGACTTTAGTAGTGTCAATACTTGTATTAGGTGGAACTGGCTTAGTTGGCTCTGCCGTATCGCGAGAGTTGACACGTAAAAGTGTGAAGCATCTAGCTGTTGGCTCAAAAACTGTTGATCTTACAGATAGAAAGGCTACTTTTGAATTTCTCTGCGGTCAAAAACCAGAAATTGTAATTGACGCTGCAGCATTGACCGGCGGTATTCACGCCAACAATTCAAAGCCGGTTGACTTCTTGTCTAAAAATTTACAAATACAAACTAATCTCTTTGATGCTTGTCACGCGATCAATGTTCAAAGGCTCTTGTTTCTGGGGTCGAGCTGTATCTATCCACGAGATTGTCAACAACCAATACGGGAAGAGTTTTTGATGTCAGGGATACTAGAGGGGACAAACTCTGCGTATGCAATAGCCAAGATTGCAGGTGTCGAAGCAATTCGGTCTTACAGAAAGCAATATTCACGTAAGTGGATCTCGGTTATGCCGACTAATTTATATGGACCTCATGACAATTTTGATAGCAAGACTAGCCATGTAATTCCAGGAATGATAAATAAATTTAACCAGGCCATAAATAGAAATCAAAATACAGTTGAGTTATGGGGGACTGGAAGCCCTCGTCGAGAATTTATGCATGTTGATGACCTAGCTAGGGCTATTCTATTCCTTCTTGATAATTATGATGAAGACATGCACCTGAATGTTGGTACTGGTGAGGACGTTCCCATCAGTGAACTTGCTCGAATAATCGCAAGTATTATGGGGTTTAAGGGCAGTATTGTTTGGAATGGCGAATATCCAGATGGTACTCCGCGAAAACTACTAGATGTATCTAGAATTTCAGAGCTCGGTTGGAAACCGAGGATTTCACTAGAAGATGGACTTCGTGAAGTAATCGCGTGGTATTTGAATAATCATGACTCTGTTCACCAAAGTAAGGAGAGCTAATAATGTCGAAAGTTGCTTTTATCACAGGTATTACTGGACAAGACGGCTCCTATCTAACAGAGTTTCTGCTCAACAAGAATTACACAGTCCATGGATTGATACGTCGAAGCAGTAATTTCAACACTAGCCGAATTGATCACTTGTATCAGGATGTTCATGAAGATAATAAAAAACTTTTCTTGCATTATGGAGACATGACTGACTCGGTATCTTTGGTGAATTTGATTAGAGATATTAAACCCGATGAGATCTACAACTTAGCTGCACAGTCGCATGTGCAGGTTTCTTTTAACCTACCGCAGTACACAGCCCAGGTCGATGGAATTGGTACAATGATTATTTTAGAAGCGATTCGAGCATCGGGCTTGAGTACACGTTTCTATCAAGCCAGCACAAGCGAATTATTTGGCTCTACCCCCCCTCCTCAAAATGAATTAAGCGTTTTCAAGCCAAGGAGTCCATATGCAGCCGCAAAACTAATGGCTTATTGGGCAACAGTTAATTACAGGGAAGGATATGGGCTACACGCCACTAATGGAATTCTTTTCAACCATGAGTCTCCTCGACGAGGCGAAACTTTCGTTACAAGGAAAATCTCTAAGGCTGTTGCGGAGATTCACCTGGGTAAGCGCAAGAAGCTCTACCTAGGCAACTTGGAGGCGATTCGAGACTGGGGATATGCTCCCGAATACGTCGAAAGTATGTGGTTGATGCTCCAGCAAGACCACCCTGGAGATTACGTTGTAGCAACGGGAGTTGGAGCAACGGTCAAGGACTTCGTTAGGGCATCTTTTGAAGCAGTTGGATTAGCGTGGGAGAAATTTGTAGAGCAGGACGCAAGGTACGAACGCCCAACTGAGGTTCAAGCACTAATTGGCAATCCTTTGAAGGCACGTGAGCAGTTAAAGTGGAGTGCAAAAACTTATTGGAAAGACTTGGCAAAGATTATGGTAGACGCTGATCTTGATCTTATTCAAGGTAATCGTTAATAGGAATGACGCTAATTATTAGCGAATTAATAGTGCCTCTATTTTTATCATTTGTTCTTTCTTTAGCACTAACGCCAATACTGATTCGCTTCGCCAAGCCTTTTCGTTTGATTGATGAGCCTGACTTGTCAAGAAAATATCAATCAGAATCAGTTCCTGTAATAGGCGGAATAGTAATTTTCATAAGTATTTTAACTACTTCTTTTCTAGGTATTAATTTTAGTAGTATTCGCCAATTGGATAGTTCTTATGTGGCAATGTGGGTAATACCTTGCCTAATTGTTTTTATAGTTGGAATATATGATGATATTGCCAATTTGAGTCCTCTCAAAAAAATCGTTGGGCAGTTAATCGCGGCATCAATAGCATCTGGTGGTGCCTACTCTTTAAATTTGAGAAGTGAGATAACTTCCAATAGTTTGGTTAATTTCATTATTACCATGTGTTGGATAATTTTAATCACTAACTCACTTAACTTTGTGGATAATCATGATGGAGTCGCAACGATTTATTCATCTCTCATTTTTTTGAGCTTCTTTACTCTCGCGTATTTGACAAATCAAAATCTACTAATTGCATTGTCAATTGTCAGTCTTGGCTCTTTGATTGGATTTTTCCCTTATAACCGCCCAGAAGCACGAGCGTACTTAGGTGATGCTGGCTCTTTACTCCTCGGCACATCAATTGCTGTAACTTCCTTGCGAATTGACACATCGGCCAAGTCAACTTTGCTCTCAGTGATTTCAATTCTCGTACTCCTCTCCTTCCTTATGGCCGACACTTTTCTAGCAATAATGACTCGTATTAGGTCCAAACGTGCAATTTATCTTGGAGGACGCGATCACATCGCACACAGACTACAGATTATGGGCTACAGCAAACAGCGTACTTTGACCCTTATCATTTTGGGAACAGTGCCATCAATCATTACCTCCATAACTATAAATCTAGTTTCAGAGAGGCTGGCTTGGGCGTTAGTCGGCCTATATCTAATTTACTATTCCCTAGCTGTTTTCAAGTTATCTAAAGTGCCTATAAAGTATGAATAGAAGCACAGAAGTAAGACTTTTTGGTGGTTTAGGAAATCAACTATTTCAATTAATGGCTGGCATTCTTGCATCCGAAATTCGCAATTCAAATCTCACGTTAGATACCCGCTGGCTTAAACTTGGTTTCGGACACTCAAACTCGAATATCTTTGCATTCAATTGGAAAAACATTCCAAACTACTCGGTAAAAGAGGGCTCGATGCTTAAAACTGAGAAATTGCTCTCTCATCTATTTAACTCATTGAGTGTTCGAGATTTAATCCCCGCGAAATGTATGCGATACAGATCTGATAAGCAATTTTTTGAATCCACAGATTGGCATAATGCCTCCAGAATAAATCTGATTGGATATTTCCAAGACATAAGAATCTTCAAACTCCTTAATGAAAAATACAACTTTACGTTTGAATTGGAGCATATTTCCCAAGAGTATAAAAAATATTTGGCAAAGCTAGATGGTAATTTTGTAGCAATTCATATTCGTGGAGGGGATTACATAACTTCGAACAATTATCACTTGATACTTCATAGTGATTATTATCAAAAAGCAATTAGATTAGTTCGCTTAAGACATCATGATTTGCCCATAGTTGTCTTTACGGATGACGAGAAGCACTCTTTGACAGTTTTGAGAAGAATTGACACCAAAATTGATCAGATTTTCAGTAATTCTCTATTGCCTGTTGAAAGCATGAAACTTATGAGTAAAGCGAAGGTAATTATCACCGCGAACTCAACGTTTTCGTTGTGGAGTGGATTAATTGCCAAGAATTGCGAACTGACAATTACCCCAAAAATTTGGTACACAAAAAGTACGCTAGAAGATGAAAATCTTCAGCCTTCCAATTGGGTTAAAATCTAATAATTTGACTGACTTCGCTGGCGTCTTCTTAAATTCTTATATCGCCAGAGCTTAAGAATAGCAAGGATTGAACTTGGATTAACAAGAATCTTAAAGACTAAAACAATGTTTGAAAAGTCAAACTTTCTGCGCAATAATAAGACTTTTAATGAATCTTTAGCAAGCAAGATACGTCTTTCTTCTTTGTGAGAACATGACGAATATATGGAGAGTGTTTTCTCTGCCTCACTTTTGCTCAGTAGCAGTTCCGCGATAAGTATGCGTTGGAATTCACTCACCTTGGAATTCATGGCAAGTCTTTTGTTACTCGTAATTCCGTTAGGAGAGAGGGTATAGGTTAGAAAGGGTTGAGGAATACTTACAAATTTTCCTTTACCGAGCATCCTAATCCACAAAGCTAAGTCTTCTGCCGGAAAATCTTCCTGTCGATATTTATTGGAGCTTAAAAAAGTTTCTCTCCTGAACATTGCTGATGGATGAGCAGTTCTAGATGGATTTATCAGTGAAAGTTTAACGGCATAGTCAGTGACGGCAGATGGGATGTATCCAAGATATTTTTGCCTCTCGGAAACGATTACATAATCGGTGAAAGCTAAAACTAGTTCAGGGTCCTCTTCAAAGAGTGTTCTTTGATGGTGAAATCTACCCTTATGATAGGTGTCATCAACATCTAATCTTGCAATAAGAGGGTTTCTTGAATGAGAAATTCCATTGTTCAAAGCTGAAACTAGACCACCGTGAGTCTGATTAATCACTTTAATGGCCGGGTCAAGCTTTTCTAAACTCAGGTATCTGGTGGGAGGTTCGTCTTTGGATCCATCGTTAACGACGATAACTTCATCTCCAGATTCAAGGTCGCCAACAAGGCTGATTAACAAATCCTCTAATTGTGTAAATGCATTAATTACAGGTAGTACGACACTAATTTTCACTAATTTTCCTTCACAGGCTCCATGCGGTTCCAGAGTCCATCAACATTCTTGTTTACAGCTCTAATTATTGGCTTCATATTTTTGGCAAAAACAAGACGAGCATCGAAACAAAATTCAGGACCAACCAATAAGCATGGATTATTTGCAGCCCAATAATTTAGATGGCTTTCATCGTGATATTTAGCAATCAAGTTATTGGACAAATCTTGATCTATCTTAAACTCTAATTCATGAGAGAGTTTTTGGATGCTCTCTTTCTTGCCCCACCAAGTTCCTCCACAGACATACTGTTTCCGTTGTGATTTCGGCACAAAGGCTGAAGACGACCTATTTGTCTCCCATGTTCCAATACCAAAGTACTTCAGTTTTAATCTTATGTCGCTTACGAGAATTCGCAAAAATCTTAAGAATCCGAAATTATTCAGTATTTCTAACCGACTTGTTCGAAAATAACCCGGATGTTTGACCAGAGTCACTCCTGAATTTCCAACGAAATCAAGATTCTCTCGAGAAAATTTGGAGATAAATTCCATATCTGCGTCTAAATACATCAAGTAATCTGAGTCTATTTCTTTGAGAATCATATTCAAGTATTTAAATCGCAGTAGAGTCGGTAGAGGCCATGGAAGATTAGGCACAGTGACAAATCGAGATTCTATACCTTTGTTCCTTTCTCTCCATTCATTGAAAATGGCTTGAGAGTCACCTGCCAAGTAAAACTCTACTTTGATTGAATTATCTATTTCTCTTGATGCACTTGCCACCATATTTTCCCAAAATGGAAAGTACCTTCCTGTTGCGATAGAAAATATAGTCAAAGTGGTCAAGTTGACTCCCTTGATCTATCGACACCAGTAATAGCGGCAGATCTAAAAGAAGGAAGCCTCTCCATCAACTCTTCAAAACTTCCTTGTTCAATAATCTTGCCCTCTTCTAAGTAGATTATTCGATCGGCGCTCTGAATCGTAGAAAGCCTGTGAGCAACTACAACCCTAGTGATATCTTTGAGGTTTGAGTATAGCTTGCGCGAAATCTCAGTTTCAGTCCATGTATCTAATGAAGAAGTCGCCTCGTCTAAGAATAGAATTTGTGGGTCCGCAACCAGAGATCTTGCAATCCCAATTCGTTGTTTTTGCCCCCCACTTAGATTTGCGCCTCTCGGATTAATCACGGTGTCAAAACCTTGATGCAGAGAATTAAAAAAAGATTCTAACTCGGCAAGTTTTAGACATGAAAATAGATGATCATCAAGATCAAAACTCAATTTGTGTGGCCACATTAAGTTTTCTCGCAAAGTAGCCGGTAGCAAGTTCACATTCTGTGGAACATATCTAATAATGTTTGGATGATTCTCAATAAAATCACTTGGATTCAAGCCTGCTATCTCAACTACGCCTGCACTCACTTCTTGAATGCCTAGAATAGTGTCAACTAATGTAGACTTTCCTGCACCTGATGGTCCCGTGATTGCGATAAATTCATTCTTTTTTATCTCAAGAGACAAATTGCTTAACACTTCCGTATTTGCATCGGGGAATTGCACAGAAACAGATCTGAGCAGTATCTGTGGCTGTGATTCAACTTTGGAATGTTCTACAATTACTTTTTGAATTCCATCGTCTTGAGAACCTAAAGACAGGGAATTGAGACTTTGTATGAATTCTTGAGAGGGTCCCATTGCAGCAAATATCTCGAGCATGGCAGTCTGGGCCCGAAGAATTGCAGGAATTAGCCGAAGGCTCAGTACTAGGAAAATTGCAAGTGCGCCAATTGTTGATTCGAAGTCCTTAATTAACAACTGGAAACCTGTCATTGCAAATGCACCAAAAACCAGTGTAACTTCAGCGATATATTTAGGCAGGATAGATAAAAAAGTTTTCCTCCTAACCTCTTTGTAATTAGAAAGTCGATTTTGACGGAATAATTCCTTTAAATAGGGTTGTTGATGAGAAACAAAAATCTCACGAAAAGTAGAGCCACTAAATTCAATGAGTTCGGCTCCAGTGACGCCATAGGAATAAATCTTTTCTCCCGTAGCCTTGAAGACACGACTGAACCGATTGGTGGTCGAAAGGGAGACAATAAAATAAAAAATTATGGCTGGAACAGCAACAGTCCAATCGATTAGGGTTACCCCAATTAGCACGATAATTAAGTAGAATAATTCGGTTATTAACCTAGCTGCATTCCCAATTGATTGAGTGATACATGCGTTTGCGCCAGCGAAAGCTCGCCCGGCAATAACCTGTGGAGTGAGTTTCTTCTTTTCATGTTGGCTAGCGTCTAAGTAGAGTTCAAAGTAGGAACTGGAAAGCATTGCTTCTCTTTTAGACAGAAAGCCTATCGTACGTTTGGTTATTGTTGCGGAAAAAAATGTTTTCCCCATCAGTAAGAGTGCAGTGACAAGACCAAATAATAAAATCATTTGCTCAGGATTTAAATTTGTAATAAATATCAGTGAGTTAATTGAGTCGTCAATTTTGATCTCACCTGTTGATACTAAAGCGATGGCTTGGGAGGCAATTATTCCGATTAGGATTAGTCCAAGAAGATCCGCAGTAGACACGATGATATCTATAGAGATTAAAACGGCGACCCGTCTGCGATCTGCCTTCGATAATAGAAGAAGAGAGCCATTCACAACCTGAAGCAAACTCCTGACCCTAATAGTTAAAGTGCCTAAAATCATAATTAAGATTTCCTCAGTCTCTTCACTTGGATAGCATATAGACCTCGAATCTTACTCTTGTTTTAAGCTTAATTTCCAGTCAATTAATCGGGTTAGACCCCCTGCGAAACTTAAGTTTTAATCTGAAATTGATCTTTAATGTGAGTTCGTAGTTTAAGAATTTAAGTCAGGGTTTCAGGTTGGAGTAATTTCATGGAGTTGAAGTGTGGCAGAGTTATTCTTGTTGATAGTGAAGGTAGATAAGTACCAAGAGGATTGCGAATCTTAACAAGTTCCGTCAATCTGAGTCCTATACTTGGCTTTATTTTATGAGTTTTTCTATTGAAAGATTTGTAAAGACAAAGTGTAATGTTATTTGGAACTATGCATTGCATAAACTTTTTTGTAAAATGTAAATTATAGCCCTATTTATTCATCACCTAGTAGTTTTTGTATTCAGAGTATAGGAATGGGGAATATATTGATATAGTGCAGCCGTGAAGAGGTCGGACTCCAAGAGCGCATTAGCTCTGAATGGTGGAAAACGTAGCGTAAGGTCCAAAATCAGACCTGCTAATCCTATAGGAATGAGAGAATTGATTGCTGCCTGCAGTGTATTAAGAAGTGGCATTCTCTCCAAATTTGTAGGTGAGTGGAATGAAGATTTTTTCGGAGGGCCGCGAGTTAGAGAATTCGAAGCAAAGTGTGAAAATTACTTTGGAGTAAAACATGCAATTACAGTAAATTCTTGGACTTCAGGTTTAATTTGTGCTGTTGGTGCTCTTGACATTGAGCCCGGGGATGAAATCATCGTTCCAACATGGACAATGTCTGCAACCGCAATGGCAGTCATTCATTGGTGTGCAATTCCTATTTTTGCTGATATAAATTTGGAAACTTATTGTATGGACCCTATAGATGTGGAAAGAAGAATTACATCCAAGACTAAAGCAATTATTGCTGTAGATATCTTTGGTAATTCTGCAGCGATGAATGAAATCCTTTATTTGGCAGATAAGTACTCTTTGAAAGTTATCAGTGACAGCGCGCAATCACCAGGAGCAAAATATAGGAATAAGTATGTTGGCACACTTGCTGACATTGGAGGAATTAGTTTAAATTATCATAAGCACATACATACAGGCGAGGGTGGAGTACTTTTCACGAATAGCGACGACTTGGCGTTGAGAATGAGACTTATCAGAAATCACGGGGAGTCCGTTGTCGTTGGTATGGATTACAAAGAGATAAATAATATTATTGGATTCAACTTTAGAATGGGAGAGATAGAGGCAGCGATTGGCAAGCACCAGTTAGGTAGGCTAGAAACAATTGTCCAGCGAAAACGACACCTAGCTAACAGGTTGATATGTGGGATTAAAGATCTTCCTGGCATTATCGTTCCAGAGATAGACTCTGACGTTCGTCACGTCTATTATGTCATTCCAATCCGATTAGATATAGAAGTTGTGAAGGCGGATAGGACTTATATTCTGGATGCCTTAGAAGCTGAAGGAGTGCCCGGAATTGAGAGAGGCTACAAACTTGTACATATGTTGCCGATGTTCCAGAAATGCATTGCCTACGGAAACAGACATTTTCCATTTAATATGTCTAAATTAGAGAGCCTTACTTCATATTTGCCTGGTGCCTGCCCAGTAGCGGAGAAATTACACTACGAAACCTTTTTTAGTATTGCACTGACAAGTTTTGAGTTTTCAGAGCGTAATATCGATGAAATCATTTTATCCTTTCGTAAGGTTTGGCAGAGTTTTGAACAGTCATGAAAAGTAATTCTGACTCAAGACCTAATTCTCAATTTACCGGCCAATTTCAGTTTTTGGAAGTCGTTTCAGATAACGATTGGGATATAGCTCTAAACGAATCAAGACAAAATAACGTATTCCTTTCATCCGAATTCCTAAAGATTTATTCCAATGATTTCTATAGATTTTTTATAACCTTAGAAGATGAAGTGATAGGAGGTTTAGTCCACAATGCCGCTAACCGAGGAAAAGAGGGTGGATCCAACTTTTCTACTTATCACTCGTTATTTTACAGGGATAAGATAATTGATTTATCTGATTTAACAAAAACCTATTCACTATACGCAATAGTAAAAAGACTGAGTTTCCAAGAGAAATTCAGGTTATCACTCCATCCTACATTGACTGACATTAGAGGAGTTGATTGGTTTAAGTTTGATTTCCCTGAAACCTCAGTAAGTTACCAAGTGAAATATACTGGTGAATTAATGTTAGAAAATTTTTGTCACATTGATGAATATTGGAATACTGTGCCAAAGAAACGAAAGCAAGAGTATACAAAATCCTGCGAAATTAATGAATTATTTGTTGGCGATTTGGGTGACCTATCCGACTTCATGGAGATTTACAAGTCAACATTTTTGAGCCAAGGAAAGATTGTCACTGAGGATGAAGTCAATGAAGTTACTCGCATTGCTGCTTCGACAATTAGGTCTGGAATCGGACATCTGCTGGGATCTAAAAATCGCGCGACCGGACAATTGCTTGGCTTTGTATTCATACTAGATCATTGCAACTCAGTTTACTATCTTTTCGCTTCATCTACGAAAGAAGGTAGAGTTTTTCATTCGAATACTTTTCTCCTTGGAGAGGTGATCAAAAAAGGGATTGTAGATAAAAAAGTAAAATTCGATTTTGTTGGACTAAATTCTCCAAAAAGGTCCTTTTATAAGGCTTCATTCAACCCAATATTAACGCCTTACTTTGAGATTTTTAATGCATAAGGAACTTCGTCAGCTATTTAGATATAGCTTACTATTTTGTTACATGTGTATTTGGTTTCGACTCAAGCAAGTTTCGTTTTTTTCGGGTAAGGACCTGCTTGCATGTGTTAACAAGAAACAATTGATGCGTCTTTTGAACAGCTTCAATACTTCACCCCTAAACACTGAACATGTATCAGGTTGCAAGAATGTTGTTTTAGTTGACTACTTTCCAGTTCCTGCATGGACGCTTGTAAACAGTATAATAATCAATAAGATTTGCACTATCAGTAATTCAATTCCGCTGGTGCTGAATTTTACAAAACCGAGTTTTCAAGGAAAAATATTTTTCGAATCACTTGGGTTAAGTTTGTTTACAAGGTTTGATTTTGGACTAACCCAAGTTCCTAAACTTTACAAACTCTACATAGAGGCCCTATTTGGCATGAAAGATAAAACAGCAGTCCTTGACTACAAAATTGATGAAATCAACATAGGTTTAGATGTATACGAAACCTATTTGAAGCTGGGTCATCCTACTATTGATTTGTCAGATCATGCCTTCAAGAAAGTACTTTTTCAGTCAATGGTACAACTCCTAACTTTAGAGAAACTTAATAGAAGACATGAGATTACGGCTGTATTTGCAAGCCATGAAAACTTTATTGGCCCAGGATTATTGACAAAGTATGCATTCCGTTACGAGATTCCAGTTATACTCGCTAATGTCTTTGAGATAAATTTTCCAGAAAAAACTTTTGATAATCATGAAAGATATTCGAGGTACCCACTCTATTTTGATTCCCTGAGTGAACAAGATCAAGAGCAAGGTCTCCAAATTGCGAGGATTGCATTGGAAAAGCGTATTAGTGGGGAAATTAGAGTGAATATGTCCTATCAAGAGAGTTCTGCCTATCACAATAAGATAATTATTAGCCAGTTAAAACCTAGTAAGTCTAAAAAAGTCCTTATCAGCACTCATGATTTTTTTGATAACCCACATGCTTATTCACGCCTATCTTACCCTGATTTCTTCGAGTGGCTTGAATTTTTGGGTAACTTTTCCAGAGAGAACAGAGATTTAGAATGGTACATTAAGGTTCATAGAGATAGAAGTCCTATTGAAGAACAAATAACACTTGAATTTCTAAATAGATATTCGCATATTTCTTGGGTTGACCCAGAAGTAAGTTTTCACCAACTAGCTCAAGAAGGTCTCTCTGTTGCTATAACATGCCATGGATCTATAGGGCACGAGTTACCTTTGCTAGGGGTTCCAGTCTTGAACTGCGCATATAATCCACACATCGCTTATGATTTCAACCTTCACGCGTTATCAATTCAAGAGTTTCGCCCCAAATTTTATGATTGTATCTACAGTAGAACTAAAATTGATGAAAAGCAGCTCTATGAATTTTATTATGTACATAACTTTATGAACCAACCGAATAATTTCAATATTGATGATTTCGCAGAATTTGACTCTTTCACAAATAGACAACAGAATCACTTAGATTCGATTTCATATCTTGTAGAGAGATATACTCTAATCCAGAAAAAAATATTGAAAAATTTGAAAAATTCAATTGGAACTAGAACTATGTATTCTATCGAACTCAGATTGAGTGAGGAATTACGCAAGCTAAATAATACCAAAGGCTTAAAATCTCTTGCTAATTTGGCAGGAGATTTATCTGAAAATTCAAGCAGATGAAAAATTCCATTTTTGATTCGAACAAGGAATTACCTTTAGTTTCAGTTGGGATTCCGATTCGAAATGCAGAAAATCGCTTAGCCCTAGTAATTGAAGGTGTGTTAGCGCAATCGTATCCAAACTTAGAAATAATCATTTCGGATAATGCTTCTACCGATGAATCGTTAGCAATAGCTAGAGCATTCTCAAATATAGATAATAGAATTAAGGTGTATAGTTCTGAGATCAATCGTGGGTTTGTTAATTTCAAATTGTGCCTGGAATCTTCCTCGGGAGTTTTTTTTGTTTGGATGGCAGACGATGATTGGCACTCGAACACTTTCATAGAAGATTGTGTTTCCTGTTTATTAAGAAACATCGATACAATTACGGCAACTTCAGTAGATTGTTTCGAAGGTAAAGAGCGGGAAGTTGCCTCCTGGCGCATCACAGAGTTGATTGATGAGTCAGCTTCAGTTCGAAAACGTTCCCTTTACAAATGTATGTTTGAGAGCCAAGGATTCTTTTATGGTGTTCACCGTACAGATTTGATTAGAAGTATCAAGTTTCCACCTCGATTTATTCCGGGCTGGGATTGGTTAATAATTTTACAATTAGCTTCTAAGGGAAAAATTCGTCGTTTGAAAGGTAACCCTCAGATTATTCTTGGCTCTGGCCGGAGTCAGAGGCCCCTTTATAATCGATTGATAAGAAGAAAAATTCTTGATTTTTTTCTACCCTTTTTAAATGTCCTAATACTTGGGTTCAAACTGAAACTATTCCATGGCATCAGAGAGAAACTTGACTTTCTATTTTTCTGGTTAAAATCGGAGTTAACTCTTTTTCGTTGGGATTTAGGCCTTGTTCGTCATGTAATTAAGATAGGGTTAAGCAAGATTTCTCTGAGATCTTCAAAGTTGGGAAAACTTTCGGATGGTTCAAATAATGAAAGGAATAGCCAATGAGAGTCGTCTATATTTGCAATTGGTATAGCAAAAGCATGGGATACTCAATTGCAAAAATTCCAAAGTATGCCGTCCGTTGTAATATTTCAGCCTCACTGTTAACATCCGAACGTGAGGTTTATGGAGTACGTAGATTTAAGTCCTGGTATAAAGATCACTTGCAAGCCTTTCTAGGTGCTCCTAAGAAAAATTCTGAAATTAGTCAACAAGATGGGTTTGTCTTAATTCGGACTAAAAGTTTCGAAGTTTTTAAACAGATTTATCTATCCCGTCTAAGTTTTTTTCTGCGTCTTTTAAAGCCCGAAATAGTGCAATCTGGAGAACTACTAGGGTTGACTACAGTTAGACTTTGTTTGTTAAAGAACAGGCTTAGATATCAACTTGTGAGCGAGTGTCACATCCATGCCTCAGTTTTTAGTGACTTTAATCGTAAAGATATTTTTACGAAAATCAAGTGGAGAATTTATAGAGATACTATATCAAGATTTATTCTCTCAAAAATCGATTATGTTTTTGCTATAAGTGAGGACTCAGCGTTTATAGCAAACAAATTCTATGGGATTAAAAAAGAAAAGATTTGCACTATTCCAATGGGTATTGATTTTGACTATGTACCTCTCGAGAGCGAATGGCCCGCAATAAGAAGACGCATTAGAAACTTTATAAATATCGAAGAGAATACTTTTCTGTGCATTTATACAGGAAGGATTGGCCCTGAGAAGAAAGTAGATGTATTGGTAGAGGCAGTGCAGCAGCTACAAGTTTTTGGGTTGAACGTAAAGCTTTTATTGATCGGTAATGGTGCCGAGGGTTATCTTGAAAAACTCAGAAAAATAGGGCTGTTTTACCACCTAGATTTTCTAAACCATTCTGAAATTATGGATTACTATGTTTCATCTGACTTAGGTGTATGGCCCTCTCAAGAGAGTATTAGCCAATTAGATGCACTTGCTTGTGGAACACCAATACTTGTAAGCGAGAATATTCAAGCACAAGAGAGAATTTTCGGTGAAATGCTCAAACTTAAGGAAGGAAGCACTGAAGATCTTATAGATAAGATTTTGTATTTCTATAATAATCGACAGTCCTTATTGGACGTTGCGAACCGAGTCAAAAGTTTTGCCAGCGATAATCTCTCTTGGGGTACAACTTTAGACAAGTATTATTCTCTGTACCAGAATTTGTCAGATTCTAAGGAAAAAGAAACAAGATAGGACTACCATCTTAAATTCAGAAACCTGGAATCATCTTTAAACCGATCTATTAATCCCTGAAATTCATCATGATCTGTTAGTAAAACTATTAGGTTTGCCCTTTTAAGCGAATCGCTAAGTTCATGCATAGGTCTAAGAAACTTAATGTCTTTGTTATGATGATCACCAAGGTGAGGGTCAAAGCAATGAACATGAGTCCCCGTCGATTTGATGAAAAACCTAACCACCTGTAGTGACGGACTCTCACGAATATCGGACGAATTTGCTTTATATGAAAGACCAAGGAATACGATTAGAGAGTCGGAACTATTCTTCTTATCTAGCCTGCTTTTTATCCTGGCTATCATTTCCTTTGGGCGATTAGAGTTAGTGACGCGTGCAGCTCTTATTACTTCGACATTATTGAACTTCCCATTAAGCAAAAAATAGGGGTCAACCGCAATGCAATGTCCACCAACCCCCGGTCCAGGGCGAAGAATTTGAACGCGCGGATGCAAATTGCTCAGGCGAATTACTTCTCTAACATCTAACCCTTCAGTGTTGGCAATACTTTCCAGGTTATTCGCAAAGGCAATATTGACATCTCGGAAAGCATTCTCGGAAAGCTTGACCATTTCAGCAACTTTTGTAGACGTAAAGACAAGCTGTCCTCTAGTTATTTTGCGGTAAATATCCGCTGCTCTTTCAGCAGCTTTAGGACTTGATCCACCAATAATACGATCGAGAGTACTAAGTTCGGCCATGATGCTACCCGGTAGAATTCTTTCGGGGCAGTAAGCAAAGTCAAGCAGGAAGTTTTCAGTTGAGTTTGAATTTCTATCAAATAAGTCTAAACGGGCTTTTTTGGCAAGTTCAATCAAGTAATCTGTGGTCCCAATTGGGCATGTTGACTCGACTATAATTAAGTTATCTTGTTTTGCTTTTGCAAGCACAGCATAGAAAGCATCTTTTACATGACTTAAATCTGGAGAATAGTTATCCATGATTGGAGTTGGAACACATATGATGAATGCATCAGCTTCTTCAACTGTTTGTATAAATCTCAGCTTCCCCAAATTTAAATTCTTGTTTAATAATTGATCTACCTGCTCCTCATCAAAATCAACAATTCCCATTTGGAGATTTGCAATCCTTTGTGAATCTGTGTCCTGACCTGCGACTTCGAATCCAGCTTCGACCAAGGCTAGACATATTGGCAGCCCAATATATCCCGTTCCGAGAACAAGTATTTTCAATTTACCCCCAAAAGCGTATTTATGTGATTCCTGGAATATATGGAGCTGAAACCATCCCCAAAAGGGTTCGTAAAGAGCGTAGTCAAACCTCGAGATTCAAAAGAAGTTGCATCCAATAAAAATTCCTCACACTTTTCTACGAGTACATCTCTTCTTGTATCAATAAGTTCAACTACTCCAGCTTTGAGACACTCCTTTCGCTCAGTAGAATTTCGCAATATTAAAGTTTTCACGCCATACGAAGGTACCTCCTCCTGAATTCCGCCAGAATCAGTCAACACTAGTGAACTCAAACGCAAAATGTTTTGAGTATCCCTATATGAAAGTGATTCACTTAAGTGAACTCCCTTTGTTTTCTCTAATTTCGCATTCACTATTGAACTCACCGATGGATTAGAGTGCACAGAAAAAATAAAACTTATATTCTTGTGTCTTTTGGCCAATTGGTTAATGGCGTCAGTAACTCTAGTAACGCCACTCCCAAAATTTTCCCTTCTGTGGCAGGTCACAAATACGATTTTAGAACTTGAATCAATTTTAGACTCAAGACTCTTGGGCAATAATGCACTTTTGTTTTCTTTAAAAATAGTAGTTAATGTATCAATGGCAGTATTGCCAACTACCTCGATAATTCCCCCAGCCCGTTCGTTCACTAAGTTACTCTTTGCAACTTGGCTAGGACATAGATTCAAACTTGCAATAGTTGAAATTTGTCTTCTGAACATCTCTTCTGGGAATGGCGAGGATAAGTCATAAGTTCTTAATCCAGCTTCAAGGTGAGCGACTGGAATTCTCTCAAAAAATCCAGACATGGCCCCTGCAAAAGTGGTTGTTGTGTCACCTTGGACAACTATGAGGTTAGGCTTAACTGTTGTAACAATTCGTGTGGCTTGATCAAGTATTGAACTAGTTACGCTTGAGAGAGACTTATTTTCATTAGTTTCCAATGAAAAGTGCGGAGAGAGAGAAAATTCCGCCAGCGTATTAGTTAACAAATTCTCCTGTTGATTCGTAGAACACAAGAAAATCTCATAGGAGCGATCTTCTGCCAATGCTTTCAGTAAGGGAAATAGCTTCACGACTTCTGGGCGTGTGCCAACAAAAACTAAAACTTTTTGGACGCTAATCGCGAATTCTCCACTCTTCTCTTAAAAAGTGTAATGAAAAACCCCAAAAACATCTTTGTTCGCTTGTTCCTTTTAACTAGCACTTTACAGTAATCAACTATAAGGCATATCGCAGATTCCAAATTACTTGAGATTTTATGTCTTTTTCTTATTTCCTCACGCTCTAGAATTGAAAGCAGTCTATTCTCCGGTCTTTCTGAATACCCTCCGATGAATACATCTGAAAATACTTCACTTACGATGGTTTTGCTGGAACTTTCTTGAATTCGTTTTAATGCATAATCATAGTCTGCAGCGATTTTAAAACGTGTATCAAAGAGCGTTCTACCTTCAATTGGCTGCATAGAAAAAATCATAGAGGGATGTGGGACCATTGCGGATTTGAGATGTTCAAAGTTAGGGTTATATACTCGACTCTCTCCATTTGAATAGTGGAGTAGACTTCCTCCTAGGAGAAACTCTACATTAGGCTTATCATTGTATTCCTCAACAAGCGATTCCAAAATACCTTCGCGGAGTGCATCGTCAGAGTTTAAAACTGTAAAGAAAGTTCCTCGAGCAACAGTTAATCCTTTGTTCATGGCAAAGTATATACCGAGATCCACTCCAACTAATAATTTTATCCATGTATAATTCTTACTCTGCACAAAATTAATGGTGCCATCCGTGCTACCACCATCAATTATGAGATGTTCTACTTTCCATCCGAGAGGAATCCTAATATTTCTCACACTCTCTACGCATCTATTTATTGTCCTTAAAGAGTTTAAAGAAGGAGTGATTATTGAAAAAGTATTATGGTCCATTGGCAATCTCGATATACGTTTTAATGTGCTGCTCCGCGCATGATTTCCAGGTGAAGTTCTGAGTAAAATACTGTCGACAATTCTTACTAACTTGAAATTCTTCAGGATTCTCAAGCATACCTCGCATTACTTGGGCAAGAGTAAAAGCTTGATCGGGATCAAACTGCGTCACACAACCTGAATATAGTTCCCTATGAACCGGGATATCAGAGCAAAGAACACTAATTCCATCCGATAGAGCATCCAAAATCGGAAGGCTGAAGCCCTCGTACCTCGAAGTCACAATAAGAGCAATGGATTCACGCATAATGGTCCACAATTGGCGATCCTCACATAATAGACGGACGACAGTAATTTCAGGAGCCAATGTGTTGATGCTGAGTAATTCATCACTAGAAAATTCTTCGCCCCCTATCGCAATTATACCAAAAGATTGTGACTCCTTTAGAAGTTTAGCTGCGTCAAGTAAGAGACTAAAGTTTTTATAGTTATGACGATTTCCCACGTAAACGAAGTAATGGAAATTAGGAAGTTTAACATCAATAGCGTTTCGCAACGAGCTTGTGCCAAGGTGTATCACCCGCGTTGGGATTCTAAAGTTTGTCAAAGATTCGAAATCCATTTTTGTTGTGTTTGAAATACATATTAGATTATCAGTAAATTTTAATGATTGCCTTTTTTGGCCAAAGCGAAAGGTTAGTTTAGATTCTAATTCAAGTTTCTCTGGTACCATATCGTAGAGAGTATTGATTGTTTTAGCTCCATGATTCTTTGCCAATTTAACATTTTTTGCATTAAAAAATGTTTGATGATACATGTCATGCTTGAGCACAGTACTCCAATTGGGCTTTACTACAGGGACATCAGATTTCATTTTTGCCAATAATGCGTTATCCTTCCCATCAGCCCAAACTTCAATTTTAAACAATTGATTTGATATTTCTAATAACCTTGGAATTAGTTCTGAAAAATATCGAGATATGCCACCAACTTTTTGAAGTTGCCAAATTTCCGGACCAAATATCAGTTTGTTCATAACAGATGTCACCTTGTGTACTTAAAGATTTTGTTCTTAAAGATGTATATGGCCCACTTCACAATTTAACATTAGCCTAAATTGATCTAAAGCGGATTTAGGCTGAGTTAAAGAATGATTCTCTTACCTTGTGGCTGGGGACGGGATCGAACCGTCGACCTCACGATTTTCAGTCGCACGCTCGTACCAACTGAGCTACCCAGCCGAGGAATTAATCGCGACCCAGACGGGACTTGAACCCGCGACCTCCGCCGTGACAGGGCGGCGCGCTAACCAACTGCGCTACTGGGCCAAACTTTGAAATCCTTAATTACTTCAACATCGCGTCCCCAACGGGATTTGAACCCGTGTTACCGCCGTGAAAGGGCGATGTCCTAGGCCCCTAGACGATGGGGACGAATGAAGTGGGAAGCATAGCGAAGTTCTAACGTCTTCACAATGCAGCTCCATTTTATAGAGTGGCTTGATAGTCCATCTTATCCTGCAATCCCTTCAGGTTCCCATCCCAAATATCCATTCTTGAAGAAGAAATATTTCTAGAAATGAATAAAACTTTGACATATCGATAGGCCAATCTCCCGCGTAAATTTACCAGCATTAATAGTCGGAAATCTGAGGTTCATGTAACCTATAGGTTGTGTTTAAAAGTTTGCAACTCCTAAAGAACTTTATAGTTTGGCAAAAAAACAGTTTTGCTCTTCCGGCACCACCGAATATTAAGCATAGAGTTTTAGCTCGATATTTAAATAACCTCGAAATTGTTATAGAAACTGGAACATTTAGAGGTGAATCTAGCCAAGTACTTTCCCAGATTTGTGGACGAGTTATAACCATTGAACCTGACCAAAAGTTATATGAGAGAGCCAAATTGATTCTTAAAGAATTCAAGAATGTTGAGATAATTAACCATAGAAGTGAGGCCATATTGGAGGCCCTTGTGAGCCAAGCAAAAGGAAAAATAGGCTTTTTTCTCGATAGCCATTTTTGTGGTCCGGGTACACACAGAGGGCCTTCCGTATCGCCAATTAAATTTGAACTAGAAATCATTGGCAGGCTCTGTAAACAATTCCCTAAGGTAGTCGTATTGGTTGATGATTTAAGATATTTTGACAAGAGATATTATGGTGATGACTTATATCCAAGTCTAAATTTTTTGATTGAGTGGTGCAAAGATCATGGATTTGATTGGAGAGTCGAATACGACATTCTCATTGCGATTAGAGAACAGGCTGATACAGCTCCAATTGATTAAATCCATGAATTACTTTGAATCTCTCTTATGAAGCTTTATCTTCTGCCATTAAAGAAATTTAACTTCGTTATTATAATTAAACGAAGTAAAGAAATAACTCCACGAGCTCCAAGAATGAAAGTCATTTTAGACTTTCCGTATTCTCGCCTTCCTACTTCGATAGCAATTGAGTCATAGCTCAAACCAGAGTTAATGATTTTATGTGCAGATGCAAAAAAGAAGTCATAATTAATTGGATAGTCTTGAAGCATTACCTCCTTAACAGCCGTTGACAGGCTATACCCACGCAAGCCACTGCTCATATCTATTTTAGTCTTAAAGAATAGATAAGTGACGAGGTGGCCTCCATAGGCAAGCATTCTTCTTAACAGGGACCACCTTTTCAGCCTCTGAGACAATTTGTACCTACTAGTGAAGGTGATATCGTGAGATATTACAGAGTCAAACACACTCTCAATATCTTTTGGATTATGGGTGAGATCAGCATCCATAGTTATTGCAAAATCATATTTGTTTAAAAAAGCATAATTCAATCCATCGAGATGGGCTCTACCAATTCCTTTTCTTGACTCGCGACGCAGGTAGTAAACATTCGAAAGCGACTTTTCTAATTCTGTCAGAAATTCTCTGGTGCCATCTATAGACCCATCATCAACGATTAGAATATCTGGTTTCATTTTCAGGGAATTTAACTCAGGAAGTAATATTTTGAGCCCCGGTAATTCATTAATTACAGGAAGTATCACCAAGACTCTGTTAGATTCAGTCATTAATTGAATACTACTCTCGCAAACGAACAAAGCTAAAGTTGCCATCCTGCACGAAAAAAAACTGCTTGAAGCAGTTCGGTTTACTCTCATTTGGGATCATAATCCACTGAACGCCCAATATTTCTGAGGCACAGAGCTGGGAGGGGTTGCTAAGTAAGTCGCGCGCTGTATTTACTCTTTTTACCCATTCAACTAAGTCGTCTGGAAAAAAAGGAACACTTTTGTAGTCAACATATAGAGAGAAACGATATTCTGATCTCAAGTTAGAGAATTCCTCCAGAACTACACCGGCTCCCCAGTTACGAACTTCAGATAGGTCCTTCGAGGAAATAAAAATATCCTTACTATGCTTCCAAGCAGAATCAACCTGCGATTGATTTTGAAAGCCCACGAAAAGAGTAAAAATCATAATTAACGTTAAAATAACAATTGAAACAATCGCTTTCTTAAAGAGCTGAAAAAATACAACCAGCAATAGCAGCACTGCAAACCTAGTGTTAGACACAGAGAGCAACACAAGAATTAGAAGATAAAGAAAGGTCTTGACTTTCTCAAAGTGTTTTTCTCCAATAAAATTGAAAAAATCCACAAGAATATAGGCCACTGCTAAGGGATATAGCAATCCTGTTATTCGCCATGGTAGAGAGAGTGATATCGCGGGGTTAAAAGCAAAATACTGTGATAAAAGAATTATTATCGTAATAATTGCCAAGTTTTGAAAAAATAAAGATTCCACTGCAGCCCTGTAGCTATTACTTAACAAAACTACAAACATGATAATGATAATGACTCGCAGCGTGCTCTCCAACCCCATGAAATATGTTGGGACAGCATGATAAGGAATTCTCTCTATTGATAGAAAGTACTGTGCTTCATGAAATTCAAGCCCCTGTGATCTTAAAGTTGCCCAGATAAATCTCAAATTGAATAGAGAAATAATTACTAAAGTTGAAAAGGCAGTATACAAATGGTAAGAATTTAACTTGCGTTTTTTAGTAATTGAGAGCAAAAAACTGAGGTACAGAATGATTCCTGATACGATTAAGGATGGATGAAAAGTGGCAGCAATCAAAAGATAAATGTTGAAAAGTCGGAAGTTGGAATGGTTTTTGGATATGCCATTTAAGTCTCGGCAATGCCTAATCAAATAATAGCTAGCAACGATAAGAAAAATTCCAAAAGAAGAGGGTTGCAGGCTAGGCGAGAAAACACCCATGCCAGCAATACCCCAATCAATTTCTAATGTAAAATTGGATAGAGTCAGAGCTAATACAGACGGAAAAAGAAAAGGAAGAGATTTATTATTGTGATTTAAAAAAAGTAATCCTATTTTTGTTAAGTACAAGAAACCTAAGCCGTTCAGAATTATTCCAGCAAGAACAATCCCATGAATGTTGAAATTTAAATATATAATTTTCGAAAAGTTTGTAAATATGTAATTAGCATCAGATGTAGTGAGGTACCAATCATTTTGCAGCTGAGCAGCCGATGGATTTATAGCCCGTAAGATGTACTGGAACTGATTTCCAGAGATTGTATTTGACCAGCCAACATGAAGTCCTCCGAGCAAAAAAGCATAAAATGAGGAAATCCATTTAGAAGTGAAGGTTCTATTCATTGTATTAATTGTTGAGTCATTTCTAAAAGAAGTGCTCGAGGAGACTTTTGGGTTTGCCAACCCAATTTGTTTTTTGCCTTGTTTGCATCTCCAAAATAACCTGTTTTGCTTGAGGACAATTTAGTAGGCAAGATTTTTTCCCAATCAATACCCAAGTCCATACAAACTTCTTTAACGACCTCCCAGATCTCAAAGTAAGAGTTTGATCCTAAGACAAAATCTTCAAGTTGATTCATCTCAAGTATCTTGAGAATACCATTGGCTATTTCATGAGCATCAGATATGTCAAGCTTAATACTTAGGTTTTGAAACTCCAATTTATTCTTTCGCTCAAATAAAATCTGGACTAGCTGTTGAGCAATTCTTGGAAATAAGAAAAAATCTTTTGATAATGCAGACGTGTGATTAAACAATATGGCTCCAGAAATATTGAGCCCATCATTTCTTGCATTTTTTAGGCAACTCCAAGCTTGAAGCTTAGTCTCTCCATAGTAGCTTAACGGAGAGGTTTGGCTTTCTTCGTTGATTTTATTTGGGAGAGTTACAGGTGCGAACATGTGAGCTGATAAGGAAATGACTGATTTACAATCAAGATTTACGTGTTTTTGATAGTCAATAATCTCTTTGGTCATATTTACGTGAACTCTTTTCATCTTTGTACGATATTGATTTGAATCACTGTTTAACTCGCTGCTTTGATGAAGTCCTGCTGAGTGCACAATTATCTCTGGTCTAACTATTCTAAGTATCTGCCGGAAATCGATTGACTCTAGAGAAAAGGTTCGTTCGTGGTCTCTATCTTTTAAATCCGCACATTTTGAGTGTCTTGCAACCACTTTTGATACCTTAAAGCCCCGTTCCGATAGCAATTTTGTCAGTATCTGCCCATCCTGGCCATTCGCTCCTGTTATAAGGCTTTGCACCCGTATATTATGTAGCAATACGTAGCCGAGAAGAGAAATGATTGAACAAGTGAGTCATTTATTATGTCGAATTTGTCATTCTGGCGAATTGGAAGAGATTTGGAACCTTGGGAGCTTGGCTATGTCTGGCGTGTTCTACTTTCCTGAAGAAGAACAAGACTTTGCCGAAATTTCCTTTAATTTTTGTACCAACTGCGGTCTTTCTCAACTAGGAGAGGGATACGAAAATTCAAGGCTCTATGGATCACGATATGGCTATGAATCACACTTAAATTCCTCAATGGCAACCCACTTGGTCGAAAAAGCGAAGAAATTGGAAGAGAGATATGTAAGCGATAGACAGGGCGTGTTTGCAATTGATATAGCAAGCAATGATGGAATATTGCTTTCTGGCTTTGGTTCAAGAGTATCAAGATTGATTGGAATTGACCCTCTAATAAGTAAATTTCAAGATCATTACCCAGATAGAGCGGAAAAACGTCAGGGATTCTTTTCTGATCATATAGTTAGCGATATATCTAAACACTCAGTTGATATCATAACGAGCTGCTCTGTGTTGTATGACATTGAATCGCCAGTTTCTTTTGCACGGACGATTGGTAGCCTTCTCAGCAACAAAGGAGTCTGGCATACTGAGCAAAGCTACCTACCTTTAATGATTGAGACATTATCTTATGACACGATATGTCATGAGCACTTGTTGTACTTGCGTCTTGCGGACATATTTGAGATTTGCCAAAAAAGTGATTTGAAAATTATAAACGTGGAGTTCAATGACGTCAATGGTGGTAGTGTGGCAGTTGACATTGCTCGAAAAGATTCAAGTCATAAAGAGGTGGCTAATTTAAGACAACTGATTAACGACGAAGAATCGAGCACCATTATCTGGAGGGAGAAACTCAAACAATTTGTTTTAAAAGCTGAGCATCATCAAAGAAAACTTAATGCCTTGCTTAAACAGTTTAGAGGTCAAGGATTTGAAATTGTAGGTTTAGGAGCGTCTACGAAAGGAAATATTCTCTTACAAACTTGTGATTTGAGTTTTATAACTCGAATAGGTGAAGTTAATCCCAACAAATTTGGCCTTCTAACGCCGGGAACTAATATAAAAATAGTGCCCGAGAGCGAAATTCTAAAATTAGATTCAAGCCATAAATTGTGCGCCCTTATCCTTCCCTGGCATTTCAGCCAAGGCATTAAGGCTAAATCTAGAGAATTTCTGCAAAGCGGTGGTGTACTCGTGATTCCCCTACCTTCGATTGAGATTATTGATCGCCATGGATCACGAATTGTCGAATGACGATTCAGGGTAATTTCCCTGCAATTACATACTCCAATAGAATGATCTCAGGGTCTTTAGCTCAGTCGGTAGAGCAACGGACTTTTAATCCGTTAGGCTCATTTAACGCCCCCGAACAGATCCAACTAAGAACTACGACCAACCCTTATTTTACGCTCAGATTAGCACGTAACCCCCATTTCGGGTGTCTAGTCATTACGCGTTAGTACACCCACCTGCCAATAGTTTTTGGTACAGGATTGGTACAGAAGCGAACTCACGTATGTAACCGAGTACTCGTAATTCTGCTCCAATTTCCCCGAACACCATAGCAATCCAGCCCAATAGCGATAGGCTCGTTGCATCGCAGTGGCAAAAAAAGTAAAAACTGAATTGGTCTAACACAGTTGCTCTTCGAATTTGTTGGAAAGGGTTCCAAATGGCTAACCAGGGCAATGGTTCAGATTGGAATGATCCAAATAGTGGGGGAACATCTTGGATCGATCCTCTATCTATGGACTATCACATGAAGCAATGGACGGAACTAAAAGAGAGCACCAAAGCTTTTTCAGAATTTTTTAGTAATGAATTATCTAGGTCCAAAAGCATAATAGATATAGGAGCAGGTGCTGGCGCCGCAACCTATTACCTCGCTAATAGAAATTCAGGAACAGATTTCATAGGTTTAGATAACTCAGAAGAAAAAATTGATATCGCTAAAAAAACTTCAAGAGAATTCAATTTAACAAATCTCTCATTCGATACTGGCGACTGGTTTAATCTTGACAAGAAGTGGGGGGGGGTTGACGGAGTTATATCATTGCAAACTTTAAGTTGGTTGCCAGAAATGAGAAACCCTATGACTCAAATTTTCGAGGTTATTAAACCGAATTGGATTGGGCTTATGAGTCTATTTTATGAGGGCGATATCTCTTGTAGAATTGAAGTATTCGAGCATAGTAGAAGTAGAAAGACTTTTTATAATGTTTATTCACTGAAAAAATTGAATCGAATAGCTGCTGAGTATGGGTATGAAATTTTTAAGTCGAATCGCTTCGATATTGAAATAGATATTCCAAAACCTACAAATATTGACCTAATGGGTACTTTTACAGAGAAAATTGAAGGAAGTTCGGATGTTAAACGATTACAAATTTCTGGACCATTGCTTATGAATTGGTATTTTGTATTAATAAAGAAAATTCAATAGCACGGAACTTAGGTATTATCGGTCAATAAAGACCCGTTACTACCCCCGCCTGTGGGTAACTGCATACCGCAATCTCTTGCTCAAAATTACTATCTCTATTCCTGACCACTCTCTACCAGCAAGATATAGAGAGTGGTCAGGAACAATTAATTTTGTTTGTAGTAGCGGAGGAAGTAACGGGTAGTGGTTAGGTGTACTTAACGGGTATTACTAGGAGTATAGGAGAGTAAAAGAAGCGCGGTGGTAAAGAGATTTGTAGGGTTATGGGCGAAGAGCTTGGCTTAGAAGGTTTCTCGGTCTTTCGGGAAATTGGCTAACAAATTGAATGGATTATTAATAAAAGCGATCATAGTTTATGCAATAACCAACCAACTTGCCACGATCTCTGGATTAAGGAATAATGTAGTTAGTTAAAATTAAATAGCTTGAGCCCGTAGCTCAGTTGGTAGAGCAAAAGACTTTTAATCTTTGGGTCCTCGGTTCGAGCCCGAGCGGGCTCACTATCTAGAAAAATTGAGTTGAATAAATGCGTTCTAAGAATTTTCTTTGAACAGGGAGGATCTGCGGATTACTCATGTCTTGAATCGACCAATTCAACTTATTGTCAGCCCGAGCTACATCAAAACATTCGGCAAATTTTCTCACCGGCGGTCGGTTGCCTTGGCTTTGGAACAATTTGGCGAATCTTTGGAAGATGAGGTTTGAGCGACGCGTTGGCCTTTTTAATAGCACTCTTTATGGACCCCCAGCTTTGGTCTACTCATATTAGAACTCTGTTAAGCGCAATAAGAATAATGTAGGGCTAGAGGTCTGAAATCGGGGGTTAAAGGCAAATAGTCCGTTTTGTCCTTTGACCGCGACAAATTCACACGTAATTCGTAGAATCGAGTAGAGGCGGCGACGGTCGACTCTGTAGTACAAACCGGTATGCAATTAGGGGCTCTGCACAGTGGAATTACGCAAGAAATCTGCCTCCGCAGGTCTGAAAGTCTGGACCGTAGCGGAGCTTGGTGCTTTCTACACAGAGCATCGTAGTGAGCTCATCGCCCACGCCTCACGAATCCTCAAAGATAGAGCTAAAGCTGAAGAAGTAATCCAAGATGTCCTGATCAAGGTCATGCTCGCCGCCCCTGAGCTTGAATCAACTGATCACGCACTTGGCTATATGCATAGAACAATAGAGAACCTTTGTATCGATATCTTCCGTATCGAAGGTCGTCGTCCAAACCTTGTGGTTTTAGATGATGCCTCAGCAGAGCTTGAATCAAAGTGGGTCGATAACAAGGACCACGTTGACGTAATTGCTGCTGCAGATGATGCTGCAATTGTTAGACAGGCCCTTGCAATGCTCTCACCTGCAGAGCGCGCAGCTCTTGTGATGTGGGAGATGGAAGGAAGATCAACTGCAGAAATTGCAGCAGAGCTTGGTATTAAAGAATCTGCTGTTAGACATACTGTCTC
>Ga0169931_10002851_pt1 | contig 27886 bp, 22 predicted proteins | sample Kivu_15m_20L_FD_129675 | JGI IMG/M metagenome (GOLD analysis project Ga0169931, IMG submission 129675) | Freshwater microbial communities from Lake Kivu, Western Province, Rwanda to study Microbial Dark Matter (Phase II) - Kivu_15m_20L... | ecosystem: Environmental > Aquatic > Freshwater > Lake...
GTTTTATCCCAGAAACCTTTTTCTACTGCATTCTTGTGTATTTGTTCTGCTAACTCATCAAACATTTTTTACATCCTCCATTATTACTGTGCCGTCTTTTGTTTTGCCAAACTCAAATCTATATACACTACCTGCTTCAACATTCATATATGCTTTTGGAAATGCCGTTGGAAATACTGTGACTGCATGTAATTCTCTAGCAGCATCAGCCAGAGTTAAAGATGCCATCTTCTTGCCAGTCTTAGTAGTTCTTGGCTTAAAAGAAACGACAAACATCTCATCATCTTTATAAGGCAACATCTTGTAGTTTAAAAACTTAATCAATGGATCTTTAGAATCTTTTATTTCATCAGCAGGTATTGAAGATACAACCCTATTGTCATTTGCAAGAATAATATAAGTGCGACCAGCCTCAATAGACGTGTTTTCTTCATCAAAGATTCCCACACTCCCTGTCTTATCTAAAAACTCTATCCTTGACCAACCTTTTGATCTCTTAATTGATTTTACCATACCCATTAAAACGAATGCGCCCTTTTCTTCATACTCTTCAATATCATTTATATAAGCATAATAATGTTGTGGCACTGGCATGTTAAACTCAGGAAGATTAAGATATTCGTATAGATTTTCCTTAACCTTTTCTGGATCTGCTGGGTTATCTGTAAAAGTCAGAGCACCTATAGAATTCATTGCTTGAAGTGCACGAGAATTTACTCCATTACCTTTTGTAAATGTAAACTGTTCAACATCTTGATATGAACTAAATGGTCGTGCTGATATATATCTTTCTGCAATTTTGTCAGAAATAAACTTAATAGCACTAAGTCCAAAGCGAATGCCTTTACCTTCAATCTTAAAGTCAATATCTGAATCATTAATATGAGGCAACTTTATGCTAATGCCCATTCTTTTTGCCTCAATAAGATATTCAGTTCTTGCATCTTTATCTTTTTCGTTCTTTAACAATGCAAACATAAACTCTATTGGGTAGTAGTATTTGAGCCACGCCGTCCAATACGAGAGAGTAGAGTAAGCAACGGCATGTGATTTGTTAAACGAATATCCCGCATGTGCTTCAAAATCGTGCCAAAGATCCAAGGCATCATTAGGAGCAACATACCTAGAAGCCCCTTTAATAAATTTGTCTTTAAACTCATCAAACTCCCTCGCATCCTTTTTCTTACCAATAATTTTACGAACCTTATCTGCCTCTGCCATTGTCATACCGCCAAGTTCAACGCAGGCCTGCATAACTTGCTCCTGATACAAAATACAACCATAGGTTTCTTCTGTAAAGGGTTTCATAATCTGATGAAGATAATTAATGTTTTGCATACCATGCTTACGCATAATATATTCTTTACCAATAGTGTTCATAGCACCTGGACGAACAAGAGCATTTGAAGCAGCAAGTTCTGCAAGATTCTTTACACGCATTTTAACAAGTAGATTCGTATACGGCGCTGCTTCACACTGAAAAACGCCTTTTGTATATCCATCAGATAACATGTCATAAACATTTTTATCATTTATGTCTATAGATAAAACATCTATCTTTGTTCCTTCTCGCTCTTTTATAATATCAATACAGTCTTTCATTACGCTTAGTGTCTTTAGTCCAAGCGCATCAATTTTAATTAAACCAATCTTTTCGGCCTCTTGCATATCAATTCCAACAACTGGAATACGCTCATCAGAACCAGTTGATGATCTTGTCTCTAGTGGAGCATGTCTAAATATTGGCTCTTTGCTAGTAACCACACCAGCAGCATGAATTCCAGTTCCTCTAATTCTTCCACGCAACTGTTCTCCATAGATTTCAACCTCTGGATATTTGTCTCTAAACCATACAGTTGTTTTTGATGTGCAATACTCATCCCATGTATCAATAGTCTTTAGAACTTTATTTACATCTGTTAGAGGTATGTTAAGTACCCTCGCAACATCACGAACAACACCCTTGTCTTTAAAGGATAAGAAGGTTGCAATAGATGCTACGTGGCGATATTGTCTAACTAGATAATCTTTTACATCTTCACGACGAGAGTCTTGAATATCTGTATCAATATCAGGAAAGTCATTACGTTCAGGATTAATAAAACGGAAGAACAATAGTCCATGCTCTATCGGATCAATCTCTGTTATGCCAAGAAGGTAACAGACTAAAGAACCAGCAGAAGAACCTCTACCTGGACCAACCAGAATTCCTTCTTTTTTAGCCCAGTCAATCATATTTTGAACTACTAGAAAGTATGCAGCAAAGTTTTTATCTTTGATAATTTGCAATTCTTCACGAAGTCTTTGCTCATATATGTCGTTGCCAAGCAGTTCAGATGTAAGTTTCTTTTCTTCAAGTCCTTCAAATGCTAGGCTTGCTAATTCTTCATCAGGGTTTTTATATTGTGCTGGTAGCAAATCTAAGCCATCTTTAATATCATAATCAGAAACAGACTCTGCTAATAGTAGTGTGTTTGAATATATGTCTGCTCTATCAATACCCTGCGCTTCCATGGCTAACTTAATTTCTTCATAAGATAGAAGATGGATTTTAAAATCTTTGAAAGTCATCTCTCTATCTTTGCCATAAAGAGCATCAAGTCTGTCCATCATACATGAACATTTTTTTGCCTTATCATAAGAAATATCTTTGGCAACCTTAGCGTGGGTATTCATTAACAATTTAAACTCTTGTACTTCTCTTTGAGACTCATCAACGTGGTGGCAGTCTGGAGTTACGATAACCTTTACGCCAAACTCATCTGCCAAATCTATAAGATATTTATTTATCTCTGGCTTATTGTGTGGCATTACTTCTATATAATAGTCTCCACCAAAAGTATCTTTAAACCAAGAGATATACTTTTTGGCTATAGCAAACTCTTCTTCCTCAAGTGCTTTAACTAGAACACTGCTTGGGCAGGCAGAAGAAACAATAATTCCCTCTTTATATTTTTCTAGTATCTTAAAATCAAATCTGGGCTTCTTAAAAAATCCTTCTGTCCAAGCCAACTCACTAATCTTATTTAGATTCTCTAATCCTTTTTGATTCTTGGCTAGAAGGATAATGTGATTATAAACAAGATCTTGTTGACCTTCTCTTTCAGATTTATCTCTTGTATCAGAGATATCTGCACACATATATCCTTCTAGACCAAGGATTGGTTTAATACCCTTTTCTTTTGCAGTACGATAAAACTCACGATGACCAGAAAGGGTTCCGTGATCTGTAATCGCAATTGCTGGCATACTCAAACTTACTGCACGGTTAGTGTACTCTTCTGGAGTACCTATTCCGTCAAAGAGCGAGTAATGAGTATGAAGATGTAAGGGTACGTAATTCATTTACTACCAGTCAATATTCGTTGCCGAATTGCCTGGAGTATCAAATCCAAGATAGAACGCTTCTTGCTCAGCATAAGGAATTTTGTTTAAAGCCTTCTCCAATGGAAATGGCGTTACCTTAGACCAGTCAAATGGTTCTTTATCTGGACTACCTGGAATTAATGTGTAACTTGTTTCAGTTCCCTGTCCGTTACGCTTTAACTTCCATGAAAGATTAGAGATGCTACCTGTTTCAAGTGCATACTCACGAATTGTATTAAATGCAGATTGCTTGCTTATTCCCATAGCCCAAATTGCAGCATATGGCTCTTCAATGCCATCATCAACAAGAACATTGCAATAGAAGCGAAGACGACCTCTCCAGCCAGCCTTTGGATCTTTACGATGCATTTCTTCTGCCCAGTCACGACCTTCTGTTTCCATTGTGTCTAGAGCACGACGCTTGTAGTCTTTTGGATTTGTGTGTTCTTTTACAACAAGTGCTAGACCACGATCAGCACTATAGTTTGCGGACTCATCATCAAGTTCTTCAATGAATCTTAGTTTAACTGCTTGTCCATCTGCTAGTTTTAGCCAGCGAACTTTTGTTCCAGTTCCTTCGTATTTTGGTTTGTCGACTAGGGCATTAATGTTCTTTAGTCCCTTTACAATAGTCATAGTTTTCTCCTTATATAAGTTGTTTATTTATTGTAACATAGCAATGATAGAATTGTCAAATTGGTATTCAAGTTTTTTAATAGCATCATCATCCATATCGCCAATATCTTTGTATTGTTTTTCTAGTTTGATTATTGTTATTTTTGACCCCAATTTCTCAATTAGACGGTCAGCCATAATTGAGCCTGCTTCATCATTATCTGCTACTAGTACCACATTAGTGAAATACTTTTCTAATAGTTTCATCTGGCTTGATGAAACGTTAGCCCCCAGCGTAGCAACTGCAGGGAAACCTACTTGGTCTAATCTAATTGCATCAAAAGATGATTCAACTACATACGCAAACTTTGATGTCTTTACTCTGTGCAAATTAAATAATATTTTGCTCTTAGGTAATCCTGGTGTATTTTTAAATTCTTTACCTTCTATTGTTCTTGCAACAAATCCAATACACATGCCGTCTGGAGAATGCATGGGAACTATTACAGAGTCTTGTTTTTCAGAGTAGCCTAAATCAAACTTAATCATAGAGTCTTTATTAATTCTGCGACCTTCAAAATAAGATACAGATCTAGGACTTTCCATAGCCTGCTTGTTTAATCTTTTAATTAATAACTCATCATACTGAACAAAATCAGGAGCAGCATACAAAGCCTTATTAACAACATCTTCAAGATTTGTTTCTATTTCTTTACTCTTTATATATCTAACAGATTCAAAATAAGACCTACCAGTAGTATACATTACGAACTCTGGAAGAGTTCTTGTAGTTTGACACCCAAAGCAAAAGAACAAGCCAGACTCTTTTGAAACTTCTCCAGCAGGTGTTCTGTTGTTATTATGATAAGGGCAAAAGATTATATAATCAGTACCGTACTCTGCTTCTATGTCTATTCCTGCGCCAGTTAGTATCCTGTTTATTTGCTGCGCCGTGTAAATATCTCTACTTTTTGTCTTCATAATCCTTGTATCTGTAATAACCTTTATCAAAATCTGCCTGTACTAAAAAGTCTCCCATAAATCCATTACGATTTTTTCTAAATGCACATTCAATTATATCACTGTTGGACGCTCTACCAAGTGCCAATACCCAGTCAGCATCGTATGCAATCTGTCTTGACCAAGCGGTTTGACCCAAAGTTGGAACGGTACTCATATTAGTAACATCATCAGGTGTGGCAGATGATATAGCAATAATAGGTACCTCTTCACTAATAGACATTAATTTAAGTTCACGTGAAAGGTTTTTCATTCTTACCGTTTCATTATCAGACTTTTGACTTGGTGCCATAAGTTGTAAATAATCTACAATGATAAAGTCTGGTTTATATTGATCAATCTTTCCACGAATAACAGATGGATTAATTTCTCCACCGCTATCATTTGAAATAATATGAAAAGGTGGCTTACCAGCAATCTTGCTGTCATGCCACTTCTTAAGCATATCAATTTCAATATCTCCATTTGAAATCTTGCGGTGTGACCAAAGACCCTCGCCCATAATTGCATAAACACGATTACGAACTTCTGTCTCAGACATTTCCAAACTTATGATCATTGGTGTCTTGCCCTGTTTCCATGCTTGTACGGCAAAGTAAAGAGCAAGCCAAGATTTGCCAATACCTGGATATGCAAGAAAAATTCCTAATTGACCTGGCATAATCCCTGAAGGCAGATAATTGTCAAATCCTGGCAAGCCTGTTTTAATTCCAATCTTACCTAATTCTTGTTGCTTCTTTACATTTTCAAAATATGCAACGGCAGACTGAATATCTGTTGCATCAATATCACGAATAGCAGATGTATTCTTTTTTAATTCAGATGTTTTTGTAATTAATTCTTCAAGGGCTTTTACCCCTTGTCCACCCTGCACATCAGTAGCAGCATTACGAATAATATCTTTAAGGCTATCATTTAAATAATCTGCTTGTAATTCTTCAAGATGATGTTTTGTTGCACCTACCCCTGGAATCGGAGTAAAGTCTCTAAACTTTTCAATGATTAAAGATGCTGGTGGAACGGTGCCATTTGATTCTGAGTACCGCTTTATAAAGTGCCAGACATCGTTGTGTGTGCGAAGAAGAGAATCTATATTTGCTTGAAGCAACACATGCACTTGCTTATCCTCAAGAACTGCTGATATTAACTTTGCTTCTGAATTACTCACCTAACCACTCCCTCGCCAACTTCCTACGCTCTGCTCTTTCAATTAAATCTTTTTCTACCGCATCCCTACCATTAATAATTTGTTGTGCATTATATGCAAAAAAGTTCCAAGAAGGGTTTTGAGATACCTCAAAATAATAAGCCAGCAAATCATAACAAGCATTAAGTCCATAAGACTCTATCAAGGCATCTGATGCCCATTGCTCAACATTAAGATTGAGATTAGACTTTTGCTCGTATCTCTGCAAATGGAGTTTGTTGTAGCGACTGAGCAAAGCCATACGGTCTTTGCGATCAACCACGATTACTCCTCAGTTATTGCTTCTCTTGCTTCCTGTACTTTTTCAACAACCTTTGCTTCAACAAAATCGTATATACGATTCATTGCCTCGTTTGTAGTTTCGCCATCACGAACTGTATCAACTACCCCAAGATCAACTCGTAAAGATTGAAAATTTCCTAGATTAAGAGTGTATCCAAGTGTTGCAGATACCTTTGTTTCATTTCTTTGTTCCACCACTGCCTCCTTCAAAAGGCTAATTAATGCTCTCTGTCCAAACAGGTATAAACCTGCCATCTTCAGTTTTTGTATATGTAAGTATACCATCGCCCATTCTTCGTGTCAACTCTTGATTCGTAGGCGTTATACTATTTGTTATTAAATTATCTCTTCTTGGTCTACCCATATGTATACTTGCCAGTATATCACGTATCTCTTTTAATTGCGACTCAGAATAGTATGCTCTTATTTGCCATCCTCTAGTACCGTCAACTTGTGCACCTACTGGCGGTGGAATAACTCCTCGTTTAATTAAAGATGGAAAATATTTACGATGTCTATTGACAAGTCGTGCAGTTTCTGATACAGTGTAGGCTCTTTCTCTATTACGCCTAAAGTCAGATCTTAAACAAGTTTCTAATCTATCTTTGGTAATATTGTAAACAGTAACCATTCCAGTTGATCTTGAACTATGATGCAATCTTACAAGGTTGTTATTTAAAAACCAAATATTTTGGTTACCCTTGATTACAGGCTCGCTATTGTAGTTTTTGCTCTCAAGTTTTCTTGGTTTAAAAGCCATACACCCTCCCTGCTATCAGAAGGCGGATGATAAAAATTTCTACTTCCGCAACAGATGCAGTATGTCTCTAGGTGTATAGTGCTAGAGTACTGTCTGTCAACAAACATTCTACCCTTGCATCTTCTGCAATGAATCATTTAATCTATTCCCCTTAATTAGGAATGCCAATAACAATTAGATGTACAGCCAGAGATAAATCTCCAGAAGCACCGAATCTAACAATTCCCTCTACTCTTGATGTAGTCACAGATTTCAAAATAACTGTAACATTTTGACCTGCTGGTGTATTACCAGTATTTAAAACAGTTGCGGTAGCGATTGGAGCATACTTAAAGTCTGATGGAAAGTCGTATGCAAATGTCTTTTCGTTACCAGCGCTTACAGTAGAGTTGTTTGCTACATCTACAATACCGCCTACGATCCTAGCCTCTGATGTTTTAATACTCTGCTTACCAGCGCTAGTAGTGTCTACTGTCGTATAATTATAGGTTGCTGATGAAACCTGTGTTGAAATATCATTTATAGTATCAGCCAACTGATAGATGTACGTAACATCTAAGGGTTGTCCTCGTTCTGGTAGCGGTACTTTAGCCATATATCTCCATTATATCACTAGATCGTTTCGTTGAGCATCCTGTATACTTTTAAAAATGGTGTGCCAGCAGCGCCATCTGCTCTTACAATTGGCTGTCCTGTTAAATATATTTCAATGCTAAGTCTATTAGGAACCTGTGGCTGTACCACTCCATTAATAGTATAAAAAGAAACATGTGGATAAGATATTGATGTTGTTTGAATTCTTTCTTTATATACCCAGTCTCCGCCATCACTTCTATCCCAGCGTAACCAAATATCATATCCTGTAGCATTTGCAACTAATGAATTAGTTTTATATGTTCCCGCAGGACTTACTGCCGAAAATCCAATATTTCCATGATCTTTATAATATGTAAAGGTGTTTGTGGTTACAGCATTTATTTTATATGTACCGTTGAAAGTAGCGTCTACACCCTCTACAGTTACCCAATCATCTACATTCATATAATGAGCATCAGTAGTTGTTAGAGTTGCCAAATCACTAGTTAACTGTTTATTTGTAATATCAGAGACTGTTGTTTTATCTTTTAAAACTATAACTGGATCCCATGTGAAACTTGCTACTTGATTTGCGCTATTATATTCAATTGTTCCAGGAACATAGGTATACTCTGGCACAAGAAGATAAACTGGCGACCAGTGAGAAACTCTGTTTCTATCTTCAGAAATAATTCTATATCTTAGTGAATACCCTTCAGTTTCACTGCTGATTGGCGGAAGGTCAGCATATGCTTGACGGTATTTTTTAATACCTGGATCTGCCATTATGAAACTCCGACAGTAAATCTAAATTCAATATAGTTGCTGGTGTTTGGGTTTTTAATAACAGTTTCTGCATTTGTATTTTTGATAACAGAATACCCAGTTAGTCCATAAAGTGGGTTAATAGTAGAAACATTTTCTAGTCTTAAAGCATCATATGCTATGTAATAATCTCCTGTTGGAACATCTGAGTTTTGGATAGATGTATAAATCTTAACAACAGTTACAGCATCCCAAGTAAAACCAGTAGTCATATAAAGATTTTGTAATTGCTCTGTAATAACATAATATCTGTTTTCTTCAAAATCGTATGTTCCACCAGTACCAGATCCGTTGTCTAATTCAATCTCAAGGCGAGCATATTCTCCAGCATTTTCAGCATCTGTTGACGCAAACTCAACCAAAATACGAACGGTATCTGGAACATCACCAGAGTCTCCATCTTTACTTATAATAGAAAAAGCAAGTCTTAATTCATCTGTTGGAGCATTTTTTGAAAAATCTACATCAGCACCAGTTAAATGAATATGATTAGATCCTGGTTCAATATAAAAGTGTCCACCAGAACTTCCTGTTGACGGGTCAATGGTAAGATCTGCATCATCTCCAACAACTAAAATCATATTATTTAAAAATCTACAACGCTCATATCTTGTTGTTCTTGGAGATTTAAAAAATATAGAGTTGTCTGCGTTTGTTTGAAATACTGGATCATTTGTTGCAATAATATTATCATCATTAGGATCATCTAATGGTTCTGTAATTGTAGGAATAACAGATGCAGATGACTGATCATGATATTGCCAGTTTTCTCCTTGTGTAAAAGCAAAAACAGTCTTGCTATCATAGGCTCCAGCAGATGGGTTTGACCCTGCTGAATATAATCCTATTTCTGTTATTTCATATCTTTCTTCTGTTGGTAATTCTGCTGTTAGGACTAACTTTTCTGTACCGCCATCATTTACGAAACCTCTTGAGGAAATTGGAACCCTAAACATCTCAAAGTCAAGGTTTTCTTTTGCGGAGTAGTCTCCATATGGGTCAGCAGTTTCTAGGGGCTGTGCGCCGCATCCTACGGCTATATAAGAGGCATAGGCAGGTGCCTGCCCAAGAAGGTACTTGCCAATAATAGCCTGTCCAGTATCTGTTATCATAATTCCGCCTCATATATTGTACCACTTGTGGTTATTTCTACCTGAATCTGTTCGCCATCTTGAATATTAATTGCCTCAATAACCAACCCACCATTATCTGTATCTATATAAACGTGCTCTCCGTTAGGTCCATTGCCAACATTAGGAACCTTTGTGTCAAACTTAATAGAAAAGTTTTGAAAATATTTATCTGAGGTAGACTGAAGACTAACAATATTATTAGGATTATATTGTTGTTGAATTGTTGATAAATTTTTAATGGGTTGATAAATAACAGTTTGCCCATTTACTGTATCATTTCTAGCAATATTAATTAACTCTTGTCCACCAATATTTTCAAACAAGATGTCTGCCATAACCTCTACTGGGGTTGCTTCTTCATTAAAAAGAATTGTATCTATTGGGGCAGTCAAAACGGGATTAACAGCAAAGGCATTTATATTTAGTCCAGCGTTATTTGGAGTCATTGGCAATGGTGATACTGATTTATTTTCTGACATTTTAAACCTCGCTCAAATATATAGTCATGCTTGGTCCATCTATATTTCTTCCATACTTAATATTATATATTACAAACCTATCTGATGTTGGGGCAACAAGATCAAGGCCAGTAGAGTCCTTGTAATTAATAGTAACTATATCTCCAAGTTGTAAGGTTGGAATAGAAAACATATTTATGCCTACCGCTTTTTTAGGAACCATGACCTTGTTAATAATCCATCCCATTAATTGCTGTGCATCATCTTCACTTTGTATATATGGGCTTTCAATTGCAAACTCACTTTTTCCATATATCATCCTGCTTTGTTTGATTTCATCATATTTTGCTTTTTCTACAAGAGATGATGTGATAATTGCGCTACCCTGAAGTTGTGGATTTGACAGGTTGCTAGTTTTTCTAAAGTATTCATCTACTGTTAGTTCATAACTGGTATTTTGCGTAAATGTAATGCCTTGAATCCTAAGATAGTTGCCAGTTGTTTCATCTAAATTAAGAGCAGTATCTGTTGCATTAAATATCAAAAATTCTGCTCCATAAGAGTCTGCCTGAAAACCAGACACAGTGTATCCTTTAATTCTGTTTAAAGTGGGAGATAGTTGTGCATAGAGCGCTGGATAAGACCTGTCATACTTAATATCAAAATATGCACATTCACGCATAATCGTTCCAAACTCATCAAAATACATATTATATTTTGATGGTTGCTCAGAACTTATTCCTGTAAGATATGTGGCCTGAATAATTCCACTCATTGCATATTTACGAAATGACTCGTTGGCATCAATGCTTTTATCTCCAAAAGCACTAGATAAAGTTTCTCCAACAGTAAACACTGTGTTTTGTGAATAATTTTCTGCAAGGGCATAAACATTTTCAAACATTACTCTAGAAGATCCACGAACAAATGGTGCCATGTTGTTATAGATTGGAAGAGGATCTGTATCATCAACTATCTGAATTAACTTATTATTGATATACAGGTAAAACCTACGAGTAGTTCCAATGTCTTCATATTCCACTGATAGGTCATATACCGTTGAATTTTCTTCTCCAGCCATTCTATATTGACCAGTAAATCTGCCATCGTCAACAATTATGTTGGCTAAGCCGCCCCAAAGTTTTACAGGAATTGCATCGTTGTTTGAAGAGTCTTTTTTAATTTTATAAAATACAACATTATTAATTGATATGTTTGGATTTCCAGCATTGTCTGTAGTAATGTATGATTCAATATTATCTTCTGTCATTGCCACTATTTCAAAGTAGTATCCATTATTGGTTTCTGGATTAAGCAATACGGCTAGGCCACCTGATCCCCCTCCTATGCTAATATTTTGATTTGGCAATGCCCCAGTAACTTGATAGTATGATGTGCTACCAATAGGAGTCTGAGCACGGTTTTCATTGTTTTCAATTTTTCCAATAATACGCAATCTTGTTCCAAATAATCTATATGCATCGTCTAGATTTTTATAAACATAAGAAACAAAATTAAGTGGTGTTTCTGTAGTTTTAAAAGATGGACCGTTCATAACTAAAGCCGATGACTGCATTGTGCCTGCCTGAGTTGACTTTAAATCATTGACTGCAGTTTCAGTCAAATATGTTGTTGACATAAAGTTTTTAATAATACCGTTTCTGGTTGTTTGTTTTGCTAAATCATTGCTAACTCCAGCAGCGCCAGTTGTAGTTGATGGGACTGTTGGATCTAGTTCAGTAGTAAACATGTATTGTGCTTGCATATCACACCCACGAACATAGGCATTGTCACTCCAGTAACTACTTATTCCAGCATTGTGTTCAACTATGGGAGTGCCAAACTGTCCACGACCATGTTCATAAACAGCCCCTGGCTGCAAACGCTCAATACCATCAATTGTTTCATAAAAAGGAACAGAGTAAATACGAACTAATCCTGTAGGATAAATTTTTCCATTAAATGGAAGGGTAGAAAAATATCTCTGATATTCTTGATTACTACTTATATAAACATTTCCAGTTCCTGTAATATTAAACTCAGCAGCATCAAACCTGATAATTTCTCCATTAGCATAGAAATATCCCTGATATCTTGTTAACCAGTATACGCTTTCACCTAAATCTATTGTATTATTTATAACTACCCCGCCAGATACAACGGGTGGGGTTGCTGGCAAATTAGAATTGATAGGCATAGCACCCAAAACATAATTTCCTTGTTGAGAGGCAACTTCGTTTATTGTTTTGGTGTTTTCGGTTCCTGCTACTTCCCACAAAAGGGCTGGCTTGTATATCCATGTCTTTTCCCTATCCACCATATTGGCCTGCCGAATACTGCCATATGTTCTTTGTAAGTATCTGGTTGTATAAGAAATTTTTCCGTCATTGTATACTTTTTTGTCTTGAGAAGCAATAGATACTATGTTTGGCAAGTTTCCAGAAGATAGGTTTTCAATAACACCTGTATCAGATTGATTATTATTTCCAAGTAACACAAAGTCTGTTGGTCTTTCATCTACCGTTGGCATTAAATAGTTTTTACTCATTACAACAAAATTGTTATATTCATCAAAAAACATCGCTGTTTGTGTTGCTATAGCAAGTTGATTTAAAACTTCTGCTACGTTTTGATCTGGGGCAACAAAGAAGTATGGTATGACAGGATCAGACTCTCCATCTATTCTTCTAAAAGTATAATTTGTAAAACCAATATAATCTAATAATGTAGTTATTGCAAAACTTAAAGATGATTCTGTTAGAAGTAACCTGGGGGCTGGCATTGACTCAAGGAAAAAATAAAAGTCTCTTAACTGAATATTTATTGATCCAGCATCTACATCCGCCTGCGGAAGTCCTTCAGAATACATTGTCTTAATGGGAATATAATAATCATACAAAGAACCATCTGTATCCTCTACGCTATTTACAACTTCATAAAATAAAAACTTGATATTTTTTCTTACATAGTCAGCAATTATACTAGACGAATTATTTTCATTAAAGGCTTGATCATCATCAAAAACAGACATCGTGCCAGTTGATGCAAGCAGTTGGCCTACTGGTAAAGATGTAACTCCAACATCTGACAATATTTTTGTAATATCATATTGAATTGTTTTGTCTGATAAATCTACCAACAATCTTGGTGAAAACTCAATAAGGTCAAATGTTGAGTCAAACTTATTCATTACTTCAACAACGATTCTAATACCACGCATATACTGAAATTCTCTGTAGGCTGTTCCACCAGCAACAGGATCTGTAAAGGATGCTGGCGAAGTTACATCTGTTACAAAAGATGTTTCATTTGTAATTACTTCAGAGCCAAGAATCCATCCATATTCTGGTGTAAATGTTTCATAGCCAGTCTCTCCAATACCAGTATAAATGTAAAACGTTCCCAAATCTCCATCATTTTCAATAATAAGATAAGCATATCCAAGTAAAGACGCTTCTGGAAGTAATGTTGTTGACGATAATGTTTCTGCAAATCTGTATATATCTTTATAAGCATCAGGGACAATTAATCCATATTGCAATTCAACATATCCATCTGGTCCAATAATTGCTGATCCATCTGCTCTTGTATCATTTTCTCTAAAAGTATATGCATCTACCCAATTATCTCCGTTAAGATACTGAACTCTCCATCTTGCTGGAGTTGTTTTATTTGCATTGCCAAACAATGGATCTGCCTGTGTTCCTGTGGCTGTTGTAAAGGGTCCTAGGTCTACCGTGCCAACTCCAGTCTGCATCTTTACGATAATGCGATTTGCTGGAACTTGGTTTTTATAAACTACAAAAGGAACAGCATCATCAATATAATATAAATCATTTGATATATTTTTTGCAATTCCATATTCAACATTATCTTCTGTTCTATAAGAAGTCCAATATCTAAACTGATCATATCTTGAAGGCATATACCAACGTGGTCTCTCTGCGATGTCTGCGCCAGAATTTGGCAAATATGTTCCAGAAAAATATAAAGGCTTATTAATACCAGAACGTGGTCTAAATGGCTTTATGCAATCTTCTAAAGAGTAAAGCATTTTCATTTTTTCTTTTAAAAGAGTAAACTGTTGTGGTGTTCCACTATTATCAAATCCACCATCTACTACTACATCTGCATCTGTAGCACCTGTGTAATACCCGCCAGAATCCAAAGAATCAAAAATAACTGGCAAAGTAAAAAAGTCTGAGCCTGCCGTTGTTGGGCGGTAGCGATAATTACCAAGTAAAAATATATTATCTGGCATATTCATATTCCACTCAGCAAGCACCAAAGATCTTAGTTGTATTGTTGCTGATGTTTCTAGATGAGTCTTTAATGTTTCATTAATAAACATTTAGACCTCTTCAAGGGTTAGATTTATATTCCAGAAATCATATGTGCTACCACCACGTTTTACGACAGAATAATTAAAATTTGCAAAATAAACTTCAATAATTTGATTGTATTGTGCTAGGTGTCCAAATGAAGCATCTGTGATTTCTCCACTTGTTTTAAAGTTGCTGTATTTATCATATGCTAGGTACATCCAAAATGGTCCAGGATGTGACTGATACCAGTCTAATATTGCTACCCCGCCAGCACCGCCATCTGTTGTAAATTCTCCAGATGTATTTTTATATGGTGATATACCGCTGGAATTAAAATCTGCCACCTCAAAATATGCACGGGATGGAAGCATATTCCAAGACATACTAATACTAAGTTTATCTGCTATATGGTATGAACGCATACGGCCATTAATTGTACGTTGACGCTTTTCAATTCTTTGTTGATTAAAATTAATCTCTCCACGATTGTTATCAGATAATATTAAAAATTGATCAATTAAATCTTCATCTGTACCGCCAGGAACGACAGCCCCAACTTCAAATCCATTTGGAACATAAACTCCACTTGTTAGTGTGCCAGAGTTATTAGACCAAAGAACTGCCTCTGGGCGTTGATAGCGCTTACGACCTGTCATATATGCAGCGGTAGCCATAATTAAACCCTTTGTCCCCTAATTCTTTGTGAATCAATTTGTTTAATCTGTGTCATTACTGATCTTGCAATTTCATCAGGGTTTGCACCAGATTTAACATTTACGCTTATACTATAATTATACACTGACTCTCCAGAATATGTACCGTCATTTACAGCCTTCATATTATCAACACCAAAGTTTTTAACAGCATACTTACTCATTACAAATTCACCAGGGGTAAGCATTGCTGGAACAATATCAGAACCAAGGCTTGGTCCTCCTTTAGCATAGTATTTTTTCATTAATCCACCAGAATTTTTATTTCTAAATCCACGTGGTGCTGTAAAAATTGGCTCTATTTTAGGCGCTGCTGCTGCCGCTGCATCTGCTGCCTCTTTAGCCTTAAACTGTGCAAGCGTATTTGCATATTTAACTTGTTCTTCTGCTTTCTTTAGTTGGGCTGCTATAGATGCTGCCCCAATTGCACCACTTTCTGCTGCTGCTATAACAGTTGGAGTTACTTTTGCTGCAGCAAGTGCTGCTGCGTTCATATCTTCTGCTGCTTTTGCAATTGCATATTGAATTGCTCCAACTGCTGAACTTGCTGCTGCATTAATTGCTGCGTCTGCTTTTTCTTTTTCTTTTGCGACTACCTTTGGCTCTGTTTCTACCTTTGGCTCTGTTTCTACCTTTGGCTCTGTTTCTACTTTTGGTTTTGGCGTTACTACAACATTGCCTCCACCAACAACGCCGCCTCCGCCGCCTGCCATTGCCATAGCAGCAGCAATTTGTTTCCAATACTCTAAAATAGATGCTAGTTTAGCCTTAGTTGCCTCTAAAACATCGTTATATTTGCCAGCAGCGATTTCTGCAGCCATTTCTGCATCTGCTGCGGCCTGCCATGCATCTCTTTGTGCTTGAACATTATCTAGACGAGCCTGTAATTCATTTTTAATTACTTGTAAGTTATCTTGAGCAGTCTTTAACTGATTTTGTGCTGTTAATAAACTTCCATTTTTAATGTTATAAACTTGATCTTCAAGGCCACGAATCTGTAATAGATTTGCTTCACGCTGTTCTTCAAGGGTATAAATCTGATCTTCAATAACACGAATTTGCTCTTGAACAATTTTTTGTTGTTGTTGATAGTTAAAAATTTGATTTTGTTTAATACGTATTTGTTCTTGTAGTGGAAGCCTTGCTTGCTCTAATGCATAAATTTGATCCTGCTTAATAAGAATTTGTGCCTGTACTGCTTCACGCTGTTCTTCTAGTGCAAATACTTGTTGACTTATTACAAATTGACGTTGTTCTACCTGAACTCTTGTCATGCCCTGACGTGTGCGTAAAGCATCTAGTTGAGCCTGACGTGCAGCATCTATAGTGCCAGAAGCCCTTTGCTGTGCTGCTTGCGCTGCATCTGCCCTTGCCTGTTGTGCAGCCTGTGCTGCTGCAGCGATATCTCCTTGAGAAAGAGCATCTGCAATACTAAGTTGTGATTTTTGCTGAGAAGAAATTTGTTCATTTATATCATTAATCTTTTGAAGCGCTTCTTCTTGTGCATCATATTTGTCATTAATTTGTTGAGCAGCACGATCCATTAACTCAAGTTCATTAGCAAGATCAGACGACTCTTCCTGTAGTGCAGCAATTGGGCGCTCAAAACCAAGTTCAATACTACGCTGCATTCTTTCGATATCGGCTTGTAGTCCAGCAATTGGTCTATCAAAACTAATCTCTATCTGTCTTTCAATAGAACCTATTTGTTCATTTAGTGCATCTATTGGTCTTTCAAAACTAATCTCCATAGTTCGTTGCAAATCTGCAACTTGCTCTTGGAATGCCTCAATCGGTCTAGATAATTCTAGTTCTGTCTTGCGCTGTAAAGATTCTATATTTCTTTCATATCCATCAATTTCATTTTGAATTTTATCTACAGCAGCCTGAGCAGCCTCTACTTCTTTTTCAGCATTAATAATTTTAGGTTTATATTCACGCTCTACTGATCTTTCAAGGAAGGAGAATAATTCATCTGCTTTTCTCTTTAATTCTGCTTCTGCATCATCTTCAGTAATACCAAGAACAATGTCAATTCTTTTCATCTCTGGTATTTGCTCAATATATTTAGCAAGTTCTTTAGAGTTTAATACACCATCCTGTAAGTCTTTGATGAATGCCCTGGCTAAATCTGGATTAGCAAATATTGCTTTAATATCTTCAGCATTAAGACCCATTTTTTCTAATAATGGCAGAATTTCTGCAAACTGTTTTTTAAGATCTATTTCTGCTGTTCTTCCTTCAAAGAATTTTAACAGTTCACTACTTAACAATTCTCTATTTACATTTTTAATTAATTTAAGTAATTCTTTCCATTGAGGAGTACCTACTTTTGTGGTAGCAATTGCAGCAGCAAGAATAGGGTTAGATGCTATTTCAAATGCCCGACCTGTTTCAACACCAGCCTTTTGTAATTTATCAAATGCCTGCTGTGACTGAATTAATTGAGTTCTTTGTTGTTTAAGTTCTTCAATGGCCTTTTGATAGGCAGATTTTTCTCCATCGCCACCACCAGTTCCAGTTCCAAATTCTTTTGCAGCAATTTCACGAAGTTCTTTAAGATTTTTAATGCTTTGTCTTATTGTCTTTTTTACTCTTTCTGCTGCCATTAATGCACCACGATCTGTGGAAGTTTCTGCAGTTTCTAATGCTTTAAGCATTGCTGGTGTGATTGTTGCAACGCCAAGCATTGCTGCTTCAACCAGTAGTAGTTTATTTGATGTATTTTCTAGTCCTGCTGCACTTTTTGCTAAATCTCCAGGTAGTTTTGAAAATATTTTATCTAATAGCAATCCCGCTTGTGGTTCTGGCATAGAAGAAATTGTTGTAGATATAGTTTGGAAACTTTGATCAAATTCTTTTGCTGTTATTGTTCCATTTGCCAATTGTCCAGAAATACCATTTAACATTCCTGCTATAACCTTAGAAGTTGTAGACACAGTTTTCTTAAGATCTTTAGATAGTGTTTCTTTTGTCCAAGTTACTACCTCGCCAGTAGCACCACTAACAGCAGTGTTTGTTTCTGATGTATATCCTGTAGCAAAGTCTTTACCAAGTGATTCACCTAATTGTTTAATTGATGCTTTTAATTCTGCCTGCCCTTCTGCAGTTTTTAAGTCTATATTAGCAAAATCAAGATTTAAATTGACCTTGCCAGACTCTTCTTGTAAAGCCTTAAGAATAAGATTAATTTGTTCTTTTGCAAACCCTTTACCCTTTAATTGAACAGCAAGAGAGTTAAATATTAATTGTGCCTCTTCTGTTGTAGCCTCTCTTAAAGAACTAATGTCGTTCTTAAATTGATTTAAAAAGTCTTGGTTTTCCCTTAATTCATCAAGTTTAGTTCTTGTTTCTGTATTTACTACTAAAGCAGGACCAGTTCTTTCTAGCGGAGTTGTTTGTGGAACTACTCCAAAAAAGTCACCAAGAGTTTTGAGTTTTTCTTTTGTAAGAAGTGCTGCATCTCCAAGACCTTCAACCTCTAGTCTTGTTTTTTCTTGGTTATTTTGATATATTTTAAATGCTCCAGCAGCGGCAGCAACTGTTGTTGTTATAACTCCTATAGGACCTAAAAATCTTCCTATTACTTTACCAAAATTAAAAAGATTAGGAAGTAGTTTTTTAATACCTCCAGAAAATAAAGTTGAATTAAATGCCATTTTTTTAGTAGCAACATTTCCTACTAATAAGCCTGCAGCAGATGCCCTATCTGCTACTAGTTTTAAGAACTGTGTCTGTGTAAGCATTTGTGTAACTGACATTAATGCAAACATTGCAAGATTTAATTTTGAAACGGTACCCGCAAATTCTCCTAATTTACCACCACTCATTGATGCTAATCCAGATAAAGATCCAAGAGCAAAAGTTCCACTCATTAATCCACGATTCAACCCTGTCATTCTATCTTGGAAAGATTTAGCAGATGCAACCATAGTGTCTGCAGATTTCTTTGTTGCTTCTGAAATAATTGCAGCGTTGGCAACTTGTGGAATTGATACCCCACCCTGAGTTTTTTCTATTGCAAAATCTGTTCCTGGTGTAATTGGGCCTGTTGTTCTTACTCCTCTGCCCATAGCACGAGTTGCGCCAGCAGCAACTGATGCTCCAACATTTGCCACATCATCGGCACGATTTTGCATTCCAACTTCTAGACCGCGAACAATGTCTTCTCCAATAGGAATTGTTTTCTTTGATGGAGACTGCGTTCCTGCTCCTATTGCGACTCCTTGAACCATTGATTGTGAAACTGCTTCTCCACGTTTAAGATAAAGACCTGTTCCAACATCTCTATAAGCAGAACCAGATGTAGCCTCAAGTTCTTGTCTTAAATTTTGTTCGCTAAATGCAAGACCAGTTCTTTGTCCAGTTGTTCCTCTATTTGCTGCACCACCAAATGTAACAACAGTACTTGTTTTTTTCATTTCATTAATTGCATTATTCAAAATACTTGTTACAGCGTCACCAAGTCCAGACCTTGCTCTTTCAACTGCAGCATAAAATATTGGATCATCAACAAATCCATCTGTAGCATCTCCAATTTCTGCTGCTATTCTGCTTGCAAAAATTTCTATATCCTGATGCATTTGAGCAGCAATTTGTGGATTGTTCAATGCCTCATCTAGGGTCATTCCTAATTGACGAGCATATTCTGAATATACTGGAGCCATTGTTCTAGAGACATTTTGCCCTTTAAATTGTTCTGACAACTGTGCTGGAGAAAATTCTCCTTTGTTTGCACCCTCTGGTAAAACAAAACCAAAATTACTTAAGGTGTATGCTCTTGCTTTTTGAGATACGTTAATAAGTTCCTGTGCAAGTTTTTGCGCTTCCTGTGCTGCCAAAATTTTTGCTTGAGCCGCTTGTCTATCTGTATCAGTTGTAGCATCTATTAATTGTTGTTGTGCAACCAACTCTTCTTGTTGTGCTTTTGCTAATATGGCCGCTCCCTGTTCTCCAACCTTCATAGTTTCCAAAGTTGCATTTAAAAATCTTCCAACACCCTTCTCTGTTGTATTTGCTAAATTTACCAATCTTTCAATTTCAGAAATATTCGTAATATCTTCACCTGGCGCTTGAGCATGTGCAAAAACATATCCTCCAGATGAGGCTTGTCCCTTTGGAACATTTCTTGCTACACCAAGATCATCAAGCATTTGCTTTAATTGATCTGCATTTATTTTTCCAAAATCTGCACCAAGTTCTCTAGCACGTTCTTGCAAAAATTCTAGCGCTAGTGTAATTCCTTCAACATCCTTGCTAAATCTTGAAAAAACATTTTCTAGTGCTGATTGTGTAGTTCTGGAAGACATTGGAATTGAATAAGTCTGTCCTTGATAACCAAGTCCTTGTTGATAACCTGGAATATTTCCAGCAATCATTCCGTTTATCAGTGCTCCATACTTTTGAGTCATATCTGCAGGAATAACTGCTTCGCCAGGAGTTAACATCGCTGGAACAGTATCTTGATTTCCACTTCCTGGTACTATTTGAACGCCCTTGTTGTATTTCTTTGGTGGCATCATCATGCCAGGGTTACGTTGTGCAAATTGTTGTAATGCTGCTAGAGCATTACGATATTCACCAGCAAGATTTCTTATAGCCCCTGCCTCAGCATTAAATGTTTGTGTAAGTTTTGCATGTGATTGATCTAGTGAGTGAGCAACTGCAGCAGCCCTTTGTTGCTCTACCGTTAAATAATCTGTTTGTTCTCCAAGAATTTGTGTCTGACCAGTTAATCTTAAATATCCTTGACGTAATACCAGCAATCCTTTAGCACCGTTTGCCAAAGCATTCATCAATAAACCAAATGTCATAAGGGCTACTGGACCTATGGCACCAATTGCAACTGTTAAAACAACTATTGCTTTTTTTACCCCAGATGAAAGATTATCAAATCTTTCTAATACTCCACCTACAAATTCTAATATTGGAGTAACTGCTTGAAGAAATGCTTCTCCTACTGGAATTAATGCAAACTTAAGATCTTCTACAGATTTACGGAATTTAATCATTCCAGAATCGGCGGTCATTCCTAGTTCTGACTCAGCCATTGTTGCTAACTCTTCAGTCGATGCTGTTGCTAAATCAATTACCCTAGATGCCTGATTCCCATCTTGAATAACGTTTTGAAATAATGTAGACAAACGTGCTAACTGAAACTTGCCAAACAGTTGCTCAATTGCTCTTTGTCTATTTAGGTCTGTCAAACCATCAAGAGCAGTGGCAAATTCAATAACTGTTTGTTTTACATTTCCTGCATTTTTATTTACAATGGAATCAATATCAATTCCAAAGCCTTTCATCATGTCTCTTGCTTTGTCTGTAGGATTAATAAGAGATGCAAGACCAGACTTTAATGCGTTAGCGCCTTCAGATGCATTAATACCGCCCTCTTTCATGGCAGTTAAAAAGAATGCTAAATCTTTTACATCTCCTCCAAGTTGTTTTACAACTGGTGCTGCTTTAGGAATAGCCGTAGTAATGTCATCAAGAGATACAACAGTTTGGTTCTCTACTGCGTTTAGAAAATTAATTGCCTCTGCTAATTCTTCAGACTGTAACTGAAAAGCATTTTGCAAAGAAATTGTTGTTTCAAGTGCTTTTTGTTGATCAAGTTGTCCAAGAATTTGAAGCCTTGTTGCCTCTGTTACTTGCCTTTGTAAATCTAAACCTTGAAAACCCGCTGCTGCAGCGTCTGCTGCTAGGCTAACGGTTTGAGAAACCGCAATACCATATCTAGTAAATGATTGTCCTAAAGCCTCTATATCAGCAAGTGCTTGCTGTCTTTCTGCTTCTGGAGTAAATAAATCTCCGTATACCTTTCTAAATTTAATGGCAGCAGTTTCCATATCCATAAATGTTTTTGATGCTGTCATTCCAAGAGTTGCTAGTGGTAAGGTAAAGCCAACCATCAACTGACGACCAGCCCACTGTGTATTTTTACCAAAATTTAAAAGATTTGTAGAGCCTTGCTTTACTAGTTGATTAAATAAAGATTGTCTTTGCGCTGCCATTTGTAACTGAGTTGACATTTTTGACATGTCAAGTTCATTTGGCATAATAGCAATTGCTCGCATTGCCCCGCTTGCATCTCTACCCATCTTAACATACTGAGTTTGAAGACGCTTTACGTTTTGTTCTGCTACTTTATTTATTGTGTCAAATTCAGAACTAAATAACTTACCAAATGTTTTTGTTGATGCACCAGCAAAGCGGAAGTATTCCCGCATTGAAAACTTATTTTTTTCTAAGGCATCAGTAAAAGACTCTGCTGTTGTTTTAACAGTTCGTAACTCTGCAGAAAAAGATCCAATAGCATTTATGCTATTAAGAAAATTCTTCTGCAGATCACGTTGTGCCAGTCCAGCGGTTTCGCTGCTTCTAGCAATTGATGTATGAAATTGTGAGATCTGACGCTGTAATGCTTTTAGTTGTGCTAATGCATTTGACGTATCAATATTAACGCCAATATTAGCATTAACGTCAGCCACTTCTCACCTCTTTAGTTTTAGTTGCTAAGAACGTCTTCAGCGACAGCAAGTTGTGTACCTGATGCAGCCTCAACAATCTTGTATACGGTTGGCAAATCCAGAATATCCTCAAGTTTTGAGAGATCAGCCAACTCTGGCTTGTATTGCTGCATTGCAATTGCAACGCATTCCACAAGAAGAGTCATAGACTTCTCGTTATCATCCGCCACCGCTGCAACTCCCTCAAACTTCTTCATAAAAGGACGAAGAAGAGAAATTTTTAGAGGGCGAACTGAGATTTTTGTCCCGTCCATAAGCGTGAGTTCTTTAGACTCATGCACAGTTGTTGCCATTATTTCCTCCTATATAGGTTATGTTAATTATAGCACAAAACGCTGTTTTTTTAAATTAAGATTTCATAACAGATGGGTCTCTCATATCATCATAATCAAGCCCCATACCTATTCCAAACCCAACTTTTCTAGCATTTTCTCCTTGTAGTGCCAGTATGTCATTACTATCTTTTGCACTACCCTTGCTAAATACCCTGGCTTTCATGTCTTCCCATTCTTTTTGACCACGCTCAGCGCCAGTAGCCTTGTCTAAATCTACCCCCTGTATTGCAGCCAAAAATTTTCTTTCCTGATAATCAAGGTCTCTTTTGCTTTCCAATGTTGTTAATAATTCGGGCATTGATAAAGACTTTTCTAATTCTTGATAGTCTTTCCATATGCCCAACAAAAATACCTCTGATTCTAATTTTGCCAAATCTAAATCATCCCATGTCCTACCACTATTGCTTGCTTGTTTGGTAACTGTTTCTTCTGATTGTTGATTTATTTTAATACCCGCTGAAATGTCTAAAATTTTGTATATTGTTGGAAGATCTAAATTATCTTCAATATCTTCAGTTGTTTTTGATATTTGTGGATAATATTGTTTCATGCATATCCTTGCACATTCTGTCAATTTTTCAATAGCCTCATCATCACTCTTTGATTGTTTTACATCTTCAAAAGCAATCATAAATTCTCTAAGGTATTTTATCTTTAATGGAGTTATTTCTAATTCTGTACCGTCAATTAAAAAAATATTTCCACTCTTGTATATTTCTGTAGCCATTTTATCTATTCTATCATACAACAAAACCCACCCCGTTTAAGGGGTGGGCTTGTTATTAATCTAAAATTAGATTATTATGATGCTGGAGCCCAAGTACGGTCAACAAGTTTGCCGTATGAAGCACTAGTATCTTCAGGAAGAAGACGGAAAGAAACCTCAAACATGGAAGGCTCGTCACGCTTTGCGGATACTGTTACATTCTCAATTGAGAGTGCACGGTACGCAGCGTAAACACGCTCTACGTATGCGGAGTCTTCGCAGTCTCCAGTTCCAGGTCCAACAGCAATAATTCCACGCTCAACTGGGCATTCTCCAATGTCTCCTGCGGAGAGATTAAGAGTTTGTCCTGCTGAAGTAGACTTTGTTCCTGTTAGGTCGTCGCTTGGAGCAGCAATAGCCAAGAGAAGATTCTCAAGGGTAGCCTCTGCAAAAGCAGTTGCCATATTTACTTGCATTCCTTGCTTGTATAACTTAGCAACGTCAAGAAGTTGGTCAACCTGTACTTCACCGAAGTCTGGTTGGAACTGCAATTCAAGACCGTTCATGGTATAACCTACGTTTGTAAAATCTGCATCGTCTGCAAGTGTTTCTCTGTAGGACTCTGAAGATTCAAACGCAGGTAGTGTGCCAGAAGTCAATGTTGCATCAGCAACAAAGAAAGCAGCAGCACCAACAATAATGTTGTTTGATGTACCACGTGTATATGCCATATTTTCACCTCTATTCTAAATATTTCTATATTAAATTTTTGGCGGGTTTCCTCAAAACAATTATAACAGTGTTTTTAGGTGTAAGGGTATCCTGGAGGGTTATTTGAGTGATAATCGTATTCTACAATGAGTTTATTTGCGTATACCGTTCGTGCTGAGGCCAGTTCAAGTAAATCTCTTGTTTCGTCTGCTTGGTATACCCTGATATTATGAAAGAATATGTTGAATGGTAGGGATGCCTGAGACTGTCCAGCACACCAGGCATTTACATCCTGTGCTGCAGCATCTTCACGGTCTAAAGCATCGCTTATAACTCTATGGGCGTCTGTTATCTTGCTTAGATCTGTGCAATATAAATAATAGACCACCTGCTCTCTTTTACGTCTATAAAAAGCATTAGGTCTAAATCTAATTAGTCTTTCATACTGAATTAATAGTGGGTCGTCTATTCCTGGAGCCCCTATATAGTTCTTAAATACATCTTCTATATTTGTTGGGGTAGTAGGAAAAACAGGAACCATTTGTTCAAAACCACTTAAAATATCAAATGTCTTTAATTGTTCAACAACATATTGATTTATAAAGATAGGCGGAAAAGATGTGTCTGTTATTTTAGATACATAGGTCATAATGCTATTCTACCTCAATCTTAGCATTGGTAATCCATTTATATCCAGTTGAAATACCTTTTGCTTTACCGTGCCTTGCACCAGCAGCAAAGTTTTGTTTGAATACCTTTGGTTTTTGGATGTAATCAAATAGACCACTTGCTCTTAAAAATCCCTGAGTAAAATATCTTTGCATAAATTCATCAAATACTCTTTCAAAAGATCCCTCTACCTCTTCTCCTCCAGGATTTCTAACTGTAATAGGTTTTTTAACAAACACCGTTTGTCCACCTTCATAAAATCTTAAAACAGAATTTGCTTTTGGTTTAATTACAACTGGAATACCATCTTCCATTATTTTTGCTTTATTATAAAATGGTGTATTTGTATCTGCTTGTATTGATCTGGATTGTTTAAAAGTGGAGTTAACAGATAATCCAAGATTGCTGATTGTGTAATCAATGTCAAATAATCTTGCTGCTGGACTTCCTGTTTGATACCATTCATATACATGATGCAAAGCGCTACTATTTGCTCTAGCCTCAAGATCTATATATTGACCCAAAGCGCTTATTGTTGCTTTTCCAAGATTATTTAAAAATACCTTTTTACCACGCTGAGCACCCTCTATAAAGCCAAGAGAATACTGCACAATATTTATAAGTTGCTTTTCAAAACTATTAACTGTAAGAGATGCCCTCATTAGTCACCTACCGCTTGATTTTCTGTCCTACGCCAGAGCATCTTGTAATATTCTATGCTTCCAAAAGGATTAACAAAAGGTTCAATGGTGCCAATTTCATAAATAGTTCCACGACCATTTCTTGGGCCAGCGGTTTCTTTATAAATTAAAGCATCTGCTGCGGTTCTAATATTTGTAACCAAAATATTGCTAACAGCATTGTTAGTTCCATCAGAAGATATGCGAAGATCAAACTTAGAGCGAGCAACCAACTTGCCATCATACTGTAAAAATACTTCTGGTTTTAATTCATCAGTTCCTGCTCCACCTACACTTGTTGCATTACAGGCTACAGTTCTATCAAACACCCATTCCTTGTTTGGCTGACCATATTGATTTTGAGTAATGATAGGATAGTAAATATCTGCCTTCATTGGGTATACAAAATCTGTAGTTTCGCAGGCATTCATTATAATACCCCAGGCTTACCAAAATTGGTAATATATTTCTCCAAAATCTTATCCACTAAAAGATTTCCAGTTCCAAAGAAAGAACCCTTATCTACTTGTATTTTAAATTGATCTGTTGAATAGTTTGTTACATACCTCTTGTGATAATCTAATCTACCACATTTAATATCATCAATAAGCATAAGAGTTGCATCTTTAATATCATACGGAACTACCTTATACCCCGTCGCTAACTGGAATAAATAGTTCCAACCCATTGGGAATGTAACACCTGGAGCAACAGCAATTGTATTTGGGCTATCTTCTGAATCATACATATAAATAGAATCAGAATATGCTAGTGGAACTCCTCTTGGAAAACCTGCTTGGCGAATATATGAATCTGATTGTTGAGTCCAATCCTTAATAATTGAAGTCTTATCTTTTGTTAGAAGATAATTCCATTGCCCATCACCTTGTGCCTGTGGACTATCATCATAGTCCCAAACTAATTCATTATTTTCGTATGCTTTAAGAATCAAGTAAGTTCTTGCCCATAGTGGCATAAAGTCGGTATTGTTACCAATTGTTTCATACCAAGTGCGATTATAATAAAATCCGCCAGGAACAATTGAATCAATGATTGCTCTTGCTAGGTTTTCCCATTCCTTATACTGAGCCTTTTCTGTAGCGGTGGCACCAAGAGTATTTGGATCTACATATGGTCTATTTACCTCAAGATTATCTTCTACGACAATGTCGCCCTCTTCTGCGCTTGTAGAAGCGGTAGTGTAAACTGCGTCATAAATTGTTAAAGAATAAGAATCATCATAGGTATTGAATAAATCTGGAAGAATATAAGAAATCTGAGAGTCTGCTGAAGATGTTATTGTTTCTTGAACTTCGTTAACATTTCTAGTGCCCTCATTAATTACTAGGATATAGTCTGTATCTGCTTCTGGCACATCATATGTGATAGAAAGGGGATAGGATGGGAGTCTTAAGATCTGCATTATACTTTGCCGTAATGTTTGGCCACTTCTTCAGGCGTTGCTGATCGCACTGCCTTATGTTTTAGCCACTTTTCGGATACCTCCTTAGTAACAATATTATAACCCCTTTGAAGTTGCCCCACGCCATTCCAATGAAGATTCTTTTCTGAAAATACCGCTACCTTTTCTTGAACGGTATTTGATTTAACTTCCTGATGATCCTCTCTAGGAACAAAAGGTAAAATCGCTTCTAATAAGTCTAATTTTGTAGTTGCACCAAATGTATCAATATTATTTTTTTTAGCATATGACTTTAACTGTGGTACTGTCTTTTTATTAAATTCTTCTACTACTTCTTTTGTTGTTGCCATTTTTTTCCTCCACTGCTATTATATCAGAACCCTATCTGTATAAACTTTGTGCCCTTCTTACTCCCGCAGGAGTCCCACTAATAATTACATTTTCACCAAAATTAGGTGTTGGTATGCATCCCAATGCATATCTTTCTGTAATAATTCCATTAGGTCCACTAATTATTGTTCCTATACCGCCAACTGCTATAGCACCGTCACCA
>Ga0169931_10002852_pt1 | contig 27885 bp, 25 predicted proteins | sample Kivu_15m_20L_FD_129675 | JGI IMG/M metagenome (GOLD analysis project Ga0169931, IMG submission 129675) | Freshwater microbial communities from Lake Kivu, Western Province, Rwanda to study Microbial Dark Matter (Phase II) - Kivu_15m_20L... | ecosystem: Environmental > Aquatic > Freshwater > Lake...
CCATCGCTGTTGCAGGCCACCACCTCGAACACATATGACCCGTGTGGCAGATTGGGGTAGTTGGCCACCCCGCTGTTGCCTTCGTTCCAGTCCACATCATAACCCTGTAGCCGCCAACGGTAAGTGATCAGCTCTGGGTTGGTGAGGGATATGGCCTTGAAACTGAACCGCAGGTGGTTGTCATCGTATCCGAGGTCGAGGCTCTTTGGCAGGGCAGGGGAGGAGCCGCTCTGATTCACTTCTTGCAACAGTAGCTGCACCGATGTGAGGAACACAACAGGCCTCACAGTATCGCGACCCACCAAGGCCTTGCGGATGCGCGTCACGCCTTTGATGGTGCCCACCCAGATCATGTCGCCATCGTTGAGCAGCGCACCGGGCAGACACTCGCTGCCGTTGAACCCGTGCGCCTGGGTTATGGCCAGCACCTCGGCCCCATCGGCACCGAGCAAAAGCCGCGACACGCCTTTGGCCGTGCCGGCCCACAGATGTCGGCCGTCCCACGCAAGGCTGCGCACCTGCCGCGATGTGAGGCCCTTTTCCTCATCGACAGTGAAGTTTCTTTTCGATCCGATGATCACTACACCCTCGCCATCGGTCCCTATTGCAGTGCGCCCATCGGGCATTGGCACCAACGCTGTGATAGGCACTTTTGCCACGTGAACGGTGTCTGTCCTGTCACCCTGCACACTTAAAACGGTGCCCGCCAATGTGCCAACGAGCGCATCTGATCCCACGGTGGGGACCAAAGCGGTCACCTGCCCAAGATCGGGAGGGCCAGGCATGAAACGGTCACCATCGAAATAACTCAGTCCGCTGGGTGTGCCTATGATCAAGCGGCTGTCGGCACCTGTGGCCAAAGCTGAGATGCTGTTATCCATCAGACCCGGCTCATCAGAATAGATGCTGACCTTGTTCTCTTTGATGGTGAAGAGCCCACCGAAATCGGAGGTGCCCAACCAAAGGCGGCCATCGGCATCGGTGGCAAGGCTACTGAACGGGTGACTGGCGACATCGGCATCGTTGACCAGAGGTATGAACTCAGCGCCATCGAGTCTGAAAGCCCCGCCCGTGCGGTCAGTGAGTACAAGTGTGCCATCGGGCAGACGAGCGAATGCGCTCGGTTCCATAGTGGTGCGGCCCACTGGAGCGAAGTGCGCCATGGCACGGTGCGAAAGGCGTGCAAGGCCTTTGCGCGTGCCGAACCAGATGTTCTGCTCGCGGTCGATGCAGATGCTCAGCACCTCGTTGTGCGGCAGTCCGTTGCGGTCTGATAGCAGCTCACGGCCCAGTTCGCCCACCATCAGTGCACCTTCGGGCGTAGCAAGCCAGATGTTGCCTTGGGCATCCTGAGCAAGAGCATTCACACGGCCGATGCTCGCATTGCGGAGCGGAGCGAATGATGCCCCGTCCCACACCAGCACTCCCGCTGCCGTGGCTACCAGCAAACGGCCGTCAGTGGCAAGGAAAAGGTCGGAGATGAACCCGTCTGTAAGACCCACTTCAGCACCGAGTACGGTGAAGGCATCATCTGCAAGTCGGGCCACGCCACCTCCGTAGGTGCCTACCCAAAGCACTCCGCTGCGGTCGCGGCAAATGGCGCGTATGTCGTTCGATGGCAGCCCATCGGCCTTGGTGTAAGTGCGAATCGCATCGCCTTTTATAGCGCACAGCCCACCGAAGGTACCGGCCCAAAGCACGCTGTCGCCCTCGGCAAGTAAGGTGTTCACTTGCTGGCTGGGCAAGCCCTGGACCGGGCTGAAGGAGTAAATCGGGGCTCCGGTCCCTTTGCTGAGTCCGTGGCCTGGATGGCCCAGCCAGATCGTGCCGCCCGGTGAGGTGGCCATGCAGGTCACCTTGCCATCGGGCAGGCCCTCGCTCATGCCCATCACCTTGAATCCTATTCCGTCAAAAAGGGCTGAACCGCCCCCGTTTGTGGCCACTAACAGATGTCCTCGGCTGTCCTGTAGCAGGTGCGTCACCTCGGCCTGCGGCAGACCTTGATCGATGCCCGATGTGCGGATGTCGTACGTCTGCCCGGTGGCCGCGAGTGCCAGCAACAGCGCGGCCGGGAGGGCCACTATGAATTTGAGGTTTCGCAATGTGTGCGGTCAGGAGGCCTGGTCAGGGCAGCCGCGTGATACGGCACTTGGGCGCATTTGGTTATCGGATGATTCGACTGTGGTAACCCTTGTCATCCATTGGTTATGAAACACGTTGTTACTTTGTGATATGAATGCTTGGCAATGGGCCTTGATCGTGGCGGGGGTGCTTGTTCCGGCATACCTCACCGCAGTGGTACAACGGGCCAAAGGGCAAGGATTCTTGCGCTCTTTCATCATGGCCGTGATTGGCTATGGCGGACTCATGGCTTTCATACTCAACATCATCTTCAATTCCTGAATCAAACATGAGAATAGAAACGCTACTCGCAGGCCTTTTCGCTGTTATTTCTGTGCAATCGGCTCAAGCTCAGATTCCCGACTATTTTGCTGATAGTCCGGTGTGGAGGGTCAGTTCAATGTGCGCGGTGCCCTATCCCTGCATCCTCAATTTGGATTACAACTATCTGCCCGTTGGCGATAGCACCGTGGGTGGCAATGTCTATCATAAGATGTACCGTTCGGGCATCGGTATGTACGAATATTTCGGTGGGCCTCCGGTTCCGCCATCGTGCACGGGGTCATTCACATTCAGCGACCCTTTGCCGTTCTTCCTGCTAAGGCAGGAGGGCCGCAGGCTCTTCACTTGGAACGGGACCACCGACACATTACTCTACGATTTCTACTTGGAGGTAGGCGATTTTCTGCCATTGACCCATAACAACAACTGGACAGATATTCAGGTGACGGCCGTGGATGACATTTCGGTGGGGGGCTCCATTCGCAAGCGGTTCACTTTGGAGGGATCATATGCAGGATATCTGTATGAGGGTATCGGTTTCACGGGGGGATTGATAGAGCCTGTGCCGCCCATCCTTGAGTGCGGATATACCTTCGAGTGTTTCGGTCTGGGCGATGTGAGCTATGTGCCTTCTGTCGGGCCCACCTGCCTTTTGGCAGTGGGGATGGATGAAGCTCCTGCCGCCCCGCAGATGAGCATCAGCCCGAATCCTAACAGCGGCCTGTTCACCATTGAGAATGCCCCTTCAGGTCTGGCCACAGTTACCGATGCCACGGGCCGAGCCGTTGCGAGAATTCAACTGAAAGGCGGTGCCGAACAAATCATGCTCGAGTGGTTGCCGCAGGGAATCTATACCCTTCGCACTGCCGATGGAATGGCCGTGCGGCTCGTGATCCATTGATGCGACTTGCCCTAGCCCTCGGCCTACTGCTTCTTTGTTTCCGTGCCCATGCCCAGCAGGTGTGTGCCCAGTTGCCATCGGCCTTTGGGGCGGGCGAGGAACTGTATTACCGTGTCAGCTACCGTTGGGGCATAATAAGGGCCAATGCCGGAGTGGTCAGCCTCACAGCCGATACATTGACCCGAAATGGCCAACCGCTCTACCACTTTGTGGCGATAGGGCGCACCACCCCACGGTACGACATCATTTACAAAGTACGTGACCGCTTCGAGAGCCTTTCGCGCAGAGTGGATCTGCGCCCAGTGCAATATCTCCGAGACACAGACGATGGCGGTTTCAAGGTGTACAACAACAATTTCTTCGATCACTCCGCCCTGCGTTGTATCGCATGGCGCAGGCGCGATGGCGTTGAGCGCGTCAAGGATACCATAGCCATAAATCCGTGCACTTACGATGCTGTGAGCATGTTCTACAACGCCCGCAGTATCGATATGGACAGCCTGGCCAAGGGCCAGCGGCTGGGTCTTTCTGTCTATCTCGATGAGAAAGTGTACGATATAATGGTACGCTACAAGGGGCTAGAAGAAGTGAAAGTGAAGGGAGCCCGTTATCGGTGCCATCGTGTTGTGACCGAAGTGATTGCCGGAAGCGTTTTCGATAAGGACGCGGAGATGACCGTTTGGTTCTCTGCAGATGACAACCGTGTTCCCGTGCTGATAGAGGCTCCGCTGAAAGTAGGCCGCGTTCGTGCGGAACTGACGGGGGCGAAAGGGTTAAGGCATGAGGCGAGTGGGAGGTTTGATAAGTGAATCTAATCCTTGCTTCTTATTTCTCTCCGTTCATGAGATGATGACGAGACCAGAGCGGTTGTCCAAAAGAGAGAGAATAACAAACTCAAATGACCGCTTACGAAGTCAGCATTGGCAGTTCCGAATGTTGTCTGCCAGTGAGACTTCTAGCTAGGGAAACAATCAGACTCCGTTAACAAGCATGCCTCGATTTAAGTCGGAAGATTTGCGTATTCCTTGCCGCAACCCTCTGTGCATTCACTTTATTTCTCCTGCCACTTCTGGTGACGAAACGAGCATTCACGGGCACTCGCAACGGTTTACATTTGGCCGCAACTGAGAAACAGCACAACCCAAATGAATTTCCCTGACGACCTGCGCTACACAAAGGACCACGAATGGGTACGCCTCGAGGGCGATACAGCCACCATCGGTATCACTGACCACGCACAGCACGAGCTGGGTGACATCGTGTTCGTTGACATCAACACTGTGGGCGACACCCTCGCGCAGCACGAGGTGTTCGGCACCGTAGAGGCCGTGAAGACCGTGTCAGACCTGTTCATGCCCGTGTCAGGCGAAGTGCTTGAGGTGAACACCGGAATCGATGCCGATCCCGCCATCGTTAACCGCGATCCGTACGGTGTCGGTTGGATGGTCAAGGTGCGCATGACCGACACCTCGGAATTTGCCGGTCTGCTGAGCGCTAAGGACTACAGCGCGCTGATCTGAACTTGATCAGAGGAGCCTATCGGTTGGCGAATGCCGTGGCGTGGACCGCTGCGGTCACCTACATCCTGATGAGTCCCTCCGATGGCATCCCGCGTTGGGCATTCCGTGCTTGGCCAGGGGTCGATGAGATCATCCATCTACTCCTTTTCGGGGTGATGGCCTTTCTATGGCAGCGCGCAACAACGGCTCGCGAATCGCACATCTTCGGTCTAGTGGTTCTGTACGGTCTGCTCACCGAAGTAATGCAACATCTTTACGTGTCTGGACGCAGCGGCAGTGCCCTTGATCTGGCTGCCGATGCCCTCGGAACCGCCCTCGCACTGTGGGTTGCAGGTCCTTTCATCGCCCGATATTGGAATCGGGCCCAATAAGACATCTGACTACTTGCACAGGCAATTCGATCATTTACCTTTAACGCCCCTTACTGAGACATGGAAATAAAGAAGAACCCAGAGGTGGACCTTGAGAAACGCAAAGGCGTTTTCCTCTCGGCCGGTTTCGCAGTTGCGCTCGCATTGGTGCTGGCTGCTTTCGAATACAAAGCCTACGATGAAGTGATCCAGGATCTGGGTCAGCTCATGATTGAGAACATCGAGGAAGAGATCATTCCCATCACTGAACAGGAGGTGAAACCACCACCCCCACCGCCACCGCCTCCTGCTCCGGAAATTGAGATTGTGGAGGACGATGTGGAAGTAGAGGACATCGAGATACAGGACGTGGAGGCCGATCAGACCACCGTGACTGAGACCTTTGAGGCCCCTCCTGCACCCGAGCCTGAACCAGCAGAGCCTGATTTCTTCACTATTGTTGAGGACATGCCCACTTTCCCAGGTGGTGATGCGGCACTGCTCAAGTTCATCGGTGAGAACGTACAGTACCCTAGCATTGCGAAAGAGAACGGCATAACCGGTGTGGTGTATGTGAGCTACGTGGTTGGCAAGAGCGGAGAGATCAAGGATGTGAAAGTGGTGCGCGGGGTAGACCCGTTCCTTGATAAGGAGGCCATGCGCGTGGTGACCACTATCAAAGGCTACACTCCTGGTAAGCAGCGCGGTAAGCCTGTTCCTGTTCAGTTCACTATCCCCATCCGCTTCGTACTGAAGTGAGTCCAATAGACCATAGATAATCAGGCAGCCGCTCCGCAAGGGGCGGTTGTCGTTTCTGGCAGTTTTATCGGCTGTTGAAACCATCTGAATAGAAAGTGTACTTTTGACACGAAGTACCCTTGCCCTTTTGCCGATGAAACTCCTACACCTTTTGTCTTTCAGCGCATTGATGCCCTTTGCGGCCTTAGGTCAGTGTTCTATAGACCTTGGCGATGACATAACTGTTTGCAACGGTAATCCTGTAACGATAACAGCCGTGACCAATGGCCAGAGCGGTGTAGACACTTTGGTCATCACCTACAACGGCACCATGCGCGTGACAGGTCTTGCAGGTGCAAGTACCGTCTACATGCACTCGGGCATTCAGACCACCCCGTTCGGGCCATGGGAGTATGTTGTGGGCAATTGGGGCCAGAACGATGGTTTGGGCCAGATGCAGAACCTCGGCAACAACATTTGGCGCAAGGCGATTGCTGTTCAATCTTATTATGGTTATCCAGGAGGTACCAATGCACTAGGTATATGGATGGTGTTCCGAAATGCCGATGGATCGGCACAGGGCAAGAACGATCAGGATGCCGACATCTTTCTCAACCTCAGTGACCTGACCACCAATTTCGGTGGCGTGACAGGAGCTTGGCAACCTGCCTCGCAAGGCACTGTGACTTGGAGCACAAGTGCTACAGGCAACTCGATCACTGTTACAGAAAGTGGAACCTACACCGCCACCTATGTTGATGGTGCAGGATGTTCGGTCCAGGATCAGATTATTGTGACCATATCGAACCAGAGTATTACGGTGGACCTTGGGCCAGACCAGACCGTATGCAACGGGCAGCCTATCACCCTCGATGCCGGAAGCGGTTATGCAAGCTATTTGTGGAATACAGGTGCCACCACACAGACGATAACCGTTACACAGACGGGCGATTACAGCATAACTGTCACCAATGCGGGCGGATGCACCGGTGTGGACCTTATCAACATCAGCACAGGAACCATCCCTTCAGCTGATTTCACCTATCAGGTGGTAAGTGGACTCACATATTCTTTCACCGATGCCAGCCAGAACGCCACCAGCATAGAGTGGGACATGGACGGTGACGGTACTACCGACCAGACCTCGGCACCGGGCGGCACAGTGCAGCACACCTTTCCGAGTGTAAGTGTGTACAGTGTGATAGCCACCGCGATAAATGACTGTGGTGAGGCGGAATCCACACAGAACGTGCTTGCCAACAGTATAATCGGTCCGGAAGGCGTTCGTTTCAACGTTCATTACGACATGGCGAGCGGCCTGATCGATGTGAGCGGTGGTCGCATTGAGGGTGTCAGCCTGAGCGACCTTACCGGCAGAAGGGTTTTGAGTCAGAGCGTTAACGCTGACCGCGCCTACGTGACCACGACCGGACTTCCAGAAGGAATCTACATCATAACCATACATAACGGGCAACATGTCGCCCACCGAACCATCAACATCCACTGAACATGAAAAGGACACTACTCTCAGCTGCTTTCATCTCAATCGCTTTCTGCGCTCAGGCCCAGACGGAACTCACCGTGCGCATCGACACCAAGATTATGTACAATGTCGACTGCAACCTGTTAGGCGATGGTGCCGGTGGACCTGCTCAGGTGAGTAAGGTCTACATGCACTCTGGCGCTTGCAGCGAGAACCGGGGCAGCAACCAGGCTCTCAGCGCTCAACAGTACTGCCTCCAGGAGATACTTCCGTTCGCTTCGGATGTATGGCAGCACGTTGTGGGTAACTGGGGCGCGAATCCACAGGATGACGGTGTGGGTCAGATGACTGACATCGGCAACGGGTTATATGAGATGACCTACGTTGTTGAGGACTATTACAGCGACCCATTGCTTGTGAGCACCGAGCAGAACAGCACGGGTACCACAGTCAGTTCGCCATTGCCACAAGGCAACACTGTGCATGTTATAGGTATGGTGTTCCGTAATGAGTCGGGGCAGGCCAGCGGCCGCGACCAGCAAGGCTGCAACGACATATTCGTAGTCGATTTCGCCACCGATAACCCACAGATCATCAATAGCACCGATTTCAGTGCGTGCACCTATGTACAGATCATCAAAGCAACTGGTGTTGAGGATGCCAAGCACCTGCGCCAGATTAGTGTGGCCCCCAATCCGGCTACTGATAATCTTACAGTCACCATTGACACATGGCAGGCACTTGAAAGTGCGAGCCTAAGCCTGATCAACATGTTCGGGCAAGAGGTTACTGCTCAGAGTGCACCACTGGCCGCAGGGAACAATCGCATGGACCTTGATGTCAGCACGCTCGGAAGCGGCATTTATACTGTGCGTCTGCAAGGCCGCTCTGGTCTGCTTGGCACACAGCGCATTGTGCTTCTTTGAGGCCGTTCAGCCTTCTCTTCAAACCTCTGAGGTCGACTCCTTTTATCTATCTGATTTATGAAAAAGCTCTTTCTCCTCTCAACGGCAACCTTATTCCACTGGGCCATTCAGGCCCAAGTGGTGACGACAGTCCCGCCCTATTTCACCCTTGAGGACAGTGTCACCATCACGTTCAATGCCACACAAGGCAACGGGGTGCTCAATGGCACCACACCTGTTTACGTCCACACCGGGGTGATTAACAGTGAGAGCGCTCATGGCGGAGATTGGCAGAACCAAGTGAGCACATGGGCCGAGAACACAGCTTCTACACTCATGACCAGCCTAGGTGGCAATCAGCACCGAATCGGACTCAGGCCGACCAACTACTATGGTGCCGGAGATTGGCAAGGTGTGAGGGCCTTGGCCATGGTATTTCGCAACAGCGCGGGCACGCAAGTGGGCCAGAACGCTGACGGTTCAGACATTTTCATCCCTGTATTCACCACCACTACTTCGCTCGATGCTGTGATCATGAACCCTATCGTAAAAGGGAGAGTGGTGTCTGTGAACGACCCGGTCACATTCAATGTGCGCAGCAACAATCCTGGCTCGCTCATCAGACTGTACCGCGATGGCGTGCTGTTGAACCAAGGCATCGGGGACAACCTGAGCACCAACATAGCCACCCCGGCATCGGGCAAATTCTATCTGAGCTATACGTGCGAGGCTGGAGGAGTCACCATCAGCGACACCACCTATTATGTGGTAAGACCGGCCGTTACAGTGCAGGATCCGCCCGCTGGCACCGAACCAGGCATCACAATCGTCAATAGCACCACGGTAAGGCTTTGCTTGTGGGCTCCGTTCAAACAGTTCGCCTATGCGGTCGGAGATTTCAGCAACTGGGAATTGGACCCTGCCTACATGATGAACCGCAGCCTTGATGGTGAGCGCTACTGGATAACCCTCAACAATGTGACACCGGGCCAGGAATACCGCTTCGAGTACTATGTAGATGGCATGTATCGGGTAGCCGATCCCTACAGCTACAAGGTATTGGAGGAATTCTCAGACGGGGCTATCAATCCGAACATCTATCCTGACCTGATCCCTTATCCTGAGGGTCTTACAAGTGGCGATGTGAGTGTATTCCAGACCGAGATGACTCCATACCAATGGGTGAGCGGCACATTTCAACGCCCTGCAAAAGAGGATCTGGTGATCTATGAACTTCTGATTCGCGATTTCTCTTTCCGCAAGAGCTTCAGCGCGGTGATCGATTCGCTCGATTATCTCAAGGATCTGGGAGTGAATGCGATTAAGCTTATGCCCATCATGGAGTTTGAAGGCAACGACTCTTGGGGCTACAATCCGACATTCTTCATGGCGGTCGATAAGAAGTACGGCCCCGCCAATGAGCTGAAACGATTGATAGATGAGTGTCACCAGAAAGGGATAGCTGTGATTCTGGACATTGTTCCCAATCACTCTTTTGGGAGGAATCCTTATGTGCAGCTATACTGGGATGAGGGCATGCAGCGCCCTTCGGCCAACAGCCCTTACCACAATCCGGTGGCCACGCACCCTTTCAGCGTAGGATACGATTTCAACCATGAGAGCCAGTATGTGCGTCAGATGTTCAAACGCATCTTCAGATATTGGATAAACGAATTCAAGATTGATGGCTATCGTGTAGACCTTTCAAAGGGCCTGACACAGAACAACACTGGAAGCGATGTTGGCGCATGGAGCGCATTCGATCAGAGCCGGATCAATATCATATTCGACTATGCCAACGACATCTGGGCACTTGACCCAGGGTTTCATCTGATACTTGAACATCTGGGCGACAACAGCGAGGAGACAGTGTTGGCCAATGGCAACATCATGTTGTGGGGCAAAGCCACCGACCAGTTCAATCAGGCGACCATGGGCTATCAGAACAACAGCGACTGGGGTTGGCAGACCAGCTATCAGGCCAAGGGATGGAACAGTCCGCGGCTTGTGAGCTACATGGAAAGCCATGACGAGGAGCGCCTGATGTTCAAGAACGTGAACTTCGGTAATAATAGTCAGGCTGGGTACAATGCCCGCGACACTGCCATTGCTGTCAGCCGTATGGAGGCTGCCGGTGCAATGCACTTTCTTATCCCGGGCCCAAAAATGCTTTGGCAGTTCGGTGAGCTGGGCTACGACATCAGCATCAATTGGCCCTCGGGAATGGAGATCTCCCGCACAGCCCCTAAGCCTGTGCGCTGGACCTACTTTTGGGAGGAGCCTCGGCAGCGACTCTACAAGGTCTGGAGTGCTATAATGAAACTCAAGCACATGCAGCCGGTGTATAGCGTTACCACTTACGGACTCGACCTGTGGGGTTTTGGCAAGCGTATGTGGCTTAGTCACCCCGACATGAACACGAGCGTAACTGCCAATTTCGGGGTGACAGCATTTGATATGACCCCTGATTTTCAGAACACTGGAACATGGTACAACTACATGACCGGGGAGCCTCTTCAGGTCAATCAGACCAACATGACTTTGAACTATCAGCCAGGGCAGTACTACATCTACACCACACAGCCGCTTCCGATTCCAGATTTCAGCTACACAGCCGAGCCTGTAACTCCTGGTTCGATATCTGAGTCGGATGTGTTCAGCACCAACGTTTATCCGAACCCGACAACAGGCAACACGTTCATCGAATTCGACCCGAAAGGAGAAAGGGTAACGGGCGTTGAGATTTTCGATCTGATGGGCCGACCTGTCAAACGATTTGACCAGACCTACACCATTGGTCTCAATCGCCTGAGTTGGAACGGAGCTGATCAGAATGGCAGCCCTTTGCCGAGCGGGCAGTACGTTGTTAGCATTTCTACCGATGTCCGCAGGGTGTGCCGCATGGTGCTGTTGAGCCGCTGAGGTCCTTGTGACCTTATTTCGCGCCATGAGGCATCCGCATTGGGCCCGAAGGCGCATCGGGCAACTTGACCCCGACCGTGATGCTCGCGAGTTGCTGCATCTCGCATTTGAGGTACGTTATGGTGCGCCCGATTTCATTCACAGCATGTTCAGTCTGGCTTTTGCGCGGCAGGCTGCAGTGCCTGGCATTGCCGAGGTGCTGTACCGTGGTGGATCAGGACTGATCCTGACAGATGCCCGCAAGCGTAACAACGACACGCTTTTATACTTCGGTGAGCTTTTCCGCCATGGCACCGCTGGCCGCGGGGCAGAATTGATTGCCCGAATGGCGAGGGTGCATGCTCACATGCCTATTTCCAATGACTTGAATCTTTACACTCTGGCCACACTTATCTGCGAGCCACGCAGGGTGGGTCGACAACTTACAGGCCGGGAGTTCATCTCCGACCGCGAGTTCAGAGCCTTGTTCGTTTTCTGGAGCGAGGTGGGGCGACAGATGGGGATTTCCTCTATCCCGCCCGATGAGCACGCCATGTACCGTTGGTACTTGGATTATGAGGCCGCACATTACGCTCCTACAGAGGCGGGAAAAGCCATTGTCCAGTCACTGGCCGATGAATTTGCTGCGAGGTGGTTCCCGAAAGTGCTACGTCACGTGGGCCTCCAATTCTACTTCTCTTTGTTTGATGACGATCTGCTGCGCGTGTTCGGTCTGGTCAGGCCGCATGGAGTGTACAATCTGTTGGTACGCCTCAGAGTGAACGGCTACCTACGCATGCTGGTGCCTTTGCTGCCCGATGGGCCCGACAGGAGCTTGATCGATTACTTCGGCCGCGACTACGTACCATACGACTTTGATAAAGTGGGCGTGCGCCCTCAGGGTGTGCGAACTTCGTAGCCATGTCTGACGACTATTTCGGCCGCCCTCAATTGGAGCCCGATGACTTTTATCGCACCGCTGAGGGTTACATTGTCTTTACAGAGAAGTACCTGCTCAAACGTGGTTATTGCTGCCAGAACGGGTGCAAGCATTGTCCTTATGGTTTCGACAAGAAGAAAGGGCGGATCATCCCAAAAAAATAACAACCTTTTTGGTTCGAGGCGCGATGCAAACGGGCCTTGAATGGAGCGAGTCCCTAGCTCGCCTGTTTCCTTTGATTCAGGCAATTTAATTGGAGGCGATGATGATCAACGGTTGATCGGGACGCAAATGAGCACGCACTCATTCCACTTAGAACCGAAATTTGCCCCTTCCAAACTTGACCGAACCGAATGACCGAGTTCCAGCGCAGCATTGTCCAAGGAATACCTGCCGAGTTGCCACCAATTCGTCAGATAGATGCAGGTGTGAGCCACGCTCCAAAACGGAAGGACATCCTTTCGGCTGCGGATAAGAGATTGGCTATCCGCAATGCTCTGCGCTATTTCGGCCCCGAGCACCATGCCACATTGGCTCCCGAGTTTGCCGATGAGCTGAAACGATATGGGCGTGTTTACATGCACCGCTTCAGGCCCACCTATGCCATGCATGCCAGGCCAGTGAATGAGTATCCGGCTAGATGCCAGCAGGCAGCGGCCATCATGCTCATGATCCAGAACAACCTGGACCCTGCCGTGGCACAGCACCCGCACGAACTGATCACTTACGGGGGCAACGGAGCAGTTTTCCAGAACTGGGCGCAGTATCTGCTTGTGATGCAGTACCTCTCGCAGATGACGGATGAACAGACCTTGGTGATGTACAGTGGCCATCCGCTCGGCCTGTTCCCGAGCCACCCCGATGCCCCGCGTGTGGTGGTGACCAATGGCGTGATGATACCTAACTACTCCAAGCCGGACGACTGGGAGCGGTTCAATGCGCTAGGGGTGACGCAGTACGGGCAGATGACAGCCGGATCGTACATGTATATCGGGCCGCAGGGCATTGTGCATGGCACAGCCATAACTGTATTGAACGCAGTAAGGAAGATCGGAAGATCCAAAGCAGATAAAGAGCTGCCTTTATTCGTGACGAGTGGCCTGGGTGGCATGAGCGGAGCGCAGCCAAAAGCCGGCAACATTGCTGGCGTGGTAACGATCTGTGCCGAGGTGAACCCAGCTGCAGCGCACAAGCGCCACGCACAGGGCTGGGTCGATGAAGTGATCGGGGATGTTGACGCTGCCATTGATGCCGCTCTTGAATGGAAGGCCAAGGGCCGACCGCACAGCATCGCCTATCTCGGCAACATCGTAGACCTGTGGGAACGCCTCGCGCAACGAGAAATTTCTGTTGACCTCGGGAGCGACCAGACCAGCCTGCACAATCCGTGGGCGGGTGGATATTATCCTGTTGGTCTTTCTTTCGATGAGAGCAACAGCCTAATGGCCACCGATCCTGCGGCATTCAAATTCGAAGTGAAGGAATCGTTGCGCAGACAGGTTGCGGCCATCCATGCCCTGACTGAGAGAGGCATGTATTTCTTCGATTATGGGAATGCGTTCCTGTTGGAGGCGAGTCGTGCCGATGCGCCCATCACCAAGCCTGACGGGACATTCATCTATCCTTCTTACGTTCAGGACATCATGGGCCCGATATGTTTCGACTACGGTTTCGGACCGTTCCGTTGGGTGTGCGCCAGCGGAAAGGAAGATGACCTTGTGGCCACCGACACGATTGCAGCTCAAGTGATAGAAGAGATGCTGCTCGATGCCCCAGCCGAGATCAGACCGCAGTTGCAGGATAACCTGCTGTGGGTACTCGAGGCGCAGAAGAACCGGCTGGTCGTGGGTTCGCAGGCCCGCATCCTGTATGCCGATGCTGAGGGTAGGATGCGAATAGCGGCTGCGTTCAACAAGGCTATTCGCGCTGGGCAGATAGGCCCCGTGGTACTGGGCCGCGACCACCACGATGTGTCGGGCACCGATTCGCCCTATCGCGAAACGAGCAACATTTACGATGGCAGCGCATTCACAGCCGACATGGCGGTGCAGAACTTCGTGGGCGATGCCTTCCGTGGAGCAACGTGGGTCAGCCTCCACAACGGTGGCGGTGTGGGCTGGGGCGAGGTGATCAACGGTGGGTTCGGCATGCTGCTCGATGGCAGCGAGGCAGCCGACCGTAGGCTACGATCCATGCTACATTGGGACGTGAACAACGGTATAGCCCGCAGGGGTTGGGCACGCAACGAAGGAGCTGTATCTGCCATAACGCGGGCCATGAAGAACGAACCGCTTTTAAAGGTCACTTTACCGTCAATGGTTGCCGATGAGGTAATAGCTTCGCTGACCCTTTGACCCATCCTGCATTGACACGGATTGTCATTACCGTTTTGCTCGCCCTGACTGCTTGTGGAGCGGTGCAGGCGCAAGAGGCGTTCAACCGCCACATGGAGGGTCGAGCGGGGTTGGGTTTGAGCATCACTGGTTTTTCTGCCAATGTCAACTACCTCATCATTCCCAATTTCGGGCTTAGGATAGGCCGCCACTACTTGGGTTTCGATGGGTTCTACGGTCGCCTCGATAACCTGCCCGAGCGCGAAGACTATGGCATAGGCCTGATCTACAGGGCCTATCCGCTCAAGAACAAAAGCTGGACACGTCCATTTGCCGAGACAGGGTTCTACTACCACAGCGGCAGCGATAGTCGCTATTCCGTTGAGGGCCTGCTCTGGCGACTTGGCGGTGGTGTCGAAGCCGCACTTACCGATGTGATCCATGTGGATATCGGGGTCAATTTCGGTCTCACCCATGCTCTGAGCGCAGAATCAGCCGTTCCGAACGACACCCTTCCGGTGGTTGCCCCAGGCACCGATGTGTTCTTCATGCCGGTCATCAGGATCAGCTTCGCGGTGGGCAGTAGGCCCATGAAAAAGAAATAGGCCCGGACATGGTGGAAGATAACCACATGTCGCGGAAGAAGCCCTTCTTCCCCATCACTGCCCCACTGCGCAAGTTCCTGCGCAAACAAGGGCGCGAGAAACGGCTCAATCTCCACTATCAGGATCTTCTGCAACATGCGCTCAGCACGGCTCTGCTTGACAAGACCGGCCGAGACACCCTTTGGGAGACCGTGCATTACGAACCTGAGCGCACGGCCGCGCTCAACCGCGCACTCACACATATCTATGTTCTGCTGCGCAACGAAGGCGACCTGAGCGCTATGGAGCATCTCAGTGTGGAGCGCATCGATTATTGCTCGTTCGGCAATTCCAATCCGTTCCGCATAAGGATAGTGAACCGATACAACGATAACTACGATTATTTCTACATCAAAACGGCCGATGCATCGCGCATATACGGGCTGGAGCTCGAGCACCTGCTTTCACCGAATCGCATCAGCTATTTCGTGGATGGCGACACCCTGATTGAGGAACACATAGCCGGCATACCGGGCGATCAGTTCATCGCCTCGTGGCTCGATCAGCGGCAGACCAACCGCGTGCGCCTGGCCAAGGAATTCGTCAAATTCAACGAGCGTTGCTTTGTCCGGCTTTTGGGTGATATGAGGAGTTACAATTATGTGCTTGATATAACCCCTGATTTTGATGATGTGCAATACCGCATACGCGCCATCGATTTCGATCAGGAGTGTTTTGAAGGCCGGGCAAGGCTGTACATGCCCCAGTATTTCAAGGAGAACAACCCACTGGTTAAACTGTGTATGGAGCTGATAAACGAGCGGACCATGTTGCAGTACCAGAGCGAGGAGCGGTCGCTCATAGCCCGCAGACTGATAGCATCGCGCTACGAGGTGCTCGATCTTATCAATTGCATGAGGGCCGATTGCATATCAACAGACGACAAGGTGGCGCAACTGCGAGACGAACTGGCCGAGCACCATCAGAACCCCGAGTTCAGAAAGTGCCTAGGTATGGGGGATGTGCTCAAACTGCATCTCAAGTGCATGTTGCAAGGGCACATCAGGAGGTTGAGAGATTTCTAATCAGCCCAAGAAGATCAAGGTTTGTAACCGAAGCCACCTCGGCCGCACAATTCAGGGTCCAACTGGTGCATCAGATCTCTCAGTGAATGAAAATCTGCAAAGAAGTCGTCTCTTTTCCACCCTGCCAATTCACGACTGACAATGACAAAGAAGGGGGGAAGTGTGGTGGGTTCTGACAAGTGATCGGCAGTTTTCCCCCTCTTGAACTGAAAGCCATGTCCCTTGGCCCATAACGCAAGTCGCTCAACCTTAGGAAGATCGGTCAAATAATAAAAGGTCTTGAGCGAATCGCTGCGCTTCGGGTCGTCCTTCTCAAAATGTGTCTGCCAGTAGTTTGCGATCTTCTCATCTGTATATTACCGGCACTCGCTGTTCTGAGCCATCAACATGGCTGGGCAAACGATCATTAGAAAGAGGGTGATTCTCAGCTTCATTGCCTGTTGATCCAGGTCAAATGTAGTTCGGATGAGTGATATGCCGAGGTCATTCCCAACCCCCATCGGCCCCGATATATTTGCCCGCATGAAAACCATGGCCACAACCGATTTCAAAGGCAAGCGCGCTCTGATCAGGGTCGATTTCAATGTGCCGCTCAATGCCGAGTTCCAGATCACGGACGACACCCGGATACGTGCCGCCCTGCCCACCATAAATGAGATATTGGCCAATGGCGGATCGGTGATCCTGATGAGCCATCTGGGCCGCCCCAAAGAAGGGCCAACCGACAAGTACTCGCTGCGCCACCTGATGCCACATTTGAGCACGTTGCTCGGCCGCGAGGTGCTTTTTGCCACCGATTGCATAGGTGAAGACGTACGTGGCATGGCCGCTGCCCTGCGCCCTGGCCAGGTGCTGATGCTGGAGAACCTACGCTTTTACAAGGAAGAAGAGAAAGGCGACAGCGACTTTGCTGGGAGGCTTGCTGCGCTTGGCGATATGTATGTCAACGATGCGTTCGGCACTGCACACCGCGCCCACGCAAGCACCACCATCGTGGCCGATTTCTTCAAAGGCAACAGCCTATTCGGTCACTTGATGGCAGCCGAGGTGGCCAATGCTGAGCGCGTTCTGCGCGGGGCCGCTAAGCCACTGACTGCCATCTTGGGTGGAGCCAAGGTGAGCGATAAGATCCTGATCATTGACAACCTGCTCAACATTGCCGATTGCGTGATCATAGGCGGTGGTATGAGCTACACATTCTTCCGTGCTAAGGGGCTGCCCATCGGTAAGAGCATTTGCGAGGACGACAAGCTGGACGTGGCCCGCGAGGTGATGCGTAAGGCAGCTGAGAAGGGTGTGCGCCTGCTGTTGCCAGTTGACCATGTGGTGGCCGATGCATTTGCTGCCGATGCCAAAACACAGGTTTGCAGTGTGAACACCACCCCCGATGGTTGGATGGGCCTTGACATCGGTCCTGAGACCATTAATCTTTACCGTGAGGCCATCCTTAACTCAAAGACCCTGCTGTGGAACGGCCCGATGGGCGTGTTTGAGATGGAGAAGTTCCAGACAGGTACGGTGTCGGTGGCCAATGCCGTGGCCGATGCCACTGCCAAAGGCGCATTCAGTCTGGTGGGCGGAGGCGACTCGGTGGCCGCTGTGAACAAGTTCGACCTTGCCGATAAGGTGAGCTACGTGAGCACCGGTGGCGGTGCCATGCTCGAGTTCTTTGAAGGGAAGGAACTGCCGGGAGTGAAAGCTATAGGTTGAGTTTTTTTCGCGCTCAGGCTTTCTCCTCAGCTTAAAAGAGATGAGGCTTTTCCCAGCTTATTGACTGGCCGAACTCACGTCTGTATCACCCCTACATTGAACGGTTTGATGGGCGAGTGGTCAGCAGCCTCAATGCCCATGCTCACCCATTGGCGGGTATCGAGCGGATCAATGATCGCATCGACCCACAGTCGCGCGGCAGCGTAATAGGGCGAAGTGGTGTTGTTATAATGGCCCGTAATCTTGTTCAGCAGTTCGCTCTCCTCTTCTGCACTCACCTCTTTGCCCAGACTCTTCATTGTAGCCTTTTGAATCTGCAACAGCACCTTGCTGGCCTGTGCCCCACCCATTACGGCTATTTGGGCTGAAGGCCATGCTACGATCAGGCGTGGATCGTAGGCCTTACCGCACATGGCGTAGTTGCCTGCGCCATAACTGTTGCCTACCACCACGCTGAACTTGGGCACGGTGCTGTTGGCCACGGCATTCACCATTTTGGCCCCGTCCTTAATGATGCCTCCGTGCTCCGATCGGCTGCCTACCATGAATCCGGTCACATCGTGGAGGAACAGCAGCGGAATACGTTTCTGGTTGCAGTTCATGATGAATCGGGCGACCTTGTCGGCACTGTCGGAGTAGATAACACCCCCGAACTGCATCTCGCCTTTGGCGCTCTTCACCACCTTGCGCTGATTGGCCACTATGCCCACGGCCCAACCATCAATGCGGGCCAGTCCGCACAGCAGCGTCTTGCCATAGGTGGCCTTGTATTCCTCAAACTCTGAGTTATCGACCAGGCGCTCGATCACCTCGCGCATGTCGTACTCCTTCACCCGACTCTCGGGGATGATACCAAGGATTTCTTTCGGGTTCTTTTTGGGCTGAACGGGTTTGATGCGGTCGAAGCCGGCCTTTTCGCGAGCACCCACTTTGTCCATGAGGCTGCGCAAGGTTCGGATGGCCTCGTCATCGTTCTTGCACTTGTAGTCGGTTACGCCCGATATCTCGCAATGAGTGGTCGCACCGCCAAGGGTCTCATTATCGATGTTCTCGCCTATGGCGGCTTTCACCAAGAATGATCCGGCAAGGAAAATGCTGCCGGTGCCTTCCACGATCAGAGCCTCATCACTCATGATGGGCAGATATGCACCGCCCGCCACGCAACTGCCCATAATGGCCGAGAGTTGCACAATGCCCATGCTGCTCATGATGGCGTTGTTGCGGAAAATCCGGCCAAAATGCTCCTTATCAGCAAAGATCTCGTCTTGCATGGGCAGATACACCCCGGCACTGTCCACCAAGTAGATGATGGGGAGGCGGTTCTCCATGCTGATTTCTTGTGCCCGCAGGTTCTTTTTTCCCGTGATGGGGAACCATGCCCCTGCTTTGACGGTGGCATCGTTGGCCACGATAATGCACTGGCGCTTGCTCACGTAACCTATCACCACCACCACACCACCGCCCGGACAGCCGCCATGTTCGGCATACATGCCATCTCCGGCAAAGGCGCCCAGCTCAATGATTGGACTTTTGGGGTCTACCAGTTTGGTGATGCGCTCGCGAGCCGTGAGTTTGCCTTTTTCGTGCTCTTTTTCGATGCGTTTTTTGCCGCCTCCCAGGTAAACTTGGTCCAGTTTACGCTCCATGGCCGATATGAGCAGCCGGTTCGCATCCTCGTTCTTATTGAATTCGAGCTCTTGTTTCGATGTCTTTTCCATGCAGGTGGCGAAGATAGATGCACAAGTGCAGGCCATTTTTTTCAACCTTCGCACCCCAATCAAAGCCACACATGAGCAAGGTCCACAATTTCAGCGCAGGTCCCAGCATCCTGCCACAAGAGGTGATAAAGAAGGCGGCCGAGGCCGTCCTCGATTTCAACGGTAGCAGCCTCAGCCTGCTCGAAGTGAGCCACCGCGGCAAGGATGTGGTGGCCTTTGTCGATCACAACATCGCCCTTATCAAAGAGATCCTGGGTGTGCCCGAAGGCTATTCGGTCATTTACATGCAGGGCGGAGCCAGCCTCCAGTTCCACATGGTGCCGCTGAATCTGCTGAAGACGAACGGCAAGGCGGGCTACATCGACACCGGCACGTGGGCCAACAACGCCATCAAGGAGGCCAAGCGTATAGGCGGCACGCAGGTACTTGCCTCATCGGCCGATAAGAACTACACCTATATCCCCAAGAATGTGGCGGTGCCAGAAGATCTGGATTACCTCCACATCACCACCAACAACACCATTTTCGGTACCGAGTACTTCCATCTGCCCAAGAGCAGTGCACCCATCGTGGCCGATATGAGCAGCGACATATTCAGCCGACCCATCAATGTGGCCGAATATGGGATGATCTATGCCGGTGCGCAGAAGAACCTCGGCCCTGCCGGGGTCACCCTCGCCATTGTGCGCAACGACCTGCTGGGCAAGCACGGCCGCGATCTTTCGCCTATGCTCGACTACAAAGTGTATATCGACAAAGAGAGCATGTTCAACACCCCTCCGGTGTTCGCCATGTACGTGTGCATGCTCACCCTTGAATGGCTCAAGGCCAATGGCGGCCTTACATGGATCGAGCAGCGCAACATCCGCAAGGCCGAGATGCTCTATGCCGAGATAGACCGCAACCCGCTTTTTGTTGGCACCGTGGCCACCGAGGACCGCTCGCGCATGAATGCGACTTTTCTTTTGAAGGATGAAACGATGGAGCCCGCCTTCAACGCCATCCTCAAAGAAGCGCGCATAAGCGGCCTGCCCGGTCACCGCAGTGTGGGCGGCTACCGCGCCAGCATGTACAACGCCATGGATGTGGATAGCGTGCAGGCACTGGTGGATGCCATGAGGGAGATGGAAAGGAGGGCGTAGGGCAATTGACCATTGTTGATTGGCGATTGCCGATTGATCAAGGCCAATCCACCCGTTCCCTTGATAGGGTTCGAATCCGGATTTTTACTTGTATGCCAGATTGGTCAGAGCCATTTCCGGTACGGCCTCATGGCTTCGTTGTGAGAAATCCCTTCGCCACGTGCGGCCTGAGCCATTCCACGCTCAACGGACTCCCGCTCCTTCTTGCCGATATTTTCCCACCAATCGCTTCTGTGCGATAGCAAGAGTTCCTTGATCACCACCAGTAGCTCGGTGTCCTGTTCTTCCTGAACCAGTGTCATTACCTCTGTTCGCAGTTCCATTCTATCGCAATCTGATTCAAAGGTAATGGCACTTCCCATTCAATCATTCGCCAGTTCCTCTTATCATTGACGGCCAACTTAGGCATTCAGATCAAGAGGTGATTATAAACCCCGAGATTCGCCACTCCGCAATCCACATTCAGCACTAAGCAATCGCCACTCCGCCCCCTCCACTCAAAAATCCCCTCTCAACAATGTCTCTCATCCTCGCCAATGACGGTATCGACCCCTCGGGCCTCAAACTCTTTCAAGAGGCCGGCCACACCGTAATCACCGACAAGGTGCCTCAGGACGCTCTAGCCGACTACCTGCGCGAGCATCAGGTGGCCGCCCTGCTGGTGCGCAGTGCCACCAAGGTGACGGCCAAAGAGCTGGGCGCATGGCCCGGCCTCAAGGTGGTGGGCCGCGGTGGCGTGGGCCTCGACAACGTGGATCAGGCCACCGCCAAGCAACGGGGCATAGCGGTGATCAACACCCCAGCCGCATCGAGCGAGAGCGTGGCCGAACTGGCCATGGCCCACATGTATGCACTGGCCCGTTTCCTGCACACCACCAACCGCCACATGCCCAGCGTGGGCACCACCGAGTTCGATCGGCTCAAGAAAGAGGCATCCAAAGGCATCGAGCTGCGCGGGCGCACATTGGGCATCATCGGGTTCGGTCGCATCGGGCAGGCATTGGCGGCTCTGGCACTTGGCAATGGCATGAAGGTGCTGGCCCACGATCCATTTGTGCAGCACGTGCGCGTGGAACTGCACATCGAGGGCTACGGTACGGCTTACGTGAAGGTCGACACCATTCCCGTGGCCGAGCTGCTCCGCCAGAGCGACATCATCTCGCTGCACGTTCCCAAACCCAAGGACGGGCCCGTGATAGGGGCGCTCGAAATGGCCCTCATGCCCAAGGGCGCACTGGTGATAAACACAGCCCGTGGTGGCGTGGTGGACGAGGCTGCGTTGATCGCTGCCATGGAAGAAGGCCACATAGGTGGGGCCGGGCTCGATGTGTTCGTAGGCGAACCGAACCCCGATGAGCGATTGCTCAACCATCCGCGCATCAGCGTCAGCCCGCACATAGGTGCATCGACCAACGAGGCGCAGGGCCGCATCGGCATAGAACTGGCCGAGAAAGTGATGGCCGCCCTCGCCTCATAGCCCATGGCTGAGTTCATCCCGTTCAGGGCCTGGAGGCCACGGCCCGACAATGTGCAGCGCGTGGTGTCGCGGCCCTACGAGTCATATGCCAAGGCCGAGGCCGAACGCATCCTCAGCTCCGAGGCCGAGTCATTCCTACACGTGGTACGGCCCGATTTCTCATCGACCGATAAACTGCCACCCAACAGCACCGCGCTGTTCCAGGCCAGTAAGGATCAGTTCCTACGGCTGGCCACTAGCGGGGCCTTGGTGCACGAGGCCGCCCCGGCCTACTACATCTACGCGCAACACATCGGGCAGCGCGTGCACATGGGCATCATGGGCTGCGCCTCGGTGCGCGACTACGACAGTGGCCGCATCCGCATACACGAGCAGACCATTGCCGACCGCGAACGCAAGCTCAAAGAGTACCTCAGCGTGTGCGACATCAATGCCGAACCCGTGTGCCTCACCTGTCCGGCACACGCAGGCATCTCGGCACTGATGGCCGATGTTTCGGCAGGCGCACCGCTGTTTGATTTCGCCACAGATGATGGCCGGAGACATCGACTCTGGGCGCTCACCGATTCTGAAAAGGTCGCATCGCTCAATTCTCTGCTGCGCGATGTGCCCTACCTCTACATAGCCGATGGCCACCATCGTTCGGCCAGTTCGGTGTTGCTGGCGCACGAGCAGTGGGCCAAGGGCGATCATCGGCCCGATGCTTCGCACAATTTCTTCCTTACGGTCATCTTCACGGATGATCAGTTGCACATCTGGGAGTTCAATCGTGTGGTTCGAGATCTGGGCACCCATACTCCAAGTACATTCCTTGCTGCCCTTGCCGCACGTTTCGATATCAGCGAGGGGCACAGAGCATCGGCCAAGGGTCGAATCAGCATGTACCTCGATCATCGGTGGTACACCCTTCACCAACGCAGCGCAGGAGGCACTGATGTGGTCTCATCGCTTGACGTAAGCATCCTAGCCGATAACATCTTGGCACCCATCCTTGGCATCGTGGACCAGCGTACCGACCGTAGGCTCGGCTTTGTGCCTGGCCCGGCAGGCACCGCTGCGCTCGAGCAGATGGTCGATTCGGGTAAGCAGGCCGCGGCTTTCGCGCTGCATCCCGTAAGCGGAGAAGAGTTCTATACCATCTCCGATCAGGGCCTTACCATGCCGCCCAAGAGCACATACATAGTGCCCAAACTGTTGAGCGGGTTGGTGGTGTATGGTTTGGGGGAATAGGGATGAGGAGTGTTCTTCAGATGAATACGCTCAACCCTAACCGACAGGATTTCGCCAGTTCAAATGACTTGAGACAAGGCATGCCGAAGATTTTCCGTTACATCGCCTTTCGAGTGTGGCAGGGTGTGAGAAAGGGGGTGTGAACCTACAGGGTAATGAGTGTGAGGATATCAATGTGACCGAGCTGATACTCGGCCTTCGGATCAAGTATCCTCTTATCGGTCAGAAACACCCTCACCTAACACCCACTCCACCTCGTGCAACATGAAGGTACGCTCTTGACCATCGGGCATCAGGCTCACCAGGCGGCCATCAGAAAGTGTGCGTAAGGGTACCATGGTTGTCCTGATGCCATCGATTATCACCGAGATCGGAGTGCCCTTCCTGAACAAGCAGTCATCGTACCGCGAACGGAGCAAATCTGTGCGGCCCTGTCTGAGCAACAGATAATTCGCTTCGAGATGGCGGCTGAGCGCGTGGAACACCACGTCCACATCGAGTCGGGCGCCCGAGGTCAGGCCCAGCGAAGTGGCATTGGGTACGTCATCAAAGGCAATCTGATTGACATTCAATCCTATACCGCATACCGCGTGGCTCAGGTGCGTGCCGCGCATGCCGGTCTCGATAAGGATGCCGGCCACTTTTCTGCCATCGATTAGAATATCGTTCGGCCATTTGATTTGCACCGAGTGCTTGCTTGTTCCCACGGATCCTTGCACTGTGGCCTGCACCGCAAGTGCAACACTTCGACTCAGGTCATATTGCATGTCGGCCCTTAGAAAGGTGGGCCTTAGCAGGTAGCTCACCAACAGGTTGGCTCCTGGTTCGCTCTGCCACTGCCGCCCCCGTTGGCCGCGACCGGCCTCTTGCACATCGGCCACCACGGCCAGTCCTTCTGCGTTGCGCGGGTCGGCAGAAAGAGCCGTGGCCGTGTCGTTTGTGCTGGCCAAGGTGGTGTATCTGCGCACCTCGCGGCCCATGAACATCAGCCCGTCATCCATCGGCCCTCCACTTGCTACTTTTGCAAACTTATTCAAAGGGGAGGCATGGCAAAGAGGAGCCGGGCGGCAAAATCGAATCCGGCATTGGTCGAGAAGGTGGTGGATGCACTGCACGCAAAGAAGGGACACCATGTGGTGAGCCTCGACCTGCGGCACATCCATGCTGCTGTGGCCGACTGGTTCATCATCTGCACCGGTGACTCATCGACCCAGGTGGAAGCCCTTGCCGGCAGTGTGGAGGACGGAGTGCGCAAGGCGTTGGGAGAGAAACCATGGCACGTAGAAGGCATGACCAATGCCGAATGGGTGCTGGTGGACTATGTGGATGTCGTTGTACACATCTTTCAGCCCCACGCTCGCAATCATTATGGACTTGAGCACCTCTGGGCCGATGCCATTGTTACTGAACATCCAGATGCCTTAATGGCAGATTGATCTCTCCAATTGAACATAGCGGCCCCATCTTTATTTAATTATCACGTACCTAACTGACGCATGAGCGAAGAGAAGAAGACTAAGAAGACCCCCAAGTTCAATTTCAATTTCTACTGGGTGTATGTGGTGATAGCCCTGGTGTTTATCGCCATGACCATTTTTCAAGGCACTGAGACGGTGAATGAGATCTCGCCCAACGAGTTCCGCACCATGCTGGTAAGTGGCGATGTGGACCACGTTGTTGTGGTCAACAAAGAGTCGGCCGAGGTTTTCATCAAAGAGGATAGCCTGCGCAAGGAGCGATATAAGGAAGTGCGTGATCAGGCCACTACAAACCCTTTCGGGCGGGTGCCGCAGTATGTGTTCAACACGGGCGACATCGCCACTTTCAACGAATTGATGAAGGATGCTCAGGCCAGTATCCCACCCGAGAAGCAGGTTCCGGTCAAATTCGAGACTCGCCACAACTGGACAGGAGACATTCTGAGTTGGGTCATCCCGATCGGTCTTATGATTGTGTTCTGGGTGTTCATCATGCGTAGGATGAGTGGTGGATCAGGCGGTCCGGGCGGCATCTTCAACTTTGGTAAGAGCCGCGCCCAACTGCTTGAGGGAGACACCACAGTGAATGTGACCTTCAGCGATGTGGCAGGGCTTGAAGAGGCCAAGGTGGAGATAAAGGAGATTGTTGACTTCCTGAAGCATCCGCAGAAATACACCGAGCTGGGCGCAAAGATTCCAAAAGGTGCGCTGCTCGTTGGACCTCCGGGCACGGGCAAGACCCTGCTGGCCAAGGCGGTTGCTGGCGAGGCCAAGGTGCCGTTCTTCTCGCTGTCAGGCTCCGATTTCGTTGAGATGTTCGTTGGTGTTGGAGCCAGCCGTGTACGCGATCTGTTCCGGCAGGCAAAGGAGAAGGCACCGGCCATCATTTTCATTGACGAGATCGATGCCATAGGTCGTGCCCGTGGCCGTAGCATATCGCAAGGAGCCAATGATGAGCGTGAGAACACCCTCAACCAGCTCCTTACCGAGATGGATGGATTCGGCACCAATAGCGGGGTCATCATCCTTGCCGCCACCAACCGGGCCGACATACTCGACCGCGCCCTGCTGCGTGCCGGTCGTTTTGACCGTCAGATCTATGTTGACATGCCCGATGTGACCGAGCGTAGAGACATCTTCCTCGTTCACCTTAAGAAATTGAAGCTCGAAGAGGGACTTGATATTGAGTTCCTTGCCAGACAGACACCTGGTTTCAGCGGTGCTGATATTGCCAACATCTGCAACGAGGCAGCTCTGATTGCGGCACGGAAGGAGAAGAAAGAGGTGAACAAGCAGGATTTCCTTGATGCGGTTGACCGTATTGTGGGCGGCCTGGAGAAGAAGAATAAGATTGTCACAGACGAGGAGAAGAAGATCATTGCCTACCACGAAGCAGGTCACGCTGCTGTCAGTTGGTTGGTCGAACATGCCTCGCCACTCATCAAAGTGACCATTGTACCCCGCGGCCGATCGTTGGGTGCAGCCTGGTACCTGCCCGAGGAGCGACAACTCACGAACACTGACCAGATCCTTGACGAGATGTGCGCTGCCTTAGGCGGACGTGCGGCAGAGCAGGTGGTGTTCGGCAAAGTGAGCACTGGAGCGCTCAGCGACCTCGAGAAGGTGACTAAACAGGCCTACGCCATGGTGACTATGTACGGCCTTAGCGAGAAATTGGGCAACATAAGCTTCTATGACAGTTCGGGGCAGAGTGAGTACTCTTTCAATCGTCCTTACAGCGAAAAGACGGCTGAGTTGATAGACTCGGAGGTGAAACGGATTGTTGAGGAGGCATACCAGCGTACCGTGCGCATTGTGTCCGAGAACCTTGAGAAACTGGATGGACTGGCCAACGCGTTGCTCACCAACGAGGTCATTTTCAAAGAGGACCTTGTGGCCATATTCGGAGCGAGGCCGTTTGCAGAGAAGGAGCAGGTGCAGCTGCCTCCACGACCTGTTGAACCTGCCGCTGACAAAACAGAATCGGCCTCAACAGCCACTGCCTGATCTCTACATGCCGAGCGAGGCCGACTGGGTCATAGTGGCCACGTATGCCGACATGGCCACGGCCCAATTGTACAGTGCCATGCTCAGTGCAGAAGGTATCGGCAATGTGCTTCACAGCGACCGCGACCCTGTGCTCAACATAGGAGAAGTGGAGCTGCGAGTGCTGCGCGATGACGCCCTCCGCGCCAGACACTTGATCTTCAGCGCATAAGCGGCCTTGGTGGTTCGGGCGGATCGATTATCTTCGCGCTCCCCGAAAAAGCAATGGCATTCAACGTACGCATATTCACAGGCGAAGCAACTCGTTACCTGTCTGAGCGGATAGCCGTTGCACACGGGGCCGGGTTGGGCAACCAGACCATTATCCGCTTCAAGGATGGTGAGTTCGAGCCCAGTTTCGATGAGAGCATCAGGGGCGATGATGTGTTCATCATCCAGAGCACGTTTCCCCCGGCCGATAACCTCATGGAACTGCTTCTCATGATCGATGCCGCCAAAAGGGCATCGGCCAAGCGCATCGTGGCAGTTATTCCTTACTTCGGTTGGGCTCGGCAGGACCGTAAAGTGAAACCCCGTGTGCCGATAGGCGCCAAACTCGTGGCCGATATGCTGGAGGCCGCTGGGGCCGAACGCGTTATGACCATGGATCTTCATGCCGACCAGATCCAAGGCTTTTTCAACATCCCGGTCGACCACCTTTTCTCGTCCTTCCTTTTCCTCGATTATATCAAAGGGCTCAACCTGCCCGACCCGATAATGGCCACGCCCGATGTGGGCGGCACCCGTAGGGCCAGCGCATACGCTAAGTACCTGAATGTGGACCTGGCTATCTGCTACAAGCAACGCAAGGTGGCCAATAAGGTCGATTTCATGACCGTGATCGGTGAAGTGAAGGATAAGGATGTGATCCTATGCGATGACATAATCGATACCGGTGGCACACTGTGCAAAGCGGCCGAGATGATGATGGACCATGGGGC
>Ga0169931_10002853_pt1 | contig 27884 bp, 30 predicted proteins | sample Kivu_15m_20L_FD_129675 | JGI IMG/M metagenome (GOLD analysis project Ga0169931, IMG submission 129675) | Freshwater microbial communities from Lake Kivu, Western Province, Rwanda to study Microbial Dark Matter (Phase II) - Kivu_15m_20L... | ecosystem: Environmental > Aquatic > Freshwater > Lake...
AATATTATTCTTGATTTCGTTTTCCAATTCTTGTCTTCTGTTTTCTAATTCTTCATCAAACTTATCTACCAAGTCAGAATATAGTTCATCGTTTTCTATAAAAACACTGTAACTATAAACGTGGTTGATAAGATTTACTGTTCTGTTCTCAATAACGATGAACATATCCAAATCATCATTTTTGATGAATCTCTTTAAAGATTTTGGTGCAAATGTGAGTTTTGAAGATTCTTTCTCTATCAGTTTATTACATATTTCTACTGAAGATTTCTCTTCATGAGTAATCAGTAGTTTTGGGTCAAACTTTTCTTTCAGAGTTAGAAATAATTTGAAAAGTAACCTCGGAATAAATCCAACAACTTTTTTTGATTCCATTTCACAAATATAAGGAAAAAAACAAAAAAACTAACAATAAGCCCCTGAACAATGTTTTTTTCCATCAAGCCCTTTAATTTTACCTTTGCAAACTGAAACGGCATAACCATTCGCGTATGCTGAAGGATAAACTTTGAACTTAGCTTTTGCTGCGGCTTTCCCCCTTGAACATAATTTTGTTCCAGCCTTTTTTCTTCCCTCTTGTAAATCTTCAAAATCAACGTATTGTTCACGTTTTTTGGTTTCATTCATGAAGAAATCGAAAACTTGGTCCATGTTGTTTTTAGCTTCACTTATGTGATCATCTGCCCAATCGTGACCATTCTGTATGATTTCATCCACCATGTTTCGGTCCATACTTAACAGCATATCAGCTTGTCTCTTTATTTGTTCTAAATTAGAGAAAGTCATGTAATTCTCTAACTCTTGTTCCCTAAGAACTTTTGTGATTAGTCTGTTGAGATCAGACTCACTCAATCTTTGAATTTTGTTTGCCATTATTTTTTATTTACTATTTGAAATTGTAATTGTTTTTTATAAGTATCCTTCTCCCCGTTTGTATTCACCCTTATGTCAACAAAATATTCATTAGGAATTTTATCTCTCATATCGAATATGAAATAAAACTCGTTTGGTGTTCGGTTTACTTCGGTCCAATTTTGTACTTGAACCTCTGTTTGACCTTCCATAACATACACACGGTAATAAGCTTCTACGTTTTGTAAGACTGTATTCGTAGAGTATGCTTTTTTTACAACCACTCCTACTTTCCTAATGTCAGTGTTGAGAATTTTTTCATTTTGATTGATACCATAAAAACTGAAACCAAACTGAGATGGATCTCGAGATTGAGATCCTATAATTATATTTGCTTGAATCGGTTGTAAAACAAATTGATTTTTCACCGCTGGTAAATTCTCACCATTTAAAACGATGTTTGACCAGTTGTCATAAAAAATACAAGGTGTTGGATATGAATCGAAATCGCTCGGGACAGAAACTTCATAAACTCCTTTGGTTCTCAAACAAGTTGTTAGATTATCGAGTCCAGGAATTATTGTACCGTTCCCATCTAAAATGTCGACTTGAGGTAATTCATCTAAGTTTGTGAAGTCTCCATTCTGGTAGACATACAGGTATAATTTATTGACCTTTCCTTTTGTGAAGGTATTTCTGTCATCATCAATTAAATCGTCGTAATTGGTCAGTAAATAAGGCTGGTAGAAGGTCTGCGTGTGTCTGGCAAAAAAACCGACACTATAGTTTTCAGTAAGACCAGTTATGTTCTCAATCTGTGGTATGTATGCTATACCCCAACCTGTAGATCCAGTTGTTCCACCACTGAGAATAGAATTGATCTGGTCAGTCATGTCAAAGTTGATATCCTCATCTCCAAACTCAAAATGTTGTATGTCCAAAATTGTCAAGGCCGAATAATTCAGACCCGATAGTGACCCTATTTGTGAATTAGTATTGTCATATATTCCTGGGTAGGACCAGTTTTCAACTGTGGTTCTTGCACTCCAATTTGAAGGTCTGTCCGAGAATGCTTTGTCTGTAAAACCTACGTTCGGTGAGAGTTGTCCCGTTGCAGAGTTTCGTGTTGTTGCAAAAGGGTAGTAATCATAACCCACACCTTCGTCCCAATTTTGAGGCGATCCTGTGTTTCCTGAAAATTTTGGAATTTTGAAAAGAATTAAATCAAATGAGGTAGCTCTTCTTGCACCATCTGACATGTAACCATTGAGTAGTTCCTCATCGAATGATGATGTGTTTGTCATTGTTAAGGTATGTGTAATCCCTGAGTATCCATTCGTACAGCCCGTAGATATCTCTCCAGATTGAACTTTTTCAACCAAAAGAGTCAAGTCCAAATCAAATATAAACCTCGAAAAACCAGCGGGCGGTAGAATTTGTTGACTTGTTCCGAAATTTAACTGCATTACAGGATTTCTACCTGTATTGACAAGATTGTTCTGAACAATTGTGTTATTGCGATTAAAGTATGACCTAAAGATTGACATCTACCTTTTTCAATAAATATCAATTGATTCGTATTCTACGGTTAAGAATTTTTTGTGAACCTTGTTGAATTTCCTGAAGTATATCTGATACTTTGGTTCCGTTACTTGCAATCTGTGTTGGTGGTAATTGGTGATAAGGATGTGAGTGACCAACCAAAAATTTTACAATCAGAGATAAAAGTTTCAATAATTCTTCACCTCTGACTGTGCTTGATGTTTGGTTTATCAATTCGTCGGAAAACTTTTCTTGAAGAATACCATATATTGTTCCGTCCAAATTAATAACCTGTTTACCAGGGATTTGTGATTGATGAGATAACAGATATAGATAATCCGCACCAATTGCAGTTATAGCTTCGGGTGTAGGTACCCACTCTTCTATTGGTTCTACAACTTTCTCAGGTGAATATTGTTGTCCATATGCGTTTTTGTAAAAAACCAAACCTGAACCTGTAATATTAGCTGACGGGTTAGGTTTGACTTGAGTGTATAATCTTGAAACATTGGTTTTCTCGACGGATGATCCTGACTCCCCATTTAAAAAATTTGATATTGTGAGACCAGGTCTGAAGAAAAATGGTGTATTGTCATTGTCGTTATATGACTCGAGTACGCCATTTATCAATTTCACCACTTCTTCCATTGGTATCCCTGTACCTGCAAGGGAGGGGTTTTCTATTTTGATTACCTCTTTCAAAACCCCATCATATTGTTTTTCAAGGGTGAACTCATCATTGGTAAGGACTGATGAATCTTGGAACGTGTAAATGTTGATTTCGCCAGTGAAAATTCCAATTGGGTTTTCAGGATTGTATAAAGTATATTCAATTAGAAATTTGACAGGTAATACAACTTCATTTAGTTTCTTAGATTTCTTAAAACCTCTTTGGACTTTGGTTTGAGTATATTGTGATAATTGTATGAATCCTCTTTTGTTATATGCGACCGGTATTTCTTTTGGATTTCTGCTGAAAGTTTTTCCAGCTCTTATAAGAACCTCACTTTCTTTAACAATAACATCAGCATTTCCTCTACCTAATAGACCATTGTCCCCTGGTTGAGGAAAAATACCGTAGGACCTTTGATCTTTGAATTCTCCTGTGTTGAATTTCAGACTCGGAAAAGGTAAATATTGAACTCCTGTACTAAGCATCTGATTTGAACCTTGATTATCTTGGTAAGATGCTAATAATGGATGTGAATATGGTCCTTGGATGTAAAACTGATTCGAAAATTGTATCCTTGGGTTTTGATACAAAGTTTGTACCATCTCCCCCACCTTTGGTGTCTGACTGAAAAAGTAAGGTAGGAATGGTAAGTACATGAATGGATCTCTTGGTCCCCACTCGTCTGTTTCAGGATCCCAATCGGGAATGGCTTCATAAATGGCTTGAACGTTGTCTGTTTGTGCAGATGCACGAATCCTACCCAACATCATCGGATCATCCGAATTGAAGACGTTGGCCTGAAACAACATCTTCGAGTATATCAAATTCTGATCAATCATTTTTTCCTTGTTTCAAATTCTTTGAGCAGCTCGTTATATGTCTCCTCTACTTTATCGAAATGATAGCTCAGTTTTACTAATTCTTTTTTTATCATTTCATGTTCTTCTACCAAACTATCCATCATTTCAATCAATTTTTTGTTCGGTAAATTTTTTTTGTTTTTAGATTCTTTGATAATTTCGACTATATTCATATCAGAATTTTTTACCTGGTAATGTTAATTGTCCTGGTTTACCAGATGGTAGAATTATATCGGGAGGTATGGCAACTTGTACGAAACCCGATTTGGACTCAGCAGCTTCCTGTCCTTTTTGCCTTGCTAGTTCGGCTATCAAACCCAAATTAGGAGTGCCATCAGGAGACGGTCCCGTTGGTAAACCGTATTTTTGTAATTGTTCGATTACATCTATCGAGGTACCTTCAGGGGACGTTCCACCTAAAAGAGGGGTTAGTAGCATCAGGGGATAAGGAATTTTCAAACCCAAATTTCTACCAATGATACTCAGGATGCTGAGTATATTATCAATCAATGATTTACACTTCCTATAATCATCAATCAATAGAGCTACCGCAGTTGCCACTTCTAAAAGGGCTGCAATCATAGCATATTTTTTCAAAATTTTAGATCTCGAAATCTGACCCGATACAGATTGAACCAGTTGCATTAGATCCCTTTTGATAATCTCGAATAATTCTTCAATGAATAAGGCTCCGACTTTAGATACAAACGATATGAAGAATTTTTTGAATCTTTGGAAAAAGGCGTCCATAGATTTCACTTCATCAACAAACTCGTTACCTATCGCTGCACCCATTATAAAAATTGGAAGTAAAACCTTTGGAGACAAGACCGCCGCAACTAAAGCTAAAGGAATTTTTTCTAACAAATCCTTATCTATCTTTAACTTTATATTGAAATCATTTGGTATTTTTAGTTTCCAAGATGGATTATCTGAGACTGAGTTTACTATTTTCTCAATGTTTGCTTTCAATACATTTGGGTCATCTATTTTTTCGGTCTCAATTGCGTTGATCATTTGATCCACCAAATTATTGAATTCTACGGGTACTTTTACATTGTCACAATCTACAAACTCCATGGATCTAAGATTTATATTAGATATGGTGTTTTGTATCACCGCTCTGTCTGTGTCGGTGAGCTCGAAGAAAGATTGGTCAACACCGTCTAATTCAGCTATTTTGGCAACACCACTGACATCTATCTGTTCTCGTTTGTCAAAACATAACCCCAAGACTCTTTGAACAATCAGACCAAATTTTGATTTTTTTTCGATTTCACCGCTTCCGATTGAAGCTTTCATGTCTACAGCATTCGTTAGAACATTAATCAATTCAGACATCAATGTAGTTGAATCAACAACTCTTATTGTCGATATGTAATCCGACAAAAATTCACCAACATTTGTTGTAGTTTGTCTCGAAGCTAAATTTACTTTGAGAAAGTTCCCGGTGATACCCCTCCTATTTTGGGTTACGTATGAAAAGTCGAAAAGTTTTTGTCCTGATGACCCTATGTATGAGTTCCCATAAAAAGCTGAATATGTCTGACTTGGGGTTTGTGTTCTGTTGTAAAGTTCCTTGTTCATTTGAAAAGGAAACTCGCCGGCAATTGGTGTTCCTTTTTCATAAATTATTTTACCTATTGGTGAACTTGGATCTTCTTTGAGTTTTCCAAATAAATCAAATCCTTCCAAAGGAATGTATATGTCTGAATTCGGGTTGTATTTTTGTTCTTGGGAACAGCCAACAGCACTCAACATCTCTTGGTCGAGTATTTGTTTTATTTTTGGTTCAATTCTTGTGTAAGCTTCCAAAAATTTGGATTTAACTTGTCCAATGAAACCATTTCCCGATCCAGAGTTTTCCTGAGCTAAATTCAGAAGATTATCCAGCTGAGATTGACCTTGTCTTTGGAATCTCTTCTTTTGTTCTTTGAGTTTTTCTAAAGGGGAAAGTAAGTTCTGATCGAACTCATCAAACGGGATTTTCTGATTTGATTTTTCGAATTCTTTTGCGGCTTCCGAAATTTCGTTGAATGTTTTGAGAGATTTTATTCTCTCTTGTGCTTGTTTGTAGGAGCTGTTTAGATCGAGAGCCATAGTGGATTATAGTTTGTAGGTATCACCCGAACTATCCACTTCTTTTTGAATTAAATTTTGAATCAAATCGTCGTCCAAATCAGACAGTGAAAAACTTTCCTGTTTACTGTTGGACTTCTCCCAAATTGAAGCCTGTAGTTTAGAAAGCGTCAGTTTTTTTTCCACACAGTCGTTTACAATCTTTTGTTGTTTTTCAATTACTACGCCGATAGTTTGCATGTCTTGTGGATCTTTCATGAAGGATAACATTTTATTTTGTACCCTTATAGCAGTGTTCCTTTGTTCTACAATCTCATTGTAGATTTCTTGTAAAAGAGACAAAAGTGACTCTTTCGTAAAATTTATTTCTTTTCTTTGTGGACGAGGCATATTTTATAAATAGTTAGCTTCAAATTTTCATTTTCGAATGTGTTATCACGTACAACTTTTTGAATCTTTTCATTGAGCTTCTAATTTCTTTTGTGCTCAAGTTAGTCATTTCTCTAAGTGATAATAAAATAACATTCTTGTTAAATTTATTATTATCTGCCCCTGAGAATATCAACTCATAATTCTCGAATATGTCCATCAATGCAAAACCTAATTTTTTTTCGTTATCGTTAAGATTTTCTGTTTCAACAAAAATCCTAAGTTCATTGAGATAAGTTCTGATGAGATTTTCTACGTCCAACAGATCGTCATCTATACGATAAGTCATGTCAGGTCTTTCTTCCAATGAAGATGATATGTCTTCGTAAGAAACCTTCCGATTAGTTTCTTTTTGATCTTTGATTATTTGACCCATCAAATAATTTTTACATATCGTACCGAAATAAGAGTAGGCTTTCTTGTTTTTCGATGGTTTGAATTTATCAACCTTTGTCATCAAGAATGAGTGAGTATCGACATGAATTTCTATAAAATCCATGTCTTTTCTATAAAGTTTGTAACGCCTGATGATTGATGAAATCATCTTGTCCAAAGGGGCACGGAGAAATTCATTGTAAATTTTATTTTTCTCATCCATCGTTTCAGCTACCAAAAAATTTCTGACCGCAGTTTCTTCTCTTACATCAAAATAATTTTCTTTAACTGATTTTCTACCCCTTTTTTTTGTTGTTGCATCTTCTGTGTGACCAGAAAGAAGATCGAGCATTATTCATTCGTTGTTTGATATTTTATTGACCTATCGTCAACGAAGAAATATTCTTTTTTGGCGGTTTGTAACCAAAATTTAACTTCGTCATCTGTAAGAACTGATTCACCGTTCTTATAATTCCAAAATATTGATCCTTCTCTCATGTTGGTATGTTTGTAACCTAACCTTGGTATTGACATAATATTTACAGAATTGTATGTCAATCTCAAAAGAAGTTCATAAACAAATGTTAATTTGATTGAAGGTTTGAATCCACCGAAATCTTGGATGGCTTGTTTTTTTATTACCATTCCAGCGGTTTGGAAGTTTGTATATTCATTTAACGTTTCGTTTGTTAAATATCCGAGTTCTTGTGTGAAATTTGCAGCAAAACTTGCTTCATTGGTAAACCCTTTGAAAACACCTTTATCGTCTGTATCAACGACAATTGGTAAAAAAGCATCAACTTGTGGATAAACATCAATATATTTTTTGACGTTTTTGAACCAAATACTTGAGTATTCATCGTCGAACTCGAAAAAGGAAACCCAAGGGTTTTTAGCTTTTTCGATACCCAAGTTCATTTGATTTGAGTAATTTGGTTCTTTGTCCCAAATATATTTGTTGACCTGAAGATCACCAAAGTCAAACCCCTTTAGGAGGGTAACAAGTGATTCTTCTTGGGTGTGAACGATTACAAGTTCGTCAATTTGTGTTAGTTGATTTTTGAGTGACTGAATTGCTTTACCGAAATACTCCGAGAAGTCTCTTACTACTGCAGATTTCAGAGGTAAAATAATAGATACATTTAATTTGTCTGCCATATATTAGTCGTTTGAAAGTTTTTTAAGTTGATTCTCGAAAGATTCTGCTCTTATCATTTGATATTCTTCAAATAGTTTACAAACTTTGGTTTCGAACTCTTCCAAGTTTGCAAACTCAGAAGATGTTTTTTCCATGTTATTGAACATTTCATCATTCAAATTGTCTTCGAGCCAATTTTGAATGAAGTCCGCAGCAAAATCAACAATCATATTTTTATCATTAATCCACACACCATTATCTTCACTCATCCATGAGGGCATCATATTAGGAATTTGACCAATAACAGGAACGCCACATCTCATAGATTCGAGAGGGAAAGTGCCGAATCCACTTTCGGTATCAATCCAAATAGACAAACAACATTCTTTCAATACGTTTGCAAATTCCAGTTCACCGAGTCCTCTCATATCTCTGAAAGTAATCCATCTATATTGTGGATATTTCAAGTAAAATGTTTTGATCAAATTAATGGTATCCCGTTGTTCTTTAGTGTGTACTGCCACAATAGTTTTAGCGGGGAAGTTTGACTTAGAAAAACAATCTGAGATGACGGGAGGAATTATATCAAACGACACATTTTTCATAATTTTATCGATATGATCTTTTTGTTTCGTTGTTGTTGTGATACATTTATTAATACCAAATTGGGACCAATTTTCACCTGGTTGTAGAGTCTCTAAAATATTTGCGTAAGATTGTGTAAGAACAATTTTAGCTGGAGGTAGATTTTTTACTTGGGCTAATACGTAACCGAAAATTTCGGGAATAATCAAAAAATCTTCTGGAGAGATTTCTAAGTTTTGATTTTCCATAGACTTGTGCTCGATCTCATTCATATACTTTTCTCCTAACCATTTTGCAACACCTACGTAATCATTTTTTTCGTGTAAAATAATTGGATAGAATTCATTCTTTTTGAGCGCGTAGGCCATTTGATAGATGTAACGAACTGAAGCCCTGGCATTTCCTTTAGTGTCTTGAACGAAAAAATATATTCTCGATTTTTTCGATTTCAATTTGTTAATCGAAAGTTGTACTTTGTCCAAATTTAATTTTTGTTGTTCCATATTAGTAATGTTTGATAAGTTTTTTGTTAAGTAAACTGTTAAATGCTATTGAAAAAGGTAAGGATGGTTTCCTTCCGCTTTTGAGTCCTAAGTTATCATCAGGAATTATATCATCCGCAAGAACCACCTCGACTAATATTTTCACCAATTCGTACTTGACAATGTTGATCCTCATCTCAGTTGATCCAGTAATTTCTTCAATTCCCATGTCAACATATTTTTCAACTTCATCCAAATCGATAAAATAATTTTCACCCATAACTTGTATCATATGATTTCCTCCAATTTGTTTTTTAGTTCTTTGAATTTTCTTATTGTATGTTCACAGTCCACATTTTGATTGTATTCTGTCTCAAACTTGATAACGATTTTATTATCAGGTTTTTTCAAAAGTAGTTCAGGATTCGCAGTAAGTAAAATGTCTAATTCGTCCCACATTGAATTTATGGTTGTTTCTGAGTAAAATTTTATTTTTTCTATAAGACAGCCGAATTTAGATAGAAAAAAAAGGGACGCTGGTTTCGATTTTTCTATTTCGTCTGAAACAATCAATATATCGTGGTTTTCTCTCATATCATAATAAAAATCATTAAGATCAAACATGGTTGACATTTCTACCGAAGGGGAGTGTCCGAAGAGTTCCATTGGGTGTTCTTCATACATAAATTTGTAAAATTCATCTTCAGATGGAAAAGAAAAATGGTCTTGAAGTTTTAATGTATCAAGTGGTTCAGTGATTTTATATTCAAATTCAGGTTTCTCAGGTAAATCCAAGTACGGTTCAATGTAAAACCTTTCATAGATTTGTCTGAATTTCAAAACTGTATTCCTAAGAACTCCGTTAATTTCTATTCCAACTCTCATTCTTCGTACCTTTCTAAAATTTTACTTATCAATGGATTTCTTACCACATCACTTGAGTTGAATTCAAATGTTGCCACTTCACCCATCTCTTTGAATCTTTTTAGAGCATCCCACAATCCTGTGTGTGTTTTATCTTTATGTCTGTCAAATTGATCCAAATCACCTGATATAAAAAATTTTGAGTTAAATCCTATTCTGGTTAAAAGTAGTTTCATCTGATTTGGTGTAGAATTTTGAGATTCTTCAAAAATCAAAATTGAGTTATCAATATTCATTCCTCTCATGTACGCCAAAGCGAAAACTTCTATAGCTTCGATTTCTTTCAATCTTTCCCTAATTTCTTTACCAATTATTTTATTCAACAAATAATAGGATGGGAATATGTAAGGATCCAATTTCTCTTCAACATTTCCTGGTAGTGAGCCAAGTTTTTCTTCTGCTTCTACCGCTGGTCTTACAATTATGATTTTTTCGAAAGGGGTTAGAGGATCAACAAGTAAATCAATCGCCGCTTTCATGGCTACAAAACTTTTACCCACACCCGCCGGTCCCGAACAAATAGTGATTTGATTTTCCCTTAATAAGTTATAATATATTTTTTGATTTTCTGATAAAAATTTTTCTTTGGTTTTCTTTTTTACTATTGAACAGATAAGGTCTTTTTTTGTTTTGAATGTTGACTCAGTAAGACTTGGTGTCGGTACTGGTGGTCTTTTAGTTTTCGCCATTAAAGTTGTATTTTGTTTAATGTGCCAGATTCTCTCTTGGTCACAGTTTTCCCCCCATCGGGGCTCTCATAGATCCATGTTGTGTCTTGTTCTAATTGATCAACCTGACTCTTAATCCATCTGTAAGTTCTTCTGATCCCCTCTATCAATGGTTGGGATACTTCCCACCCAATCATTTCTCTATAAAGTTTGTTATCTGAGTTTCTACCTTTGACACCCAAAGGACATTTGAATCCATATTTCTTTAAGAATTCCTCTCCTTCAATATTTTTTATCTTTATATCTTTTTCAGAAATATCAATTGCCATTTGTGCCAGTTGATTGATTGAAACCATCTCCTCACTTCCTATGTTGACTGGTCCGGTAAACTTAGAATGCATCAATCTCAGTACCGCTTCAACACACTCATCAACGTATAAGAAAGATCTAGTCTGTTCCCCGTTACCCCAAACTTCTAATTCTCCACCTTGAGGGGTTTCAATTGATTTCCTACACATTGCCGCTGGTGATTTTTCACGGCCACCTCTCCAAGTTCCTTGAGGTCCGAATATGTTATGGAATCTTGCTATTCGAACGTCTAAACCATAGTTTCTGTGAAACGATAGGAAAACTCTCTCTGAAAAAAGTTTTTCCCATCCGTATTCAGAATCAGGGTTTGCGGGATATGCTGAGGATTCTTCACAATTTGGATTGTTTGGATCTAATTGGTTATGTTCAGGGTACATACAAGCTGAAGATGAGTAGAAAACTTTTTTTACTTTTTTCTTAACACACTCCTTAGCTACATTCAAATTTATCATTGCTGAGTTATACATAACATCTGCATCGTGATCTCCTGTGAAAATGTATAACGCACCACCCATGTCAGCGGCTAATTGATAAACTTCATCGATGTCATTTTCAATAACCAATTCAACAACTTTGGCGTCGGTCAAATCGCCCAAAATGAATTCGTGACAAATTTCATCATGAAAGAAGTATTCATGTTTTTTTATATCACATATTCTGACGTGATTCCCATCATTTTTTAATCTTTTAGCAAGGTGTCCTCCTATGAATCCACCACCCCCTAAAACCAAAACTTTTTTTTGTTTCATACTGTTTCAACTTTTGATTTTTTTCTAAGTAATGTGAGACCATGATTGACTGGTAACGTCATCCATTCCCACTTTGTTAGGTCCAACTCAGCGACTGCGCGATATGGTCCACCCTCACCCCATTCAGTCTCGGGGTGATGAGACATCGGATTGAAGTAATTTGGGTGATGACTCATACCCATAAGATCGTGTAAAAGTATTATTGTGTTTTCATTTGATATTTTATCAATTAGTTCAAGTTCTCTTTTTACGTGAGAATAGCTGTGCCAATCATCGATGTAAATTAAATCGAAAGTTTCGCTGTTCTCTTCAAGAAATTTGATTGCGTCCATTCTCACGAAATTCCAGTGTTTTTGGAATTCAGGATCGTTGATTCTGAAGGCGGGATGATTGATATCCACCGAAGTCAAATTTCCACCTAAAATCTTAGAGGCAACTAATAGTGGATAAGTTGATCCACCTTGTCTCACCCCAAGTTCCAATATCTTTTTTGCGTTCATTTGTAAAGCTAACGCGAAGAATGTCATCACGTGTTCAAAGTGAGTTGTTCCACCGTCATTGGATGGTTTGCCGGTGTTGGTGTCGATTTGCAATGTTCTATTTACTAATTCTTGTAAATGTTGGTTCATAACATTTCTTTTATAACTTTATTTATTCCTTCATAAAGTCTTATTTCGGGTTTCCAAAAATTTAAAATGTAAGGATCTGGTTCATTTCTTTTATTTAATTGAACTGTGTCTTTGTCTTGTGATGGTATTACCTCACAAGGAATAGATTCTTTGATAATGTCCGCTACTTCCAATATGGTATTCCATTCAAAATTTGTTATATGTAAGTTTTTTGTTCTGTCAATCTCATCATATTTTTCAGATAAAATCATCAAACATTTTGAACAATCTTCAGCGTGTAAAAATTGTCTTTCTTCAGTGCCGTCAGTCATCATCTCAATCTTACCATTTTTCGCTTTTAGGATAAAATCTGTGATTACATGTGATTTTTCCAAATCGTGTTCGGGTCCATAGACATTCCAAAACTTAACGACAATCCCATTTAGAGATGCTGCGTATACCTCAGCTAAAGATTTACAAACTCCATATGGAGAGTAAGACATATTTGCCATTTGAGATGATGCGTAAATAAAAGGTTTCTTATATTTTCTCAGAGTTTCAAAAGTATACAGTGTTAACTTGGTGTTGTTCTCTATGAACTCATAGGTGTGTTGATATCTCTTAAGATATCTCGATCCCCCTACATCAAAAGCTAAGAACATAACGAAGTCTACTTCGACAATTAACTCTTCTAAAATCCCAGGTTCTCTGAGATCTTGAGTTGGATCTGTGGCAACATCAAATGAAATTACTTCATGACCCGCCTTTTCCAAAAATTTACAAAGTTCTGATCCTATTTGTCCTGCGGATCCTAATACAAGATATTTCATGGATTCAAATCTTTTAAATAATTTTCCCACATGAAGTCCTCAGCAACTGGGAAATCTTTAGCTCTTTGAAAATTCCTCTCAATTGCCGGCATCATGGATTTATAATTTTCTACGGTTACTTTTTCCAAATTTGGATCATCCTCCAAAAATATTACACCTGTAGGATCGAAATATTTTTCAACTGCTTTTCTTGAACCGTAAAAGACTGGTACCGTACCCATAGCAAAACAATCAGTTAGTTTCTCGGTAAAATATACATCTGAGTTATCATTTTCGATTGCCACTGAAAACATATAATCCTTTAGTCCGTCTTCTTTATCTCTAAGTTGATGCTCACGACCAGTTCCAAAAAGGTCTACCTTATCTTTTAATTTCTCAACCCATTGTAATCGGTTTTGATGACCTCTCAACCAACCTTTATTTGACGCAATCATCGATACCAACTTAGTCTTTTCGTGTATTTTTCTATTGTCAGGCCAAATCCAAGGTGCTGCGTTAGTGATACAATATTTGAATGGTTCACCAAGAGCGAGTAGCTCGTCCATACAAGTGAAAATCATTTTGTAGTGAGATCTAGTCTTTTCTAAATCCTCTGTCAACACTCTTATGGTTGCTTCATTCATTTGAGGCGATTCTAACAACCATCCTATTTTATCTGAACCACCGTCTCTGAAACCCCAGTCTTTGATGTAGTTGTCGACGTAGACACTTACCTTGTGAGGGTCTGCAGTTTCTCTTGAAAGCCAACGAAAATATTTTGGCATGTTTCGGTTAGATGAACAATCATATTCACCCCACCAATCGGATACTTTTCTAATTTTAATTTCTGACATATTTTATTTTTTTATTGGGATTAATAGTCCGTCTTTCCATTCAACATCTACAAGTTTCCAATAGGATTCAAAGATGTCATCGGCTTTTGGTCCACGTGGACCAAACCAACGTGAAGGACAAACGATTGTTTTATTTTTATTTTTATTTAAGAATGTAGCCCACCATGAAAAAGTGGAGTTAGATATTATGTGATTCTCGCAAAGTCCCATAAGGTAAAGTTCCTTCCAGTCTTGGTCTTCCTTAGGAAATACTACATTGGGAAATGAGAAATTATTCATGACAAAATCTCGACTACCAGGCCATCTAGATTCATCTTCAGTAAACAGAAATACTGTTGAGAACTCACCAATAATTTTGAGTGCTTCTTGTATGTATTCGACAGATATTGTAGGGTGAATTTCAGGGAACTGAAGATATTCTCCTCTTCTAACGTGAATCGATAGTGTTTTAGGTTGATTAAGTTGTGGGTATTTATTTTTCAGTTCTTCAACAATCTCGGGAGATGGTTGGAAGATATCACGAATCTGATCGTCAAAACCAAACCAATTTTTTGTACTCTGAAAGTATCCGTCAAAAACTGTATTTTCCTCAACTGGATTTATTTCAGAATATTCAAAAGGTCCCTCTGTCACCCTTGTGAAACCATCCAAGTTATCCACAAATTTTAAATTTCTGAAAACATTATTCAAATAGTTTTCAGTGCCTCTGCCTTGTCCTGGTGTCCATGATCTCGGAATAAAAACAACTTCTCTATTGTGTTTCCATCCCTGAGCTAATGCATGGGCGGCTTCAAATAGTTGATTTCCTAAACCACCCATCAAATTACAAGAAATTAAATTACTCATTTTTTTACATATAATGTATCACCCCAATCTGTTGCCATTTGGGAATAATATTTTTTTATGAATCCTTTGGATTCCATGTATTGTGAAAGTTCTTTTTCATTTATTTGACCCTCATATAGTTCTATATTCGCAGTTTCTATTACAATTGCTTTGGCTGTAAATATAGTTTCACTACTCGATAAAATATCGTAATCATTCCCTTGAGTGTCGAGACTTACGAGATCGAAATTTTGTATTAATCGGTTTTCAATTAAAAACTCATCTAAATTTATAACCTCAACATCAACAGTATCATGTTGTGTTATCTTTGGATATAACCTGGAATGTTCTTTCAATTTTCTAAGAGATGAGCAGCCAGGATTTGTATACTCGGTATCCCAAATTATATTAAATGGAAGTGTGCCTTTCTGCTTACCTACCGCATACGGAAATAGGATACTCTCGCAAACTTCGGACCTGACTAGATCTTTCAGGTTATCTAATAATTGTGGATTCGGTTCAAACCAATATATTCTTTCTGGTATTAGTGTTTGATAGAAAGATTTTTCTTCGGCTAAACAAGCACCAATGTGCAATATATTTTTGGCAGGCGAGTTTTGAAAAATTTCAGTCAACTCCTTTTCCATATCGTAATTGAAAGCCATAGAGTAAATTATAGAAAAATTGAAGATAAAAAGAATAGGTTATTTGAAGTTCTTATTTTCCCAAGATTCGAAGACGTATGGATAATCCCATTTACATTCATACCCTTTCGAAATAAGACCATCTTGAATTTTTTTCCTCCTTTCTTCATAATCTAAACCAACCCTGTGAAATTGAATCTGTAGAAATTTTATTTTACTTAAAATATCTGTATTCATCCAATGTTCCAATAAAGGAAATTCTTCCCCTTCGATATTGAGTTGAATCAAATCAATTTTTTCAATGTTGTATTTTTCTAAAAAAAATTCTATTGGTTCGCAATGTATTTCAATTTGATTTATAGTTTGTTCAAGGTACTGTGAAGATGCATCTCCATTATGAGACAGCATTATATCTTTTTTTTCAGTTGATATACCAAGTGGTTCAACATGTATTTTTTGTTCGCTACTGAAGTCCCTATACATAGGTTGGCAAAATTTTTCTATTGGTTCAACCACTAAAATATTAGGTTTATATTTGTTGAAAATTCTTCTCGTCCAGCTTCCCATAAAACCGCCAAGTTCAATAACCCATGAATCTTGATCCAAAGGATAGGTTGCAACTAAAAATTCATTACCATTATCCTTGTCCCATTTTGCGTTGTGTTCAGTATACATTTAAATTTTTTTATAACAAGTTTTATTAGAAATTGTGTTGTGAGTTTGTCTAACTTTATTAATATCTATTTTGTGATCATTGATGGGATTGGACTCATTATAGACGTATAGAATTTCATCTATAAATTTGAAATGTTCCAATCCTGACATCTCAATCATCGGCCACATAAAAGCCAAATCACCCGCGACACTCCAATAATTACCAAATGAATCTTTTAAATCCTCAAATTCAATTTTTTTCCACAACCAAGATTTCCAAGTTCTTAAATGAGAAAGTGTAAAATTCGATTTTCTTATGTTCTCAACCGTTGTTATCGGTCTATTGAAACCTGGTCTACCATCATGATATTTGAACGATCCACTTGTCATCCAAATATTCGAATCTTTGTAGACATCATCAATTTTAGTCAAAACGTTTGGGTTTGGTAACCAATCATCCCCATCGATTTCAACACATATTTCATCACCATCTAAAGCTCTCCATCGTATCACTTGATCGTAATTTCCGGGTTGATACATTTTTGAATGATTCTCAATAAGGGTAAATCTATCATCACCACGTATAATCTCTTTTATCTTATCTGTAGTTTTATCGGTAGATAAATCATCAGTAATGAAGCATTTGAAATCTTTGAATCTTTGACTCATTATACTGAGTAGAGACCTTTCGATATAGTTTTCACAATTATATGTGGTCGTTAGAATTGTCATAGGTCTATTATAAAACCTTCAGGTTTGGTAGTGTATCTGAAAAATTTCAACCGAGTTCCCATTTCGCCCATATCTTTTTTCTTGAATTGGTTTATGACCGAATCAATTTCTTGAACGTAGACGGTATATCCTTTAGCTAAAAGAGATAAACAAAGTTCATATGGTTGTGAGTCAATAAGGATATCAGTTCCTTTTTTATATGAAATGTGTTTCATTACAAAAGGGGTATTTTTATTGGGATTGAGGTTCGAGTAATGTTCAACCAAAAAGTTCGTATGATCTCTGTTCATCTGTTGAACGATATCAGACAATTTTGCGTCAGCGTTATATTTTTTTGCATGAATTGAAAGTGCAACATTATCACGTGGTAAGCAGGGACCACCAAAACCATACCCGTATTTCAAGAATTTTTCACCTATCCTTGGGTCAGATCCGATTGCTTTCAAAATACTACTTATCTCGTTTCCCATACCTGATTTTATTGCTATTTCACCGATCATATTTGCGTATGATATCTTTGTTGTCAAAAAACAATTGATTGCAATTTTGGTCAACTCCGCCGCTCTGTAGGACATTATATTGAAGTTGACATGACTGTCACAAATTATTCTGTAAAGATTAAGGATAATTTTCAGATCTTGTCCATCGGGACAACCTAACAAAACCATTTTTGCTTGTTCGAGACCCTTTATGATTTCACCTTGAGCAACGAATTCTGGGTTGTATACAACGTTGATTGAATACTGAGATAATGTTTCAGCAATTTGTTCAACATCACCAGGATTGGTGGTACATCCAATGATTAAAGTTTTACCTAAAACTGACTTACCATTTTTGAAACCTTGTATAATTTGATCGACGACATCCCATAATCTGGATACATCATATGTTCCGTCGGGATTTGAAGGTGTATCAACAAATGTCCATACGTAGTCTGATTTTTGAACTACATCAACATTATCATCAACAACTTCTAAAAATCTTTTTTTTATTAACATGTCTGTAATGAAAGGCTCATTTGTGACGTATATTCCAGTCTTAAGAATTTCTCTGTAAGAATCGTTCTTATCTGAAATGTAAGTTGGAATACCATGTTTGTCACAAATTAAGGCAAATGCCAATCCCAATCTTCCAGCTCCTATTACACCAATTTTCATGAATTCAAAATTTCTACGTATTTTTCTTTAATTTGTTTTGCAACATTGTCCGCATAATACTTTTCAACATCTTGTGGCGGATCATGTAAATTTTTGGTTAATATACCACCATTTGAGTCAACTTGGTATATCCATCCTGGTTTACCGCATAGCCACCCCTCGATAGTGGTTCTGCCAAGTTGTATACCCGCAGTCATCTTACATCTATTGACGAAACCTTCAACTTGCCAAGTTGGTTTGAAATATTTTACGTGAGAATTATTTTTAATTTCATCTAAATAATCCGATTTGTTTTCACCAACTAACCATAAGTCCATACCCAATTCTTTTGTATGTAAAATTAAATCCCTTATTGCGAACTCGCGCAAGTAGTCAATTGTGCCTACAAAGAGTATCGCGTTTTCAACAGTGGATTTTTTATCTTTAAATTTGTTGTTGTCAATTGGATTATAAATTACATCAACGTCTTTTAAATCAAAACGTTCTTCTAAATATTTTTGTATTTCGGGTCTAATCGCAATGTACTTTTTTATTGTAGGATCTATGTGAGGTTCCTCCAAGTTTATAACCTCGGAATGTATAGAACATATTTTCGGAATTTCAGGGTAAAGTTTACAAATCCTATCCGTTATGGGTTTGTGCTGTGCGTGTATTATATCAAAAGTAACATCAGATATTTTGTACAACATTCCATGTTTGGATGGTTGAACGCCACCTTCAGGTGTATTGAATCCCCATTTACCATCACCCATTTTGAACCCTGGAGTTTGATCATGAGATAGAACTTTGATTCCAATTTCTTTTGCCATTTTGGAAAGGGGTCCATCTATGTCAGAAACAACAGTGACATCACAATTATTGCGCTGTAAACCTTTGGCCAACTCGTAGACGTACAATTCAGAACCAGTAAAGTTTTTGAAAAATAATGACGTTAATAAAACTTTTATACGATCATTGATGGTGTATTTTATTTTTGCGGGTAAATTATCTTTGTATTTTTCAGAAAATATTTGTCGATTTACATCCCATTGGTTATTGGTCATGCCTATCGATTTATGGGTTATTCTTATGTTATTGATTACTCCAACCTTCACACCTTCCAAGAAATTGTCAAAACAAAAAGTAACGTCATACAAATGAAAACCTTTTACCGATTCATCAAATCTTTTTTTAATTCTTTTTTTATCAAGAATTATGAAAAGTCCATCAACAATAACAACTTCCCTGATATCGTTACCAAATGAGTCGGAATATTTTGATTCCCACTTTTTACCTTCGTGTTCGTGATTTACAATACCAACCATTCTACCCTTTTGTTCCCACCACATCCCACTACTTGGTAGATATGTTGTTCCTGCAACGCCGAGGATACCATATTCAGATTTATTAAAGTGATTAAGTATTTTTGGGTACCAACCATTAGTATCAAATGTTATGTCATCGTGACACAGGACAACAATATCTGTCGTGGACTCATCAAGTATCTCATTGTAAACTTGACTGAGGTTTTTTTCGCCGTTATTGACTTTTTCAATTACGTTAATTTTTTTAAAACCTGAACTCTTCTTCAGATATTCAATGAATTCTGGTTTTGATCCTCTTGTGCTGTATCCTACTGTAATCATATTTTTTACATTAAACCTGTTGATCCAAACCCTTTATCTCCACGATCTTTTTCCAAAATCTCATCCATTTCAATAAGTTCAACCCATCGTCCATTTACAACGGGGCAAAGAACCGCTTGAGCGACTTTCATACCCGTTGTTATATTGAAAGGTGTTTGGTTTGTGTTGAAAACAGGTACTTTACATTCACCTGTATATCCATTATCCATGGTTCCAGGTGAATTGAGCACCATCAATCCTTGATTGATTGCAAGACCTGACTTGGTTCTGACTTGAATCTCATAACCATCATCTATATCGAATTTTAATCCTGTTGGTACAAGTGCTCTACCCAAAGGAGGAACTACAATATCTTCTGTAGAATGCAAGTCGAAACCTGAGTCGGTTGGATAGTTGTATTTCGGCGACACGGCTTTGGGAGAAATTTTTTCATAACCTAACGCTCTTCTGTTAGAAAAATTGTAGTCATCTTCGAGTTCTTTAGTGGAAAAACCGAGTAGTTCGTCTAATTGTTCATCTTCGTTTTGTTGTGTTTTTACGAATTCTTCATATCCTTCAATTTTTGAAAGAGCTTCAAGAATTTCTTTTCTGAATTGGTCATTCATTTCAAATCAAGTTTGTGAATTTTTTTACGACTTCAAATAAAACCTTTACGTCTTTTTCGCAGTATACATTTATTTTTTCAATATTCTTTTCATCCCAATAAGTTGTATGAACCTTAGAACCGTCCATTTCATCTGATTTCGATGACTCAACACCCATAACGCCACACATCAAATCTAAAGTCGATATAGTTGCGTATTGTCCGTATTGCCAAACATCACGAGTATCAATTGCTCTTATCTCCCAAGGTTTAGTATCATAAGATGGTAAAATTTTTGGTGGATTCAAACCATTAATAATCATTCTTTTAGCTAACATTGGTATGTCAAAGTTTTTAACATTGTGCCCACAAAGAAAGTAACCTAATTCACCACACTTGAATAAAGTTTTCCTTAATTCAACCAATAACGCTCTTTCATTATCGTCAGAGAAAATTGTAGTCTTGAATTTTCCGGTCTGATCAACTATACCTAAACAAACTGTAACAATCTTAGCAAACTCAGGAACCAACGCCGCACGAGTGCTGAACAAGGTATTCAAATCAACGTCAATATCTTCAGGAAATCTTTTCTTGAACCAAGACTCATATCCTGAGAATAAGTCGGATAATTTGGAATTTTGTTTTTTTAATGAGTCATAGTCTTTCTGACAACCAACGGTTTCAATATCGATGAACAAAATCTTTTCTAATGGGACATTTATCATAAAAAACTTTTGTAAAGTTGAGCTCTATCCTTTGTTACCTTATGAAGATCGTATGTATCCTTAACTGTTTCATACAATCTTTCACCCAGATCAGAAACGAAGTTAGGGTTTTTTATCAATTTCTCAATATATTTTGCCCAATCTGAATGGTTTCTATTTTCATCCACTAGAAGAGCATTTCCATCCGTAAAATTTCCATTATTCATGGCATGTTTCAAGTCAATTGTGTATGGTCCAACATTCGAAGCTATTAATGCTTTCTTGTAGAAACCAGATTCGATAACTTTCAGTTGAGATTTTACTCTATTGAATATATGGTTTTTTAAAGGAGCCAAAGAGATATCAAACTTTGAATAGTTTCTTGCGTAAGCTGTTACTGGCTTAGTCCATACTCTTACGTAAGATTCATTTTGTTCATTCTGATATGATTCTTGAGTGTATTTTTGTAAGTAATCTTTATATTCAGGTGTTATTATACTGAAATTTTGAGTAAATATTTTTTCATATGTGGCCCAAACTGTCTCATGTGGTAAAATATTTCTTTTCTTTTGTTCACCTGTCTGAGCGTTTATTTCGGTCATTGTACCCCTTGTGTCAAAACCACAGATTACAAACTGAACTTGGTCTTTGTATTTAGTCAACTTACTGAAAGACTGATCCAATAATTGAATATCAGATAAATGTGAGGATCCTCCTAACCACCCAATTCGGATTCTATCGGACTTGGGTGTTGGTTCTGTGAATTGACCCTCTTTTGGATTGATAGCGTTGGGAAGTATGAATACGTTTTTGTTTATTTTTAATATTTCATCAGCAAAAATTGATGTTGTTGTTGTAACGTATTTAGCCGCTTTGATGCAGTTAACAATTTTCTCGTTAATTTTATTTACACGGATAATATCGTGAATTGGATGATCTTTTGTGGGCATCCAATAATCATCTATATCACATATGGTGACAATTCCCTCTTTGTTCAACAGTTGAACTAATTCAACCCCTTTGTCGAAATCGAGACCTATGTTTCTGTGATAACAAACTATATCATAGGATTTATAATAATCAATCTCGTAAGGTGGATCGTAGACAATATCGACGTAGAATTCATCCCCGTGTTGATTTTGCAAGAATATATGGGGATCAACTGTTCTGAATTTACCAACACCTGATCTATCAGATGGAAGTGCTAAAACTTTAATTTTCGACATATTACATTTTTACTTAGAAAAATATAACATTTTGTCATGATTAAAGAAAGGTGTTATTTTACTTTTTTGACTTTTGTAATTTTTCCCTCAAAGACATGTGATCCAACTCTAAAACTGAATAAGTCGTTTGATTTCTCTTCGTTTTCAAAAATTAGACCCTTTTCTGAGAGGGCTTCATTTACGGCTTGTTTGATTAGAGTAGCTAGCTGGCTCATATCAGGTGAGCTTTGAATTTGTTGGGATGGTACCGATTTCTTTTCAGGTTTGTTCATCAACCTTGAGGCTTTTTCTACTAACTCATCAGACAAAACTGCTGACGGCGCTTGCGGGGATTGTATTGGGTTTTCCAACATTAATTTTTTTATCGCGTCGGGTAACTTTGATTTGACAATTGCATCTGTTGTAGGCGTTCCAACTGATTTGGTATTTTCAACAGCTTGTTCTGTCATTATCTGACTAGGTATGTTAAATTTTGCTGCTGGGGCTTGAAAATCTTGTACTTTTACTGATGAAGTATCAATTTGATTTTGACCTCTTGGGATTTCATTGTGTTTATCCATAATGGCTTTCGATAGTGCCAGTTTCTGCATTAAATCCATATGATTAAAATTTTACTATAATGATAATAGATGACATAGATTTGTCACCATTTGGATTAAAATTTGGTCTAGCTTGGTCAAAAATTTCAGTAGTAGGTTTAAGTGAAAGAATTTTATCTAATCTGAAAAGTCTCCAACCTGGTAGAGGTTGTTCTCCTTTATAACCTGTATGAGACGCACCTTCTTGGTCCCAAGCCCTCAAAGCCAAATTATTTGTACCTCTCATTCTTCCAAGGCATACAGGTTCAATTTCACGCAAACCTCTACCACCTGGTTCATCACCATCATAGAAGATTATACACTTCTGTCTTTTTTTTATACAATCAATTACACTGTCGACCGAAGCAATCTCTACAATAAGCTGTCTAAGAGACTCTCGTAATCTCATCCAAGAGAGAAGTTTGGATAAGGTTTAGATGCGTTGTATCTGTTGATTTTTATTTCATTTTTTCTTTCTCCAACATCTATACTTGTTCCCGCATCATCATTGTAAACATCAAGAAACACTCCTGTACCTCTTCCTAACGCGTCTCCGTCAGCGATAGCATCAGGTGAATTTGCATTATAAATTTGGGTATTAGCAGCGTAATCATTTCTTGTTATCAACTTTTTTCTTTCAGCGTCAGCAATTGCTGTTAATTGATTTGGAACGTCTTGTCCAAGGTCAATTGGTAAATCTGCCATAGTTATCTATACATTAAAAGGTTTATTTTTTTTAGGCTTTCGGTAACAGCTGAATCATACTTTTGTAATGTTGTCTTGTGTTTTTGTGATGGTCTGACGTTCGTATAATCCTTTTCATGTGTTTGTATGTGTTGGTTTTCCATACCAACCTCTGCTTTGTTATGTTTTGTATTCCAATTGGAGTCTCTTAAGAATCTCAGAGCCCCTTCAACCCATCCTTTCATTTTATCTCCACCGTTCAATACAAAAGGTGCTTCATTTGTATTACCTTTAAAATTATCAAAAAAATTTTTAATTCTTTTCAGTTGTTGGTATGTGATTGAGTTTTGACCCTGTAACTCTTGGTTTCTTTTAAACCCTTCAGTGTATTGATCTGCGTTTTGAACTGAAGATGAAGAAGATTTTAAATGTTCTTTCATCTCGTCAGGTAACTTAACTCTTTTATTGTATAGATCTTTATTCACTTTCCAAAAGTTTGATTAACTCATTTTTCGAGATTCCGTTTTTTTCTGCCTGACGGATCAGAGATTTTATATTTTTTTTTATAGTTCTTTTTACGTCATCATCGTCTTTCTTGACAATGTCCGATTTGTTGGAGTTCCTCTTCTTCATCAAAATGTCTTCAACGACTTTTAACATTTTCTGTCTTTGTATCTCCTCAATTTTTTCTTTTTCATTTATTCTCTGTCTGACAAATGATCCCTTCTTTTTTTTCTTATCAAGTTTGATTGTCTTACCAAATTCATCGGCTCTCTCAACCGGATTATCCACACCCATCTTATCCAAAATTTTTATAGTTTGACCAGGTGTTTTCCCTGATGTTTCTTGATATCCAAATGCTTTGGATAAATCCTCCTCACCGATTTCTTCTACAGATTCACCATAGTAAACTCTGTAACCTCTTGAAACCGGATCATTGGTGATTCTCGCAGCTGGTACGGTTTGGTCCATAGTTTTTTTAGGGTGTAATCGAGGGTCCAAAATCGGAACTTTAGAGTTAGCCATAGAACCATCTGCGGTGACCAATTCTTCAATTTCACCTTTTAGGTCTTTGGTGTTTTTAACCTTTTTCTCTTTAGCGATTTTTGATAAATGTTTTCTCACTTTGTTTCCGTGTTTTTTATCGAAATCAATTTTCTCATCTTTTTTTCTTGCTTCAGTCAAAGTTCCTTCAATTGAAAAATAAAGAGAGAACTTATTTCCTTTATCTCTTAGAAGGAAATAATAAGGGCTTGAGTATACTTCTTGGTCTATTGGAATCATCCTTAATTTTTATCTATAAATACTTTGAAGCGGGTATTTATCATTTGTAATGGCCTATCAGAATATAAATCAATACAATTTTCGTAAATGGTATCTGGCACCTGTAAATGAGATAACAGATCTCTGTTTAGCTTCGGATGAGAAAAATTATAACCAAGAGGTTGTATTTTCACCTTATTTGATTTCCGAAACCTTTGGTGATAGGTTACCAGTATATTTGGATTTGAATGATGCTAATTGTACACAAAAGTTTGATTTGGATTATGAGGTTTACAAAACTGCAAACACACTAGTATCCCTCAACTATTACACAGGGACATTTGATATTGATTGTGCCACCGCATCGACCATTTGCGATATAGGTCTTACTGGTATTGATAATGGGCTTGTTAATCAAATGACGGGTAAAACTCTCCATTATACAAATGGTTTTTTTGATACATCTTACAAATTTGACAGACTACATTTTGATAGGAAAATGAAATTTTTCCAAGTCACAGGGAACACAAGGGCCAATTTGGAGTTTTCGGGAATTTCAGCACAAACTCTCTATGAAATTATTTCACAAACAGGTCTAACAACCGGTAGATACGAACAACTTTACGGAGGATTTTATCAAGGGTTTTACAAACTATACGGGTATGATTATGAAATTTTACCTGAAAGAATGCATCAAGGTTGGACTGCTGAGTTTTTATTGAAACCAAGGTTGAACAATGAATTCATTCCAAGCTCAGGACTTACAACTTTGAATCAATACTATCCAGACAATAAAAATATTTTCTTTTACATGGGGACCCGAGCAGAAGATAAATTTTATCATTATGCCAGTGGACATCCAGAATCAGATTTATCATACGATAGAGTAACCTCGGGATTGACCGAATGTGTAACTTGTGATTGTCATCCACATGATAGAACTTTCATACCGCTATGTCCTAATTCTGAGTTGGAAATTGACCTGAACTGTACGACGGTATATCCGATTAGAGGCACTCATGAAGGACCTTTAGTCTGTGGCCATGAAGATTCCACACTCTGCGGTTGTGAGCACACCATCATACCGAACGATGATGCAGACCCATTATACAATTCTATGTCGAATGCGTTGGCAGTCAAATTCAGTGGAGATCCAAGTAATCCTAAAATATGTGTTAGAACACTCGTAATGACTGGTCATTGTGAAGTAACCGGAAGTTGCGAAACCTCAGGTCTGACCTATGTCACGGGATATACTGTTAATGAGTATTGTTCACCGAAAGGCATTTGGGATGATTGCTCAGGTACAACATTCTCAACACAGGAACATTGGGTACAAGTAGATGTAACTTGGAAAAGATATTCTTGGTTTGACGAGTGTGATTTGGAGTATATGGGAGGATTGGGACAAATAACAACCGAAGAATATGCACCACAATTAGAAAAATATACTATTCCTGTAATAGAACCCCCAATAACCCACAGTGGTCTGACAACACCATTGCAAGAGATTGTACAACTCAATGAAAAGTGGTTGGAGACTGAAAGGTACAGAAGAGGGCAATTGATAGTCGCAGTCAACGGTAGAAGATTTTTTGTCGTTGAAGATGTTGAGGAAATAATACCACGTGCCCTCAATACCCCTAAACAAAGACAAGTAGCTGTACCTTTTAACATATCGTGGGGTGGTGGTACCCAAGGATTACATGAAAATCTCACGTTTACAGGTTGCCCGCTAGCTCTCACAGGATTAACTTATCAACAGGATCCGGAATGTTTCCCTAATAACATTCTTAGTGGAACAAGTCTTTCAGGTCTGACCACCGATATTTTGTTGGAAAGATATTTTGCCGGAACATTTGAAGGGGGGGTATCACAATTTAGATTTTACGTAGAGCCATTATCGTTACCCGAGATTAGACACAATTTTAACATACTCAAAAATGCGTTTTCACTTTACGATCCCGTGTGTCCAAATTGTACAATCCTTCCCGATGATTTCAGTTATTGTATAGACTCAGTCTTGAGCTCAATAACAATTTCTAGTCAAATCTATAGCGGTGAAGATAGTTATGTTAATTTTTTGAACGAAAATGGGGAAACAATTGATGTCGGTAAAAAAACAATCCCGTTCGATTTTGTTACAAATCCTTACTCAGGTACTTGTTTTGTGTACCTTCCAATAGTTGATAACACGTTTGTCATAAATGTGTCTGACTCAATCTGCCCAACACCTACACCTACAAACACGCCAACAGAAACTCCAACTAATACCCCAACAGAAACTCCAACTAATACCCCAACAAAAACAGAGACACCAACAGCCACAGGTACACCTACCAAAACTCCAACAGAAACTCCAACTAATACGCCTACTCCATCAATTACTGCCAGTCCTGGACAAACCCCAACTGCAACTGAGACTCAAACTCCAACTCCATCTGTTACCCCATCAAACACTCCAACAAATTCTCAAACACCTACAAACACGCCAACAAATTCTCAAACACCTACAAACACGCCTTCAATGACTGAAACCCCCACTACAACACCTACTGAAACAGCAACACCAACACAAACACCTACTGAAACTCCAACACCAACTCAGACAAAGACCCCAAATCCTATTTGCCCTGAGCAATTTGTTATAACAAATTCTACAAGTCCGGTATTCGACAATGGGACATATAGTCGTGTCTATAGTGCGAGTGGGATGACATTCCAATATGGTTACTCTGTCACAGTTTCAATCAACAATGGTTATGTAATCTTGGGCGTTGCTCCTGATGGTAACAATTATCCAATTTATCAATATTTTGACGGGGGGGATTATAACACTGTGATGGCAAATTTTTCTGCTTCAACTTTCACCTCATTCATTAGCTCGGAGCAATTCCCTAATATTCTTGATACAGGATCTGTTTGGGTTGGTGGATGGGCACCAATTGGATCTCAATATAATTCAATTTCCGATGTCAGATATCCGACAGCGGGTCAAAAAATCGGAGGTTATTTATCATATCCTGAAGTGTGTCCAACACCTACACCAACTAACACACCTTCAATGACTGAAACACCAACAGAAACACCAACAGAAACGCCAACAGAAACACCAACAGAAACGCCAACTGAAACACCAACAGAAACACCAACAGAAACGCCAACAGAAACGCCAACAGAAACGCCAACAGAAACTCCAACTGAAACGCCAAC
>Ga0169931_10002854_pt1 | contig 27870 bp, 22 predicted proteins | sample Kivu_15m_20L_FD_129675 | JGI IMG/M metagenome (GOLD analysis project Ga0169931, IMG submission 129675) | Freshwater microbial communities from Lake Kivu, Western Province, Rwanda to study Microbial Dark Matter (Phase II) - Kivu_15m_20L... | ecosystem: Environmental > Aquatic > Freshwater > Lake...
AAATACTTGCCACAGAAAGTAGTGTCCCATTCAAACTTAGAACCAACGTCTCCAAAATTAGAAAGCTGAATAGTTTTAGTGATTTTTGAATTGACGACTACTGTACCAAAACCTATAGTATCTTCCATGAGTTTCATTTCGATGCCATGAGCAGTAGTAAATACGTTGAGTAGTTTCTTTCTTTCTTGATTTTCTACTATTTTGTAACAAATTTCGTTCTTGAAAGCATTTATCCTGGCAGTAGGTCTGAAAGCTATTTCTAAATTTATTTTCTAGCGAGGCTGAATCGTGATCGCACCTATTGGTAAAATTTCAATAAACTGCTTCTTGAGCTACTACTTCTGATTCTAAACATCGAAAGTTATGTCTATTTTCTTGCGAGAGTTATTTTATAGACTCACAAAACGAGAAACATCTGAGCCCACCCGAGTCACTCCGAAGTCTATTATCTGGTCTTATGTTTTCTCTAACTAGAGTTTCAGAGGGATTCCTTCACCTTTGACCTTGACAATAACCTTGTTTAGGCCGTTTATATCGAAAATTATATCCTAATTGTACTTGAGAAGGTCTCTAGGATTGAATACGATGGGAACTTTAAGCATATTCTTCTAGATTCTTTACATATTGCCCTTTTTGTTCTTAACATTAACGATCTAAAGAGGCAGTACAACCTGCCCTGAGGGAATTTTGATATCCAGGTAATCACTTTTGGCATACAAGGATTATATCGAAATAGGAGTCGTCTCGCGGTTGCGAATCTATAGATAAGCAGTAATCGGTAAAGGCTGCTTGAGGACGAAACAAGGTCCAAAGTCATAAGAGTAGAAAGAAAAATCGATTCCAGGTTTGCGGGCAGATCCTCTTAGAATGAAAGTATAAGTGGGTCCTGATATAATTGACAGAGTAAGAGCAGCGTTTGCCTTGAATCCAAACTCGTCCTGGGGTGCAAATATAAGATCGATGCCAAACTTTTAATTTTTCTTGACAGTTCCGAACTAGTTTGATACTTTGAGGAAGGGGAAAGAATAGCTGGTTTTAATGGCGAAGTCAAAGTTAAAATCTCCATTGTTTTATATAACTATTCTGCGCTATTTAATCTAGTTGACGAAAATAGTTCCGAAAGCGATTTCGGTCTTGGCATTTGATTAGATAGCATTGGTGCGACCTGTTAGATAGACGGAGTGAGACAACACATAACCTATACCTTTAACATTGATGCAAATAGGTCTGTTTCTTCTCATTACTTCACAGTTTATGTTGTAGTTGAACTCCTGGCTAACCTTCGGAGCGAAAATAACTTCAACCTTGGCATCTCCTTGAGCCGGTATGACTCCTTGCATCGGCTCTATTACTAGTGAATTAGAGTAGTCAATTTAACCTCGCACTGATTATCTATCAAAATTGTAAGTCAAGGGTACGTCTTCGAGATTCTTAATATTGATCGTTTCTTTATTTTTGCCGCCGATCAATAGTGGTCCGAAGTTAATTTTGCCCATATCGAAGAACACATTAGGCTCCTTTACGTCTCCTACTATCATGAAATATTGAACAATGTGCTCAGTGGGTATCTCAAATATCCAGTAGCTTTCATGAGTTCCAATTAGATCAGGAGTGTATTCGAACACAATTTCTGATTTTTTGCCACTTAAAATTGTTCCTTTCTGGGTTATGCATCTGAAGAAGCCAGGGTTTGCGCCTTTATCTTCGTTAATTCTTTTCCAAGAAAAGTCATAGGCTAGAGCTGTAGGGTTAATAACATAGAATCTCTTTGTATTTTTTACTTTAGTGCCCAACGATTAGAACTCAACGATGTTGTATTTTGACTCGATGTCTGGTTTGCGCTCTCTGTAAGTAGAAGGAGCGAGCTAGAAATGGCAAATTGGTCTCTCTGTTTCTCCGTTAAGCTCTATTATCAACTTTTCCTTGTCAGGGTTAAGATTCTGGATAGACACCACAAGTAATCTTTAATTGCTGTATTCTACCTAAGTGGGTGAAAATCTGATTGTAAAGGTTTAATCGCAATTAGGATTTATGACACCAGTATGAGGCGATACCATGAAGTAGCCTGCATCCACTTTTCCAGTCTCCGCACTCACTATCTTGCAGTTATAATTAAGTTTTATAGTCGAAGTGTTCTTTACAGACACTTTGTGAACTCGACTTGTGTACATCATGGTTGGCAAAAAGTTAATCGATCTGTCAGAGACCTAGTAGCTGGCATAGTCACAAACTACACTCGCCTTAAGAGTCAAGTTTTTATCTGTTTTCTCTACTGTAGCATTTTTAGGCTCAGCAATCACTTCTTCGATCGCTATATCAGCCTATTATCCAGGCACAGGTTGAGGTTTCTCCTACTATACGGGTTTTTAATCTTTTTTTCCTTTTTTATTATCTTTTTTTCCGCCCTTTTTAGCCAGCTCAGCCTCTTCCTATCTTCTCTTTCTCTAGTCTTCTTTCTTTTTTTCTAACCATGCGAACTCAGTTTTAGTCACAAACTTGCGAATAGTCATAGAATCATCCCAGTCTACAAACTAGTCTTCCTGCTTGATCTGGATTGTTTCGCACAAAAGAGCTAATTGTTTATGGTTTACTGCCTTGTCAGATTTGAAGATCATCGTGATGGCCTTAGTGCTCTTGGATCCAATATGGCCAATTTTTGGCACAAAACTGAAGTCTTAGTGGAAGCCCCAGGTGAACTTAATAGCTTCAGCAGAATTATTTTTTATCGAAAAATTGAGTCTTTTTTCTTCCTTTATCACACAGTCGTTAAAATTGATTTTGTCCTCCTCTTCCAAAGGCAAATTTTCGAAAAGAACTTCTTCGTTGTAGGCTTCTCCTTCCACTCTAAAGCGCATGACTTCGAACTGATTCAATAAAGTAATCGCACTTATGTCCCATATTTTGACTCCTGCTTCTTTGGGCTTGAATTCCACGTTAAAAGTTCCGTAACTCTTTGAATTTAGTGATATTGAGTTATTGTCTATAAACTTAAAATCTTGACTAGGAGTTAGCTAGAATTTGGCAGTTGCTGGAATAGTGCCGTCGTTTTTAAGTGTAATTGATTGCGTGGCAGCTCTTCCAATACGAGTCTTGGGGAACTTGAGATGAATGGTTCTCTAGTCAAAGAAAACTTTGGGGCTTTAGACCTTGACAGTCGGCAAAGCACCTTCTCCCTTGAGGTCAAATATCAGCTGATAAGTTTTGGGCTCCTGCTCGCCGTTTTCTACTATTGCCGAAAACATGCCTGCGTAGGAAGCCATAATAGTAGGATTGAAAATAAGCTTAACATATTGATGCTAGTGGGGTGGAATTTTAATGTCTTTAGGATCGACCTCGAACGCGAACTGCTCGATAGCGTTAGGATTCTTCTTTTTTACTTAAAGTTTAACAGTACAAGGCACTTTATTATTATTTTATATTTTTATCTTCTAGACGATACCCTCAGGGTTTTTGGAAGGTACAAGAGTTCCAAAGTTGAATAACTTTTCGTCAACATAAAAAACATTAGATTTTACCATAGTTTCGATGCTGCTTGATTGCTGTTGGCTTTGCAAAACTAGTTGTTCTTAGAAGATTTTTTCAAAGTTTTAAGTGTTGATACCTGGAATACAAGATTCGGCCACAAGCTCATAGAGGATTCCATTAGGCTCATCATTTCTATTTCTGTTTTAGATATCGACAGCTATTTTTTGCTCAAAAAGACGCTGACCTTTGCCTGCGAAAGAAACTTATATGATAGCACTGCTGTTTGGACCTATTGAGCCTGTGTTGGGACTTATGCTCCACTGACCAATCTTGAGCCCAGCTTCTTCTTTACCACCTTTTCCTGCTTTTTTAGCATCTTTTTTTACCTCTTTAACTTCCTTTTTGGCACCTTTTTTAGGATCAGCGACTGGCGCACTGATATTTCCAGCTGCTTCTAGCTTAGCTACTCTTTCCTTTTCAACGTTCTCAAGCAACTCTTTTCTGAACTATTCATTGGCAAAATCGAATATAGAGTAGTTGAATTCAAATAATCCTTAGTTTTTAATCTAGAAAGTTCTGGTTCTAGTTTAGTTGAACTGGACAGCTCCAAAATTCATGTTTTTCATAGGAGTAATACTGTAGTTGCTGAAAACTGAATTGACTTGAACGTTTATAGGCACATTTTTAGTAATTTACAGGGTCTTGCCCTCCTTTACCTCCATACATATGTCTGCAGTATTGCTGTTTGTCTTTAGTTTGACTTCTTTTAAGGAACTAAAACGCACTAGGATTTCCTTAGTAGCGTTCGGCTAAAGCTACAGCTCAGAAGGCTCTATCCTGAAGCTCTCCTTATAAAGTTTCTTTTTCATGGCAAAAGATAGCTTGACATTGTAAAGACCTATGTTTTTGGCTGTGAAAGTACGGTCCACAAAGTCTCCTACCCGCACTGCTTCGAAATTAAGAAGATTTTCAGTGTTATCGTTAGGGAACTTGAGTTCCACGCTGATGTCAAAGGCTTCAGCTTAAATTGGTATTTCCTTGGGTTCACTAATTTTCTTGAGTCCCTCGACGTCCTCAGCTACTAATTTCAAAATTTAATTAAACTTTTGCTGCTTAAGAGCCTTAAATGTAACTTAAACAGTGATGGTTTAGCTAGGTTTCAGTCTGCCCTGCTTGGTGTTTACTGAAAACTACTTGGGAAGATTGTCAACGCCCTAAAGCCTGAAATCTACAGTAATGGCGCTGCTATTTTTTATTTTTAGCTATCTTTTGATAGTCTGGTTAAGTAAAATTCTAGTGAATTTCAAAGGTGAGCCTTCAGTAATTTATATTTCGGGTTTGCATCCTTGGCACTTCAGAGGAATCACTACAGGAACAGGATTATTTTTTAGCATTACTATCAATTAGTCTTTGAACTACCTAGGTTAATCCGGAATAGCCCAGACTCGTACATCTTTTATGACTTCAGGAGCCTCCAAAGACATCCTCTAGGCTGAAATAGTGAATATATTTTTCTTGAAAGCTGGGTCTCCTTCCATCACGCTGCTCAAGAAAGCGAACTCTAGCTCATTAGGGTAACTTCCGTTGTTAAGCAGTTTAAATACTGAAGAGTTAACTGAAACTATCTCTTTCTCTTCCTTTTTATTGGCGTCTTTGCCTATTAGCAACGGTCCGAAATCAAAAACTCCTTCACTCTGCACGAAAGCCCTTGAAATATAGCACTCAGGAGTTGTAGTAGGTCGTGATTTTTTAATGTTGTGGAAAATGCTTTTAGGCAAGTTAGAAATAGAAGGGAAGTCAGTTTTGCCCCAGACTGGCACTATCATCTTCTTCAGGTTGAATGAATTGTCAAAAGTGAGGTTGCTCTCGTAGACCCCTGGAGTTTTGCTGAAAAATTTGACAAAAAGTTTCAAAGTAGTCTAAGCGGGTATAATCCAGCGTGATTATTACTTGGACAGCTAACTAGGATTAAGCCCTTAAATCGATGGAATGTAATCAGATTCTTATACCATTTTAGTGCTTTTGCCAAACTGTTTCTTTTGCGGTTTCTTTTCAGGGCGCTTATAAGCAAAATATTTGTTGTCTTTAGGAGTGTATATAGTAAATTCTTTGATAAGTTTTGACTCAAAAGGTTTTCCAGTAGGTTTGCTGATAACTTCTTAGAAACTAGGAGGCGGTAAAGGTTCAGTCATAGGGTCAGGATAAAACGGTTCAGCCACTAGTTCCTTGATGTGTTTTCTCTGAACTAAGTTTGATGTCACCACAGGGAAAATGATTATTTCTCTGGCTCCAAGATGAGTAGGTAATTGACTTTTGTATTATGATTTTGGCTAATCTTTGTTCAGTTCAAACAAAATAGGATCTTTAAATATTTGAGGCGTTAAAGATTATTATAGCTAATTTCTATAGACTTTGTAAATTGTCTAACGCTTTTATTAGTATTTCTTTTTGTCTTACTCACTCAAACCTACAATCTAAAAGGTAATCTAAGCCTATTATTATGAAACTATTGACCTTCTTTTAACTTTCTTTTCACTAACAGCCACTGATTATGTTTATTTCTCCTATGATTTCGGGAAGATCTGCAAATCAACTAACGATACAGACTCAGTTCCCAAAGCTTTAAGAATTAGACTGATTGAAGTAGCCTCATCAAGCAAATGCTTAGATATCAGGTTATCAAATACACAACCGGCGTTACATTCAGGATGCTTAACTCTCTGTTTTATAGCCTCAATCCAGATTTCTTAAGGTAAATGCTCGTAGTACTACTAACGACTTGGACCTAATTTATCTTCAAGCTATTTAGCTTTTTTTCCGGCTTTCTTAAAGGCTTTTTCTCTCTCCTGAGCTGCAAATTATTTGTCTTTTTGCCTATTTTCTAAAAATTATTTTATTTTGCCTGCAAGTTATGAGCCTGAATTTAATACCCATTCTATTAATTAATCTACTTTGATAATCGCCCTTTTGTGAACCTTATTCATTTGCTGAGCCAATAAGGATTTGCCTGTCTTGCTGGCTCCTGTAATGATAAGATGAAGAACACGCTCTGAATCTACTTTTCTAGGGTATTCTACGGCCTAAGGCAATACAAATAATTTATCAATTTTTTATTGAATAGAAACTTTGTCTTACTCTGAAGCTGTTTATAAAGATTGCTTAAATGCTTTTATTTTCTTGAATTTTTCTACTTCTTTGATTAATTAAGGCCACATTTTGGCTCCAGTCTCCCTTAATGGCAAATAGGTCACTCTTTCCCCTTCTTTAATTTATCCGTTTATACTTTCCTCGTACAAAGCGAGCATCTCCTGTTATTCTTTAAGATTTTTATCAAAGTCAAGACTGATAAGCTCAGTATCATATTTGTTAGGATTTGAAATTTATAGTGCAGCATAGGTTTCATCATTATAAGGCAAAACAGCCCCAAGCTTAATTTTTACAGGAGCTCCTTAAAGCCCTAAAGCAGATCCCGTTCCTCTCATCTAAAGATTGATAATTTTAGGATTTTACAAAATTTTAATAGGAAATTTGACCCCATAGTCTTTCTCTTGGGAAGGTGTAAAGTAAGCTTTGACTATTTGGAAGCTTCCGGGAGCAATTCGGCCAGAACTAGGCTTGAGTTCGAACTTGACTTCATTATCTTTATCAGGCTTTCCTACAGGTTCTTTGAGAGTTAACGACCAGTCACAAGGCACTTCTTTTTGATTGAGGAATCTTAATGTAATGGCTTTTCTTTGTCCACACAATACCTTGCTAAAATCTACCACTGCATCTGGGTTATTGTCAATAATTATTTATGGAATTGTAAGATTGCTTAAAATTTCAAGTTTATATTTGGCTCCATTTTTGACGTCAAGCACGATAGTATTCTTTATGAGTCGACATTGACTATTCTTTTTGGTAGAAAGTGTTATGACTATACTGGTCTCCTCTCCAGGTGCAAGCTTCACTTTGTCAGGTGTTATCTTGAAGTCACTACCTTTTAAAGGACGGACATCAAATGCCATTTATATAGGAAACTCGCCAACATTTTTGTATTTCAAGACTTTTTTCTGAATACTACCAACGATAACGTTTCCGAAATCACATATCCATGAAGTCAAGAAAACGTTTTCATAAAGTTTAGTTTCAATATTATTTGCGTTACCCTTTTCAGGTTTCACATAACGAGCAATCTCCTGCTATATGGTATTGCAATAGTATTTTCGATCTAGATCCTTTTCGATGTCTTGCTTAGATTGCTACAAAGACTTATTATCTTTCTATTTCTTTTTGGGTTTGTCCTTAGCACCTTTGCGACTTCCACCGTCGTTTTCCTTAGAAAACTTTTAAAGTTAATCAGCAAGCTATTTTTAGAACTAAACATTTTCTATTCTAGGGAACTGGCACAATAGTTAAGGATAAACTCCTCTTCCTTTAACAGTTATTTTTTCAGGATCATAATAACCCATCTGAATCTAAAAAGATTCTTCGAAGACATCTGGCATTGTAGGGCATACTCTTATCGTAACCTTTTGTTTTTGACCACCGGCTATCTTGCCATTCATAGGTATTATCTAAAGGAAAGGCTTTCTTTTGACGTTTTCAACATCAACTTTGAATTCAAAAGTGACCTTACCAGTGTTTTCTATCATGATGTCTTTGGAGCTCCACTAGCAGAAACGAAGATCAGCAAAGTCAAGCTATTTCTAAGTGATGCGACCTGAAATCAAAGAAGAATCTCCTTCAAGTTTAACCTCATAGTTTGGACCTCCTTGGACATGGCAAATGGCGGTCGCTCGATAGAGAATGCCTCCTTGAGCATTATAGATAAACTAAACTTCTTAAACCTGTTAAGGCTATAGGACTCCTGACAAGGGTAAAATGTCAAAGACTTCATTGATAGGGACTGAACCTGGAAAGAGAGTGTTAGAAGAAATATTCATTTTTTCCTACTATCCCAGAACTTCTTCTTCCAAAAAGGCCCACTCGTAAGAAACTGGCATCAGAGACACGTTTTTCAATAACATCGGTATTTTTTTGGTCGTATCGTTGAGAATAGCTCCAAAGTTGATTATTCCTGCCTAGAGCTTAAGATTAGGGAAGCAGAGCTATCCTACCAGTTCGACACTCTAGCGATACGGATGCTCATTGTAAACTACATTGATCTTGCCGTTAATCACTCCAGAAGTCTTGTCTATTTTAAAATTAGGATCAAAACTGACCTTCAGCTTAGCCACTGCTCCAGTCTACAATGAGTGAGTCTATTCTGACACAGAAAAAGGAGGAGAAACTTTAAGGTTAAAGTTCAAAGGAAGATTCGAGCCGCTTGTGAGAATAAGTTCTTTTTAAAGAGGTATAGCTGGAGCATTCTTTTCCCAAAAATATTTGAAAAATATTTTTTTTTAACTATATAGCAAATTTGGCTGAGTGAAGTCTCCTTCAATAGTAGTAGCATAAAGCTGCGATGCTTTTCTTTAAGTTCCTACTTGCGACATAAGCAAAAATTGTTAAGAAATTAGTCCTTTTTTCTGACTCATGGCTACAAATCTGAAGTATCTTCCATACTTTGGAGGGATAGTCTCAGTCTAAGGATCAATTGTAAAAACAGACTCTTACTCAGGTTTTTATTCTTCCTTTTTTTTCTTATCACTAGCCTTCTTGCGTTGCCATGTCAGTTTTTGACTTTTACGTCCCCTGTTTTGAATGAAAATTTCTTTGACTGCAGTTTTGTAAGTATAAATCGTTCCGAAGTCCAATTTTTATAGGTTTTCTTAGCAGTAGATAGTAGATCCTACACCTTTTGCTTTCAAGGCCACATCTTTATCTTTTCCGTCCTTGACAACAAAATGCAAGATATCGCTGAATTTACTAGCATCGTCAGCGTTACAGACTACTTCGAATTAGAGTTTTTCGCCTGGCTAAAGGAAGGCATGTTTCACCTTTGGCTTGAAAATTGATATTTTTTGTCTTGTAAAAGCATGGAACTAAGCACGAATTTTCGAATTATTGCATACAGTTACTTTTAGGAAATAATCTTTTAAGACTTCGACTTGTCCGAAATCTAGCTCTTAGGGCGAGACAGTCACTTTTGGACCATCAGAATTCGCACAAATATTTAAGAGATTTGGCTGATTATTGTTGGTACCAATGATGTTTATATTCAAAGGTAGAGTAATTTCTCCTAATTTGCTGGTAACCAAAGTCACCTACAGCTACCTTGAGTCGCGCTCATCAATTTCACCGTATTAAGGTTCAACAGTATACTTAGCCAAAACTTTACTTTCTTCAGACTGAGGGACAACTGCGAATTTAGCTTTGATGTCAGAGTGATTCTTCAAGACAATCGTCCTGATTTCAGGGTAGTTAAGACATGCTTCAGCATACTCGACCTTCTCAGCTGGAGAAATTTCGACATGTGGAACCTGACAGTCGGCTCTGATAGGTACAGAAAGCATATCGTTACCGACTCCCTCAATGTCGATCGTCATTACAGTTTCATACTTTTTGATTGACTTCGGAGTAAACTCAATTTAAATCAATTTTTAGCTTTTCTAGGGAATAGTGCCTGATTGAGGAACAATTTTGAATTCATTTTGTAGCAGCTTGTTTTCGCTAAGTATCTTTAAGTGATAAGTAAATTCCACGGAAGAAGTGTTCTTAAGAATGATACCTTCTTTATACTCGAAATCATAGCTAAGTTTGCCAAAATTGATTTCTGTCTTGTTTTTTAGTGTGTCATTAGGATCTACAAACTCAAAAGTTGGAGCGATTACGTGACCTAAGAAAGTCATTTAAAGATTGCGCTGAGATCCATGCAAGTGCCATCTGAATTTTTCCTTAAACTAACCTAGAATTGAGCTTTTGAAACGAATCTAAAAAGAGCAGCTTTCACCGACTTCAAGGGTCTTTTATTATACTGAAAACTCAAACATTTTTGCAAAAGCCCTTTCTGGCTTTTCTAGAGTAAAGTGGCATGGTATTTCTCCTCTGTTTTAGATCTGTATGGGCTGCTTGATTGGCTGATTGACGAAAATATCACCGAAATTGATCTATTGCTGAGTAAGGTAAGCTTTGGGTCCAAGGCCTTCTCCCTTTAGCTTGAGTGGCAGTCTTTCTTATGCACAACTGATGTTGCAATAAGCCATGCAGTCGTAGGTGTTTGCTTGGGTTGGCATGAAGGTAACAGTTATAGTTATTTAACTGTTAGGCCATATTTATCCGACCAAAGGCTCAATTCTAAAAATGTTGTCTTGGAACAAAAAGAGATCATCTTCAATAGCTTTGCGAATAGTTTTATATTTTCTTGCCAGAGCCAGTTAAGCTCGTTTTTTCTTACGCTCCAACAACTCTCTAGGGTCTTTTTACTCCTAGGAAGAACTGTCGTTTAGATCCTATTCTTCGACTTTTTTATCACTGCTGTTAAATAGCTCCCTTAAAAGCATAAGTTGTTCAGCTTCTTCTTCAGCAAGCTGCTGGCAAATTAACTATTTTTTAGGCTTTTCGTCCCTTTCACTCTGAAAAGCCCTCCATTAAAAGCTTACTTTTACATTGCTTTTGTTGACGATATGAAGTGTCTGTTGAGACTGTAGTCCGATGTAACTCTATTACATTGCAATAACATTTTTGCTCAGGTAAACGTTAGAAAGCTGTCCGTAACCAACTAGTTCTGCAAAAGCTGACAGCTTGTCATACTCTAGCTTGGCCATAGCCCTATAAAGCTTAGCCTAAATCGGATAGAAACGCACAAGTATCTGTTGATTTTTGCCAGCCTAAAGCACTCCTTCTTTGTAATTAGTAGAAAATCCTTGGGGCAAATCTAAGCTCCACTTTGTAGTTTTTTCGCCTAAATTTCGAATGATCACAGGCTTTTCAGTTGTAAATTTAACTGGGCAAGGTCCGAAGTCAAGCACGTCAGGAAAATCAATCATAGCTCGCTTGCCGATCGCTATTATAGGAACGATGAATTTTTATCTCTCAGTCACAACAACTAATTCATATTTGTAGTCTACTTTGGCCTCAGGACTGAAACGAACAACAAATTTTGTTTACATGCCTGCAGCCACCTTGGTTCCTGCCTAAATTTTACCCTTGTCGTTAGGGAGAAGCACTTGAAACAATTTGGAATCCGGTTGGATGATCTTAATCCTGCGAGAGAAACGGTCTTTGTTTCTAAGTTTGAACACTTTCTCTTTGATCTGCAAAGGTTCGTAATCAGTGAAGCTAATGACTGGTGGAATGGCCTCGAAAAGAGGCTCGTCGATGTCGACATAAGATTCAGTATTGATGGAGTAATCTGCAAGGTTCAGGAACTCAATTATGCGAGGCTTCTGGTAAGCCTCGTCAAAGAAACCAGTTCCTGTAAGCTGTTTTTTGACCAGCTAACTAGGGGTCAGTCCGCCTGACCCGCTCTTCTTCTCCTTCATTTTGTAACTTATTTGAATGACAAACCCAATTTGATTAATCGCATCTAATTATTCAAATTAATTATAGATAAAAAATATCTATGAGGCATATACTCATCAAAATCACTACAGGTAATATCCGAATTTTCTTCTAATGTTTTTGGCTACACTATGCTTTTGCGTCTGAATGAAGGACTCCAAAATACATTTGATTCCCACGTTAAGGTCTTATTTGGCCACCTCACTTCTCAGGTACATTTTTGCATGTGCTGCATAAAAAATTAATTACCTACTGCGACTCTCAGAATGCTTTCAATGTGTCTCACTGCGATGTTCAGACCTCCAGTTTCTTTGCTTGCTTCTCTTAGCTTTTTGTAAAAATCTTTGACCATATCGATATGCTTACTCGAAAACTAAGGCTTGCATTTTTCTCTCGCGTAACGAATATATGAGCGCAAAAACTAAGGATCAATCGGAGGTTATTGATTTTTTCCTTAAGGTAGCGTCGGGCACTAGTCAAAACTGTATATTTGTCTGTAAGGATGGTTACGCATGTGCTAGTTGATTACAAAAGTAGAGAGAGCAGTATCGATTTCAATGTCAACTTCATCTCTGACTACATTGATGATGTCAAATCGAGACAGAATAGGGTCAGAAAGGTCAACATTTTATGTAAAATTAAGCTGAGAATTATATCTACCTTGTAAAGGATTAGCAGCAGCAATAACTGAGCATCGAGCTCTCAGAGTAGTCACTATGCCTGCTTTGGAAATAGAGATAGATTGCTGCTCCATGGCTTCGTGGATTGAAGTCCTGTCATGCTCATTCATTTTGTCAAACTAGTCTATCAGACATATTCCCTTGTCAGCCAGCACCAAAGCTCCAGCCTAAAGTTTCCATTCACCTGTAGAGTGATCTCTTCTCACACTTGCAGTCAGTCCCACAGCTGAAGCTCCTTTACCTGTTGTGTAAATCGACCGATAGAAAACTTTTTGGACACTCTTTAAAAACTGAGATTTAGCGATTCCCGGATCTCCCAGCAACAGAACATTGATCTCACCTCTGATTCTATGAGTTCCCTCGACTTGCCTTTAGACTCCTCCAAACATAGCTAAAGCCAAAGCCCTTTTTATTTGATTGTGACCATAGATTGACGGTGAGATGGAGTCATATATCATTTCGTCAAGATTCTTATGATTTTTAGCGAATTCTAAAATTTTGTCTTACGTAAGCGAGTCCACTTAAATGGCATCAGAATCAAGAGCTTTGTTGATTGAATTGGCTTCGATAAGGGTCGAAAACAAAGGGAAACCGTGTTTTACGTTGAGCGAGCATTCATATCTGTTCATGTATATGCCTGTGACTTCGACATAGTCTCCTGGGCGAGCTATATCAATGTTGTCTCCAAACAAAATGACCTCTTTGGTGCGTGGAATACGGCCAGGCAGAACTTCACTAGGAGCCTATTGCAGAGTCAGTTTCTGATAGTTTCGATATATAGTTTTCTGTTTGTCAATTAAGTAGGGTCCTGGAGATTGACATGAAGCACAGTTTCCTAGCTTGATATTATTGATGCTATTGATGTAGAAAGGTCCTTTCGGGAAGCCACATTTAGTACACTTATAGATGATTTTTTTGAGCTGACTGAAGACCTAGCTTCTAACCGTCACTACTCCCTTTACTGAATATATAGATAGTTACCTTTGATCAGTTTTCCTAAATGAATGTGCCTCAGATCTCTAATGTAATCCATAATCGGAAGATCTTTTATTTTTATGTAGACTTAGGGAAACATCGTCTTGTAAGAGGCGTAGTTGCGGCAAGCAAAAGAGTATGCGATTGCGTTGAGCTACGGAAGAATAAGGGCAGGCTATAGGCCAACCCACATAGCTATAGTAGGTAGCGCCTACTTCAAATGCACGTAGGAAAGGTCCAAGGACTGACGATTGTTGACACACATTTCCTTTATTTTGGAACCGTAGATAGGGAAGTTGGATTCTCCTTTGAAATGATTCAAAAATTTAGTAAATTTGCTTTTTATGTATTTTATAGTCTCCTATTCCTTTATCCATTGAGGCAATTTACCCTTGACTTCCTAAACATCGACGTAACGTCTCTCATCCACTTATTCCTACTCCTACTCAAGGTAGAAGGCCTGTCTTCTGCTCTGACTTATCTGCCCTTCCGACAACTAGTCGTCCATGTAATCTTCAATACCTATGAGCTGGGCGTGTTCTTCTCTTCGATCCATCTCTCTTTCGGCTCTGAACCTGGCTCCAGGCTGTTGATTTTATTCGATTATTTAAGCATCGTCGATTCCGTCTGCTTCGTAATTGTCAAGCTCAGGCATGATTTTGTAGTCTTCTGGCGCCATTCCCTCCAAATCGTCTCCTTCTTAGTCTGAGTGATCAATGGGTGCCTAATCAAGCTCCTAAAGCTATCCGTGGACTTCCTCGGCTTCCTCGCTGTCTACATCTTCAATGGTTCTTCTCTTCCTGGACATACCGCTCGAATTACTAATTATAGTTAACACAGTCAAATGCACAAATTTAAGGCTAGTTCAAAATAACAAATGGCTAGTTTAAATTACTATCCCCTCTTTAAAATTAATTTTATTCCTGTTTGTAATTAAATTTAATCATAATTGACTTCAAATAGCATCAGCGGTTTCTTGGGCGGGGCTGTTCAATGAACACATTTCGATTCTCCAAAATCACTCCGCTCATCGACATGGCTTTTTGCTTCTATTAGCCGTTCAAGCACAAAGCAAATGCAGTTCCCTTGGACTTTCCATTTTAGTCTCTCAGAACATTGATCTGCACTATTTTGATGCCGTTGTTTTTGAAAAAATGGAACAAAGAAGACTCTTCTGTGTTGTAGTCAAGTCCTCGCAAAATCACCTACAAAGCGGATTTATTGTGCAAGGCGTTATTGTATTCTTCTGCGGTGAACTATACTTGCTCTTCTTATTTGATCTGTTTAAGAGTCTATTGGTCAATCACATGCCTCAGACGATAAATGTCAAGCAAATTATCTTTTCCCTCGCACTAGATTGCCACCTCTATCAGCTTTGGTTTCAGTTTCTGATGCACATCGAACACCAACGCAGTTTCGCTCAATAAATTCGCACAGTGCACATCATCACTTCCAAATCTATCGATTCTTTCTCTCAAAAACTATACCAGCTCCTTCTATGATACTTTCTCGCCCTCAGATGAAAACACGAAACTCACAAAACCTTCTTTCTTGGTCTGAACTGAATACTCGGGCAGCCTTTTTCTTGTGCCGTTAATTTCAGCTAAAGCAAAACACAATGCTTTTTCTGCCCCTACCTAGGCGATGAAATCTTTAGCAGCTTACTCGTAGTACTCAGTCACCTAAGGGTCTATGGATCGCAGACGCTATATCAACTAACGTGAATGGGCTTTCAAAACATCATCGGCTCGAGGTTCACTGATAGTTCTGAATCTTATCATAGCCATTTTCTAGATATTTCTCATCAGAATGTTGTCGTTAGAAGAAAAAAAAGTAATGCAGATGCCCTTTTTGCCAGCCCTTCCAGTTCTTCCTGAACGATGAACGTAGTCATCTACCTTTTGTGGAGGCTAAAGTTGTATAATCAGATCTACTGAAGGAATGTCAAGCCCCCGAGCTGCAACATTTGTCGCTATTATACATCTGACATGACCATTTTTGAACTCTCGAAAAGTTATTTCTCGTCTTTCTTGAGGAATATCTCCGTGTAAGATCCCCTTGGCTTGCCTGAGGTCCAGATTATCGTAAATGTAGTTGCACTAACGTTTTGTTTCACAGAATATAATGACACTGCCCTAACGACCTGCATAGACATCGATAAGACTTCGAATCAAAGGACTCAGCTTAGACACATTGTCGAACTTTCTTATGCATAGATGCTAAATAGTTTTAGCTGTCCTATTTTCACTATTTTTGACCAAATCCACATATCTAAGATTCTTCGACATAAAATTTCTGGCAAGATCTTCTACCCATGATGGAACTGTAGCTGAAAACAAAAGTTTTTGTGTCTTTTTGTTTGGGTTTCTGCCGATGAACTAAAGAATCATCTAAACGTCCTGTTGGAAGCCTTGCTTTAGCATTTCATCAGCCTCATCTAGGCAAACGCTTTGTAGTTCGCCCAAGTCGATTTATCCGCGCTCAAGAAAGTCCAGAAGTCGGCCTGGAGTAGCCACTAGGATGTCCACTCCTCCGCTTAAGTAGCTGCGCTGAATATTCATCATCTGTCCACCATAAACCGCAAGAGCCCTAAATTAATTCTCATTATTCTTCAACGATGAGATCTCATTCTGCACCTGAATGGCCAGCTATCGAGTGGGCACCACTACCAAGAATTTTGCCTTCGCCCGTGATCTGTCCAACAAATGTTGATCCCTGAGTCTTTAGATGATCGGAAGTGAGTATGCGATGGTCTTGCCTGATCCAGTTCTGTCCCGACCTATCAAGTCGCATCCGTAAGAAATGGCATCAAAGGTCTCGTACTGTACTGGGAAAAAGAAAGAGATTCCTTTCTTCTGAAGAGTAGTGATTGTAGATTGCCTCTTGATGAAATAATCAAGCTACTAGTACTACTGCCGCAGAGTTATGTGCTTAGCTTGGGAAACACTCATGAGTGGTCAAACTATATTGTATTAGAAATGACTCTCAATCTAAAATTTTATAGAGTCTATCAATAGAAATAGATATCTAACAATTTATTGATAATTGATTTCGTCATCAAAACGTCATCGAAAAAAATATGATCGATCAAAAAATAATCAAGATAACTTTGATATTTCTAATCTAAAAAAGTAAAAAAGCATAGTTTTTATAGAAAAAATTATAAATTTTTATCATTTTTTGTGTTCAATATGTATATGGATATTGTACAATGAATATGATAATTAGAGTTTAATCACTGTGTGGAAAGACTAAACAAACTTTACTAAACAAAAAGACCTATTTGACCGACCTTTCCCATAATCGCAAGAGTCTAATCATCTATTTTTTTCCAAATAACTTGAGCAACTGACCACATATTGATTTCGATATTATCTGAACGTGGAATATTTGTTCGCCACCTGCGTCCTAGCATCTACAGAGACTTATTATCGTACTTTCCGACCACATAATCTTGAGATAAGACATTATTTTCACCCTAAATTTCATTTTTTATGCCTTACTAAAGCTTTTACTTTATAAAATTGATAACTCTTTCAATATGCTGCTTCGTCGGCATATGCAATACCTCAGCAGCTAGCAAAAATTTCTATAAAGTTATTGATTTTCCGTATTATTAATCGATGATGTCAGATCTAGCGACTAACTCTTTGAGAACTTAAGCTATAGTAAGTAAATCAAAAGTCTTTAACTCTAACTTGACTTATTTTTTGTTCCTTCCCTTTATATCTCTGAGTTTTTACACTCTTTAACCCGTTGGTCTGCTTTTTTTCTCAGCGATCATCAGACTGCTTGAAAAACCTTGAACCATCTTGAGCATTTTGAAAAGATTAGTAAAGAAGTTGTCGTTTTGAGAACAAAGCTAGTGCATTTTTTGATATTTTTCATGCAATTATTTTTTATATTTGAGCATCTATCGAATCACAAGTATCGCTATCCCTTAAGCAGTCACTGTTACATTATTCTGAAAATAAATCTACAGTTTTAGCTACAACATAGACAAAAAAGATTTGTCGAAAAAGTAGCCGAAAGCTGGCTCTATGTTTTCTCTAACTAATTATATATCTAAAGCCACGCTTTAAGCTTATTTCACTCCCTTGCTGTCAAAGTACACTAGACACCTTAAATAAAGCAAAAGTTCATCTGTTCCAATACTTTCATCTTCTAGCCCAAGTAACAAAGCGTAAAGACCTGCTTTTTCATTGACTGAAGCAAAAGTAAGAATTTTTTCAAGGAAATGTTTGATTTTTTTCTACGCAATGTCCTTTAATCCATACTTACATGTCATTCTTTCTAAAACTAAAATACCCAAAGGATACAATACTTTTTATTATTATCCAGCCACGCCATCTTTCTATCTTCTTATCTGTTTGACATGATCTCCCACTAAGTCTGATATATACTTAGCCAGAGTTGCAATACTTGAGCTGATAAACGCTTTGCTTTTAGGTGGCTGGCGTGGAATATGCTATAAATAATTTATAATGCTCATCATAGCATTTCTGTTACTTGTAAGGGCTTTTGTCTTGCACATATTAGACGAAGTTCCACACTTCTTTACAAGTTTATCTACACTAGTATTTATATAGTCAGTCTTGTAGGCAAATAGCTTTTCATAGTTTTTGAGGTAGTGTCCTGCTCTTAAAAACTGCTTTCTATTCATGCAGCCGTCCTCAGCCGCTCCTAAAGATCCTAACTATATTCTTCCTTTCGTGAAAAAAGATCTTCTTCTGATGATTCTGTCACAGAAATCCTATTTGTTCTACTCCATAGCAATTTTATTCTACCTATAGCTTTCTTAAAAATTTTTCTTTTCAAGCTTCAGTGATTTTTTTAGAATATTGTCATGCGGAATGAAGGCAACAGATCGCTGTTTTTAAACTTTTCTTCTAAAACCTAAAGATATTTCAGTTTTTTAATTATCGTCTTTATTGAATGAATTAAATTCAGACTCGCGACCATAATCGATAAAATGATTGGTTAATATCCTACGAGTGCTACTTAGATGGCCTTTAGTCATAGCCCGAGACTCAAGAAGAGAGTTCATGCTAGATTGCTCGTCCTAATCTTTTTAGCCATCTATCAATTTATGAGAAAGGTTGCCCTTTGATTTTATCTATTGCATTTATGGAAACTGTCCGTTTTGAATTATAAAACTAGTCATACCCCTCCCCTTGGGTTCTTTGCGCTTTTTTACTATCTATATTTGCTGTTATTTTTCCACCTTCATCATCTTACTGTTGCTTAAATTCCCGAAGTTTGTATTGTTATTTTTCAAAGCTGGTTTATTTATTTTCCCAATCGTCTTTTATTTTCCGTTTAATGCTTTGTTTGCACTATTTAAGCTTTGACTTAACATTTCGACTTGCTTTTTGCTTTAAGACCTTTAGGCTTCTGAAAAATCATCAGTCGTAAGTCTCACTTACTTGACATTAGCAGTTTGGCAGCCTTTTTCAGCACATTAGTTGTTATTTGTCATAGCCTCGCTGCTTACAAACGTAGGTTTAAAACACTGAACCGGAACATGACTAATTTTAGGCACAGCTTGAACACCCTGTTCAAATGTCTTGAAAAAATCATAAATATCGATTTTTTCCATTTATTCTATATCTTTTTTGTTCTGAGAAACACAAAATTGCTGATCCTCTTTCTTATGTAGCTAACTTTAAAGTGTATCTATCTATTAAAGATAGCCGTTTGTTCTGAACCATCTGAACACTACAGTCTTCGCTTCTTGATGAACTTCCTAGTCAACAGTTTTCTTATGAATATGTTTCCTGTGATTTTTCTTCTATCTTCCCATCTTCATTAGTATCTTTTTAGCGTTAGGTATCATGTAAGCTTATGGGGTGTTTTAAAGAAGCATAGTCAGTGTAGACTATAGTCCTTAAAAATAAGTGTAGTTTCGATACTAGAGCACTCTGTTTTGCGTAAACAGCTTCTTTCTTTATTTTCTGAGTCGTTTGTTCCACAAAATAACCTGCTTCATTTTTTAGAAAATCATTTTATTTTACCTTATTACATCTCCGTTCTCTTACCTTAAAAAATTGTGATTCGTCTCAAATAGTTTTTACATTTACTATCTTTAGTTAGTTTTTTCTTTTTCCTTCTTTTAGACTGCTCCAACAAGCACCTAAAAAACACTTTAGAGCATTTTGAAAGTATTGTTCCATATCAAAGATAAAATTTGTCCTTCTTCCCGACACCTTTTGCTTACAGAATCTATGATTTTTCCCAGTGAAAAGTTCAAAACAGTTTGCTTATAGTCTAGTAGGTCTAAGAATGTAATTTCTTTCTTTTGTTTCAAAACCTGTAATTTTTCGTCTAGCCACTTAGCTAACTATATCATTTAACCCCTATTATCTCCCAAACTGGACACATAGCTTCTGTTAAATATACTAGACCTTTGCCATTAAGAGTTTTATTTAGCATTTTTGTCACGAACTGTATGCCTAACTTGGTCCGCAATAGTGAAAATCAAGCTAGGATTATCAATAGGATCAATACGAGATACGAAATTGTTAGCCCTTAGCTATGCATAGATCGGATTTTTGCGATAGTCTTGTGTACCTGTTTCAGGAACTTCACTAGGCGTTTCGCGTTCCTTGAGATTACGATTTAGAAATTACTCTAGTTTTTGTTTGTCTCTGAGGAGACCTCGAGATTTACTATTTTCTATAGAGGGAAGGACTTTAGCCTTGCGATCCATTATTAGAAATAGAATATTCTATATATAATGATAAGTTCTCTTATTTCATTAAGATATCATAATTTGATTCATAAGATGGGTATTTATCGTGTAATCATAAGAAGAAGTAACTCTTCAGGATGTCTCCTTAGGTCACGTTAGCTTGGATGTGCTATCCAACCAATTTGGCCAGTTTATCAGCGCATTGCATGCATGCTGGTACCTTCACTGCTCCCTGCCAGTTGTAGTAATTGAAGCACTGCTCGTAGGTGAACTGCGCTAGTGATTCTTGAGCGATCGAGGAATCGTCATGAGCAACGATGTATTGGGTCGGTGTGCAAGTTCCTTGGGTCACTTTCTGAGCAGTTATGTGGAAATCATACAAGTTTTCCATGGAAGCCTACTCAAACATGCATGTTCCTGAGCTCGGATTACTAGCTTTGGGCGGAAATTTTCCCTGCGATTGTCCAGAATTCGTCGACTCGAAAATTCTGGTGTTGATTTTTTTATTTACAGTTACAAAAATTACTTCAGGCTTGTAATTTTGTTTTTTCGTTTTTTCTCCAATAATTTTGACGACTTCCTTCAAAGCTTAAACTTCACTTGAACACTGCAACTGAATTTGAGGAATACTCAAGCCTTATCGATAAACTAAGATCATTTTGGGAGCATCTTGATTGTTTTTGACATAGTTTTTGGCCCAGTTCAAAAAAATAGTTTCGAAGTCTTGTCTGGGAATGTCCTCCTTGCGCTTATAGCCGGTCTTGCAGTAAGCGTAGATCTTAGTGTTCTAATTATCTAAGGTACCGACAAACGCCAAAGTGAATCCTCTCTTACCCTTCGAAATAGAAAAAGCTCCATACATCATCTTCGTGTTAAATTCTTTAGCCTCTTTATAAACCTCCCATATAGTGCCTCCGATTTTTTGATTCATCTGCAAAATAATCTTGGAAGCCGCACTCATAGGGTTTTTCGATTTTTTTGAGACAGTTCTCCTTCTGATAGCCTGACAAGGCACCTTAAGGTCACAAGTAATATACCTTTTTAACTATCCATAGAATTTTTCTTCGAATGGCTGAAAGAAGAGGACAATTATCTGAGGTTTGCCATTGTTTTAACAATCCGTTTGAATTTATTTTTTCCAGGAGTTAATATTGGTGCCACAAGCCACATAGCCAGGTTACTCAAACGTAATTCCGAAAGCTTTAGAAGCACTTAAAAGTAATCCAAAGAAATCGTCAACTTAATTGTTATCGTACTTCGGTTATTTGCCTTAAGAATAAACTATGGCCCAATTACTGACTTTCACTGCCTTTAATGGCTGATCCTTGAAATTCAGACTGCCATCTCTAGAAGGAAAATCATTGTTTTTGAGCCTAACTCTTGGTTAAAGAAGCTGATAAGCAGTTAGTTCTCTCGCTTTTCCAATGCTCACTTCTCCACTCTTGTTCAAAGTATTTATAATGTCTGAGTTAGATTGCATTCTTTCAGAAGGATGCAGTTTAGTAAAAGGAGCTATTTTTTGCATGGTTTGATAATTTTTTCTCTGCTCGTCACTCATTCCAGTCAGTGAAACAAACTCGGGTAAAAGATATCCTTTATGCTCAACTTTTTCTAGAGCACCTTACTTATTTCTGACTTTTTCTACCCTAGTAATTACTTCTATTAGTGGCTGCTTCTTATTGCTAACTTTTAAGCCGTACGATTAGTCGAAGTATTCAGCAAAAGTTATTTTGCCCTGCTTTTTATCGCTGTAGAAAGATGAACCTGGGTTCATAGAGTAGTCGATAGAAAGAATAACGTATGTTCTGCGCCTACCGTAGTTTGTTAAAACAGTTGAGCCCACAAGCTCCAGTTGTTGATCTTTTGATAGGGCTTGCATTTCTTAAAGTAAATTTTTTGCCCTAAAGACCCTTGAGCAGACATCTATCTGCAGACTTAGCCCGCTCTTTAGCGCGCACAAGGTAAATTTAAAACCTCGAAGCACATTTAGCCCTGCTTAGTGCACTTGAACCTCTTTGTTGTTGAAATATTTTCCCCTGGTAAGCTCGTCCATGCGTTGTTCTCTTAAAACTCCCTTAATTCGATTGTTCATCACTTGAAATACCATTTTTCTTCCATCATCAGTCTTAAGCAAATCAGCAATCGGTAAAGTTTTAGTTGGCTTCACGATTACATCAAATTTGTACTGGGTTTCCTTGAACATGAATTCAGTTTTGATCGAAAGAGGAACCTTGAGATTTTTTATCCCCCAAAGAATCTTCCCTGATGCTGCAGATAATCCGATCTTTTCTTTAAACTATCGCTTCAAACTTCGATTTAACTGAAAAATAATCTCTTTGGAATCGCTGGGGATCTCTGGTTCAGTATCCACAACAAATTGATAAATTGAAGAGTCTTTGCCACTGACATCGATGTCGTAGAAATTAGTCAGGACGATTTTTTTTTGAATTTTGGCGACTGACCCGACTCTTTATCTGGGCCGTTTAGGAAGCTGGAGCAACCCTGTATCAGCTTACATATAAAATAAATAGTATGAACTGATAAATCGCTAGCCACATAACCACCCTTATAATCTGATTATCAGAAATAGGCAATCTTCATCAAGGGCCTTACATTTTTACTTTTTGAGCAAACAAAAAATCTTACAAACATGATATTTTAACACTTAGAAAATATGTTGTCTCCCTTTTATCAATGTAATTAAATAAAAAATATAAATTGATAAATATTTAGATTATATTTAGCTTACTTGACCTTTTTTTTGATATCTAATCTTGAAAAATTAACATAATCTCGAATCGTATAAAAAAATATTTAAAAAAGACTTCGTTAAAATGCAACAAAGGTAAGTTTGAAAACCTTAATGAAAATATTGATGACATTAAACAAACCTTTTTGCATGAGTTTTAAATAATTATTAATTTAAACTGATTCTTTAATATTTACATACCATTTTGTATTTTTATTTATCGTAAAACATTTTTTAGATAAATAAAAGACTAGTTATTTATATCTAGCCATCTGCTTTATGTAAAAATCGACTAGCTTACTACTTGTGAACTAAAAGGTCGAATATTTTATAAATGTTTCATAATAATTATACTCAATAGGAGTACCATCCTTACCACCTGATTCTCCCTCCGGAAAAGGACTCCTAGCTAGGCGGACTCTTATTGGGTGACCTCAACTCCGCCACTGACGAAAATATGATTGCCTAACACCAAGTCAAAACCATAATTACCGCAGCTACAGGGCTATAACACCTCAATATTTCAGCATAATTGACTCATATAGTGTTTCCACTTGTCGACCATCAAAGCTAAGATATCTAGGCATATTTTTAGATGTCCTTCCAAGCGATCGAGTAACGTAAAATTTTACTAATAAAGACCGAAAAAGAGGATCAGTACTAGTTCATTGCGGTGCAGGTATCTCCAGAGTAATTCTTTCTTTATACAGTCAGCAACGCTGGTCATCGCTTACTACATGAAAAAATACTAAACAATCTTCAGTCAAGCTATAAAATTTGTCAGGAAAATTAGACCCAATATCTGCCCTAATCTGGGTTTTGAACTGCAACTAAAAAAATATCAATAAAAATTAGCTATTGGTGACCCTAACAAAAAGAAACCTTTATAGTTAACAAAACATTCATCTCAGGATGGATAGGCTAAGAAAAAATCGTTCGTTTAACCCAAAGAGATGCTTTTGACTTTCACTTAACCTTTAGATAAGCCTAAGCCAAACTCAAGAAACGGAGGAGGTAAGGTATTTAATACGACCACGCCAAGTCTGCCTCGAAAAATGGTTCATCACTCGAGCCATAAGAACAACTATGAAGGAGATTTATTCATAGTAGGACACCAGGCACGCTAGTTCAAGAACTAGTCTATGTATAACCCTCAAAACTATTGGCCAAAAGGCGCCTGGAGAGGCAAAAAGAAAGAAGCTGCTCAAGGCTTCAAACTATGATTCATTGGTTTTAACAATCAAAACATGAAATATTGATTTTTACCATTAACAGTTTAGAATAAAAATTAAGAAAAATCAAAAGATTAAATCAAAATTTTAAAGCCTGAGTCAGTTCCGCTTCGTCGATCGTGTTCCAAGGCTCCATTGAAAAAGAATCTTTTCTTTTAGTTCTTTTCTCGATCGTTTTGTGTAATGGCTTATCTCTCGTCCTTCGATATATTATACTTCTAGTCTTTTCTGCTTAGGCAAATTCACCAATACGCGAACCTCTGGCTTTGAAATTGAACATTTTGTCTTAGCGACGATCTGATGTATTTTTGCCATACATATGTTCAAGAGGTATAGTATAACTTAAATTACTTTTAATGTCGACAATAATAGTGCTTAGATTTGCTTGATATCTCTGTTTTTAAGACAAAATACGATCTAAACCTATTTGGCTTTTTTCAGGATTGATTGGAGGAAGTTTATGCATGAAGGAAGAATATGGTGTAAGTGTGCAGTAGTCGATTCTTAGATGAGATTTTAATTAATTTTTACGTTATGAAAGCAAATGCTATCTTCTTGCTTTCATGAAGTCAACCCTCGAACACAGCATTATCTAATATAATTAATCTTAACAATACACTAAATCTTTAAAATAATCTCTTGAAAAACGATCAGTTGTTAGTTTCTGCTAGATCTGAGCACACTTGAACTCTGAGTCTATGATCAGTTATTTGATCAGTTTTAGTGACCCTTATTCTTTTTAAATTTTTGAATTTTATTGATTCTCCGTCAATCTGCATATATGTTATCTCATCTTCTTTAGGCTCCTTCATATAAATCTCAAAAGGACCGTTTCCCTGAACGACTTTGGCGCCCGATCGAATCACTCTTTATAGTGCTAGGTTGAGTTAGCTCTTGAAACTTACAAATTAAATTTTTCCATCATCCACACGTTGCTCTGTAAATTCGATGTTTTTTCTTTATTCCTTAAGCAAAGCATTTGATTTAGTCCTCCAAACTTTTCTCAGTCCAGCCATGTAGCTCGTACAGTTGAGACAGACCAAACATCTATAACCTGGCTGCAGAGGATATACTTTTTTATCACTATCAGTAATCTGCAAGCGCTCAGATAAACGTTAATCTAGTTTTTCTTTTGCTTATTCTGCTCCATTATTATCTTGCTGCTAGATTTTTTACTAGAGTTATATGTCTCTCTGGTCGAACGCCTACACTTTTTCTTACAATTTTTTCATGAATCTAAAAAAATTAGCAAATCCTACGAGACCGTAAGCTACTTTGTTTAAAAAAGCATAGTTGGTACGATGCCTCTACATAAAGTAGACAACCCTTGCATCTAGGCCGATACCCATATAATTTGAAAACATTTTTTTAAAACCTTTTTCTTCTCTCATTCTTTACTGCTGATTCTGAATATCAAAAATAGCTCCATTTTCAAATGTCTACACTTATACGTCCCACATGTCGTAAAAGCCTACTCTGGCATTCATCCATCGTTTGACTAAAAGTGAAAAATCTTTAAAATTTTTCTTGCTTACTATAGTAGTTTCGCTTCCCCATCCGAGACTTCGACTAAAGTCATTACCCGTGCCTATCGGAAGTATTCCGATCACGATTCGAGTCAAATCAATATTTTTTTTAAGCAGTTCAGATAGTACCCAAGGGATGGTGCCGTCTCCTCCACATATAATAATTCTAAATTGTTGCATATTCTATCTGGACAGATTACTTGCAAAATCGAGTCCTTTGTTTCTAGAAACTTAATCAAAAAGATTATAGATGTATACATGTGCTGTTCGTTGAGACTAAAAACGAATCGTTAGCTAATCAGTTTCTAGCTTCAAAAAGCATTTGCCTACCCCGTCACCGCTTTTTGGATTTACAAACAACAAAAAATGTATTTTGTTGGACGGACCTTGCATTTCAACGTAAATAGTAATAAATAAGTATCAACTGTTTAAATTGTGTAATTAAGGCATTTTAGATTGATATTAAGATAAGGTGATTGATTAATCACTGTCCATAGAGCAGGTCGTAGAAATGCATTAGCCAGTTATGAGGGCTAACCTGGGTGAAATCCACAATCGGAATCGCAAACTAAGTCTTTCGACCTACATGATGCACCTTGATCACAAGCATCTGCTCATAAACTTCAAACCTTGTCCAGATTTCAGCCGAAGTATCTCTCTTAATCATGAAACTAGGAGTTGCTGTCTTATCATCTTTGAATGAAAACAGGCCTTCTTTGTTAATCACAATATATCTTAGCTACCATTTGTATAAGTATTGAGATTTCTTAAAAATGACTCCTTAGATTATCGGTTCCCTAGCATTAGGATTAGAGTATGTTTTAAGAGGAATATATGGATTCGTCATATCGAATCCTCTCTCTTGGAGCTTCATTGTAACAAGCTGAGCGAACCAACGATAGTGAAGAACTTTGGGATCGATGGCCAAAAAAGTTACTCTTTATATGTTAGTAATCTTTAATTTTCGAGCATTTTGGTGAGTTTCTTTAATGATTTTTAGTTTAGAAAGTTATGGAAGCGTGAGGACTCTGTCGCCTACGCGAACTGTATTATTTTATATTGTGGCCATTTTCAATTTCCATTCGAAGAAATCTTCAAGAAAAACCTCGCTTTAAAGTTTCATATTAATATTCATATTTACATCTTCGACGACTCCAAAAGTAATGGCCATTTATGGACTTTGATAAATGGCTGCAGATTGTGAGTATTTGACTTCGATTTGTTCAGCCATAATTGCTGATTATTCAGCAATAATCTTTTATACAAGATTTACTTTAGAAAAAGGGTTTTAAACAACAGGTACATCGACGACAACCATTCTTTAAGCCTCAAGCAGTTCTTTTGATTTTAAATTTTATCTTTCCAAATCAAGTTATATCTTCCGATTAATCAAATTAGCCAGTTATTGACTTAAAAAAATTTCCTTTTATATCAGATTAGGATTAGGTTCTCCTTGAAATTGATTGATTTCTAAAATTTTGAGTTTGACTTCATTCAACTGCATTTGCACTTGAGGAATAAGATTCATAACTTCATCCTACATTAATGTGTTTTGCATCATCATAGTAGGTAAATATTAGACAGGTGCGTGGATGATTTGAGAGGTGTTCGGAATCGGAATATTCAATAAAACTTCAGTAGCTTATTGATTGACAATCCTTAATAATTAAAAAGTTACGGAAAAGTTACAATTTATTCAGTATTATCGTAGGCCTGTACTGTCTAAAATCTCTCGTAAGCTATTTATTATTAAAGTATCTAGTTAGATTGTACATAAACTTGAGGATTTGCAAATGCATTTAATTACATATTCTGATAAGAAGGTTAAATTTAGTAAGGAGGACAAGGAAAAACATTATTAAAAAGCTGTTGTCCAGTCATCTATAGAGGAATATTTTAGTTTATGTAGGGGTCAACGACTATTATTTATTACTGAACCGCAATCTAACCATCTGGAAAAGTAACAACTTCTTATTGTGCGATTTAAACGACAGGATTCATGACAATGACAGGCTCTTCGATGATGTCTACCACTTGGTCCACGACCATGACAGGCTCTTCGATGATGTCTACCACTTGGTCCACGACCATGACAGGCTCTTCGATGATGTCTACCACTTGGTCCACG